>Ga0302234_10003101_pt1 | contig 10250 bp, 7 predicted proteins | sample II_Palsa_N3_2_FD_193576 | JGI IMG/M metagenome (GOLD analysis project Ga0302234, IMG submission 193576) | Peat permafrost microbial communities from Stordalen Mire near Abisko, Sweden - II_Palsa_N3_2 | ecosystem: Environmental > Terrestrial > Soil > Palsa > Peat permafrost | place: Sweden... | reverse complement strand
TGTCTGCTTTTGCCCAGCATGCAACGGATATCTGATCACAACGGTTTGCACCATATTCGGTCGTCGTAAACCACACCGCCCAACGTGAAAGTGCAATGCCCGACTTCCCGAAAGCCATGCCTGCGATAAAAGCGCTTCGCCCGTTCGTTGTGATCAAACACGGTTAGATAAAGTTCTGGCGCACCGTGTTGCATGGCACTGCTGATTGACCAACGCATGAGCTCTTCCGCCACGCCCTGCCCATGCCAGTCGGACAGCACGTAAATTTGCTGAAGCTCCATCGCGCCCGGCATTGGGTCGGCGGCCGGCGCGTTGAGCGGCGTGAGTTTTGCGTAGGCGATCGGCTGACCCAGGGCTTCTGCAATTCTCCAATGGACGTCCGCTCTTCCCAGATCCGCGACCATCGTCCCTTGATCGCCGTATGCCGCATCGCAGAAATCGGCAAATGCCTGCGCCTCAAAAAGATGCTCAAAGGTCTCTGAAAAAATCCGCCGCGCTATCGATGGGAGATTCAGTGGATCTGTCTGGACGTTGTCGCGATAAATGGGCTGATGGGGTCGGGACATGCGTAAATGCCGGAACGCGAAGGTTGGGGTTCGATGAGGTCTGGCCAAAACAGGTTACTTTGGCGGCATTGTCTCCAACGCAGGCACGGCGTCGAGGCAGTCAGCGAAGATCTGCGTCGCTAGCCTCAGTTCCTGCGAAGAAAGCCCGCAGTAGCCGAGTAAAAGTCCGGGCGTCAAGGGCCGGTCTTCATAGTGTGGCGCAATGGGATAGATACCCAGTCCCTGCTCGCGCGCGTGAGCAATCAACTGATCAACGCGCTCATAGCTATAGCCGGGCAACCACGCGACGAGATGCATGCCTGCATTCGAGTTCGCTATCTCTACCCTGTCACCCACCAAACGCGTGATGCCTTCCACCAACAATTTGCGACGTGCGCGCAACACTTTAGCCGTGTGACGCAAGTGGCGTTCGAACCCGCCATCCTCCATGAAATGCGCCAGCGCCACTTGCTCGATAACTGTCGTGGTGCTGTCCTCGAGGAATTTAGCGGTGACAAAATCGTCACGCAGAGCTCTTGGCAAGACCATGTAAGCCAGTCTCAGCGCACTGGAAAGCACTTTTGAAAAGGTACCCCCATAGATGACGCGTTCGCACGTGTCCAGTGATCGAAGTGTTGCGACGGGCTGCGAGCCATAACAAAACTCGCTGTCATAGTCGTCCTCCAATATCCAACATTGCTTTTCCTCCGCGTACCGCAGCAGCTCCAGTCTCCTCGACAACGACAAGACCGAGCCTGATGGAAACTGGTGAGAAGGCGTCACCACAATAAGCTTGGGCGGTGCTTCGGGTAGTTGCGCGCATATCAACCCATCGCGGTCGACGGGTACGGAAAGCAATTTGGCTCCATGGGAACCCAGCGCCTGATGAGTTCCGTAATAGTGAGGATCCTCCTGCACTACCGTATCGCCTTCGTCGACGAGCACCCTGGCGGCGAGATTGATGGCTTGTTGAAAGCCATTCACTATCAATACGTCCTCCGAAGTCACGAGTATTCCGCGACGGTGCGCCAGATAGCGGCATACCTGTTCTCGCAAAGCCGGAAGCCCTTGGGCAAACGTCTGGTCCAAAGGCGTGACGACAGCCGCTTTGGCAAGCTCGCGAGCCCACACATTGTTCAATACCAGGTTGGTAACAGGCCGGCCGTACTGCATGTCGAACCGCAGCCCGTGATGCTGCCGGGCAATGGTTCTGTTCTGCAGCTGGCGAGCGCGCGCGATATAGCGGGAAGGCGGGTCGATCGTCTTGACGATTAAAGGACGCTTGATTACATCCTTTGGCAAGTGGCTGACATAGCTACCTGAGCCCACGCGGCTATGAATGATGCCCTCGGCTCGCAACTGCTCGTAAGCAGTCAACACCGTGATGCGTGACATCCCGATTTCGTACGCGAGGGCTCGGGTAGTTGGCAGACGAGCCCCAGGCGCTACTCGGCCAGCAAGAATGGCGCCCTTGATGGCGCGGGCCACCTGTACGTAGGAAGGCCCTTCCCCATCGAGCTCAATAAACATGCAGACCTCTGGAAATTGGTTATGGATGACATAGGCCCAATTGGCTATGAATTCCATCCCTGTGCGATTGGTTATGAAAAATGCGGCACTTTTTGGCTATGTGAAACGGTAGAAGGTTTAATTATTGTGAATTCATTACTCCGCGCCTCTTTCAGTGTAACTAGCCGAGGACATCAAGCCAAGAACAAGAAATTAAAAATCCCCGGTCCGGCATGTTCGTTGTTTTTTTAGAACACGTCAGCCGATCTACTTTCACCACGCGTCTTTATCTCTCCCGACCTTTGTTCTTAGGCCTGTGCTTTCGCGTGGGCGAATTCGGGTGGCTGAAGAAATACCGACATAGGCCTGATCAAGTGGCAACTGCAACTTCCACCCACTCTTGCATGAACGATGAACGCCGGGATGCAGCTCATCCGCAGCTTGGAAAAAATTCCGCAACCCGTCTTGCACTTCGAAGGCATGCCACTCATGCATGAATGGCAATACGGATCTCATAGACATAGCTGTCAGATGAATGGCATTCATGCCACCGTGAAAAATCGTCACTTCAGTGCGTTCCGCTACGAACCCATACTGGTTCGCAATACAAGTAAGAGACCCTAGGTGTTGCACATCGATCGGGCGTAGCGCTCTCGCGCAAGACGCCTTTGAGTTGTCACTGACTACTGTTTTTCTGCACGGGCACGAGTGACTGATCGATGCATCTGATCCATTGACTCGAGTCATCAAAGAGCGGGGCTCTCTTATGCGCGGAGCGCCTCGATGATCTGATTCCACTTATGGGCAGTCGATAGAAAATGCGTGCTAGATATTATTCGGTTGAATTAAAGAACGAAGCCATTCGCCTTGTCACTGAACAACGTTTAACAGCGGCCGAGGCCGCTTCAAGGCTAAATGTACGCGCTGAGGCCGTCCTGGTTTGGGTTAAGCGCTTTCGTGATCGAAGATCCCGGCTCTCCGAAATAAATAATCTGAAGGCTAAACTCCATGAGCTCGCATCCGAACGTGACGCGCTCATTGAAATCACCACTCGATTATTAGACAGGACAGGCTGAGATAGCTGAATCGTCTTTATCGACGAAACACCTTTCTTGCGAGGATTGGTTTACGTCGAGAAAGAAGCGTCACTGTTTGTTTTCAATAGTGGGTCGGTATCTCCCGATCCATGTGCAATTAAATCGGAGAGCGCTTTATGAAACTTGGGGTCAAGAAACTTTCTTCGGCGGTTCGCCTGGGGCTAGGGGCTGTCATCGCGGTAGGTGCCTCGAGCACCGCATTTGCTCAGGATCAATCTACACCGCTGCCGCCGAGCACCGGCAATGCTGCCCAGCCTGCTAAAGCATCGACCTTGCAGACGGTCGTGGTGACCGGTTCGCACATTCGCCGCGTGGATCTGGAAACGGCCAGCCCGGTCGTGACCATCGATCGCGCAGCCATCCAGGCCAGCGGCAAGCTGACCCTGGGCGACCTGGTGCAGGATCTGCCGGCAGTGACTGGCGGCAACACGAATCCGCAGGTCAACAATGGTGGCGGTACCGGCGCCAGCAGCATTGGTCTGCGCGGCCTGGGCCCGAACCGTACGTTGATCCTGGTCGATGGTCATCGGATCGTCGGCAATCCCATCGGCGGCTCCGTGGATCCAAACTCGATTCCCGCGGCGATGATCGATCATATCGACGTGCTGACCACCGGCGCATCCTCGGTCTACGGTTCCGACGCGGTCGGTGGTGTCGTCAACTTCATCCTGCGCAAGAATTACCAGGGCGCCGAGTTCTCGACGAACTTCGGTCAGTCCGACCATAACGACGGCGAGCAGCAGGGCTATACCTTCACGTTTGGCCAGACGTCCGACAAGGGCAACATCATGGGCGGCGTGGACTACAACAAGACCGACGGTGTAGAGGCTGGAAATCGCTCGTTCTCGCGCAACTCCCTCACCCTGTACGGCACCAACGGCAAGGGTCCATCTGCACCGCAGCCGCCGTCCGTATACGTGGGCGGGTCTGCTTCGGCGCCGAATGGCCATATTCAGCTTACCGGCTCGCCGAATGGCGCCTTCACTAGCGCCTTTCCGGGTTGCAGCTATCTGGCCCATAACGGCGGTACGGCCGACACATCGTTGCCATCTAGCTACCATTGTTTCGTCAACAACGGCCCGAACACCGACAAGTACAACTACGCCACGGTCAACCTGATCATGACGCCGCAGGAACGGACGAATGCGTTCGTCATGGGCAACTACAATCTGAGCGACCATGTGACGGCATACCTGGATGCGTATGTCGACAAAACCTCGTCAAATGCTGCGTTGGCACCGGATCCACTGACGAGCCTGAATGGCTTTCAGATTTCCGCCGCGAACTACTACAACCCGTTCGGCGTGGATTACAACAGCGCCGGAGGCAGCGATTTTGGCGTGCGCCTCACCTCGCTTGGCCTGCGCGAGCAGTTCTTTGGCTCAACCGTTGGGCAGGTTCACACGGGCTTGAAGGGTGATTTTCCGATCGGTAATCAGACTTGGCAATGGGATGTGGGCATGGACTACGGCCACATTACGACGACCGAATCGACCACCGGCTTGGTGAATTTGAGCGTGTTGAATCAGGAGGCCGGTCCTTCCTTCCTGGATCCTGCAACTGGCGTCGTTTCCTGCGGTACGCCAGGCCATGCCATTGTGGGCTGCATCCCATTCAACCCGTTCAACATCAACACGCCGCAATCAATCGCCGCGTTGCAGGCGGCCTCCTCACCGGGTCTGGTGCAAGACGCAGCTATCGAAAAAGTCTGGCACGCCGACTTCAACGGTGGCCTGTTCGATCTACCGGCCGGCACAGTCAATCTGGCGGTGGGTGCCGACTATCGCACCGAGTACGAGCACGACAGTGTCGACGGTTTGCTGACAATTGACTCGACAGGACACTGCGCGCTGGGCAGCCAATGCACCGCTGGTCTACAGGGCGGTTATAACGTCAAGGAAGCGTACGCCGAGGTGTTCTTTCCGATCCTCAACGATCTTCCGGGCATCAAGTCGTTGAACATCGACGTCGGCGATCGCTATTCGCGCTTCGACCAGTTCGGCACCACCAACAACCTGAAGTTCGCGGTCGAGTACAAGCCGTTTGATGACCTGCTACTGCGTGGCACGTTGGCCGAAGTGTTCCGCGCTCCAAACATTGGCGAAGTCTACGGCGCCCCGACTTCCTCGGCGTTTCGAATTTCCAGCGACCCGTGCGACGGCTATACCGGTACGCCATTCAATCCGGCTTGCGTCAATGTCCCGACAACCGGCAAGTTCCAGAACAATCTGGCGGCGGAAAACCTGCAGGGCAATGCCATCGTTTCCGGTTCGGCCTATGCGGGTTATCCGATCAAGCCGGAGCAAGGCAAGACCTTCGATTTTGGCGCGGTATATAGCCCGTCGTGGGCACCAGGCCTGTCTTCTACGATCGACTTTTGGCATCTCTACATCAACGACGTGATCACCGTCGTCCGCATGCAAAGCGTGCTGGACCTCTGTTCCTCCGGCGACCTGGACTATTGCAAGTTCATCCAACGCCAGACCAGCGGTATCGATCAGGGGCAGCTGGGATCAAATTCCACCGAGCCCACCGGTAACCTGGGTACCACCAGCACCGGCGGCGTCGATTTCTCGTTGAACTATAAGTTGCCGCAGTTTGCGTTCGGCCAGGTCAGTGTGGGCTTGAATGCCACTTACCTGAAGTACTTCAACGAGCAGACAGCACCGGGTACGGAAGGCAACGTCACCTATAACGATGCGGGGCATTTCATGCCGTTCGGCTCTGCGCAGGCTGCGGCTTGTCCGGGGGCGGTCGGCAACTGTCTGTTCCCACGCTGGAAGGGCCAGGGCTATGTGAACTGGCAGATGGGCAATTGGGATGCCTCTTGGCGGTTGCGTTACATCGGTCGCTTCCAGATGGGTTCGAAGAGTCCGACGCAGGATGTGCATCCGGACGGTGCGTGCTACTACGGCACCTACTGCACGGTTCAGGGGGCGGTATACAAGTACGGTTCCACGACCTACAACGACGTCTCCGTGGGCTACAACATCGAGCCGTTGAATACCCGCGTCGAGTTCGGCGTCAACAACATCTTCGATAAGCAACCGCCGATGTTGTACGCCAACAACACGTTGAACGCCAACACCGACCCGAGCGACTTCGATCTGTTGGGCCGCTACTTCTTCGGGCGAGTCACCGTGAAGTTCTAGGCATGGGCTGATTCGGAGCTCGGCTTAGTGCTTCGTGCTCCAATCCTTGAAGGGCCGCGCAAGATGTTTTGCGCGGCCCTTTTTAATTCTCAACGAGTTGAAAGGATTTTGGCCGCGGGTGCGAAACCATGGCGTCACTCTTTCATGACTTGGGATAACCAAAGTCGGAACGCCGTCGCTGCCGTTGAATCGGGCCGGCTCAAGGTCGATACCAGATAGTAACCATTCGATGCTGGCACCGCTCGGCTCCCGATGCGCGCAAGTGCTCCGGAGGCAATCGTGTCGGCCACCAATATGCTCCGCGCTAGCGCTACACCCTGGCCCATCTCGGCCGCCTGTAACAACAATGCCGAATCGCTGAAGGTAGGGCCACTCGGGATTTCGTCGACTTCCGCACCGGTCTGCGCAAACCAGTTCTCCCACGATTCGAAGTCGTCACACAACAGGACACAACGATGCAGATCCGTTAATCGACGCAGCTTCATTCGGGAGATGTAATCAGGAGACGCCACTGGAAATACTTCTTCGTCGAATAGTTTCTCGCAGCGTGTTCCAGCCCACGTGCCACTTCCATAGCGGATGCCGAAATCGGTGTCCTCCACATCCAGATCGACCAGCGCCAGGGTGGCGTGCAGTTTAAGTTTGATCTGCGGATGCTTCGCCATGAAAGTGCCCAGGCGCGGCATCAACCAGCGACTGACGAAAGACGGTGGCGCAGTGATCGACAGATCGTCTCCACTTCTCACCCTCAATGAGCTGGTAAGCGACGAAAGTTGCTCAAGAGCATTTCTCACTGCACTCAACAGCCGCTCACCGGACGGCGTTAAAACGATATCGCGCCGATTCCGCTGGAATAATTTTGTTGCGAAGAACGATTCGAGTGCCGCTATCTGATGGCTGACCGCGCTCGCTGTCAGATGCAGCTCTTCGGCAACATGGGAAAAATTCCGCAACCGACCCAGCGCCTCGAAGGCGCGCAATGTGTGCATAGGCGGTAGTACGTATTTCATGGCTATATCCCGTGGAATGAATGGCATTCATGCCACCGTGAAAAAGCATCACTTCAGCGTTTATCGTGGCCAATCCATACTGTTTCGCATGCAGGCAGCGGATTCTACGTGATGCACATCGAACACATCGAATCGGACATTGTGCTTTTCCGTGGCAACGCCTATGAGTCGCTAGCTACTGTTTTTCTGCACCAGGGGCGCGCGTTACTGATTGATGCACTGGCCGACACCAGCGACGCGGAGACCATGTGTCGCCATATCGAGGACAACCTCGATGCCCGGGTAGACCTTGTCATCATGACCCACTACATGAACGATCACATGGCCGCTCTGCGACTTTTCCCTTCGGCACAGATCATCGCGCATCAGCACTACATGCACACCTATCTGTCGCAACGAATGCGAACCCCCGAAGATGACGCCCAGTTCATCGCACCAACGATCACCTTCACCGGGTCGTTCAAGTTTCAATGGGGACGGCACGCGCTGGAGGTCTTTCACAATCCTGGCAAGACGATGTGCGCAGTCGCCATCGATGTGCCTGACTGCGACCTCATGTTTTGCGGCGATGCCATCGTCGGTCATACCGCCTATCTGGGAGCGTCCGCGCCCGAAGTGATCGACGAGGCCATAGCTCGACTTCAACGCCGACGTCGGGGAAGAATCATTCCTGGTCATATCGGCGTGCTGCCCGGCCGCGTATTTGGCGATGCGCGCCGTTATCTGCACCGGCTTGGCAAGCGCGTCTTCAAATCACATCTGGAAGACGCGGCCGAGAGAAGAATTCGCAACATCCGTATCGAGGACTGCCTTCCTGTTGATATTCAGCCAACGTCATTTGAACGCTTTTGGCACGAACGCAATCTCGACCGCATCATCGAACGACGTCTATTTGCGTTCGACACTTCTCGCCCGCTTTCGACGGTGCGGCCCGTCTAACCAATGATTGAGTCGCCGGCCGACCGAATCGGCATACGGTCGGATGCCCTTGTCGTTCTGGGTTTCGCCGGCCTAATCATTTAAGGAGAGAGACTATGAAAATGCTTTCGGGCCTACTGCTGCTCGCCCTTTGCTGCTTTTCCTCGATAGCGACAGCGGCGACGCTCAGCGAAGGCTGGCAGGTCGTGGATGGTCTGCACTTGTTCTATCGTGAAGGTGGAAACCCCAGCGACCCGACCATCGTGTTCCTGCATGGAAATCCACTTTCCTCGACCATGTACGCCAAGGTGATGGACGATCTGACGAGTACCCAGCCGGTGCACGTCATTGCGGTTGACTATCCGTCTTTCGGATACTCCGACGCCCCCGATCACGACACGTATAGGTATACGTTCGATCACGTGGCCGATACGGTGCGCGACTTTCTGAAAGCGCGAGGCATCACCCGTTATGGCCTGTATATGCAGGACTATGGCGTGCCGATCGGATTTCGCTTGATCAGTGAGAATCCGCATGCCATCACCGCGATCATCGTGCAGAACGGCGTCATCCATCTGGATGGTTTCCCTGCGGCGCAGGATCCTAAAGGTGAACTGAGGAGCCACTGGACACAGCGCAATCCTGCCATCGACAAAAGGCGCGCCGACTACGTCAAGTCGATCCGCTACCCGCAGGCGGCGGATGGGGTCGATGAAGATCACGCAGGACCCGATGCGCTGTTGCAGATGATGGCCGCAGAACAGCGCCCTGGAGTTATCGATGCACGCAACGACCTGTGGTTCGACTACGGCACGAACGTCGCGCGCTACCCTGCTTGGCAATCGACGCTGCGCGGAATGAAGATTCCCGTGTTGGTACTGTGGGGCAAGCGCGACATGTTCTTTACGACGCCGGGAGCGTTCGCCTACCTTCGCGATGCCCCACAGGCGGAGGTACACATTCTCGATTCCACTCATTTCGCCACGCTTGATATGCCGGATGAGGTGGCCCGTCGTGTTGCCGTTTTCCTGCAACGTCACAGATCGGCTCTCCACGACGGTAAATAAGTACGCGCGCACGGGTCTGCGGCCAGGATGGAACGTCGGTACCTTATCGCGCCCGAGAACCCGGGGTGTTGGCACTGCAGCAGGGGCTACAGCACACGTTCGGCGGTCTCGATCAATGAGGTTCTGGCGCGATAGGAGCCTTCCAGACGATTCTCCAAAAATATATTTTCTACGTCGCGATCCGTTTCCACCCTTCGGCGCGTCTTTGGTGTATCCGAAACAAAAGGAGATACGCCATGGCCGACGAATCCGTTACTTTGATCAATCTGCTGAACGTCGAACACGGGACGCAGGATGCGCTGATCGCGCTCTTGAAACAGAACATTGAAACGGTGATCCGCACTCTCCCCGGCTGGAGGAGGACCCGGCTGATCGCCGCAAACGACGGCGCTGGCGTTGTCATCTACTCCGAGTGGGACACGCCTGCGGCCGTCGAGGCCATGCGCAACGACCCACGCATGAAAGCCTATTTTCCGAAAATCAATGAGCTGGCCAGCCTGGACTCCATCTTGGGCTCGGTGATGTTGAGCGAAGCCCGTTAACGGTGAATGCACAGTCACCCAAGCACCCAGGGAGAACTGCAATGGCTCAAATGGTGGTGATTTACCGGACACCGAAGAACGTCGAGGCCTTCGACCGGCATTACTTCGACATCCACGTGCCTCTCGCCAAGAAGATCCCAGGCCTAAGGAAATACGAGGTAAGCGAGGGTCCCATTGCAACCCCGATACTCGAAGCCAAAGGCTTCGTGACTTTGACTCTCGATCTTCCCGGCGCGGGGGTAAATTCGATAGCACCAACGTCGCTCGGCCTGCGCCCGTTCGACCCCGCGGCGTTCGCCGCCGAGCCCTCGCCGGCTGCCGGCGTTACTCAGGAAGAGCGGACGCAAGCGGTAGTCGCGCTGGTAAAGGAAGCTGCGTCACTCGGCGACGGCAAGGTCATCCTGGTCGGG
>Ga0302234_10003099_pt1 | contig 10256 bp, 10 predicted proteins | sample II_Palsa_N3_2_FD_193576 | JGI IMG/M metagenome (GOLD analysis project Ga0302234, IMG submission 193576) | Peat permafrost microbial communities from Stordalen Mire near Abisko, Sweden - II_Palsa_N3_2 | ecosystem: Environmental > Terrestrial > Soil > Palsa > Peat permafrost | place: Sweden... | reverse complement strand
GCTTGTCGTGTTGATCCTGCTGCTGCTCGGCGCTTTCCCCTCATGGCCGCACAGCCGTAGCTGGGGGTATGGCCCAAGCGGGATCCTGGGCGTGGTGGTAATCATTGTGATCGTGCTGTTGCTCATGGGAAGAATCTAGAGTCATACGTCGGCCGGTGCGTCAGTCGCTTGTCCTGTGATCCGGCGCGGGGTTGAAACTGCCCGCGCCTAGAGCGCAGCGGCACGTTAGGAAAGCTTGAAACCGCTGTGTTATCGCCTGCCAAAAGGAGAACATCCCTTACGGCAGGCGGTTTTCATTGGCTACTGACCGCGCTTCGACATCCGCTACATCCGCTAATCAAGGAGTACACATTTCATGGACCTCCACCTGGAAGGCAAACTCGCGCTCGTCTCGGGATCGACAAAAGGCATTGGCCTGGCCATTGCCACCGGACTGGCGCGTGAAGGTGCGCGCGTGATCGTGAACGGGCGCAAGCAAGCATCCGTCGACGAAGCCCTGGCAAAGCTGCGCGCCCAGGTGCCCAACGCGGAAGCGGAAGGTTTCGCCGGTGATCTCTCCGACGTGGGCCAGATCGATGCGCTGGTCGCGCAATACCCTGCCGTCGACGTTCTGGTGAACAACCTCGGCATCTTCGATCCAAAGCCGTTCGAGGAAATTCCGGATCACGAATGGCTGCGTTTCTTCGATACCAACGTGATGTCCGGCGTACGGCTGGCGCGCGCCTATCTGCCGAAGATGAAAGCGAAGAACTGGGGCCGTGTGGTGTTCATCAGCAGCGAGAGCGGCATTCAGATTCCCGTCGAAATGATCCATTACGGCGTGACAAAAACGGCGCAACTCGGGTTGTCGCGTGGGCTCGCCGAACACTGCGCAGGCACGGGCGTGACAGTGAACGCGGTATTACCCGGTCCGACGCATTCCGACGGTCTCGACGAAATGGCAGCGAAAGGCATGGGCGACAAGTCGTTCGCGGAGTTCGAGAAAGGCTTCTTCGAAACGGAACGGCCAAGTTCGCTGCTCAAGCGGTTTGCCACGACGGAAGAAGTAGCAAATATGGTGGTGTATGTGTGCTCGGAAGCGTCGTCGGCTACGAATGGCGCTGCGCTGCGGGTGGACGGCGGAGTTGTGCGGTCTGCTTTTTAGAACGGTGAGCGCCGCGCAAGCAGGATCAATGCACTACATACAGGATCACACGCGCAAGACACGTCCGTCCGGCCCGATCAGCGGCGGCAGGCGCGGCGTTGAGTCCGTCCCTCTGGGCGCCGTTTTCGGATGCCCTGGATTTGCCGGGGCTGGCGTGAGCGCCGGCGGCGCCAGGTTGGTTTTATCGGCGACTTGCTTGACGGCCGGGCCGCTCTTGCGCTTTTTCTTTGCCTGCGCCGACTGCACGCTGCGCGGTTTCGCCTTCGATTTATGCATTTGCGCTTCGGGCGGATTCCAGACCTCGACGTATCGCTCAGCGGCTACCGCTGCCAGCGGGCCCAAACCCATGAATCCGGCCAGGACCGCAAGCACGACGTTCGAAGAGAGTGTGGATAAAGCAGATCTCACAACAAATGCTCCAGAGTGTTCAGTGTCCGCCAGCGCGCGAAAGTATAGCGTCCAGCGAGCGCTGCGATGTGTCGAGTTCAAGCAACGCACTGTCCAGCCGTTGCAGCGCCAACGCAACTGTGCGGCCCTCGGCGTCCAGTTCCGGTTCGCTTCGCGTAGCGTCAAAAGCGGCCGATACCGCGCGGGTTGCCTGCACGTATCGCGCGAGCGCAGCGGCTTCGGCAGAAGAATGACTGTTCATGTTCCGTGTCCATGCAAAAGCATTCACCTGTATGAATATACAGTAATGTCGCGCGACGGAAAAGCATTCACGCGGCAATGCGCAGTGTGCACGTAAACCCGTCTGGTTTTAAGTTGCACTTAATTGTCAGAGGGCACATTACAAACGCGAGCTTTTATCGCCGCCATCGAGGGCGGCTTTTGAATCAGGGCTTTCACCGCGAGGACACGTCATGGCCGCCAGCGCATCGTTTCAAAACATCAAGTCCACGATGAAAACCGACCACGCCCTGCCGCTGCACGAATGCCGGCTTTCCGAGGCCGTGGAAAGGCCGTGGGGCAAGCCGTACAGAACAGTCGAATGGGCGCGCAAAAGCGATCCCTGCAGTCAATTGAGCGTGGTTCCGGCAGAGTTCACTACCTCCGAGATTGCCGAGGTATTGCGTGCGCACGTGTCGGGTCGGCGGTACGGTCCCACGGATTCCGACGGGACCGTCCAGGAATGACTTTTTCCATACCACGCTAAACACCAGCAGCGGCCCTTTTTGGCTCCGCTGCTTGGCGAAAACAGTCGGACACGGACGGACACAACCTTGGACGCGCATCCGGGCTGGAAGTTAAAACTTGATAAAGTCCATAAATGGACTAATATACGAATCAAGTTCTTAACGAGACTTTTCTATGCCACGCGCTCAACGCGTCCCGCGTCCTGTTCCTGCGCCACAACCTTCTATCGCGGACATGTCTGCGGCGGGCTTGCGTGCATTTTTCAATATCGCGCGCGACTGGGCCTTGTCGGCCGACGAGCAGATCGTCCTGCTCGGCTCGCCCGGGCGGTCTACCTTCTTCAAGTGGAAAGCCACGCCGCAAACGGCGCGTCTCGGGCGCGACACGCTCGAGCGGCTCTCGCTGATTCTCGGTATCTACAAGGCGCTGCAGATCCTGTTACCGCAAGCCGAAGCCGCGGATGGCTGGATCAAGCGCGCGAATACCGCGCCGCCATTCGGCGGACGGCGCGCGCTTGACCGCATGCTCGCGGGCAACGTTAGCGATCTCGTGGCGGTTCGCCAATATCTCGATGCAATGCGGGGCGGTTGGGCGTGAGCGATCTATCCAATCTGCCGCACGCTGAGAACGACTGGCACGCTGAGTGGCCGCATATCGACCTCAACTGGTCACCGGCCTACCGTGTGATTCCCACACGTTTTCCTGCCGTGAACCTGTTCGACCGGGTTGCGTCGCCCCAGGATTTCGATGCCCTTTACGCACTCGAGGCCATGACTAATGACCGCTTGCGCACGGAAGTGGGCGACCTGGATCTGGTGCCGCTTGTCGAGCGCCAGTTCGGTGCCGGCTATGGCCCGATCATGGCAGCCTTCACGCATCTGAACCCAAACGGCAGCCGTTTTTCCGATGGCAGCTACGGCGTGTTTTATTGTGCGCGCGACCGGCGCACGGCCATTGAGGAGACGCGCTATCACTCGGCGCTGTTTCTCGCGGACACGAAACAAGCGCCGCTGCGGCAGCAGATGCGCCTCTACACGGTATTGGCGCAAGGCGACGTCGTCGATCTATGCAAGGGGCGGCTGGAACAAGCTGCGCTCGATCCCGCGATTCTTTCGCCATCGAGTTATGTCGCGGGCCAGGCGTTGGGACGGGCTGCACGCGAAGCGGGCGCACCGGGAATTGCGTATCCATCGGTGCGGGATCACGGTGGCGAATGCCTTGCCGCTTTCCGCACTACCCTGCTGCGCGATTGTCATCACGCTGCTTATCTGGAATACGAATGGAACGGCGAGGCCGTGACCAACGTCTTCGAAATGAGCAAGGTTGGTTAAGCCGAGCAACTCAACTAGCTGATAGACACTGCCGTCGACGACCGTACGCGCGCGATCTTCTTGGTCGCGGGACGTGCGGCCGTCGATGCGGCTTTCGGCGCGGCAGCCTTCGACACCGCCGCCAGCGCCTCCATCCCGACATCTTTCGATTTCGATGAGTTCTTCAGCGCGGCCGTTTTCGCCTTTTGACTGGACTTGGCAAGCAGCCGGGCGAGCCGCGGGTCCGCGCCATTCGCCGGGCTTTTGCGGCCTCGCGCTGCTTCGCGAGCGCGCCGCTTCGCGTCTTTTTCCAGAAAAATGGCGAGCATTGCTTCGTCGGTCTTCAGGCCGGATCGGCGGGAGGGCGGCAGTTCATCGGCGAGTTCACCGGCTTCGAACGCTTCGATCACCGCCGGATGGACATAGCATTTGCGGCACACGGCCGGTGTGTTGCGCAACATCTTCGATACTTCCTTGATCGTGCCGACCACATGCTTGCGCGCTTCGGTGACGGTTTCCCACGCGAGCTTGCGCAACGCCGCCAGGGCAAACACGCTGCCGGCCCATGTCCGGTAGTCCTTAGCGGTGAAATCTGCGCCGGTGATGTCGTGGAGGTAGTCGTTGATATCGGAGGAGCTGACGGTGTGGCGTTCGCCGTTCGCGTCGAGGTACTGGAACAGATCGTGGCCGGGCAGGTCCATGCAGCGCTTTATGATCCTGGCGATGCGAGGGTCGCTCACCGAGACATCGTGTTCTATCCCGCTTTTGCCGCGGAACTGGAAGCGCAGCGTGCCGGCTTTGACGCTCAGGTGTTTCTTGCGCAGGGTGGTGAGTCCGTACGACTTATTTTCGCGCGCGTATTCTTCGCTGCCTACGCGAACCAGCGTGGTGTCGAGGAGCCTGACCACGGTGGCCAAGACCTTATCCCGCGGCATACCTTCGAGTTCGAGGTCGCGGGTTACGCGTGCACGCAGTTTCGGTAATACGGCGCCGAACGCCAGCATCCGTTCGTACTTGGTGGCGTCGCGGGTTTCGCGCCAACGCGGGTGATATCGATACTGCTTGCGGCCACGGGCGTCGCGGCCGGTGGCTTGCAGGTGGCCACGTGAGTCGGGGCAAATCCAGACGTTGGTGTAAGCGGGTGGGATAGCGAGCGCGTTGATGCGCTTGATGTCGGCATCGTCAGAGAGGGGTGTGCCCTGGGTATTGGAATAGACGAAGGCGCCGTTTTTCCACGCGCGGGTGTAGCCGGGGCGGGAGTCATCGACGTAGCGCAGACCTGGGGGCAGGTCTTCCGGGCAGCCCTTGATCTCGCTCTGCGGTTGTGGGTCCAGGGTTGATGTCACTGCGTGCCTCGCTTGGATCTCGCTCGATTAGACGGGATCCAAGCAAAGCCCATACCTACGGAAGAGCCAACTCCCTGGCCCCTTCCGCACTCGCCCAACCCTGCTTGACCGACCAGCGCTGATCGGTGCCAGCCTCGACGATAGTGAGGCGCCCGTCATCGGTATAAGCGCCAGTGTCGATAAAAATCTGCGACCCGATCTGCTTGATCGCCTTCATGGGCGTATGCCCGCAATAGGTTGGCGATAATCCCCGCTGCCAGGCGGCCTTCCCGGTCCCCAGCGCAAGCGAACGCCCCCACAGCAGCTGCTGGCGGATATCGTCGGGGAAATACGCGACTTCCAGATCAGCGTCGCTGCCAAAAAACTCCGCATGCAGCACGTTGAACCGCGTTGGACCGTCGCCGACAATTCGCACCAACGGAACACTCGCCAGCTTCGCGGCAATTCCCCTCAGTTGCTCATCCGGCAGGTTCGCCGCCCACGCTCCGCCGATCGAATACCACACGTGGCGCTGCATCTTGCCCGCCGCAACCGCGCACAACGCGTCTTCGTGATTGCCCAGCACAGGGTAGAACCAGGGTTTATCGAGCAAGTCTATAGCCGCCAGCGAATCGCTGCCGCGATCGACCAGATCGCCTACGGAAAACAGGCGATCACGCGAACCATCGAAAGCGATTTCACTAAGCAAATACCGCAGGGCGTCGACGCAGCCGTGCAGGTCGCCAACCACAAGGTCACGGCCAGCTTTGTTCGCCGGATGCCAGCAAACGACAGGATGAGTAGAAGCAGTCATAGCAGCAATTTTAATCTTACAAAACGCACGGATATGCGCGCCAACTCGCTTTCCAACAAATTACCTACCCACATTCTGGAACGGCCCCCGGCAATGCGCAACACGATCAGCTTGGCACGGCAATAATTGCCGCGCCAAGCCTCATTACACCGTATTTATTGCGGTGTTGAACGAAGTTTGGCGACCTGATCCGCGGAGGTCGCCGATTGCGGATTGCCAAACGTCTTCGTCACATAATTGCTGATGGCGGCAATCTGCTCATCGCTGAGTTCATTCGCAAACGCGGGCATAAAAGCAGTGGCGTCTTTCGTCTGACGGCTCACGCCGTGCAGCATGACCATGGTCAGATTGTTAGCTGCCGAAGCCCCGACCACGCTGTTATGAATCAGCGACGGATACGCGCCCGGCGCGCTGCCGCCCCGGCCCTCGCCCGTCCAGCTATGACACGTCGCGCAGTTAGCGATAAACAATTGTGCACCGTTCACGCCACTGATCGCCGTGCCGCGCATCGCGGTGACGTCCGCGTTGGTCGGCTTGCCGAAGGAATCACGCGGATGGATGTCGCCGCCGCTCTGCGCCGGCACCGAACGCAGGTACACCACGATCGAACGCAGATCCTCAGGCGTCATGTACTGCGTACTGTTCTGCACCACATCCGCCATCGGGCCCGCCGCATTCGCCCGGCCATGCGCCACGCCGGACGCGAGATAGTGCGTCAGTTCGTCGTCAGTCCATCCGCCGATGCCCGCGTTCTTGTCCGGCGTGATATTGAACGCATGCCAGCCGGACAACTCGGCGCCGCTGAAGCGCTCGCTCGTCTTCAGACCCTGCATCAGATTACGAGGCGTATGGCATTCCTCGCAATGCGCGAGACCGCCAGCCAGATAAGCACCGCGATTCCATTCCGCGCTCTGCTTCGGATCGGGCACGAAACGGCCTTCCTTGAAATTGAACATGTTCCAGAACACCATCAGCCAGCGCTGGTTGAACGGAAACGACAGCTCATTGCGCGGCGGTGAGTAGTGGATCGGCGTAAGCGTATTCAGATAGGCACGGATCGCGAGGACGTCTGAGTCGGTGACCTTCGTATATTCGGCGTAAGGAAAAGCCGGGTACAAGCGCTCACCGCTCTTGCCAATCCCTTCATGCATCGCGCGAAGGAAGTCGGCGTCGCTCCAGCGGCCTATGCCGGTATCCGGATCGCTCGTGATATTGGGCGTATAGATGGTCCCGAACGGCGTGGTGATCGGCAGGCCGCCCGCGAACGGACGGCCTTTGTCGGCGGTGTGACACGCCACGCAGTCGCCCGCGCGCGCAAGGTATTCACCGCGCTTGATCAGATCCGCGCCGGCCAGCGTGTCGCGCTGCACGACCGTGGGCTCAGTCGCGGTGGTCTGCGCGTGCGCCGACTGAATCAGCGAGTGAAAACTCACGCCCGTGATGGCGAGCGCAAGAACGGCGAGCGCGCCGCCCAGGCGCTTGTTCAGTTTGAGTTTGCTAAAGCGCTTCGCGTCGCGAGGTTTGGGGTTCTTCATCGTGGCTCTCCGTCGGCGCGCAATCAAAGTTCTTTCTTCAGCTTGTCGGCGAGACGCAGCGACAACGCGGACAACGTCAGCGTGCAATTCACCGATGCCGCCGTCGGCATCACTGCACTGCCGGCAATGAAGAGGTTCGCGTGGTCGTGCGTGCGGCATTCGGAATCCACGACAGAATCCTTTGGGTCCGCGCCCATGATGGTCGTCCCCATGATGTGGTTGTTCGGAGCGAATTTATCGTCGAAGGTAATCTCCGTGCCGCCGAACAATTCCGCGATCCGCGCGTACTGAGTGCGCGTGTCCGCCGCGCTTTTCTTCACGTAGTCGTTGATCGAGTAGTAGATCTCGGGCTGCGGGATGCCGAGCGAATCCTTATGATCCGGCGATGGAATCACACGGTTCTGCGGCTCGGCCAGATGCTCGTGAAAACTGTTGATGTTCATTGTGCGCGCGGCACGGTCGCGGATCTGCCGATCGAGTTCCGCCCCGGTCACGCCCTTGGCGATCAGGTCTGCCGTGACCGACAGGGTGGGTACGCCATTCGACAAATGCAGCTTCTTCGCCGAGTATTCCGAGCGGAAGGCGCCGTCACGGAAATTCACGACGGAGGTCATCTCCATCGGCCCTCGTCCCGGCCACACGGGTTCATTGGCGAGGAAGCTCACGCCGGTGCCGGGGTGATCCATCAGGTTGCGGCCGACCTGATCCGAACTGTTGCCAATGCCGCTCTTGAATCGATCGGACACCGACTGCAACATCAGCTTCGGCGTTTCAATTCCGTTGGCCGCGAGCACGAAGAGCTTGCCCGTGACACGCGTGCTGTTGCCGTTCGGATCCTTGTAATGGACGGCGGTGATCAGGCCTTTATCGTCGCTCTCGATCTTGTAGACGACCGCTTGCGCAATCAGCTTCGCACCTGCCCGCTCGGCTTTCTCCGCATGCGTGATGCCGTTGTACATGGCAGCGATCGGACAGATCGGCATGCAATTGTTGTTGCCGCAGCAGGTCGGGCGGGCATCGTAAGGGCGGCTGTTGCGCGCGACCGGTTCCGGCACCACGTGAAAAGACTGCGCGTTGAGGACATCGGAGAAACGCTGGTCCATGTAGGACAGCGGCAGCATATCCATGGGATACGGTTTGGAGCGCGGCGAACCCAGATCAACGTTATTGCCCGGACCGGACACGCCTAGCTGCACTTCGGCGGCGAAGTACCAGGGCTCGAGGGTCTCATAAGGGATCGGCCAGTCGCGGCCTACGCCATAGAGCGTCTTCAGCTTGAAATCGGCGGGCAGCAAGCGCCACGCGGCCGCGGCCCAGTGCCAGGTCGTACCACCCACGAGCCGCAAGTATTGCGACGCGTAGGGGTACTCGCCCTTCTGGATCAGATAGTTGTTCTCGGGCGAATACTCGGGATGCGGCGCGTAAGGCGTCGACGGATACGGTGTGGCGAAATCGGCTTTCGCCGGCGAGTTACGAAAGTTCTCGACGATCTGCCAGCGCGGAATGCGCGGCCCGGCTTCGAGCAGGATCACGGAGGCGCCCGCGGTCGCGAGCTGATGCGCGACGAGTCCGCCCGCAACCCCCGATCCGACGACCACCACATCGGCCGAATTCGAATTTGCCATTTGTTGTTGTCCTGTGAGGGTAGGTTTTTATTTGCTTCGGTCGCGCTGTCACGCTGTCACGCAGCGCGCCGGCTTGATGCTGTTCTTGATGCGTTCTCGATGTGTTCGGTGCGTTGGGTTCAAGCCGCGCCAGGCGGCTTCTTCGCCCAGTAGAACGGCACGTCGCGGCAATACGACGGAATGGTCAGCACGTCGTTGACGGGATCGAACATCAGCGCGCGCTCGTAGGCGACCACGCTCACGCGCGGGGCGTCGCCGACAAGACCGAGGTACCAGGCCCGCATGATCGCGGTGACCGTGCCGGCGAGCTTCGGCGTGTCCGCCTTGAGCGCCTGCGTCACCGTATCCGACGGCACGCCGCCATGCGCCGCGAGCCAAACGTTCAATGCGCTCACGTTGCCGGCAAACTCGCTGTCCGACTTGGACAGCGCGTCATACACGCGCTGCGCCAGCGCAGGATCGAAGGTGGTGCGGCCGGTCAGTTTGCGTGAGAGCAGCAGGAAACCGTCGAGACCCGCAGGCGGGGTATCGGCGAAAGCCTGGGTGAAGAATGTCGGGAAACCGAAACCCGCAGAAGTGAACGCGAGCGCGACTGCTGACGCACATGCGCCTAGAACAAACCGCCGGCGAGTGGCCGACTGTGCGCGCGCCATGGGGTGGTCGAGTTGTGTCATGTATTGAGGTCCCAATTCGCGTTGTTCAAAGAGGCGATGATCGATTGCACGTGTCGATATCCCTCGAATAGTTTTTAAGCTGCGCCTTGCCGCGGCCGAAGCATGCACGATGAAGGTGTTAATGACCAGCTCCACGGCCGTTGGCAATTGAAAGGCACACGGGCAATAATCGCGGCACTTGAACCCTTCGAAGCGCCGGCATCTCGCGATCGCTTGCACGATACCGCGCCGCGCCAGCTTAACGCTAGAACCAGACCACTATAAAAAATGAATTTCGTTCCCCAAGTACTTCGCTATCGCCCGCGGGCGGTCATTGCCCTCGTGATTGGTGTGATCGTGGCAATTTTGGTTCCACATGACTTCAAACCGATCGTGCGCGGCCTCATTGGATGGGACAGTACCGTATGGCTGTATCTCGCGCTCATCTGGATTCAGATGGTGCGGGCGCGACAGGACAAGGTGCAGAAGCTCGCCGAACGCGAAGATGAGAACGCAGGCATGGTGCTGCTCATCATCAGCCTGGCCGCTATAGCAAGCCTTGTCGCAATTGTGTTCGAGCTGGCCATGGCCAAGAACCTGGGCTTGCGCGGCGCGTTGCTCCACTATCTCCTGACCGCATTCACCATGCTGGGCGCGTGGTTCCTCATCCCGACCATCTTCACGCTCCACTACGCACGCCACTACTATCAGTCAGA
>Ga0302234_10003095_pt1 | contig 10263 bp, 9 predicted proteins | sample II_Palsa_N3_2_FD_193576 | JGI IMG/M metagenome (GOLD analysis project Ga0302234, IMG submission 193576) | Peat permafrost microbial communities from Stordalen Mire near Abisko, Sweden - II_Palsa_N3_2 | ecosystem: Environmental > Terrestrial > Soil > Palsa > Peat permafrost | place: Sweden... | reverse complement strand
TTCATACATGTACTTTTTTGAACGGATAGGTAGGTCAGCTTGTTCACTGCCGTAGCACGTCCGCTATTTTTACTACCGGGGGGTATATGAAGCTGGGTCGATACGCTGCATGTGCAGCGTTGTTGTCGTGTAGTTATGCTCACGCGGATTCTGGCGTGACCCTTTACGGTATCGTGGATGAATTCTTTCAGTACGTTAATACTGGCAATCACTACACCGCGGCTGTCGGATCAAGTTCCGAATGGGCCAGTCGGTTTGGATTGAAAGGCTCCGAGGATATTGGTGACGGCAATAAGGTCAATTTCCAGCTCGAGAACGGCTTTAATCCGAATGACGGCACATTCGCTTCTACCGGTCAGATGTTCAACCGGCAGGCGTGGGTGGGTTTATCGGGTAGCTGGGGTGAAGTGAGATTGGGCCGCCAAAACTCGCCGGTCTTTTACGACCAGGGTTATCTGGATGCATTCGGGGCATCGACTCAGGCGTCGGGGTTCAGTAACTTGATGACCTACGTCGTGCGCACGAGTAATACCGTGTCGTACCAATCGCCAGTCATAGCAGGCTTGCAGGCCGGTGTATATGCCGGTTTTGGCGATGCCGGTGGATTGCGCTCGGCGGGTTCGAGCTATCAGGCGGATCTCCAGTACAACAGAGGCCCGGTCGCCGCTACAGTGGCATGGCAAGCCGTGAAGAACGCAACTAATTCCTCAACCGATACCGCCATTGAGGCCGGCGCTTCCTACACCATCCAGAAGGCCACGATTTATGCCGGCTATGCCGCCAGCAGATGGACGGACATTAACCTGAATGTCAACGTTTATGGTGTTTCCGGTAAATATCAATTTACGCCCAGCGTATTTGTCGCATTAGGTTATACCGCACTGCATGATAAGACTGCCGCTGCGGATAATGCGAATCAAATCGCCGCAATGGCCCAGTATGATCTCTCTAAAAATACCAGTGTATACGGCACGATTTCTTACCTGACCAATCACAATCAGGCGTCATACACGCTGGCGGGGTCCGCTAATCCAGGCTTGCCGCTGGCTTATCCCGGCGCCAATCCGCACGGCATCTCGATTGGCATGTTCCATAAGTTCTAGCGTTTATTTTCGGCATGACGTGCGACAAACATGTTCATACATGTTCGCTTAACGAAAAGGTCACCACGATGGGGGGCGCTGCAATGAAAAAACGTTTGAACAATGTGGGTTCCTCGAAAGCGGAAATGGTCGCCGCGACGATCCAGGATGAGATTTTGACCGGGCGCTTGCCGTACGGGGTCTTACTGGAAAGCGAGAGTGAGCTGGTGCAGCGGTTCTCGGTCAGCCGAAACACTGTTCGCAAGGGCCTCGAGGAACTGATGAACACGGGGCTGATTACCCGCAAGGTCGGCGTGGGCTCGTTCGTCACCTACAACGGCCAGACGCTGGATAGTGCGCTCGGCTGGTCGAAGGCGCTAGAAACGGCGGACGGCGGCGCTCAAACCCGGTTGCTGCAAATCAGGGTGATCCAGGATGAAAAGCTCGCCGCTGAATTGGCGCTGGAACAGCCGGCATTTATCGCAGTGGACCGGTTGCGGGTATTAGCGGACTCGGAACGGCCGATCTCGCTAGAACTCAGTCGGATTCCGTTCTCCGACCGGTTAGCGGATCTGCCATTGCAAGGGCTGATCGGCGGGTCGCTGAACCAGACCTTGATCGAATATGGAATGGCTGCGGATCACGGCGAAGAATGGGCGGAGGTGATCGGGCTTGAACAAGCCAACGCTGACATCCTGAAGCACCCGCCGGGCACGTCGTTCCTGAGGACCCGGCGGCTCACGCGTGACAAGCACGGCAACCCGGTCGAATACGTCGTCAGTCTGCTTGACCCCGCCTATTTTGGGTTGCACCTGGAGTTTTGAAAATCCTGGGGGGCGAGCGAGGGCACCCTTTGCAGAAAATTCGTCCGCGCATTGCGTGGCATCTATGCGGCCGTTGCTGACGTTTTAACGCAGTAGCGGGCAGGGCAGTGGGACCTGGATTGGAAAGGTCACCGCACTTGACGATTCACTAAGTTGTATTAACTAGTTACTGCCGCAGCCTATGCTGCTTGAGTTCAACCTGATTGCCGGGAGTCCATGAAATGACATTGATCGATAAAATATTTAAGCGGGCGTTGACGTGCGTGATGGCAACGGCCGCCCTGAGTTCGTTCGCCGCGCACGCCGAAGATGTCCACGTGCTGAACTGGAAGGGGTATGGCACGGATGAGCCGTGGGCACTCAAGGAGTTCGAAGCGAAGACCGGGTATCACGTGGTCAACGACTTCTTCAACTCCGAGCAGGAAATGCTCACCAAGCTGCGCACGAATCCGGGCGCCTACGACGTCGTGATGGTCAACAGCGCGTTCAACCAGCAAGCGCGCGAACAAAACCTGCTTCAGCCTATCGATGTAACGGGGATGTCGAACGTCGCCGATCTGAACCCCAAGATGCGCCATTCGCATTTGCTCGAGATTGGCGGCCAGAGCTACGGCATTCCGTGGGTGTGGGGCGTAACGTCGTTTGCTGTCAACGACACGAAGATCCATCCCGTTCCCGACACCATCCAGGCGCTGTGGGACCCGGCGTACAAAGGCCATGTCGGCATGCGTGACGATGCAATCGAAGCCGTCCAGTTCGCAGCGCTCGCAACGGGCCAGAATATCAACGACATCAAGAATCTCGATGCCGTCAAGGACAAGCTCAAGGCACTGACCGGTCAACTGAAAACGTTCTGGAGTTCAGAGAACGACTGGAATCAGTACGTGGCGTCGGGGGTGTTTTATATCTCCACGTATTGGAGCGGATCAGCCGCACGTGCCCGCAACAAATTCAACCTGCCGGTCACTTTCGTGATCCCGAAGGAAGGGGCGATCGGCTGGCTGGATTCGCTGTCAATTCCCAAGGGCGCGCATAACGTCGCTGGCGCGAAAGCTTTTATCAACACCATGATCGATCCTGGCTTCTACACGCAGTGGGATTCCCGTGTCGGCGCACCGGTATCGGCGAACCTCAAGGCGGTCGCAGCGTTGCCGGCCAACGCGTTCAACCGCGCGGTGCTGGCGAACCCGGCGGTGCAGTCGCGGATCCAGTTCCAGGAGCCGATCACTGACGACAAGCGCAAGGCCTACCTGCAGCTGTGGCAGGAAATCAAGGCCCAGGCCGACTGACGACGTCAAGGAAGTGCCATGAAATTTGCCCTCAGTTCGCCGCAAGGCCGACCGCTGGTTCGCGCGATGACGCTGGCCGGACCCGCCTACGTGTGGCTCCTGCTGGCGGTGTTCCTGCCGTTGTCGGTGATGCTGTTCTACAGCTTCATGTCCGACGTGCCGACGAGCGGCGGCAACTGGTCGCTGACGTTCCAGAACTACCTGACGTTCTTCGATGAACCGCTGTATCGGAAGCTGATGGTGCGTTCGCTTGGACTCAGCGCCGAGGTCACGCTGATCTGCACGGTGCTCGGTTTTCCGTGCGCCTACATGCTGGCGAAGGTAATACACGGACGCACGCGTGAAGCGCTGTTCCTGTTGATCATCCTGCCGTTCTGGAGCAACGGGCTCGTGCGGATATTCTCCTGGAACATGGTGCTGCGCACTGGCGGATTGGTGGACTGGGTGCTTAATCATCTGTGGCCATGGACTGTCAGCACCGACCTGATGTTCTCTTATCCGGCAATCGTGATTGGACTGGTGCATTCCTACCTGCCGTATTCGGTCCTGACCGCCTATTTAAGCCTGCAGGCCATTGACGATTCCCTGATCGAAGCGGCCCGTTCAATGGGCGCGGGGCGCCTGACCATCCTGCGCCGGCTGATCCTGCCGCTCGCCATGCCCGGCATGCTGGCGGGCGCCGTACTGACCTTCGTGCCGGTGGTGGGGGCATTCATGGAGCCCAGATTGCTCGGCGGGCGCAAGGGCACGTTCATTGGCACGGTCATCGAGGATCAGTTCGTTGCCGTATTCAACTGGCCGCTTGGCGCTGCATTGTCGTTCACGCTGCTGGCCCTCGTGCTGGCAATCCTGTTCGCCGGCATGCGCCTCTCGCGGAGGAATGACAAATGAAGCAGGACAACACCATCGGGTCAATCAAGCTGGACTTGCCGGATGTCTCCAACACGCCGCATACCCCGCGTCCCAGGACGTGGAGCGTGGGTGCGGCGCTTGGCGCGATCGGCTACGGGTACGTCGTGGTCATGATCGGCTTCTTATATCTGCCGATCCTGGTCATGGCGTTGATGTCGGCTAACGCGTCGCCGCTTTATGAGTTGCCGTTTCATTTCACCACGCACTGGTATCAGGCACTCGCCGAAGACGGTGTGTTGAAGGCCGCCGCCTTCAGGAGCATCGAGATCGCGCTCTGGACCACGCTGTTGTCCACCGTTCTCGGCGTGATGGCGTCGCTGGCATTCTTTCGATACGACTTCGCGGGCAAGCGTTTCCTGCAAGCCATGCTTTTTCCGCCGATGGCGATCCCATGGCTGATCACGGGCACGGCCATGCTGATCTTCTTCTTTGCAATCGGCATCGGGCGCGGGCTGCATGCCATCCTGCTCGGTCACGTGGCGCTAGCGTTGCCCTACGTGATCATCGTAGTGGGCGCGCGCTTGCGCACGTTCTCACCTGAACTGGAGCTAGCCGCCCGTTCGCTTGGCGCGAGTGGCTGGCAGATCACGTGGCGCGTGACCTTGCCCGCGATTGCACCTGGCGTGGTGGCGGGGGCCTTGTTTGCATTCGCCGTGTCGTTCGACCAGTTCGTGGTGTCGTACTTCCTGTCCGACCCGGGCGAGACTACGTTGCCGGTGGAAATATATAGCGCGATCCGCAAGGGCTTTACGCCCGAGATCAACGCAATTTCAACCATCATCATTGTCGTGTCGATGGGCACGATGCTGATCGTGTCACGGCTGTATCGATTTGGTGGAGAGCAATAATGGCCGAAGTCAACGTAATCAAGGTATCCAAGCAGTACGGCGAATCTCGCGCACTGGACGACGTCTCCATCCGTTTCGCGGAGGGCGGGCTCTATGGGTTGCTCGGACCGTCCGGTAGCGGCAAGACAACGCTCCTGCGCATGATTGCCGGCTTTGTGTTTCCAGACAGCGGGCAGATCCGCATCGACGACCAGCCGGTCGAACGCTTGCCCGTGGAGCGGCGCGAGATCGGCATGGTGTTTCAGAACTATGCGCTCTTCCCGAATATGAATGTGGCTGACAACGTCGCATTCGGGCTGTCCGTGCGGCATGTCGACAAGAGCGAGATCAAGCGCCGGGTGGGGGAGGTGCTGGATCTCGTGCAACTCGGCAGTTTGCACGCACGCCGGATCAATCAATTGTCGGGTGGCCAGCGCCAGCGCGTCGCGCTGGCCCGCGCTATCGTGACGCGTCCTCGCGTGTTGCTGCTCGACGAGCCACTGAGCGCGCTGGATAAATCTTTGCGAGTGGACATGCAGGTCGAGTTGCGCCGCATTCAGCGCGATGTCGCAATCACGACCGTATTCGTCACGCACGATCAGGAAGAAGCACTGACGTTGAGTGATCGTGTAGGTATCCTTCGCGATGGACGATTGATCCAGGAGGGGACTGCACGCGAACTCTACGATCAACCGGCAAGCGAGTTCGCCGCCACTTTTCTCGGCGATGCCAACATTCTCAATGGTCGACTGGAGACGGGCGGCATGCGCATTAACGATGGCAGCCTGATTCGTTTCGGATCGCGTTCCGCGGTATCGAGTCAGACCAAGTGCGCGGTCCGTCCGGAGAAAATCGTGCTTCAGCGGGCAACCGGCGAGGCTACTCCTAGCGTGCATAACCGGCTGACGGCACAGGTTGCCCATCACGTCTTTGCCGGTGTGAATACAACCTATATGCTCGACTGGTGCGGGCAGCGGCTCAAGGTCCACGTGCAAAACTCCGGCGAAGACCTGATTCCGGTCGGCTCGCAAGTGACGTTGAGTTGGTCACCCGACAGCACGATCCTGGTCCACTAAGGAGCCTTCAAGATCCGCATACCCTCGCGTCGCGAAGCTAACGCAGAAATATGGTAAGCAAAGCACACGCATCTCACGCTGCCGTAGCACGCTTGCCGACAGATGATCGAGAACCCGGACTTGATCGTGTCGGACGGGGATTCGGAAGTAAAATGCGCGCATACGACTCGTGGAAGCTGGTGCAACTCCAGCACGGTCGCGCCACTGTGACCGGTTTCAGCACAAAACCGGAAGTCAGACCTCGGCGTCGTATACCTCTTTTCTGACTTTGGGGCGCGCACTCCCCGGGAGATATGCATATGACCGATAACCGATACTGCCCGCGATCCTGGCATACAGCCAGATCGGCATCCCCTCGACGGCCAGCTTGGTCGGCGCCGGTGTACAAGACCCCGCTTAAGTGAATTCGGCTGCCCGCCCGCGGCGTGACGGATTGCGCAGGCGAGGCGGGCGACCCGCCGTTTGCCAAGACCAGCCCCCCGATGCATGGGCGCATCTGCCGAGCGAGAGAACTCACCGAACCTTAAAGGCGCCGCGGCCGCTGCGTGCGTTCGCGGGTTTCGTCACTGCCGGTATTCGACATCGACATGCTGCGTTTGCGCTCGCAACACGTCATCCAATCTTCAAATAACAAGGCTTTCCCCGTATGAAGTTCCGTCATTTCATTCTCACTTCTGCGCTGACGGTTTCCGCATGGCAGGTCGCACAGGCCGCGGACGACTCGTCGTTGCCGCAACCGGAGCAGCTTCCGTCCTCCGCCACGCTGCCGAATATTCTCGTCACCGGCGACACGCAGCACCTGCCGCAATCGTTCGATCAACGCTACGCGTCGACACAGGTCCTCACTCGCGCGGATCTCGATCGTCTGTCGCCCATTGATCCAAGCATCACGCAAGCCCTCGCCACGCTGCCCGGCGTTACCGTTTCGCAAAACGGTGGCCCTGGGGCTTTAGCCTCCGTCAGCATTCGCGGTTCGTCGGGAAGTCAGGTCGCGGTGTTCATCGACGGTATCCGCGTTGGCTCGGCGACCACGGGCCAAGCCGCGTGGGCCGATCTACCAACCACCGCCTTTGACCGGGTCGAAGTCATTTCAGGACCGGCAGCCGCCTCATTCGGCGCGGACGCAGTGGGCGGCGTCGTGCAACTCTTCACGAACCGTGCAGCAAACCAGCCCAACCAGACTACGATTTCAACCGGCGGCGGTTCGAACAAAACGTTCGATACACAGGTCCGCACATCAGGCAGCATTTCGTCTACTGGTCCGCTCGCGGCACTGGCCGGACTGACCTACTCGCTGGGCCTGCACGACTACAATACCGCGGGAATCGATGCGACCCGGCCAGGGGCTTACGGGCACGAGGATGGCCGCAATCCGTACCATGCTCAGGACGTGGATGCGCGTCTCGGCTATGCGCACGACAACTGGTCCATCTCCACATTCGCCCTCTATCACCGGTCCGATTTATCCTACGACAATGCCGGCGGCGATAACCGGCAACTCGATCATCAGTTGACGACCGGCGTGGCGTTTCATCTGGATATCACGCCGTTCACGCAGTTTGACCAGTCAGTCGGCTACGCCACGGACCGCCAGTTCCTCTATGCGAACAACCCGGCCATCCCGACCGATGAGATCGACTCGACGCGCTTCAGCACATCGACTTCGCTGACCCATCAGGAACGCGGGCTCACGCTCTTCAGTCTGCCGCTGTCCGGCGAGACCAAGCTCGCCTACGACTTCACCCGCGAGCAGGCCTTCCTGCCGGTCGACATCCCCACGGGCGTGCCGACGCGCAACGATTCAGCCGTATCGCTCCATCAGTCGGTCACGCTCGGTGCTTTCACAATGTTCCTTGCCGGGCGCCACGAGATCATTCAGGGCCAGTCGGTCAATACCGGCAATGTTGCGCTGGCTTATGCGATCACCCCCGTCTATACGGCGCGCATTTCGTATGGCAATGCATTCCGCCTGCCGACTTTTAACGACCTGTACTACCCGGGTTACGCGAACCCAAACCTGCTGCCTGAGCGTAGTGATACGGTCGAGGCAGCGCTTGATGCGGCTACGTCGTTCGGCACCTTCACGGCCGCGGTTTATGACACCCGGGTGCATGACCTCATCACTTACGACTCGGTGACCTTCCTTCCCGTGAACGTAGGCCGCGCGCACATCCAGGGCATCGACCTGTCGTACAAGCGCACGCTTGGCAACTCGACACCAGTCAGTCTCGCGATCGGCATTTTGAATCCGCAGGATGTCACCGATCAGACGTGGCTCAACCGTCGTCCGCGCCAGACCGTCAGCCTGAACATCGATCACACGTGGGACGAGTTCCACCTGCACGCGCTGAGCACGGGCGCCTCCTTGCTTTACGGAGGATCGACCTACGACGACCAGTTCAACGCGACGTACCTGCCGTCGTACACAACCGTAGGCTTGCGCGCCGCGTACAAGGTCAACTCGCATCTCACCGTGTCCGCCAATCTGTCGAATCTTTTTAACCGGCAGTACGTCACCGCATACGGTTACAACACATTGGGGCGGACGGCCTTCGGCAAGGTCGCTTACACTTTCTAACTACGGGTCGCCATGACCCTGGCCCATGACCCTGGCGAGTCAAATTTATGAAGCGAATCCTGATCATTGGTATTGGCGCCGGCAATCCCGACTATGTGACGATACAGGCAGTCAACGCGCTCAACGAAGTCGATGTTTTCTTCGTCATGGAGAAGGGCATTGCCAAGGAAAATCTGATCGCGTTGCGGAAGGAGATTTGCCGGCGCTTCATCAAGGGCAATGACTATCGATTCGCTGAAGCAAGTAGTCCTGAGCGAGTACGAGACGCGGCCAACTATCGGGCGAGTGTCGAGACTCTCAATGACGACAAGCAGATCATTTTCGAGCGATTGATCTCCGAAGAGATGTCCGATGGCGAATGCGGAGCGTTCCTCACATGGGGCGACCCGACGCTTTACGACAGTACAATCCGGATCATTGATTCGATCATCAGGAAGGGCGGTCACGATCTCGAGTATGAAGTGATCCCGGGAATCAGCAGCATCCAGGCGCTCGCGGCGCAGCACAAGATACCGTTGAATCGCATTGGAGAATCGATCGAGATCACAACGGGGAGGCGGATAGCTGAAGGTTTTCCGAACAACGTCGACAGTGTCGTGGTGATGCTGGATACCGGAGACGCTTACAAGCGTTTCGCCGATCAGGATATCGATATTTACTGGGGTGCTTATATCGGCACGCCGGACGAGATTCTGGTGTCCGGAAAACTCAAGGATGTAGTTGGTGATATCGAACGGATTCGGGCGGAAGCGCGAAAGGCAAACGGTTGGATCATGGATAGCTATCTGATGCGAAGGAACACGCCTCGCGAGGAGAAGTAACCTTGTTTACACGGAGGTGTTCCGATGAGGCTACGAACGTGGGCAGTGTTGTATCGTACTTCGACGTAGCCGCTGACGGCCACTCCGTGCTGCTGCTTTGGGTCGGCGGTGCCGTCTTGGATTTGACTGCTGGCGGTTTAACGCGCAGCGAGATTACCGTCGATTGCCGAATGAGCAAAGGTACAAGCAACCTCAAAGCGACATCAAGTAATCCGTTCAGCGGAGACTATTGCGTTAACCGAAGCACACCCAAATTGCCGGCGATCTGTTCGAAGATGGCATTGAGTGTCGCGTTGTCCGGCGCGTGATAATAATTTCCTGGACTGGCGCAGCTTTGCATCGCTTGCTGCGCAACCGAGTTTGAGGCATCGCTGCCGAAGGTGATCGCGTACACGATCACGCCGCTCTGCTTGATTGCCGTGCAAACAGCCGACTGGAAGGTGTTGACGTCATCGGGCCAGCCTGCGTTGTTGCCGCTCGACGGATCTGCCGGATTGCCTCCATGCAGTTCCGACGAGTCCGTCAGACCATTGCTGAGGGTGGTGCCGTCTGTACGCACGACGGTGGGAGCCGCGAGACTGCGTGAGCCGACGCCTGACAGGCCGTTGAAATACAGGTCGTTGGGAATCGAGCCGGCCGCGCCAATCTGGTTCTCGCCATCCGTCAAAACAATCATGACGCGTTGTAGTCCAACGGTAGTCTCCGGCTTGGGGAAGCTTGAATCGGTCGAAACCCAGCCATTGCCGCTGGCGACGTTGTTGGACCACGACGACGACAGCATGCGCCATCCCCACAGCAAGCCCTCCGGGATGATCGTGGACCCCCCCGCGGTCATAGCGGAAATAGCCTGCGTG
>Ga0302234_10003083_pt1 | contig 10284 bp, 9 predicted proteins | sample II_Palsa_N3_2_FD_193576 | JGI IMG/M metagenome (GOLD analysis project Ga0302234, IMG submission 193576) | Peat permafrost microbial communities from Stordalen Mire near Abisko, Sweden - II_Palsa_N3_2 | ecosystem: Environmental > Terrestrial > Soil > Palsa > Peat permafrost | place: Sweden... | reverse complement strand
AAAGAGTGGGCGGCGCAGGGCAAGCTCACTATGCCGGTGATCATGATGTCGGGCCACGCGACTATCGATACGGCAGTTGAAGCCACGAAGATTGGTGCGCTCAACTTCCTCGAGAAGCCGATCGCATTGCAAAAATTGCTTAAGGCGGTCGAGCAGGGTCTTGCGCGCGGCACCGCTGCTGCGCCGATTGCGAACACGGCCACGCGGCCGCCGTTGCCGTCGAGCGGTTCGACGGTGCCGGCTTCGGCCGCGTTGCCGGTGGCTTCGTCGTTGAATCTGACGAGCGGCGATTCCGGCGCGCTGGGTGCCGCGGCGGGTCCTGCAGGCGCGACGGCGTCCATCTCCTTCGATATCCCGTTACGTGACGCACGCGATGCCTTCGAGCGCGCGTACTTCGAGTATCACCTGGCACGCGAGAACGGCAGCATGACGCGGGTGGCGGAGAAGACGGGACTGGAGCGTACGCACTTGTATCGCAAGCTCAAGCAGCTTGGTGTGGATCTGGGCAAGAACAAGAGCGAGGCATGACTGGCGGGGCGAGGAGGGGGTGAAGAAGGATCGTTACAGTAAAAAGGTGCCAAAAAGCACTTGAGCGACATAATCCCCTTTGATATACTTTCGTTCTTCGTGGCCCGGTAGCTCAGTTGGTAGAGCAGCGGATTGAAAATCCGCGTGTCGATGGTTCGATTCCGTCCCAGGCCACCACAGTTGCAAAAAAATGCCCGGAAACCGCAAGGTTTCCGGGCATTTTTCATTGGTTTTCGTTCGTACTGGGCGGGGTGGTGTTAGGAGTTACAGGCAATCCGGGGTCAATGCCGGGCGCACGCCTGCATGCAGACCGGTAACTCATCCCTGACAGGCCGAGGCGCAACCAAGAGCGAACGCGCGCCTTCATGATAAAATCCTTGGTTCTTCAAAGACTTGGCTAAGATAGGAGCAGGATAAAGCCGCGCGTAGCGGCCGCTTCTGAACATGAGCCAAATCGCGCAATTCATCCTTTCCATCGGAGTTTCACGGTGACTCGGACAGACGCTAAAGACAGCGCACTGGTGCTGTTTTCCGGTGGCCAGGATTCGGCCACATGCCTCGCTTGGGCGCTCGATCGTTTTGCAACCGTCGAGACGCTCGGCTTCGACTATGGCCAGCGCCATCGCGTGGAGCTCGAATGCCGTGAAGGCTTCCGGGCATCGGTCAAACAGCAGTTTCCGCAGTGGGCCGAACGGCTCGGCGAAGACCACATGATCGACCTGTCGGTCCTCGGTGCGATCAGCGACACCGCCATGACGCGCGAGATCGAAATCGAAGCCAACGCGAACGGTTTGCCCAACACCTTCGTGCCCGGCCGCAATCTCATGTTCATGACGATCGCCGCCGCCATTGCATACCGGCGAGGTCTGAAAGTGCTCGTCGGCGGCATGTGCGAAACGGATTTCTCGGGCTACCCCGATTGCCGCGACGACACCATGAAGGCGCTGCAAGTCGCCCTCAATCTCGGCATGGACAGCCGCTTCCTGCTCGAGACCCCGCTGATGTGGCTCGATAAAGCCGACACCTGGCGCCTGGCCGAACAGCTAGGCGGCGAGGCGCTGGTGGAACTGGTGCGCGTCGAGACGCACACGTGTTATGTCGGCGAGCGCTCCGAGTTGCATGAATGGGGTTTTGGTTGCGGCCAATGCCCGGCATGCAAGCTGCGCAAGCGCGGCTATGAAGCCTACAAGTCGGGTGAGCAAGTCACCACCGAACCGGTCTGATCATGACGTACGCAGTAAAGGAAATTTTCTACACGTTGCAGGGCGAAGGCGCAAACGCCGGCCGTCCGGCCGTGTTCTGCCGCTTCGCCGGCTGCAATCTCTGGTCGGGTCGCGAGGAAGATCGCGCGGACGCCGTCTGCCAGTTTTGCGATACGGATTTCGTTGGCACAGACGGCGAGAACGGCGGTAAATATCGTACGCCTGCAGACCTCGTCGCCATGATCGCGTCGCAATGGCCGGAAGGCGAAGCGCACAAGTTCGTGGTGTGTACCGGCGGCGAGCCCATGTTGCAGATCGACCCGCCTTTCGTCGATGCTCTGCATGCAGCGGGCTTCGAAATGGCGATCGAAACGAACGGATCGCTGCCGGTGCTGGACAGCATCGACTGGATTTGCGTGAGCCCGAAAGCCGGCGCACCGCTGGTCGTGACGAAGGGCAATGAGTTGAAGGTCGTGGTGCCGCAAGACAATCAGCCGCTGGCCGATTACGCCAAACTCGACTTCGAATATTTCCTCGTGCAACCCATGGACGGTCCGTCGCGCGACATCAATACGAAGCTCGCTATCGATTGGTGCAAGCGGCATCCGCAATGGCGCCTGTCCATGCAGACGCACAAGTACCTGAACATCCCCTAACGCGAATCAAGCCCCTAGCTGAGCAGACGTGCAGACGATCACCCGAAAACTCGAATTCGATGCGGGCCACCGCATCCCCGATCACCGCAGCCAGTGCCGTAACCTGCACGGTCATCGGTATGTGCTGGAAATCACGCTGCAAGGCGAACTTGTAGAGACGGAAGGTGCGCCGGATCGCGGCATGGTGATGGACTTCGCGGACGTCAAGGCGCTGGCCATGGAACATCTGGTCAACAAGTGGGACCACGCGTTTATCGTCTATGCACGCGACGAAGTCGTGCGAAGCTTTCTCGAGAAGATGGCCGATCACAAGACCGTCGTGCTCGACCGTATTCCCACCGTCGAAAATCTCGCGGCTGAAGCGTTCCGGATTCTCTCCGGCGTCTACAACGACCACTACGGCGTCGATCTGAAGTTGAAGCGCGTGCGCCTGTACGAAACCCCCAATTGCTGGGCGGACGTCGAAGGCGTCTGACGCTTCACAGGTTTCGTTCTCAAGGGCTCAGGGCTGCGCTCCTGCCAGCGCTCTTTTGTCACGGTATGATCTTTGGACAAGCCGCACGTTTTGTTGCGGCGCATTCCAGCGACATAGCCCAATTGGAGCGAGACATGCCTGCCAGCCATCCCGCCGCGTGCGATCTATCAAGGACCACGCGATGAGCACCTACACCAACCTTCTCAAACAGCGTTTCACCGAAACCGGCACCTTGTACGGCCTGTGGCTGTCGCTCGGCAGCGCGGACGTGGCCGAAGCCGTGGCGCACGCAGGCTTCGACTGGCTGTGTATCGACATGGAGCATTCGCCGAACGACAGCCACGACGTCGTCGCGCAACTTCGTGCGATTGCCGCTGCGCACTTGCCGACCGAACCGATCGTCCGCGTGCCCGCGCATGAAGGCTGGCTCGTGAAGCGCGTGCTCGACGCGGGCGCGCGCACCCTGATGTTCCCGAACGTGGAAACGGCGGAAGAGGCGGCACATGTCGTGCGTCTCACGCAGTATCCGACCGCCGATGCCCGCGATGGCCTGCGCGGTGCGGCTGGTGCAGTACGCGCAGCGGCATACGGCATCCGGCGCGATTACGTGAGTTCGGCGAACGCGCAGATATCGACGATCGTGCAGATCGAATCCGAGCAGGCGCTCGCGAATGTGGAAGCGATCGCGGCCACGCCGGGCGTCGATTGCTTGTTCATTGGGCCCGCTGATCTGGCCGCAAGTCTCGGTCATCTCGGCGATACCAAACATCCCGACGTCCAGGCGGCGATCACAAAAATTATCGATACCGCGAAACACGCCGGCATCGCGAGCGGCATTTTCGCGCTCGATGTCGCGAGTGCGCGGTCCTATGCAGAAGCGGGTGTGAAGGTCATCGCGTTATCGGCCGATGTGGGCTGGCTGTTAAAGGCGACGCGACAGGCGTTGCAGGAGGCAAGGGGATGAAACCCGGAATATTGGGCGCGGTATCCGTAGCGTTGGTGATGGCGTGCGGCGCGGCGAGTGCGCAGACCGTCAAGAGCAGTGACATGGCGACGCAAAACGCTGTCGCCGATTACAACGCGGGCAATTTCGGCGCCGCGCGCTCGGAGTTTTTGCATGCGGCGAAGAAGGGCAGCCGTCTCGCCGAATTCAATTACGCGATGATGCTGGTGAACGGTGAAGGCGGCCCGGCGGAAGTGGAGGAGGGCAAGAAGTGGTTGCGCAAAGCCGCCGACGCCGACATGACGCAAGCGCAGTATGTGTACGGCAAGATGTTCGACGACGGCGAGTTTGTCGAACGTGATCCGGCCGAGGCGCATCGCTGGTTCTTGCGGGCGGCGAATCAGGGCCATGTTCTGGCAGAGCTCGCGTTAGCCAATCAGTTCCTCGATGGCCGCGGCACGCCTCGCGATAACGCGCAAGCGTTCGTCTGGTACAAGAAGGCGGCCGAAGGCGGGGACATGACGGCGCAATACGTGGCCGGATCGTTTTACGAACGCGGCGGCGATGGCGTGAAGAAGAACATCAACGTGGCGCGCGCGTATTACGCGGCGGCGGCGGCGCAGGGCGATCCTGCGGCGAAGCTGAAGTTCCAGGAACTCAGCGCGGAACTCGCGCACGAACAACCGCAATAAGAGAAAAAGCCCACGATTGAAAACATCATCGTGGGCTTTGCTTCATCTGCTTTAACAACACACGCCGTCGGAGACGCTAGCCTTTCATCAGCCGCTTTTGTCGCGACACGCTCATGATGAGTCCGACCGCAACGCCGAGCGTCGTCAGCGCGGTGCCGCCGTAACTCATGAACGGCAATGGCACGCCAACCACTGGCAAGATCCCGCTCACCATCCCAATGTTCACGAATGCGTAAGTAAAGAACGCCATCGTCAGCGATCCTGCCAGCAGGCGTCCGAACAGCGTCGCCCCGTTCGCCGCGATAAACAGCCCTCGCGCAATTAACGCCATATAAAGGAATAGCAGCACCAGCCCGCCCGCGAGCCCGAACTCCTCCGAAAACACCGCGAAAATGAAGTCGGTATGTTTTTCAGGGATGAACTCCAGATGCGACTGCGTACCCTTTAGCCAGCCTTTTCCGAAGGTCCCGCCCGAGCCGATCGCAATGACGGCCTGAATGGTGTGAAAGCCTTTGCCGAGCGGATCGGAGGTTGGATCGAGCAGCGTACAGATCCGATGCTTCTGGTAATCGTGCATCAGCGGCCAGTTCACCTCCGGCTGGCAAATGCGCTCCTGGAATATGCCAATACTGGCGACGACCAGAACAGCCGCCACAAGCACCGGCACGATCAGCTTGAAACTCAATCCCGCGAAATAGATCACGAAGAGGCCCGCCGCGAACACCAGCACGGCGGTGCCCAGATCGGGCTGCTTGGCGATGATCGCGACCGGCAGGATCAGGATCACGAAACCGACGATGTAATCCCACCACCGGATACCGCCCTCACGCCGCTGGAAATACCACGCGAGCATGAGCGGCATCGCTATCTTCATGATCTCCGAGGGCTGGATCACCACGCCTACATTCAGCCAGCGTTTCGCGCCTTTGCGCGTCAGCCCGAACGTGGCGACCGCGATCAGCAGCGCCATGCCGATGGTGTACAGCGGCACGGCGAAACGCATCAGCGTGGGCGGTGGCACGTTGGCGAGAATCCACATCAGCCCGAACGTCAGCATGATGTTGCGCAACTGGTCTTCCACGCGGCCAGGGACATCGAGACTCGCGCTGTACAGCGTCACGATGCCCACGCACAGCAGCAGGAACACAATCAGCGCGAGCGGTTTATCGAAGCCCGCGAACATGCGCTTCGTGCGTTCGAGCCAGACGCGCTTGTCGAATTGCAGCGCTTGCATGGCGCTTCTCCTTTACTCGTCGATGCCGCCAGACGGGGTCAACGTCTGGATGGCGCTTTTGCCGGTGTTGCGGGGGATCGCGGCGGTCGGCGCGGGTTCTTTCGGTGGTGAGGGTGGGGTTGGTGCGGCCGGCGCCTTGCGGACCTCGGCGGTGCGAATGGTTTCCTTCGCGTTGACCAAGCCCGGTGCTTTCAATCCCGTTGCCGGGCGCGCAGTTTCCCGCGCTTCCGTGGTGATCGGCGCGACCGGCACACGCGGCGCTTCCAGCGCGCGCAGCATGCTCGGCGCGACAGGAACGGCCGACGCAGCCGGCGCGCTCGACGCCGCTCCGGCTCCGCTGCTTGCAGGCGCAGACGCCGCCGAATCAGACGCCGCGGCACCCGCACTGGCGGCCGCCGAATCGGACGCGGCCAGTGGCTTGAACGCGGGCGACACGCTCGTCACCGATGCCGGCAGCGCCGCGTCCACGGGGCTTTGCGCGCCCCCGATCACCGGTGCGCCCGCATCTTCCGTCGCCGATGCCGCCGCAGCCACGGCCGCCGCTTCCGCGCCCGGTTTCAGCCGGTCCACGAGATAATAATCGAGCACTTTCCGTGCGATCGGGCCTGCGGATTCCGCGCCCCAGCCGCCGTTTTCCACGATCAGCGCAACCGCGATAGTCGGATGGTCAGCCGGTGCGAACGCGATAAACAACGCGTGATCGCGCAAATGTTCCGCTATCGCGCTGTGCGAATAATTCGCGCCTTGCAGCGAATAAACCTGCGCCGTCCCGGTTTTACCGGCGGCCTGATACGGTGCGCCACGGAAGATCTTGGCGCCCGTACCGGTGGTCACCACGCCTTCCATCGCGCGCTTGATGAAGTCGATGTCGGCTTGTTTGACCGCAATTTTGTCGCTCGGATCACGTACGGTCACGCGCACCGCCTTGCTGATCGGATTCTCGACTTCCTTGACCAGATGCGGCTTCATGACCACGCCGTCGTTCGCGAGCGTCGCCGTGGCGTGCGCGAGTTGCAGGATCGTGAACGAGTTATAACCCTGCCCGATACCCAGGCTGATCGTCTCGCCTTCATACCAGCGCTGCTGTTCGGGCTTCCGATACGCCTTCTTTTTCCAATCCGTCGATGGAAGAATGCCGCGCGCTTCGCCGTTGATGTCGATACCCGTGATCTGGCCGAATCCCCACGGCTTCATGAAGCCGGCCATGGCGTTCACGCCAAGATCGTGCGCCAGCATGTAGAAATAGGTGTCGTTGGACACCACGATCGCGCGGTTCATGTCGACCCAGCCCTGGCCCGCGCGCACGTCGTTGCGGAAGGTATGACCGCCAAACGTGTACGACCCCGGGTCCTGGAATCCCCAACTGGTCGTGCGTTTATGCAGCGTCAGCGCGGCCAGCGCCATGAACGGCTTGTAGGTGGAGCCCGGCGGATAGGTGCCGTGCAGCGGGCGGTTCAGCAGCGGGTGATCGGGCGAATTGTTGAGTGAATCCCAGGTCTGCTGGTCGATGCCATCGACGAACGAATTCGGGTCAAAACTAGGCGCCGAGACGAACGCGAGCACGTCGCCTGTTGCCGGTTCAATAGCGACCAGCGCGCCGCGCTTGCCCGCGAACGCCTGCTCGGCGACCTGTTGCAAGCCGATATCCAGTGACAACACCAGGTTATTCCCCGGCGTCGCTTGGGTGCGCGACAGCGTGCGCACGGGGCGGCCGCCCGCCGTGACTTCCACTTCCTCGAAGCCGGTCAGGCCATGCAACTCGGTTTCGTAGCTCTGTTCCACACCAATCTTGCCGATGTAGTCCGTGCCTTTGTAGTTGTTCGCGTCCACACGGGGATCGTAGTGATCGGTGTCGGCGTCGTTCTGGTCGCTCGCTTCGTCGATACGTTCCTGATCCCGCTGCGAAATCCGCCCGATATAGCCGATCACATGCGCCGCCGTCGGTCCGAGCGGATATTGCCGGAACAGCCGCGCACGCACTTCTACGCCCGGAAAGCGGAACCGTTCGGCGGTGAAGCGCGCGACTTCCTCGTCGGTGAGGCGAGTGCGGATTGGCAGGCTCTCGAAATTCTTCGAGTCTTCCAGCAGCTTTTTAAAACGCCGCCGGTCGCGCTGATCGACGGGAATCACCGTCGCGATGCGGTCGATTTCGTCGTCGAGCGTGGTGTTGATCTTGGACGGTGTGATTTCCAGCGTGTAAGCGGAATAATTCTTCGCCAGCACCACGCCGTTTCGGTCGGTGATGATGCCGCGGTTCGGCACGATGGGCGCCACCGAGATGCGGTTTTCATCGGCTTGCAGCGAGTATTTGCTGAAATGCCAGACCTGCAGATACAGGAAACGCACGCCGATCAGCCCGAAACAGACGAACACGAACAGGCCGGCGGCAGCCACACGCAGGCGAAACTTCGATAACTGTTGTTCGGCGTTCTGAAATTCGGTCATGCAATGTTCGCGGGGACCGCGTGTGTGGCGTTTACGGCGTGCAGCGGTTGCAGCAGGCGCTTAGTTAACTCTTTAGTCAACTCAGATTGGCCGCGTGTCGTCGGGATCGGTGGCGCGGCGCTGCGGAATCAGCAGCAGGAAACTGGCGACCGGCCACAAAATAGCCTCCACGAAGCCATCGATCAGATAACCCCACCCGGGAAACGCCGCGCCCGTCAGCAGGCGGATCACGAACGGCACGATTTGCGCGCCAATCAGCAAAGGCGCCACCACGAACGTTTGCACGGGCAGCGACATCCACAATACGCGCCTGTGGATCGTGATGGCGCCATACGACAACAGCGTATACGCAAGCGCGTGCTCACCGAGCAGACTGGCATTGTGAACGTCCATGAGCATGCCGAGCATGAACGCGATACCCATGCCCACGCGACGCGGCTGGTGGACATTCCAGAACAGCAGCACCACCGCGACGAAATCCGGGATGCCGAAGGTCCGGCCCCACGGCATCAGGTTCAGCAGGAACGCGGCGGCCAGACTGAACGTAATGAAGTACGGATTGACCGGCTGCAGGATGTATTGCGGACGGTTCATGGTGCGGCTCCGGGCGCGGGCTTGCGGGCAGCTTCAGCTTTCCTCGCGTGCTCGGATTTTTCAGATTTCTTCGCGGCGGCGGGCTCGGGTTTCTTCACCGCCGCCGGCGGTTCGGGCTTTTTCGCCACGGGTGCACTTGCCGCCGCCGCAGGGGCGGCCGCGCTAGCGCTTTTCGCCGGTGCTGCCTTGCCCTTCTTACCCTTGTTGTCCTTCGCTTCCTTGGCCGCGGCCGCTGCCTCGACTTCTTCAGGATTCGGCGGCTGGTTGACCTCGTAATGCAGCACGAGCAACTGGCGCGCACCCCGTACCGGCGCGATCGGCAGGCAAACTACACGGGCGAAGGCGGTATCCGCTTGTTTGTCGACGCGAACCACTTTCGCCACAGGCAATCCCGGGGGATAAATGCCATCCAGACCGCTGGTCACGAGTTCGTCGCCAGTTTGCACGTCGGCGCTGATCGGTACGAAACGCAGATCGAGCGTGTCGCCCTTCGGCGTGCCGTAGATCACGCTGCGCAAGCCAGTCCGTACGATCTGCACGGGCACGGCCTGGTCTTTGTCGGAGAGCAGCGTGACTTCCGATTGCAGCGGGAACACACGCGTGACCTGCCCGATGACGCCGTCTTCGTTGACCACCGGCGCGCCATCCTGGATACCTTGCTGCGAACCCTTGCCGATCACGACTTTCTGCGTGAAAGGATCGCGGGTGTCGTACTGGACCTCGACAGGCGTGGTTTGCGTGCTGGCGCGCGAGCCGAGCTCGAGCAGCGCGCGAAGATGGGTGTTTTCTGCGGTGAGCTGGGCCGCATCGCCTGCTTTCACCGACAACTCGAGGTTCTTTTCTTTCAGCTTGGTGTTCTCATTGCGCAGGGTTGCGCTGGTGACGGCCAGATCGGCCGCACCCATGAAAATATCGCGCGGTACGAGCGCCGCGCGCTGCAGCGGATACAAACCCGCTCCCAGCACGCCGCGCACGATCTCGAGCGTGTTGAAGCGTGCGTCGGAGATCAGCAGGGCGAGGGCAAGCACCACGAAGAAGATCAATCGCGCGAGAGCGGATGGACCTTGCTTAAAAAGTGGCGGCGGACTGTATTCCATGGTCGGCGCCGAGGGCGTGATCGGTTGGTTCGATGCTGCGGGTTCGCATGGGGACGCGGCCCTGCCCAGCGCTGTTCGCCGCGGTCCGGTCTAAACCGGGCCGCGTGAACCATTGCGCAAGTCGCATACTTCGCGCACGTCGCCGCTGTTGCCTTGAGCGAGTGCGTGCTGTTGGCGCCTTAGTGAAAGGCGTCAAGACTTACTCGTAGGAGAAGATGCTGCCGAGCTTGTCCATGCGCTCGAGCGCCATGCCCGACCCGCGAACGACGCACGTCAGCGGATCTTCGGCGACGAGCACCGGCAAGCCAGTCTCTTCGGCCAGCAACCGGTCGAGATCGCGCAGCAAAGCGCCACCGCCGGTCAGCATCATGCCGCGCTCGGCAATGTCAGCGCCCAGTTCCGGCGGCGTCTGCTCCAG
>Ga0302234_10003078_pt1 | contig 10297 bp, 9 predicted proteins | sample II_Palsa_N3_2_FD_193576 | JGI IMG/M metagenome (GOLD analysis project Ga0302234, IMG submission 193576) | Peat permafrost microbial communities from Stordalen Mire near Abisko, Sweden - II_Palsa_N3_2 | ecosystem: Environmental > Terrestrial > Soil > Palsa > Peat permafrost | place: Sweden... | reverse complement strand
GATCCGCTGCACGATTCCCGAAGGATAGAGAGACAGCATCCCTTCGACAATTGGCGTTTGAGACATATTGCGCGATTGGCGCACGAGTCTGCGCGAATAGCGCGCGTTTTCCGCGTTAACACCGAGGCGGAGAGGAGCGCGGCCATCACGTCCGGCCGTGTAGTGAGTCCATGCTTACCGCGAGAGGTGCGCGCTATTTGCGCGCGAATGCGCCATTGGGTGGCGGCCATGGTACCTTGATGTTACTGTGAAAGCGCATAATTGACTGATATACTACATACGAAATATTGATATTTGCGGCATCGCAGCATATGATTGAGTGATCTGATTATTCAATCGTCTGGAGTTGCAAATGGATGGGGTGTCTCTGGCCTTGCTCGCCGTTGCCGTGGTCGGTTTGGGTGCGGCTGCCACCGTACTGCTGACTCGCTGGATTCCGCAACCGGTTGCAGCACTCGCGGCGCAACATGGCCGCTTCGCCGGGCTTGGCGAACAGGACAGTCCGGCCACACCCGCGCCGCCCTCAGGTGTTCGTGCCGGGACAAAAGCGGGCGCCCATGCGGTTGCTCATGTTCAACAAGAGGCGATGAATGTCGTCAGAACTTCAAACTGAAGCAGTGGCCACTCCTTTGACTCTGTCATTGCAGCCGATCGGCGTGAGCGCAAGCTTGCGCGATCAGGCCTATACGATGCTGCGCCAGGCCATTGCCGACGCTGACATCTATCAGTCACGCGAGGAGATCCGTCTAGACGAACGCGTGTTGAGCGAGTCGCTCGGCGTCAGCCGCACGCCGGTACGCGAAGCAATGACATTGCTCGAACAGGAAGGCTTTCTGCGCATGGTGCCGCGCCGCGGCATTTATATCGTGCGCAAGAGCAAGCGCGAAATTGTCGAGATGATCCAGATGTGGGCGGCTCTCGAAAGCATGGCGGCGCGTCTTGCCACACTGCATGCCACGGACGAGGAAATCGCCACGCTACGTCACATGTTCGACAATTTCAAGGACACGACGCCGGCGGAGCACATCGCGGAGTACTCGGACGCGAACATTGCCTTCCACCAGGCAATTGTCGGTTTGTCGAAGTCGCAGATCATCCTCGATACGATCAAGAACATCTTCATCCATGTGCGGGCTATCCGCCGCATGACGATTTCGCAGAGCGACCGCGCGTCGCGTTCCATCGTCGACCATCTGCGCATCATCGAGGCGCTCGAGAAGCGCGATACAGAATTGGCCGAGCGGCTCACGCGACAACACTCGCTCGATCTCGCTGCGTTTGTCGAAGCGAATTGCGACTTTCTGGATTGAGCGGTTGATGGCTGGTCTTTGACTGCTCACGCTTTGTCTCGTCTCCGTCTCGTCCCCATCTCTTCCGCCTGAACTTCAGCCTTCCTCAGTATTTTCCCTTGCCCCAGAGCTGGGAGCAGCCCGCTTTTCCCGGCGGGAGCCGCTCCAGCTAAGCCTTCCGCACTCAAATCTCACGTCAATTAGCAGATCGAAATTGATCTTGCCTGAATGTGATATATCACATACCGTATTGAACAGGGTCGACTGACGTTCTCCACAGAGTCAGCCAGGCGGCCGCGTGTATCGAGAAAATTGAACAACGATTGTGGCCTTACATGGGACTGGAGCAAGCGCTGAAGCGCTAACTCCGGCCGACAAGGAGACGACCATGTCTGCAGTTGCTTCATCCCTCAATCCCGCCAAGGGCAGCACGACGGCCGATGACACGCTCAAGCAGAAGACCCGCGATGCCGGTGTCGTCTCGGGCGGCCACCTGGTCGCCAAGGCCCTGAAAAACGAAGGGGTCGACACGATCTTTACGCTGTGCGGCGGCCACATCATCGATATCTACGATGGCTGTGTCGATGAGGGGATTCGCATTATCGACGTGCGTCACGAGCAGGTCGCGGCGCATGCGGCCGATGGTTATGCGCGGCAGACCGGCAAGCTCGGGTGTGTGGTGACTACAGCGGGACCGGGTTGCATGAATGCGGTAACCGGCATCGCCACGGCATTCCGTTCGGAAAGCCCGGTTCTCCATATCGGCGGCCAGGGCGCCCTCTCGCAGCACAAGATGGGTTCGCTACAGGACCTGCCCCACGTCGACATCATGGCGCCGATCACCAAGTTCTCCGCCAGCGTGCCGAGCACGGAGCGCGTTGCCGACATGATTTCGATGGCCGTGCGTGAATGTTTCAACGGCGCCCCCGGTCCCGCTTACCTGGAAATTCCCCGCGACGTGCTCGACCGCGAAGTCGAACTGACGCGCGCTGTGGTGCCGCTGCCGGGCCACTACCGGGCGTCGACGAAGTCGATCGGCGACCCGCGTGACATCGAGAAACTGGCTGACATTCTTGTCAATTCCGAGCGCCCGGCGATCCTTTACGGTCAGCAGGTGTGGACCGCGCGTGGACACGAAGAGGCGGTGGCGCTGCTGCGCGGACTCGATATTCCCGGCTACTTCAACGGCGCGAGTCGTGGCCTGTTGCCGCCGGGCGACCCACATCACTTCGATCGAACACGGTCGCAGGCTTTTTCAAACGCTGACGTGTTGATCGTCGTTGGGACTCCTTTCGATTTCCGCATGGGCTACGGAAAACGCATCAGCAAAGAGTTGACGCTGGTGCAGATCGATATGGATTACCGCACAGTGGGCAAGAACCGCGATATCGATCTCGGTCTGGTCGGCGATCCCGGCGCGATTCTCGCTGCGGTGTTGCAAGCGGCAAGCGGGCGGCTTAAAGACGACAAGCGCCAGGCGCGCCGTAAATGGATGGCGCAATTGCAGGACGCCGAAGTGACCGCGACCGAAAAGCTGATGCCGCTGTTCAAGTCGGCCAACACGCCTATTCATCCTTATCGCGTCGCCTACGAGCTCAACGAGTTTCTCGCGGACGACACGGTTTATATCGGCGATGGCGGCGATGTTGTCACTATCTCGGCGCAAGCGGTGCGGCCGCGCCGTCCGGGCCAATGGATGGACCCTGGCGCACTTGGCTCGCTCGGTGTCGGCACGGGCTTTGCACTGGCCGCGAAGCTCGCCCATCCGCACAAGGAAGTGCTCTGCTACTACGGCGATGGTTCTTTTGGCATGACCGCCTTCGACATGGAAACGGCCAATCGCTTTGGCGCGCCGTACCTGGCTGTGATCGGCAACAACTCGGCGATGAACCAGATCCGTTACGGCCAGCTTGCGAAGTACGGCGAGGAGCGCGGCAACGTCGGCAATCTGCTGGGGGACGTGCCGTTCAGCAAGTTCGCGGAAATGCTGGGTGGCTACGGCGAAGAAGTGCGCGATCCGGCGGCTATTGCCGGGGCGCTGCAGCGCGCGCGTGAGGCGATTCATCGCACCGGACGCTCGGCGGTAGTGAACATCTGGGTCGACCCGCGCGAGTATGCGCCGGGTACGAAGAACCAGACCATGTACAAGTAAAAACGCCGGACCTATTGGAGACACGACATGGGTAAAGCACTCGACGGTGTGCGCATCCTCGATTTCACGCATGTGCAATCGGGCCCGACCTGCACGCAACTGCTCGCATGGTTCGGCGCGGATGTGATCAAGGTGGAGCGGGCTGGCGCCGGCGATATCACGCGTGAGCAGTTACGCGATGTTCCGGATGCGGACAGCCTCTACTTCACGATGCTCAATCACAACAAGCGCTCGGTCACGATCGATGCCAAGAACCCGGAAGGCAAGCAGGTGCTCGAAGCGCTGATCCAGAAATGCGATGTGCTGGTCGAGAACTTCGCGCCGGGCGCGCTCGACCGGATGGGGTTCACCTGGGAGCGCGTCCAGGAACTCAACCCCCGCATGATCGTGGCGTCCGTGAAGGGCTTTGGCCCCGGACCCTATGAGGATTGCAAGGTCTACGAAAACGTTGCGCAGTGCGCGGGCGGCGCGGCGTCAACCACCGGCTTCGACGACGGTCCGCCGATCGTGACTGGAGCGCAGATCGGCGATAGCGGAACGGGTCTCCATCTCGCGCTCGGCATTGTCACGGCGCTTTACCAGCGCACGCAGACGGGACGCGGCCAGAAGGTGCTCGCCGCCATGCAGGACGGCGTGCTGAACCTGTGCCGCGTGAAGTTGCGCGACCAGCAACGGCTTGACCGCACCGGTGTGATGAAGGAGTACCCGCAATATCCGAACGGTACGTTCGGCGAAGCGGTGCCGCGCGCCGGCAATGCCTCTGGCGGCGGCCAGCCAGGCTGGATCCTGAAGTGCAAGGGCTGGGAAACGGACCCGAACGCCTACATCTATTTCATCGCACAGGCGCCGGTGTGGGCGAAGATCTGCAATGTGATCGGCAAGGAGGAGTGGACCACCGATCCCGACTACGCGACGCCTGCCGCTCGCCTGCCGCGGTTGAAAGAAATCTTCGCGGAGATCGAGCGCTGGACAATGACCCGGACCAAGTTCGAGGCCATGCAGATTCTCAACGAATACGATATCCCGTGCGGCCCGATCCTCTCCATGAAGGAGCTTGCCGAAGAACCTTCGTTGCGTAAGACCGGCACGATCGTCGAAGTGGATCATCCTGTGCGTGGCAAGTATCTGACGGTTGGCAATCCTATCAAACTGTCCGATAGTCAGACGGAGGTAAAGCGCTCCCCGTTACTGGGCGAACACACCGACGAAGTGATGGCCGAACTCGGCTATTCGCCCGAGCAGATCGGCGCGTTGCGCGCGGCTGGCGCGATCTGAGCGAGGAGCAGGCTGTGGATACGTGGATGCGTTTCATCTCGAGCGACGGCGAGATTGTGTTCGGCCGGGTCGAAGGTGGTTACCTGCATGAGTACAAAAGCCTGGATCAGCGCGTGCCGACTGGTGAGGTGCTGTCGACGCGGGCGCTGAGCCTGCTTGCGCCCTGTGCGCCAGGAAAGATTATCGCGCTATGGAACAACTATCACGCGCTCGCCGCGAAACTCGATAAGCCGGTACCGGCGCATCCGCTGTTTTTGCTCAAGTCGGCGAGTTCGGTGATAGGCGCCGGCCATGCGATACGTCGACCGGCGAGCTACGCGGGCAAGATCGTCTACGAGGGCGAGCTCGGCATCGTGATCGGACGTCGTTGCCGTGACGCGAGTCCCGAGGAGGCCGAGGCGGCGATCTTCGGCTACACGATCGTCAATGACGTGACGGCAGCCGACCTGCTCAACGAGAACCCGCATTTTCCGCAGTGGTGCCGTGCCAAGGGCTTCGATACGTTTTGCTGCCTCGGACCGGCCATCGTCTCCGGCTTCGACTGGCAGGCGGGTAGCGTGGTGACGACGCTCGATGGTGTGGAGCGGCAGAACTATCCGTTGGCCGACATGGTGTTTTCTCCCGCTGAACAGGTCAGCCTGATCTCGCAGGATCTCACGCTGGAACCTGGCGACGTGATTGCTTGCGGCACCTCGCTAGGCGTGGGATCGATCAGGGACGGCGTAACCGTAGCGGTGACGATTGCGGGCATCGGCACGTTGAGCAATACGCTGGTCGGGACGCAGGATGCCGCTGCCGCCTTGGTAGCGGGTGCAGCGAACGCCGCCTGAAAGCAGTCGTAGCACAGCACGCATGAGGGGAAACGAATGCCGGAGTTACTTACCCGCAGGCCGCAGTTCGCCGCAGTGCTTGGCGTCGCAGCGGGGCTCTCGGCGATGGCCGGAGGATTCGCGCGCTATCTCTGCGCGACGTCCTGCGAAGACCTTGTGCGCATCGTGTTGTATGCCGCTGTGTTTGCCGGAGCATTGATTTCTGCCGGGTCGGCGGTTTTGTGGCTGGCCTTGAGCGGCAGATTTGCCGCACGCATGGCGGTCCGTCCGGGCGGCGGCGTGGTGAATCTGGCGGCACTCCTGCTCTGCGTCTGGATGGGTTACGGCTTCGTCACCGAGCACGCGCCGACGTTCGGCGTCGCCATGTTGCTGGCAGAGAGCCTGCTTGCGGCCGCTTTGGGCGCGCATCTGATGGTGAGCAGTAGCGTTGGATTTAGCCGTTACGGCCTGGCCGGCGGCTTCTTTGAGCGCTCGCCGGTGCGCTGCGGGGTCGTGCGGCGTCGCGTTGCGCTCGCAGTAACGGAAGGCTTCGAATGGCCGGATGAGCGGATGCCTGCTCTCTTCGACGACGATTTCGCGCAGAAGTGGACGCTGCTGGATGAGATACGCGCTGCGCCTGGGTCCCGGCGCTTCGGTGTCCGCAGGGCAGAACGCGGCGCTCGTGACGTTGCTGCGTGGGGTGCTCGTGGTAGATGTCGTCGACGTTGTTGCCACCAGGAAAGACATCGCGCGACCCGTGCGATATCCCGGGAGTAGCGGCATGGCCGGCTGCGAAGCCGGCTGCCAGAAGCGTGGATGCGCTACGAAGAATTAGTCGAAACACTAGAAGCTGTTGTCGCCGAACGGCGCGAACTGGCAGTAGTACTGGGTCTTCTTGCGCAGGATCAGTTGGGCAAGGAACTCAGCGTCGTAAGCCTTGTGGAGATGGGCATGATGCCGCTCGATATAAGCGGTGATACGCGCCACTTCACTTTCGAATTCATGAAGCGCATCGAGCGTGGCGCGGTCCCAGCGGAACCTCAGGCCAAGGTCGCTGAAGGCCGCGTTGTAGGCGCTCAGATGGGCATCATCGGGACTGTCCGGGGCAACGCGGGCGGTACGCGTGCTGGCATGCGATACGAACGAAGCGTGGTTCATGATCGGACTCCTATGCAAATGAGTGAGGTGATTCGACTCAAGCATAGGAGCGACGGTGGATTCGCAATAGTTAAAGTTTTATTGGAAGTCCATAGCCTATTGCTTATGCACGCTCAGTTCTTTCACGCGTGTGATCTTCTCGATGAGCGCGGCGCCTTCCTCCATCAGGAAGCGCTTGAAGGCGACAGCAACGGGCGGCAGGCGCTTGTTGCGCCGATGCACGACGTACCAGTTGAGCATGACCGGAAAGGTATCGACGTCGAGCACCACGAGGTGGCCTACCTGCAGTTCGAGGCTGATCGTGTGTGCGGACAGGAAGGCAATGCCCATGCCGGCAATCACCGCCTGCTTGATAGTCTCGGTGCTCTTGATCTCCATGGCGATCTTGAGATTGGTGAGACGGCCGGCAAAACCCTCTTCCATCGAATTCCACGTATCCGAACCGCGCTCGCGAACGATAAACGCTTCGTTTGCCAACTGACTCATCTTGATGTTGCGCTTGTGCGCGAGCGGATGGTTAGGCGCGGCGACGATCACATACGGATGCGGCGCAAACGGTTCGTTGGTGGCGTCCGTCTCATGCGGCGGACGCACCATGATCGCAAGGTCGGTCTGGTTGGTGGACAGTTGATGCAGCAATTCCTCGCGGTTATGCACCGCCAGGTTGAGCACCACGCCGGCGTAGCGGCGCGTGAATTCGGCGAGCAGCCGCGGGAAGAAGTAGTCGCCCGCGCTGATGACCGCGACATTCAGCTTGCCCCCCGAGACGCCCTTCAACTGACTCATGGCTTCATCCACTTCGTGGAACTGCTGGATGATCGCGCGGCTGTAATGGAGCATCTCAGTGCCGGCAGGCGTCAAGTAGATCTTCTTGCCGAGCTGCTCGAAGAGCGGCAGCCCCGCATGCTCTTCAAGTTGACGCACCTGAGTGGAGACCGCGGGCTGAGTCAGATGCAGTTCTTCCGCCGCGCGCGAAAAACTCAGATGACGTGCGACCGTTTCGAAGACCTTCAATTGCCGGAGTGTCGCATGTCTCATCGTCGTGGCCGATGTATAAGCGAATGTTAATCGACATACTAACAAACTTTAATTATCCGTAATTCAGTAATGACCCTAGCATGAATTTATAAAGCAGAGTGGAGAGGAGCGGCTATCGGGTTAACGCTTGCAGAAGGGCAGAGCAAGGCGAAAAACGGCGCCATGTGCACGTAATTGACCCGATTTATCTAAAGAATAATCTGGATTTCCGCGCATTGCGATTTAAATGGCGGGAACGGGTGGTGAAAATAAAAAATACGCCCGATTGCAGCTTTTCGGGTCGCAACTATAAGGTGGGCTGCATACAGCACGGCGAAGTGGCCGGCTGCCCTAAATAGATAGCGGAGACAAGGCGCATGGACGATCTCACTCAGCAAAAGCCGGCCCCTGCCGTTGGGGCGAACCGGTGGTGCCAGCTCGCTATTGGCATGTTGTGCATGGCCCTGGTTGCGAACCTGCAATACGCATGGACGCTCTTCGTGACTCCAATGAGCACGCGCCACCACTGGGGCGACGCTTCCATCCAGCTTGCCTTTTCGATCTTCATTCTGACTGAAACGTGGCTCGTGCCTATCGAGGGCTGGCTGGTCGACAAGTTCGGCCCTCGGCCGGTGGTGGCGGGCGGTGCGGTGTGTGCCGGGCTCGCATGGGTGATCGACTCGTATGCGACGACACTGCCGCATCTTTATGTGGCGGCTGTGATTGGCGGGATTGGCGCGGGCTGTGTGTACGGCACATGCGTCGGCAATGCGCTGAAGTGGTTTCCGGACCGACGCGGCCTTGCGGCAGGGCTCACCGCCGCGGGCTTCGGCGCGGGCGCCGCCGTTACCGTGATTCCGATTGCCAACATGATTGTGCGCTCGGGCTACGAGCACGCCTTCTTCTTTTTCGGCATCCTGCAAGGTGTCTGCATACTCGGTCTGGCGATGCTGCTGAAGAAACCTGACGCGCGCCAGACACGCGCTCCGAGCAAGAAATTCCTCGTTACCAAGGTCGATTACACGCCGGGGCAAATGATCAAGACACCCCTGTTCTGGGTGATCTACATTTCGTTTGTCGCCGTCGCGGCCGGTGGCTTGATGGCCACGGCGCAGCTCGGCCCGATCGCGAAAGACTGGGGGCTCGCGCGGATTCCCATGAGCTTCTTCGGTATGACCTTGCCGTTGCTGACAGTGACGCTGTCGATCGACAATATTTGCAACGGCTTTACGCGGCCCCTCTGCGGCTTCATCTCCGACAAGATCGGCCGTGAAAACGCCATGTTCCTGATCTTCAGCGGCGAAGGGCTGGCGTTGCTCGGGCTCATGCAATACGGCAGCAATCCGTATGCGTTCATGACTTTCGCAGCCCTGATCTTTCTGTTCTGGGGCGAGATCTTTTCAATCTTCCCGGCAATCTGTGCCGACACCTTCGGCAGCAAGTATGCGGCTGCAAACGCAGGTACGCTCTACACGGCGAAAGGCACGGCTTCATTGCTCGTGCCGCTCGCTTCGATCCTGTCCACGACCGGCGGATGGAACCTGGTGTTTATCGTGTCCGCCGTCGTGACGATCGCGGCAGCCGTCTGCGCAAAGTTCATTCTCGCGCCGATGCGCGCGCGCTGGATCGGCTTGCACAACGTGCCTGCTGCTGCCGCCAATGGCCCGTCGCGGCTCACGCACTGGCCGGAGCAGACAGGCGAATAACGGTACTGCGCAAATTAACGCAACACCCCAAAAGCAAGGAGCATCACGATGGACACCAAACTCGATCTAAAGCGATACGACCTCCTGATCGACGGTAAGCGTGTACCGCCGAGTAGCGGCGAATACTCGGTCGACATCAATCCCGCCACGGAAGAGCCCATCGCCTACGTGGCGCAAGGCAGTGTCGACGATGTCGACACTGCGGTGCGTGCGGCGAGGGCCGCACTGAAGGTCTGGAATGCTCTACGGTCAGCCGAACGTAGCCGGATTTTGAACCGCTTTGCGGAGTTGTTGCGGGCTAACCAGGAAGAAATCGCGGCGCTCGAAAGTCTCGATGCCGGCAAGCCGATCGCGGCCGTGCAGCGCCAGGACTTACCGGCCGCCATCGATACGCTCGCTTACTACGCCGGCTGGTGCGACAAAATCACCGGCCAGGTGGTGCCCGTGCGACCGGATGCACTGACTTACACGATTCGCGAGCCGGTCGGCGTGGTCGCGGCCATCGTGCCATGGAATTTCCCGCTGATGATCGGCATGTGGAAAATCGCCCCTGCGCTAGCGTGTGGCTGCACGCTGATTGTCAAGCCCGCCGAGATTACGCCGCTCACCGCCTTGCGCGTGGGCGAACTCGCGCTCGAGGCTGGCGTGCCGCCGGGCGTGCTGAATATTGTCACGGGTAAGGGGAGTGTAGTTGGCAACGCACTGGTGGCCCATCCGGGCGTCGACAAGGTGACGTTCACCGGTTCACCCTCTGTGGGACGTGGCATCCTGCAGGGCGCCGCTGGCAATTTCAAGCGGGTGACGCTCGAGCTGGGCGGCAAATCGGCCAACGTGATCTTCGCGGATGCGAACCTCGACAACGCGGTGCGTGCGGCGGCGTCCGGGATTTTC
>Ga0302234_10003077_pt1 | contig 10301 bp, 6 predicted proteins | sample II_Palsa_N3_2_FD_193576 | JGI IMG/M metagenome (GOLD analysis project Ga0302234, IMG submission 193576) | Peat permafrost microbial communities from Stordalen Mire near Abisko, Sweden - II_Palsa_N3_2 | ecosystem: Environmental > Terrestrial > Soil > Palsa > Peat permafrost | place: Sweden... | reverse complement strand
CGCTCTTCGCACAGAAGATCAAAAACCTAACCCCCTCCCAACCTCCCCCTGCAAGCAGGGGGAGGAGCAAAGCAGCTGGCGCTCAGCTAGAAGCTATAGTTCTCCATCGCAACCCTTCGTCTCTTACCTGCGAGCAAAGGCCTCTCCCATGTACACCCTCTACTACTCCCCCGGCACCGCCAGCATGGTGGTACATCTGGCGCTGCTGGAGATCGGCGCGCCGCATGAATTGCGGCTGGTCGATATCGATACGATGGCGCAACGCGATCCAGACTATCTGAGACTGAATCCACGCGGTGTGGTGCCAACGCTGGTGATCGATGGGCGACCGCTGTCGGAGTCGGCGGCGCTGTTGATGGTGCTGGCCGACCGTCACCCCGAAGCGAAGCTGGCGCCCGCGCCGGGTACGCCCGAACGCGAAGCGTGGCAACAGTCGGTTGTCTACCTTAGCAATACGTTGATGTCGACGTATCGCTTCTGGTTTTATCCGTCGGAACTTGGCGCCGCGGAACACACGCCGGAAGTGCACGCCGCGCTGCAACGCAAGATTGAAGGTGTATGGGATCTGCTCGATGCACAGCTCGCAGCGAATGGCCCCTATCTCCTTGGCAAGGAATTTTCCGGCGCCGACCTATTGCTGGCCATGCTGATGCGCTGGTCGCGCAACATGCCGCGCCCGGTGACCGAATGGCCCGCGTTGAAGCACCTGGCCGATCTGATACGCGCGCGGCCAAGCTGGCAAAAGCTGTACGAAATCGAAGGACTCAGCGGTTGGTGATAGGCAGGCCGGATGAGGCAGCGACGCATGAGTGATATGAAGGCTTCATTCGGAGCGACTTCGTCGTGGGTGAAAAGGCTGCAGGCCGAGTGGCTGTTGCTGCTGTTCGCCGCATTGACCCTCGCGCTGGCCGTGCTCGACCCACAACCGCTGTCGACATATCAGCACTGGCTACAGTGGCCGACGCTGGCCGGCCTGCTGGGTCTGCTGATCGCGATCCAGGGCATCCGCGATAGCGGTTTGGTGCAGCATGCAGCGGTCGCGTTGATGGCGCGGACACATTCTTTGCGTAGCCTTGGCCTGCTGCTGGTGGCTGCGACGGCGATGCTGTCGATGCTGCTGACCAACGACGTGAGCCTGTTCTTGATCGTGCCGCTGACGCTGGCGATCGGCGGCATGTCGAATCTGCCGGTATTACGCATGGTCGTGCTGGAGGCGCTGGCGGTGAACGCGGGTTCCACGCTGAGCCCGATCGGCAACCCACAAAACCTGCTGCTATGGCAGCACTCGCAACTGCCCTTCCTGCATTTCACCCTGGCGATGCTGCCGGCCGCCGCGGTGATGCTCGGCTTGCTGGCGGCGCTTACCTGGCTATGGCTGCCGCGCGATCGAATCGCACTGACGCCGGACAAGATCGATGGTCACGTGACATCGGGCCGGCTCGGCGCATGGTCGATGGCCGCGCTACTGCTGATGGTGATACTGATGGAGTATCACCATGCAACACTAGGCGCCGCGTTGCTGCTGGTGCTGTTTGCACTGCTGGCGCGCTCGAGCCTGGCGCGAATCGACTGGCTGCTGCTGCTCACATTCGCGGCAATTTTCCTGGGCCTGGGGCACTGCGCGGAACTACCGCTGGTGCGGCATGGACTCGACCATCTCGACTTCAGGCAGCCGTTGACGTTGTATGTCAGCGGCATCGTCGCCTCGCAACTGATCAGCAATGTGCCGGCTACGGTATTGCTGCTCGATCGTACGCCCGATGCGATCGCGCTGGCGGTGGCGGTGAATGTGGGCGGCTTCGGCGTCGCGATCGGCTCGCTGGCGAACCTGATCGCGCTGCGTCTGGCGAACCAGTCGCATGGTTTGCGCCAACTGCAGTTGGTGTCGATCCCGTTCTTGCTGGTATGCGCGCCGCTGGTGTATCTGGTCTCGCGCTGGCTGGGTTGATATCTCCAGCTTCCTTCCATGCCTGACATGGAAGGAAGTCCAGTCAACCTCAATTGTCATTGCCTTTCGGCACGAAAGACCTCGCCCTCTGCGCAGGGATGATCGACGTCCAACCGTAGGCTGTACCGCCCATGCCCTGTTGATCGCCGCACCGACCCCATGGGTACAAAGCGTTTGTTCAATATCTCAGCCTGCCGGCACCACCGGCGAAATTACCGTTGCCGATGGAGGTTTCGGCGAATTCGGCACGCTCTGCAACGGCGCACTCTGCTTGACGGGCGCCGGCACGGCGTCGATCAGACTCAGCGTGTTGTCCGATACTTCGATCTTCACCGGATCGGTTTTCTTCCACTGCGCCTTGGGCACCACCAGCTTCCAGGTCGATTCCTTGCCGGCATCCCGGAAAAATGCGACAACGCCGACTGCCTGCGCGTCCTTGTTCATCGGCTCACTGATACTCGCGCTCGCGTCCGGGCGCAGCACAACATCCTTCGTCGCCAACAGGTCCGCCTTCAACGCGTCCCTGTCCCCCGTCTGCAATTGCGTGTAATTCAGCTGCTCGAACGCCTGCGGCGATTTCAGCTGGTAGATCCGCACCACCGTAGACAACGATTGTCCGCTGCTGCTGGTGTTCAATGACGGGCGACTGACGAGATCCACATTCATCGTCTTGACCTGCGTCGTGAACGCCCAGGTCGCCGCGTTCACCGTGCCGTCCTTCACTGCCTGCCCAGCGCCGCAACCGGCGATAACAAGCACGGCGCAAATCATCGTAAGGATTTGAAGTTGTCGCATCATGTGAGGTAACTCCCTTGATATTCCAGTGGCCATCTCAGTGCGCCCGGTATCGCGCATCGTCGCCGGCATCGCTGCCACCGCTCCAGCGACCCAGTTGCACTCGCGTGAATAGGCCCGTTGCGTCCTGCGTGTGCGGTGATGGCAGCTGAGTCGTGTAGCCGAGACTGACCTGATCCGAATTCAGCATCTGCGCGGGCATCAATTCCGGCGCAACCCGCATTTCCAAATGCGCATTCGCGGCGAAGCCCAGATAGAACCTTAGCAGCGCCATCACCTCGCAGTGATTCGCACGCCCAGGCATCAATCCCAATACCGATTCACGCGTTTGTGGTGCGAAGATAATGCGCACCGCGTTTCCCCTGTCGTAAAAGCCCCGGCCCAACAGGCAGTTCTGGCCCAGCGGCATCACTTCGGATGCACCGAGGCTGATCTTCACCGGGTAAAACTCTTCCACACTGATCAGCGCATCCGGCACCGCATGCTGCAGCACACCGGCCAGCCCTTCGGCTGTACGCGTCTTCTGGCTGGCCAGACCAAGCATCGACAGCAACTTGCGTGTGCCCACGGTCTGTCGGATCGAGGGTTGACCCATGCCCAGTCCGACGAAACTCAGCATGTAACGCGATATCTCATCCGTGCCGCCCGCGCGGAAACCTGCCGGGTAGCGATATTTACGCCAAACGCGGAAATACTGGGTCACCACGCGGTGATGGAACAGATCGAGAAAGCTCGACAATGCCTCTGCGCCTTCGCGATGCTGCGCGATCTCGTCGATGAAATACGACGGCATACGCGCATCAACACCGTACAACCCAAGAAACGTCGTACGGACCGTCGGCAGCGCCCGCGGATGATCCTCATCGTATTCAACAGCATCGAGCTCACGACCAGGAAAGCCCAACCGTTCGCGCGAACGGAAACGCACTGGCTCATTCGCCGGAGAGTCGGTCGTGCCCAGCGGTGGCAGATCGGGCGCCGCCAGTTCGATCAACTCGCAGAAGCGGAAAAAATTCATCTCTGTCGCGTGATCCAGCAACGCGGGCAACAGCTGGCGATCCAACGCGGCCACGACGCCTTGCACGGGCACGTTTCCGTCCGGTGGCGATTCGTTCAAAACGGCGCTCCTTCACCCTTGGTATCGAGCCATTCGATGCGGCGATGAGTCGGTTGCAACACGATCACCAGCCGGGTGTACAGGTTCAGTGTCGCGTACAGCCCAAGAAACCGATTCAACATGCCGCCGAACAATTCAATGTCGCCGTCGCCGGCGAACTGGGCACTGTTGAGCGTCACCTCGATCTCGACGCCACGTTGCAACCCGCCCTTCACAAGTTTCTGTAGCAACCGGTGACGCACACCAGTAATCGCATCGATGCGGCGCTTGTTGAGTTCGCCGTCGGTCCAGTCGTATAGCGCGAGTGAACCGCGCAGTATTTCCGCATCGAGCAGCGACAGGTAATTCGGCGCTAGGTGCGACAACACGCGCCAGTGAAAGCGGTCGCCCGTCGGCGGATACACCGGCAATGTCGGCGCGGTCAGGTTGCGCACGCTGCCGATGTTCGTGAAGCCACCACGCATGCGCGTGATGCTCGCCTCGCGCAACCCCTTGCGCGGCAGCAAGCCGTTGGTACCGGTGACGGACAACGACAGGGTTTCCTGCGGCAGCGTGCTCTGGTGTTCCCACGCATGCCCACCGAGCACGACCCATGTATCGAAGCGACCGGATGGGCCGCGCCGCACGCGCGTGTGGAAATATCGTTCCGGCGTTTCGTGACGCAACATGCCACCACGATGACGAAATGCGGCGAATGGCGCGTATTCGAAGCGCGTACCGCTGCCCGACTCGAAACCCTGCACTGTATCGACCGAGTACACCTCGACGTGGCCGCCGCCGCTGGCATGCACCCGATATTCCGTTTCGAACTGCGTCGCCGTCACTGGGTCCGCTTCCAGCTCGAACAGGTTGACGATCGGCGTACAGAACAGCCGCACGTTGTCGGCCGAAAAGCGCATGTCGTCGGGATAGGGTTTCTTCAGCACGACCTCGACATCGAAGCAGGTCGCCGTCGGCGCTATCGCCTGAACGTCCAGTCCAAGCAGATCCACAAACATAAATTTTTCGGGGAACGTGAAGTATTCCAGCAGCAATTGATAACCACCGAACGCGTTGTCGGCCTTCGGCCACAGGCGTTCGTCAGCCGCGAACCCCGCCGGTTCGATGCGCAGACCGGGCATCGGCACCGGCGCCCCCGGGCGATCGGCCGGGTAACCGGGCACTCGCACCTGGACCGCCAGTGGAGCGGCGGTGAGTGCGGCATACAGGGCAAGCGCCACCGGCCGGTCAGCATCCAGATACAGGCGCAGACGCGGTACGTCCAGCTGATCGCGGATGCCTTGCGGCTGCAATTCAAACCGGAACCGCAGCACTGAGCGGCCATCCTCGCGGGTGGTCGCATTCGCTTCGGTGAGCCGCAGCGGATACAGATCCACTGCCTGAGTCGTGCGATAGATGCACTCGACAGTCTCCCCGCCTGCAGATCGTCCCTGCGCCGCGAGGGACGAAGTTCCCACGGGAGTCGGGATCGGATCGGACATGACCTCCAGCCCCGACGCCAGCGTCTCGTGCCGCTGCAAGGCGCCACTGGCCGGGTTCAATTCGAGAATCGACAGTGACGGGATCATGCGCAGGTAGTGCGGCCACAACATGCTGACTAGCCCTTCGGTCAGCTCAGGCAACTCGTCGTCGAGCTTATGGCGCAACCGCCCCATCAGAAACGCAAAGCCTTCGAACAGCCGCTCGACGTGCGGATCGCGCTCGCCGATGCGGTCGATGTTGAGCATCCGCGCGCGATCCGGAAACGCCTGCGCAAATTCCTTGCCGGCCTCGCGCAGATAGCGCATTTCCGCTTCGTAGTAGCGGAGGATCTCGTTGTCTTTGGTCGGGCTGTTCATCAGTACTGTTCCAGTGATGCCTAGGTCAGGGCGACGGCGCGCGCCGGATCCAGCGCAGTCAGCTCGCCCAGCAACGTGTCCATGCGCTGTGCCAGTGCGGGCTTATCCGCACCCTTGCGGCTCAGGCGGATTTTCAGCAGCCGCCATAGGTGGTGCTTGGCTTCGAAGGCCAGCGCCGGCTCCCACTCAGCCAGATCGAAGCGCTGCGCGGTGGCGTCCAGGGTCGTCAGCAGATGCAGTGCGGTATCCAGCCGATCGACACACTCAGCTACATGAGCCATCACCAATTGCCGCGCGAAGCGGTCGCGCTCGCCTTCCTGTGCGGGCAGGCGTTGCAGCCAATCAAATGCGGCATCGAGCCCCTGCTCCACCGCCAGCACCGAAGCCTGTGTTTGGACGTCCATCCAGTTCGTATGCGCCGACGCCACCATCATGGGCATCTCGGCGTTGCCATGCGCTTGACCGCGCGCACTTACATGGCGGGCGATCCACTCCAGCGTCGCATCGTCGGCAAACGGCGTGCCGTCGGAGAACGCGAGTTGTTCGAGCCCGGGCAGTCGTTCGAGCATCAGCGCGCAGTCGGTCGCGACCTGCTCGCGCGCCTGCGCGTATTCGCCGCCGGCCTGTTCCTGGGCGATAAACGCGTAGTACTGCAGATCGAGCCAGAAGTGATTGGCCCCTTCTGCGAACGCGCGCTCAATGCGGTCGAGCAGTTCCGGCCATTGCTTCTGCAACAACAGACGCTTCAACTGGGCGCGCAGCTCGGCACGGGGCGGCGCCAGCCGCGTCTTGCCGCTGGCTTCCTGTGGCGGCACTTCGGACAACGTATCCCAGCGCACGCAGCGCAACAGGCGGTAGGCGGCCAGATAACCCTGCGGCTGGTCGCGCAGAAACTGCGCCATGTGCCGCGCGCGATCCAGCAGTTCGCTACTGGATGACACGTCGATGGCCGAGGGCAAGCCCGATGACACCGCTCCCGTCGATGCGCCACTACCGTAGTGGTCGGCCGGCAGCGGCACCTCCACTCGGCCTTCGAACCGGCTGAACAGCGGACCCAGCTGCGGTTGCGCTGCGGGTGGCCATTGCGTCGTGCGCTCGGTGATGAGGGCCAGCGCCGACAGCGTGCGTTCGAGCAACGCGCCGGACAAGCCCTGGACCCGATCGAGCCGATTGGCAAAGGTGCTGCCGGCGAGCCATTCGAGCGCGACCTTGCGGGTTTCAGCACGCGCCGGCAGCAAGCGATCACCGAAACGATCGATCAGCGCCGACAGCAGCTCGAAGCCCTCCGCCACACCTTCCGCGCCGTCGCGGCGCATGCGCCCATAGACGTAATACACGGCCACGCGTGCATCTTTGGCGGTGTGCTTGAGCAGCCGTTCGGCGGTGTCGATAATCCGCGCATCGTCGATGTCCGACAGCTTCGCTACTTCCTCCTTGATCGCGAGAAAGTCGTCGTCGTAGCTGGGGTCCGTACCGGTCGGCACGTCGCCGTTCACAGGCTGCAACCAGTCGTTCCAGTTCGACTGCGCAGCGCGGGCTTGCGACGAGGGTGTGCGGGAACCGAAAAGCGTGCTTAGAAGTTGGGCGAGCATGTTTGAAGACGACTCCTGTCGAAAACCGGATCGAGGCCGGCGAGGCTCACGCGGGTGCGTTGGGCCATGCTCATAACGAGTGAGCGCTGAGCGGTGGCAGCGCTGGCGATGTAACGGCGTGCTGGACCACACCTTTCACGGCGCGCAGCGCCTTGAGTCTGGCGGCGGGGTCCGATGCGGACGCGGGTGTCACAACAGCCTTCGTCGCGGATGCGCCGACAGACGCTGGCGTGGGCGCGACGGCGCCCTTGCCGGGTACCAGCGGCGAGCCCGCGTCAGAGCTGGCGCCGGCGTCTGCCGCGCGCGCGGCAAAGATGCGCGTCGGTAACACGAAGCCGCGCAGCGCAAGCAACTCCAGTGGGCCCTGACCGGCTTCGGTGCGCATCACATAACTCAACGGATAACGCATGTCCGACGGCGCCGGTGCCAGCGGGCCATGCGTCACCAGCGCGCCGGCCGCCCGTGCGGTTGGGGTGGCATTTGCGCTGGACGCCGTCGCCGCACGGCTGTCGGGTGTCTCGGTATCCTGCGCGCCGGTGTCGGGGACACCCTGCCAGGTCAGCTTGTAGGTGGCGTCATTGATCGGCTCCACCCGCGCGCGTTCCAGCAGGCGCAACAGCCCCCAGCGGCCAACGTACTCGAAGTTCTTGTTGGTGCCCGCCGTGTCGGCCTGCCATTGCAGCCGCGTGCCAAAGCTGCCCGGGTCGTTCGACGGCCACGTCAACGCCTGCCACGTCTCGCGCTGGTTGTAGTAGTGCAGCGTCTGGCCGTCCAAAGTCAGCACGGTATCGGTAATCCCGGGCGTGGGCACGGGCTTGAACTCGAAGCGGTACTGCGGCTCGCCCTGCGCCAACAAGTGGGCGGACAGGTGTTGCAACGTATTCACCGACTGCAGGAACGCCGGATCGAACGTCAACGTGTTGCCACTGCTTGCCACCGGCACCCACTCATCGCCCTGGCGCTCCAGCACGCCCGCCAACTGGGTCGTCAGGAAGGTTGCGATCAACCCGTCCTGCGGCCGGATGAAGCGTGTCAGCTCCGCCAGCGAGGCGTCGTTGTCGGTGGCCACAAAAGGATAGCGGCCGCTGAAGGACTGGTTCCACGTCGCCACGATGCTTTGCTGCCATGCCACGTTGAGGCTGGCCTGCGCCGGTTGCAGCACGGTCTGGGTCGCCTGGGTCACCGGCCGCACGAACAGCGCCTCGCCTATGCCCGCCCATTGCGCGCCGACACTGGCGGCGATCAGCTGCGCGTAGCCCTGGGTGTCGGCCAGCTCCGAGCCCTTGCCCTGAAACAGCGCCTGCGCCGCCTGCCGTGCTTGCGCGTCGGCATCGGGACTGTCGCTGATCTGCTGCAGCTTCAGGCGCAGGCGTGTCACCCGCTCCATGTAGCGTTGCAGGCTCAGGTCGCTGTCGGCCCCGGCGTTGGCATCGGCGCGGCCCTGGGCGACCAGTCGCAGCACCGGGCCGAAGGTGGCCCCGAGCGGGCCGGCCGGATCGACTTGCACACGCTGGGGCGCGTCGTCTTTCTTGCCGAAGACGTCTTTCGCTTTTGTCACCAGCGAGTCCGACAACGAATCCTGCACCGCGCCGGCACCACCGTGGTATTGCAAAGACTTCATCAGCGCGATCACCGGTGACTGCCGCGCGTCGGCCAGCAACGTGAGCTGCTCGATCACCGCCGGCAACGTCGGCGCCGGCTCCCAGCGCAAGGTATTCATGAAGCCCTGCCAGTGCGCGGCATAGTCCGCGAAATAGCGCTCGGTCAGCGCGGCCTGCAAGACCTCGGCGGATGCGGGAGCCGATGAAGGTGTACCTGACGCCAGCCGGCTGTCCGTCAACACCCAGTCGCTCGCCACATCACTGTGCTGCGCTGCTTCGGCAATCGCCGCCGCGATCGTGCCCTCGTACGCCTGTCGCGTGAACGCTCCTGGCACGCTGCTGTCGCTGCTGAGCAGACCGCGCGGGTCGGTGCCGCCGGTCAGCGACACCAGAGTCTGCTGCGGGTATTTGTTGCCAACGCTGTCCACGATGTTTTGGTAAAGGGTATCTTGCGAATTTTTCACGCCGATCACCGCCAGCAGTGTTTCCCGCGAGGCATTGACCAACGCGGCATTCGGCGTAATGCGCCAGTCCGGGTGCGCCTTCAGGTGCTGCGCGTAGAAACCCAGCAGGCGCTCGGACAGGTCGAGTTTTTCTCCCGTCGGCAGATTGGCTTCCGTGCTCCAATAGTGCATGAGCAGCGGCGTCATGGCCGCGGCATCGGCATGTTCCGGCTCGGCCAGCATCAGGTACGTCGCCAGCGTCTTGTGACCGGCCTGCGCTGCCGCGCTGGTCGCCGCGTCGAGCGTGTCGGTGCGCATCTGGCCCAGGTCGGTCAAGGCCGCTTCCAGCTGCTGCTGGACCGGCACGACCAGCTCGCGCTGGCTGGCCTGCGCGTAGGCCGGCCACAGTGCCGCCAGTGCGGCCGCATCGTGGTTCAGGCCAAAGCGGCTGGACACCGGCGCGCCATGCTGGGTGCGCTCTTCATAGCGCGCAATCTGCTGTTGCAAGGCCAGCAGCGCGCGCAGCCGCACACCCGCATCCGGCGCCGTGCCCAGCGTATGCAGCGCCTGCCGCGCATCGTGCAGATCGCTGGCGTTGCTCAGGCCCGACACCAGCATGCCGGCCATCCACACCCCCAGCGCCGACAGCACCAGCGCCGAAAACACCGTCACCGGATGCCAGCCCACCCGGCGCCCCGGCGCGCGGCGCGCCAGATCACCAAGGGTCGACCACAGCGGCAGCTCGGTACCGATCGCCGCATCACTCTCCGCCGATTGATCGGGCTTCGGAAATGGCGCGAAGAACGCCCCGCTGACCGCTTGGTGACCGCGCCGTGACAACGACAGCCCGGCGATCCAGCGCGCCAGCAACGCACTACGCTTGTCGAGCTGCCGCGACAACCGCGCCGTATACCGATCCTGACCATCACGGCTCAATTGCGCCACGCTGGGCCCGACCAGCTCATCG
>Ga0302234_10003075_pt1 | contig 10305 bp, 7 predicted proteins | sample II_Palsa_N3_2_FD_193576 | JGI IMG/M metagenome (GOLD analysis project Ga0302234, IMG submission 193576) | Peat permafrost microbial communities from Stordalen Mire near Abisko, Sweden - II_Palsa_N3_2 | ecosystem: Environmental > Terrestrial > Soil > Palsa > Peat permafrost | place: Sweden... | reverse complement strand
CACGCGCCCCGTTTCCGATGGCGAGAATCACGTCGCCCTGAGCCGCGAGGAATTCGCCGCGCGTCTGGCCAGCGGCGTTTTCTCAATGCATTGGGAAAGTCTCGGGCTGCACTATGGGATCGGCGTTGAGATTGATGCGTGGCTCACACGCGGGTTGCCGGTCGTGGTCAACGGGTCGCGCCAACATGCACCGGCTGCGCTTGAACGTTATCCGTTCACGCAGTTCGTCCACATTCACGCAAGCCCCATGGTCCTGGCCGCCCGGCTTGAGCGGCGCGGCCGCGAAGATTCCCGGCAGATGGAAGCGCGGCTTGCGCGTCGCCCCGCCTTGTCGCTTCCCGAGCAAGCGCGGCTCATCACCATCGACAATTCGGGTCTGCTTTCCGAAGCCGGCCAGCAGCTACTGGCCGCAATCAGTCCGCAGCAGCTTTGAACCACTGGCCGGCGGAACATTAACCGCCAGCATTAACCGGCGGCCAACACATTCAGATCACGCGTTCACGAAGCCACGCGGACGCCAGATCGATCAGCGTCACGATCACGATTACCATCAGTAGTATGGCCGAGGTTTGTGCATAGTTGAACGAGCGAATCGCTTCGTATAACACCACACCAATACCGCCCGCGCCGACCATGCCGACCACCATAGCCGAGCGTACGTTCGACTCGAACCGGTACAACGCATACGAGATCCACAACGGCAGGACCTGGGGCAGAACGCCGTAAAGGACTTCATCCAGACTGCTTGCACCCGTTGCACGAACGCCTTCTGCCGGCCGTGCATCAATCGCTTCAACCGCTTCGGCGAACAGCTTCGCCAGCACGCCGGTGGTATGCACCCAAAGCGCAAGCACGCCCGAGAACGGTCCAAGTCCCACCGCGACAATAAACAGCATCGCGAAGACCATCTCGTTGATCGCGCGGCATGAGTCCATCAGGCGCCGTACCGGCTGCACGATCCACATCGGCGCGATGTTGTAGGCCGACAGCAGCCCGCACGGCACGGCGCACACCAGTGCGAGCGCCGTGCCCCACACCGCCACTGCAAGCGTGACGATCATCTCGTGCACGTAGGTGCGCCAGTCGGAAAAGTCCGGTGGAAAGAAGTCCTTGCCGAACTGCAGCATGTTGCCGGAATCGCTGAAGAGATCGAGTGGGCGCATGTCTGCGCTATGCCAGGACAACCCGAGCACCGCTACCACCACTAACCATCCGAACATGGACAACCAGCTCCGCTTCGGCTGCCCCAGTTCGAGCTTCAGCGGCAGCGAACCGCCCCGCGCGCTGTCGAGAGAAAAGGAGTCGGCGTTGTGCTTCACTTTGCCGCCACGCTATCCAGTTGCGAGAGCTTCTGGTCGAGCGCCGCGATCTGCGATTTCTTGTCCGAGTCGGACATGTGCGCGTCGTTCTGGACTTGCTGCTTCTTCTGGAACAAGGCCATTTGACGGATCGGTATGAGTTGAGCGTCGGTGGAATCGGTGAAGCCCGACAAGCCCGTGATCCCCGCCATGATTGCCTGCTCGCGCGGATCGCTCTGCGCGTAGTGATCGAAGAAGTTGCGCAGCTTGTCCTTCGTCGCCTGCGGCAGGTCACGACGCCATACCAACGGGTCCGACGGAATCAGCGGCGACTTCCACAAAACGCGTACCTGCTTGAGCAACTCGGGGTGATTGAGCCTCAGGGTCTCGACCATGTCGGTGTTGTTGGTCGCGATGTCGACACGATTGTTCACCACAGCCAGCATGTTCGCCTCGTGGCTCGAAGGCAGCACGCTCTTGAAGTCATTGCGCACCGAGATGCCGTTCTTCGCAAACAGGTAATACGACGGCACCAGTGTGCCCGAGGTCGAGTTCGGATCGCCGAAACCAAGATTGATGTCGTGCGTGTTTTTCAGCACCTGATCGATGGTCTTCCACTTGCTGTTCACGTTCGTGATCAGCAGCGAGTAGTAGCCCGCTTCGCCGCTCTTGTACTTCACCTTCGCGAACACTTCACCATTGCCGCGATCGACGGCTTCAATAGCGGAGGCGTTGCCGAAGTAGCCGATCTGCACCTTGTTAAAGCGCATGGCTTCGATAATGCCGGCATAGTCGGTCGCGAAAAACGGCTTGACGTCGAGACCAGTCTGCTTGTTGAGGTCGTCGATCAGCGGCTGCCAGCGTTGCTTGAGCGCGGACGAATTGTCGGTCGAGATAATGCCGAGGTTGAGCGTTTCGGCACGCACCATCTGCGTGACAAAACAGGCAGCAAGGGCCACACCGGCCAGAAGTAGACGCGCTGATTTCATTGAATGAGTCCAGGTTTAAGGGGGTGTTCAAAGCAGGTGTTCAAAAACAAATCAGGAGCTCGCAGCAGACGCCGACGCGAACGCAGCAGAGCGTGCCGACGCGCCTTCAGGGCGCGCCGCGCTACGATCAACCGCTCGTTCGACCTGCTTCGCCACGTCGCGCTGCGCGCTCTCCGTGTCGGTCAGCAGCTCTTCGGCTGCAGCGCCATACAGGTCGCGCAGCAGGGATGGCGTGAGGCTGGCGGACGGGCCGTCGTAGACCACGCGGCCGTCGCGCAGCGCGACGGTACGCGCGCAATATTTCATCGCTACATCGATCTGATGCAAGGACACCACCACGGTCAGGCCGTGATCCTCGTTCAGCGACTGGAGCAGTTCCATGACTCGCCGCGAGGACTCGGGATCGAGCGATGCAATGGGTTCGTCGGCGAGGACAATGCGGGCTCGCTGCACAAGCGCACGCGCCAGCGCGGCGCGCTGTTGCTGACCGCCGGACAGCGTGCTGGCGCGCTCGTTGATGTGGTCGCCAATGCCCATTGCGTTGAGCGACGCCATCGCAAGCTCATGCTCGACCCGCGGAAACCGGCCGATAAGACGCCGCCATAACGGCACCCGCGACAACGCGCCGAGCAGCACATTGGTGCGCACGGTGAGACGCCCGACGAGATTGAACTGCTGAAAGACAAACGCGACATCGCGACGGATTCGACGAACCTCGCGCGCGACCTTGCCGTTTTGCTGGATGGGCCGGCCGAGCAGCGTGACATGCGAGGGAGCGGGGTCGGATGCCGTAAAGCCGGCGATATGCCGCAAAAGCGTGGACTTCCCTGAACCCGACGCACCGATCAGCGCGATCATTTCTCCTTCACTGACTTTCAGGTCGATGGAGTCGAGTGCCTTGCGGCCGTTATTGAACGTCTTGCAGAGACGTTCAATGTGAATTGCATCCATGGTGTCCTCACAATCGCGTGTCAAAGCTTGGCAGCGTCGAAACGGATTCTAGGAACGCAACATGACGTCGCGGTGACGCTTGCAAGACGTCTAGATGAATACACGAATTGGAACCATTTGAAACGGTAGCAACACTGCGGTGAAATGCATGGTCGTGCGGACACTGACGGTTCGCGAACACGCGCGCCGAGACTGACGAAAATTAAGGGCACGAACCTCTCTCGCGATGGCGCGCACGCATATGAAGAAACACCGGTAGGTCAAACACGCAAGCGATTGGACTTCCACGATCAACCGCTTGTTGCGTCCCATTCAACAACGCTGATCAAGCGTCACCGACATCCCCGAATGTCTCCCTACAATTGTGTCAGGCATACCCTCCCGTGCGAAAGCAAATCGAAATTTATTCCGGTCATGCCTCCCGCATTCCGTCCGTATAGCGCGATAGATTTCATTTGATGACTCGAATCAGTGCACGCTATATTTACGAGCGACAGCGTCCTGTCCACTGGCACCTACGCTGGCACCCATCTAGGCTTGAACATCGACCGAAGAGGGACGTGATCCTTGCACGAAACAGCTCGGTCCACATCCCGCTAACCGGCTTGTCTCATGTGAGCGAGACACGCCACCGATAGATGCAGGGGAACAGCATGACCTGGACGCCGCTACCCGTTACTGAATGGATGCTGATTGGTCTCTGCTGCCTCTCAACCGTCTACATAACGGTCGCGGCACTCATGCGTCACGGTTCACGGCCTTGGGGTGTGACGCGCCCGGGCAGCCATGGAACGCGGCCCGCCACCATCAGCGTGCTCAAGCCTCTGTGCGGCCTTGAGCCACGTCTTTACGCCAACCTCGAAACCTTCTGCCGGCAGACACATCCGCGCTTTCAATTGCTCTTTGGCGTGTCGTCTGCCACCGATCCCGCCGTCGGGGTCGTGAACCGGCTGCGTGCGGCCTATCCCGACCTGGACATCACGCTTGTCGTCAACGACTCCGTGCATGGCGTCAACCTCAAGGTCAGCAACCTGATCAATCTTGCGCAGCACGCGCGCCACGAAATCATCGTGATTGCGGACAGCGACATCGCGGTCCCGCCTGATTACCTGCACACCGTTTCCGCTCCGCTTAGCTCCGCTCAGGTCGGCGTGGTCACCTGCCTCTATCGCGCGCGGCGCGTGGGCGAAGTGTGGGCCCGGCTGGGCGCGCTTTTCATCGACGAGTGGTTCGTGCCGTCGGTGCACGTCGCGCGAGCGGCCGGCGCGCGCCGTTTCGGTTTCGGCGCAACGCTCGCGCTGCGGCGCGAAACGCTTGACGCAATCGGCGGTTTTCATGAACTGAAGGATTGTGTTGCGGACGACTTCTGGCTGGCCGAATACGTGCGTGAGCTCGGTTTGCGCTCGCATGTGTCCGAGCTCACTGTAACGACCGACGTGACCGAACGCGACCTGCCCTCGCTCTGGCTGCGCGAGACCCGTTGGCTGCGCACCATCCGCTCGATCAATCCGCTGGGCTTCGCGTTTCTCTTCATCACGTTCACGTCGCCGTGGCTGATGGCGAGCTGGTTGCTTGGCCTCGGTTTCGACTGGAGCGGCGGCGCGATTGCCGACTCTACCGCCGACATGATCGTCGACCTGAGCACGTCGTTCGGCCTCAGCGCGCGGTTGCTCCTGCACTGGAGGACCACCCGCGACTGGCGCTCGTTCTGGCGCGACCTGCCGCTGATTCCGCTGCGCGACCTGCTGTTGTCCGCGGAATGGATCGCGGCGGCGTTCGGCTCGCACGTGATCTGGCGGGGAGCGCGCATCCGGATCATGCCGCAGGTCATCACGCCGGAAGTCAATTTGTCGGACGTGTCCGACGAGCGTTACGACACCCCGCCCGGGTCAACACGCGTCGTGAATCACGATGCCAACCGGTAAAGCCATTTCACATGGCGAGTACAAGTTTCAGGAGCCACCCATGAAAACGCTGTTCTTGCAGGCCCCGTCGTTCGACGGCTTCGATGGCGGCGCGGGCTCGCGCTACCAGGCGAAACGCGAGATCCGTTCGTTCTGGTATCCGACCTGGCTTGCCCAGCCCGCGGCGCTCGTGCCGGGCAGCCGCGTGGTCGATGCTCCCGCCGACGGCTTGTCGGTCGAAGCGACGCTCCAGATTGCCGGAGCTTACGAACTGGTCATCATCCATACGAGTACGCCTTCGTTCCCAAGCGATGCGTTGTTCGCCGAGAAGCTCAAAGCGCGCAATCCGTCGGTGTTGATCGGCATGGTGGGAGCAAAGGTCGCGGTGGATCCGCATAATTCTTTGCTAGCAAGCGATGCAATCGATTTCGTCTGTCGCGAGGAATTCGACTTCACCTGCATGGAAGTATCCGAGGGCAAGCCCTTTGCGCGGATCTTGGGCCTGAGCTATCGGGCGGCCGACGGTTCGATCGAACATAACGAAGCGCGTCCCATTCTGGAGGACATGGACGCATTGCCTTTTGTCGCGCCGGTCTACAAACGCGATCTCAAGATCAACAATTATTTCATCGGCTACCTGTCGCACCCTTATGTGTCGATCTACACGGGCCGTGGTTGCCGCTCACGCTGCACGTTTTGCCTCTGGCCTCAGACGGTGGGGGGACATCGCTATCGCACCCGTTCTGTAGAAAACGTGCTGGAAGAAGTGAAGTGGATTCGCGACAACATGCCTGAAGTCAAGGAGATCATGTTCGACGACGACACCTTCACCGACTTCAAGCCACGCGTAGAAGAGATTGCCCGGGGACTGGGCAAGCTCGGCGTCACGTGGTCCTGCAACGCGAAGGCAAACGTACCGTATTCCACGCTCAAGATCATGAAGGAGAACGGCCTGCGGCTGCTGCTGGTGGGCTACGAATCGGGCGACGACCAGATCCTGCTGAACATCAAGAAAGGGCTGCGCACGGACATGGCGCGACACTTCAGCATTGACTGCCGCAAGCTCGGCATCAAGGTTCACGGCACCTTCATCCTGGGCCTGCCCGGGGAAACGCGCGAGACCATCGAAAATACCATTCGGTATGCGAAGGAAATTAACCCGCTTACCATTCAGGTGTCGCTCGCCGCGCCCTATCCGGGTACGACGCTCTACAAGCAGGCCGTGGACAACGGCTGGCTGGAAGAAAACAAGGTCATCAACCTGGTCAGTGCGGAAGGCGTGCAACTGGCCGCCATCGGTTATCCGCATTTATCGCGTGATGAGATCTATCACGGGCTCGAACGATTCTACAAACAGTTCTATTTCCGGCCGTCGAAGATCTGGGAGATCGTGCGCGAAATGCTGATGAGCTGGGAGATGATGAAACGGCGCTTGCGTGAAGGCGTCGAATTCTTTCGCTTCTTGCGCACGCACGAAGCATGACCGCAGGCCAAGCGGCGGCCGGACCGGCACGGCGTGCATTGATCGTGACCGCGGACGATTTCGGGCTGCACACACGCGTGAACGACGCGGTCGAGCGTGCCCATCGCAACGGGGTACTGACCTCGGCCAGCCTGATGGTCGCGGGCGACGCCGCTACGGACGCCGTCGAGCGCGCGCGGCGCCTGCCGACTTTGCGCGTGGGTTTGCATGTTGTCCTGGCGGACGGCCGGGCGACGTCGCCACGCAGCGACATTCCACAGCTAGTCGATGACCAGGGCCGTTTCGGCAACGCGATGGTGCGCGACGGCGTGCGCTTTTTCTTTCTTCCCCGCGTACGGGTCCAGCTCGCCCACGAAATTCGCGCGCAGTTCGAGGCCTTTGCCGCAACCGGGCTGCCACTCGATCACGTCAATACCCACAAGCATTTCCATCTTCACCCGACGGTGCTGTCGCTCTTGCTTGAAATAGGCAGCGAGTACGGCATGCGGGCCATGCGCCTGCCGCGCGAGGCGGGCGGCTCGCTTGCATTGCGTCCGTGGACTGCGCTAGTGCGGGCGCGGCTGGACCGGCGCGGGATTGCCCATAACGATCACGTAGCGGGTCTCGCGCAGAGTGGACAGATGGATGAAGCCGCCTTCATCAAGGTGCTCGCCACCCTTCCCGATGGCGTGAGTGAAATCTACTGCCACCCCGCCGTACCGGGCGACGGTCCGCTTGCGCCGTCGATGACGGGCTACCGCCACGCCGACGAGCTCGCTGCGCTGCTTTCTCCCCGCGTGGCTGCGGCGATGGATGCCACGGGCCTCCATCGCGGCGGCTTCAGCGACGTGTTTCCTGCCGCTGCACCCGCCGTCGAACCGGCGTTGCGCACGCCATGACCGCCGCACTGCGCTGGCGCGCCTGGGCGCGCTGGCCGGCGGCGATCGGCTTGCTGATTGTTTTCGCGGTCCAGGAGGGTTTCGGCGATGTGCTTCGGGGTGTTCCTCAAGCCGGTGTCACCATGCTCTGGCTCGTCCCGTTTCACGCGCGACCCGTGTTGCTCAATGCGACGGGGTTGGGGGGGCAGGAGGCCGCAATCATGGTGCTGGAGCAACTGGCCGGCGTGGACAGGCAAGCGGCTATTGCGCTCGCGCTCGTTAAGCGGATGCGTGAAGTGCTATTTGGCTGCATCGCGCTTGCCGGTTGGCAACTCGCGGAAATGCGCCGCGCTTCCCGCACTTCCCGCTCGCGGCTGAATTAGAAGCGGCTTTATTGAGGATGCCGCGAGCTTCTCAGGTAATCACACGTTGTGCGACGCACAAGCTCAACGACCTAAACAACGCACTCCCGCTTACTGATTGAAGACGCGTAATCGGCGGTTGCGCTGCCGATTTATATGAATTCGAATTGTCTGCAATACCGGACAGCCGCGGTATACCCTCGTCGGTAGTAATTGCATTGCGCTCGAATCGCCCCTTCTCCCTCCCGCACATAAGGCCAGCGCCCAATAGCACGCACGGCCTATTCCCCAAAACAATACGGTTGATTAAACATTCACTTGAGCCCGGTCGCGGCTAGTAAGACAATCCCTTTCATCCGATGATAATCGGATCATGTGAGTTTAATACCTGCGGTAGTTCAAACAACTCGGCCCGGCACAGCCGACAGCCATCATCAATTAATGAGGCTGCTAAAAACTTACCCGAGAACATGCTCACCTCCCTGCTCCCGCCAACGATCACACCCGCGCTTCGACTCTGTTTCCACCGCCGCTCGATGGATCAGCAACGGCCGCTATCAACGGTCACCATGGCCTTTACCGTGGTGGCATTCCTGATTTTTGTGACCGCCCGAGCCCACGTAACGGGGATCGACTTGCCGCTCTGGCCGCGCCTGACATGTGCGCTCGCCATGCTGCTGCTGGTCGCGGCCATCCCCAAGGCGCCGTCAACTTTCATATTCGGCCTGATTGGCGTGCTCTATGTGGTCGTTCTGCAGATCGGGATCGTGATCAATGTCGAGGGCGTGGAAAAACCGCTCTTCTGGATGCTGCCGGCGGGCATGGTTATCCCTATTTGCGCGGCGCCGCTGTGGCTGACGCCGCGCCATTTCATCCTGGGAACGATTGCGTTCTACCTGGCCGGGCTGCCGTTTGTGATGGCGGTCCCCTTCACCCACGACGACTACGTCCTGTGCGCAATGTGGGTGGCAATTGGCATCCCGACAGCAACCACGTTCCATTTCGGCTTTTACTGGTTCCGGCTCAACCACTTCCTGCTCGAAGAGAAATTGCTGGCGCTCGCCGCAACCGATCCCTTGACCCAGCTCCTGAACCGGCGCGCTTTTCTCGAGCAGGCGGAACAGATGCTGAGCGAGACGAAAGGTCACGATGAAGTCGTCAGTGCAATCTTCCTGGACATCGATCGCTTCAAGTCCCTGAACGACCAGTATGGTCACGCGCGAGGCGACGAAGCGCTGATGGACGTCACCAAGGTCCTGAAAGACGCTGTGCCCGCGCACGCGGTGGTAGGACGGCTCGGAGGCGAGGAGTTCGCTGTCCTTATCAAGGCGCCCGGTCCAGATCGCGCGACCGGGCTTGCCGACACCCTTCGCATCCTCGTGGCGTCGATACTTCGACCCGATGGCTTTCTCACCGCCAGCTTCGGCGTGGCGCATCGACGGCCGAATGAGAACGTCGTCGAACTGCTCGACCGTGCCGATGAAGCGCTATTGCGCGCGAAACACGCGGGCCATAACCGGGTGTTCGTCGAGCAACCACGACGGGTCGAGCGTGTGCGCGCCACCGCTCTCGATGAAGACAATGACACGCGGGTCGATGAGGAACCGGTCGTCGTCACTCGCTGGGGTGCGTTCGACCTGTTCACCCACTACCAGCCGGTTTACAGTTTGTCTCATCAGAAGCAGGTCGGTTTCGAAGCCCTGCTTCGCGGCTTCGACCGGCATGGCACGCCGCTGCAGCCCGACAAGCTGTTTGCCCCGCAGTCGAATCCCGGCATCAGCGACCTGGATTCACTGACTCATCATCTGCATCTCGCGAACGCCCGCAAGCGTCTGCCGCTCGACTGCTGGCTCTTCCTGAACGTCGCACCGTCCACCTTCATCCAGCCGGGTTATGAGCAGACGCTGGCGGCCATCGTCTTCGAAGCGGGACTCGATCCTCGCGGGGTGGTGCTGGAGATTCTCGAGTCCGAGGGCGTGGACGTTGAGGAGCTTGCGCTGGCCGCTTGGCGGTATCGCGGCTGCGGTTTCCTGATTGCTGTCGATGACTTCGGCACAGGCCACTCCAACCTCGACCGTCTGCTGCGCATCCAGCCCGACTTCGTCAAACTCGATGGCGCGTTGATCCGCGCGAAGAGCCGTGCGTCGGATCAGCCCCTGCTCCCCACCATTGTTTCGCTGCTGCATCGGGCGGACATGCTGGTGGTGGTGGAAGGGATCGAGACGACCGAGGAGCTCATCCTGGCGGTGGAATCGAACGTCGATTTCGCGCAAGGGTTCTTGCTGGGCAGACCGAGTGCCACGCTGCCCTCGCCGGCAGCGGTCATCCGGCGCATCGATCACGCATTCGATGTCATTGCCGAAGGCCGGGCCGTGCGCACCGCGCGCTTCGAAGCGCAGTTGGCGCCGTATCTCGCCATGCTCGACACCGCGGCGGCGGCGTTGGCGAACGGCGCGAGTAT
>Ga0302234_10003067_pt1 | contig 10320 bp, 6 predicted proteins | sample II_Palsa_N3_2_FD_193576 | JGI IMG/M metagenome (GOLD analysis project Ga0302234, IMG submission 193576) | Peat permafrost microbial communities from Stordalen Mire near Abisko, Sweden - II_Palsa_N3_2 | ecosystem: Environmental > Terrestrial > Soil > Palsa > Peat permafrost | place: Sweden... | reverse complement strand
CGGTAGCGGGCAAGGTACAACGCCGCGGTCAAGCCGGCCGGCCCTCCACCTACGATTACGCAGTCAATCGAATCAGTCATAAGAAAGCGATGCTCCGTAGGCGCGCACCGCGGACGGATACGTGCTCACAGCATGAAAAAAGAACGCAACAACGAGAAGCCCATCGTCAATCATGGCGGCGACGCCTGGCGGCAATATGGCGTGAGCATATCCTCGCCCCCTGCGCCGTCTCCTTCTTCGAATTACTAGCCCGAAGAACTTTGAGCGCGTGGGGCTCCGAGCTATGCCTCCGCCGGCGTGACCGGCAACATTTCCGCCGTCGCCGACGTATCGCTGGCGGCGGGATCGGCACCGCTGCGCCCGACAGCCGGTCCCACGCCCATTAAATCAATCGCGTCGACGATTTCAGCCGGGATCGCGTAATGCACCATGTGGCCAACGCCGGGCACTACGACGAGCGTACTATGGGGGATTGCGGCATGCAGCCGGACTGAATTTGATTGCGGATCGATTACCGTGTCATCCGCGCCCGCAAAAATACTGACCGGCATTTTGAGGTCGGGATAGCGGGCACTGAACTGTGCCGCGGCGGGGATCATGAACGCGGCATCCTCGGCGGCGGCTCTGATCTGCACCGGACGGGGCACCATTTCACGAGCGACAAATTCAAAGAAGTTATCTGGCATGTGCGCCGGGGCGAACATCGCTTTCATGGTGCGCGTCAAAAAGAGGCGCCCGCTCACTGGTGAAACCGTGTACCGCAGAACGTCACCAATGATGGGGAGCGCTGCCGGCGCAGCTAGCGCGACATCTACGCGTGCGTTCGGATAGTAGTAACCCGAAACCAGCACGAGGCCGCGAACGTCTGCGGCGCCGGTGGTCGCCATTCCCAGTGCGACCAGGGTGCCCCAGGAGTGTCCGAGCACGACTGGTTGCTTTACCCCGATTTGCGCGAGCGCCTGTTGTATCAGCGAGGCTTGGGCCTGCGCGGTCCATAGCCGGTCGCGTGGCCGCCCGCTGTACCCGAAACCCGGTCGGTCGAACGCGATCACCCGGTGCCGCTCAGCTAACCGGTCGATTAACCCGGCGGAGATAAAATCCTGAAGCAGTACCGCATTTCCATGTAGGAGCACTACGGCGGGCCCTTCGCCTTTGTCGACGTAATGAAGTGCGACACCGTCGACTTCGACAAAGCGGCCGGCTGGAGGGTTATCGCGTTCGGCTTTCCGGGCACGATGTTGAACCCACAGCGCACCGGCGGCAGCCGTGGCCGCCGCGAGCGCTCCGAGCGTTTTTAAGGGTACAGCACCTTTCTTGAAAGAGCGGCCCATGACTTCTCCAATTTTTGCCACAGGCGGAAGCCGATCCACTTCACGATAAGATCAGCCGCGCTGCCGCAGCGCGTGAATGCTCGATGATTTTTTCTGCGCGGGTTAACGCTGCCAAAAATCGCCGTCCTCGCTTCAATGCGCAACGACCATGCCGCGCATGTGTCCAGAGCGGTAAATGGCGCCTCGAATCTGGCAATGGCAGTTACCAGGCGTGGCCTGACGAAGATGCACGCACTCAGCAGTGCTGCCCGTCGCACGACCGGCGGCATGGCAACAGCGATTGTGAAACGCCAAGTGCTGCGAAGTGCGACGCGTTATACAACTGCTACATGCCATGTGTTCAATCCGACGCCAGCGCGCATCCACGATTTGGTGCCGTGGAAGCCCATCTGCAGGTATAAGAGACGACGCTGCAGTCTCGTAACGCACCTGCCCTGGAGTCCACCCTTGTCGCCCTTGCGAACTGGAAATAAACCTGTCAACTCGTGCCGTGGAACCTAGGCTTTACAGGCATTCCGGACTGACAGATTTATTGCGTTCGACGGTGCTCGGATGGCTGCATGGCGTGCTTGCGTGGACTCTCGTGGTCCTCCTCGTGATGTACGGGATGGCATCCATCGTGGGTGGTGCGCTCTGGCGATACGCTCAACCGTGACTGGCGACCAGTCGTCGAATCAGTTGAAGAAGCTCGTCGGGCGTGACCGGCTTGCGCCAGTACCGGTCGTACAGGAAGGTGGAGCGGTCCGTCGGCGGCATCTCACTGGACAGGAGGATTACCGGCATCCTCGAATCCGGATTGGCGTGTCGGAGCATTCGGCAAAAAACCAGTCCGTCAACGCGCGGCATATGCCAATCGGTCACGACGATGTCGGGTGCCCGGCTGTTTGCCTGCGCGAACGCCTCCCACCCGTCGAGCGCGGTGGTAACGTCGTGTTGGTTGGACTCAAGCAGGAGCCGCATTGCCTCGATGCCCTCGGGCTCGTTGTCCACTAGTGTTCCGTTCCGCTGATTCGCGAACAAAGTCTTTGTAGCTTTGCGAGGATGGAATCGGCGGAAGCAGTCCACATGAATGGTTTGCAGTTTTCGTTGTAGTGGGAAACGAATTGATCGATGCGTTTGATCAGTTGCTTGACCGAACTGAACGAGCCGCGCCGGATGGCCTTGTCGGTGATCAGCGCAAAGAAGCGTTCGACCTGGTTAAGCCACGAACTGTAGGTGGGAATGAAATGCATGTGCCAGCGGGGATGGGCTGCCAGCCACGCCTTGACCTTCGGATGCTTGTGGCTACCGTAGTTGTCGACGATGCAGTGCACGTCAAGGTCGGACGGCACTGCCTTGTCGATTTCACGCAGGAACGACAGGAACTCCTGATGCCGATGACGCGGCTTGCAGGTGGCGAGCACTGCGCCATTGAGTACGTTCAGGGCGGCGAACAGCGTGGTGGTGCCGTGACGAACGTAGTCGTGCGTGACGCCTTCGACGTAGCCGAATCCCATCGGCAGCATGGGCTGCGTGCGTTCGAGCGCCTGGCATTGGCTCTTCTCGTCCACGCACAGTACCAGTGCGTTCTCCGGTGGGCTCAGGTACAGGCCGACCACGTCGCGCAGCTTCTCGATGAAGAACTGATCGGTCGAGAGTTTGAAGCTTTCGCTGCGATGCGGTTGCAGGCCCAGCAGCTTGAAGTAACGGTGCACACTCGTCGGCGAGATCGCCGTTTCGGCAGCGATCGTGCGCACGCTCCAGTGCGTGGAGCCATCCGCTGGCTTGGTGTGCAGGGTCTTGTGAATCAGTTGAGCCAGCCGCTCATCATCAATCGTGCGCGGCTTGCCGGGACGGACTTCGTCATAAAGTCCGTTGATGCGATGCTCCAGGAACCGGATACGCCATTTGCCCACTGTGGCACGTGTGAGCTGCAGACGTTGAGCAATTGCGCTGTTGGGCTCCCCAGCAGCCGCCGCCAGCACGATGCGCGCACGCGCCACCAACGCTGCCGAAATCGACCGCGAACGCGCTATCGAATTCAGCTGCGAGCGCTCGTCTTCACTCAATACCAGTTCCGCCTTCGGTCGACCCATCGGCATGTCGGCATCTCCCGCTACGTTGATACCAGCATGCTACTTGAACATAGATTGGTTAACAACGGAACGGAACACTAGCTGTGTTTGACCAATCCGAGCGCCTGCGCGCGCGAGACGGCCTGGGCGCGTTTGTCGACTTCCAGCTTGGTGAAGACACTCTTGATGTGGGACTTGACCGTTTCAGGGGTGATCCCGAGCGTACGCGCGATTTCCTTATTCGACTGTCCCTGTGCAATCAACTCGACGATGCCGCGTTCCCGCGAGCTGAGGCGCTCCCGCTCGGCTTCCTGGCGGGGCTTGCTGTTGGGTTCGTGCTGTGCTCGCCAGCTATCCAGCAGACGGTCTAGCCACGCCACGATTTCGGGCGCCCTGGCAGGAGTGCGGATACTGTCGCGCGCCAGCTTCAGTAGCGGGCCGATCTCAGGCCCTTGATCGACGATGGACTGGCAGACCCCGGCAGGCGCTGCGACCGTTGCAACTTCGTGAAATATCTCGAGCGCCCGCTCGCGCTCGCCTGCGTTCAGCCACGCCAGCGCGAGGAGGGTCCGTAGCCGCAGCGCGAGATAAGTTCCATGGATGTGTTCAAGACGCTCCAGTGCACCGCTCAGTATGTCGACCGCCTCTTGTGTCTGCTGCCGTCGTATTGCCAGGCACGCAGCCCCAAGGTCCCGGTAGTTCTCGATCTCCGGCGACACCGGCGTGGACGACTCGCGATTTGATCCGGCCAACTGACGAAGTTGTGCGACGCACGCGCCTGCTTCAGCAAGCCTGCCTTCTGCAAGATTCAGTCGGGTTCTTTCTGCGAGCGCGGCGGCGACCAGCCGGTTCCATCCACGTGCCTGCCCCAGTGCCTGCCCACTGTCTAGCAAGACATACGCATGCGCAAAATTGGAGCGAGCCACGGCGATTCGAACGAGTATCCGATAGCTGATGAGCACGCTGTCGAGAAATACAGCAAGTTCCATGACCGGCATGAGCTCGACGAGCAGCGCTTCAGCTTCGTCCAGGCGGCCTTGTTCATAAAGCAACTGGGCGATCATCGGGGCGCACAGCGCCGCCGCTATCGAGTGCGAGCCCGAATGGTGCTCGGCGAGATCCATCGCTTCCTTGAACAGGCGCTCTGCAAGCGGAAACTGCAGTTGCTGCATTTCCACATGGCCGAGCAGGCAAAGCCGATAGACCGACGAGAATACGCTGCGCTGGTCTTCCGCGACGGAATCGGGAATCCACGGTGTGGCGTGAAGAGCTTCCAGATTGCCCGCTTTCCAGTGGCAAAAGCGGGCCACGTTCGAGACCGCGTTGGTGGTCCAGGCATCGCGCGACGGCCGGCTCACATAGTCTTGCGCAAGCGTGAGCGCCCTTTGCGGATCATCCTGTAGGGCTGCCAGTGCCGAGCGAATCGCGACGCACTCCCTGCGGATGCGATCGGCGTCGCTACCCTTGTCGGCAGCATCGCGTTCGATCGAATCCAGCATCGGGACCGCGTCAGCGAAGCGCATGGCGAGGACCGTGCCCCAGGCCGTCGCAAGCGTAACCGTGATCTGTGTCCGCATCAGGTCAGCCGGGAATTGACGCTGCCAGCCGACCAGCGTGAGCAGATCGCCTGCCTTGAGGAGGGACATTGCGCAGTGTTCCATGAGGCGAAGGGCATCCCCGGATGCGCCGGCCGCAATGGCATGCCTGACCGCGTCGGTCCACTGGCGCTGCGCCGCGTACCATTGCCACGCGCGCCGATGCAGTTCTGTGATCTCCTCGTGGTACCGGGACTCGAGCCGGCGCTGCAGGTACTCGGCCATGAGCGGGTGATAGCGGAACCAGTGCCCTTCCAGATCCAGCGGCTCCAGCAGCAACTGGCGCGCGACAATGGCGTCCAGCATGAGCTGGCTCGGCTTCAGGCCGGTGAGCGCCTCACACAGCGGTGCACTCAAGCGATCGAGTATCGCCGTACGCAGCATGAACTCGAGCATCGCGGAAGGTAAGGACTGCAGTATGTCTTCGAGGTAGTCTGCGAGCGGCCTCGATGCGCCGGTCGGAGCACTGGCGCGCCAGCCTCGGGGGCGGTCGTCGCGGGCCAGCACCGACGCCGAGATACGCAGCGCGGCGGCCCAGCCTTCGGTGGTCGCGAACAGCGACTTCACGTCCGTGGTGCGGAGCTTGCCGGGGCATTCGTGCTCGACGAAGCGACGCGTCTCGTCGAAGTTGAATCTCAGCGTCGACGCGTCGATTTCGAGCAGATCGTTTCGCGCTCGCAGTTTGGCTGTAGGGAGCGGGGGATCGGTTCGGGTGCAAAGCACCACGTGGACCTGCGAAGGCGCATTGGCGATGAAGAGCGACATCGCCTCGTGAATCGGCGCCTCGCTGATCAGGTGGTAGTCGTCGATGAAAAGGTAGACCTCTTCGTCGACGTCGACAAGCTCGTTAATCAGCGTCGCCGCGAGCGCATTCGCCGGCACGAACGACGCCTCGGCGGTCAGGCCGATCACAGAGGCGCCGACGTTGCCGCAGGCTTGCCGTAACGCATGCGCGAGGTGATTGAAATACCGGCCCGGCTCGTCATCTTCGGCGTCGAGAGATAGCCACGCGACCCGCGCGCTGTCCTTCGCAAGCACGCTTAGCCAACTGAGCGCGAGCGAAGTCTTACCGAATCCCGCCGGAGCCTTGATCACCGTCAGGCGCTTCGTTTCCGTTTGAGCGGCAAGACCGGCAAGGCGCGGGCGATCGATCAAGCCCGTGGGCAGGCGTGGCGGAAAGACCTTCGTTGCGAGGAACAGAGGTGGGCTGTTCGTGGGCGGCGCTTTTGTCGCTTCTATCACGTGCATCAGCTGCTCCGGGCATACGGGTTGACCCTGACTGCCATCCCCCGTCCACGCAATCGTGCTCCCCTTTCCGGGGGATGTTGCCCAATGCTGCGCTCGGACACTATGGATTCCAGCGAGGCGATCGCAGTTCTACAACCGGACAACTGCACGGGACAACAGCGCTCGACAACGGTGCGGCACGCCGGCCGGTCATGGAGGAATCGCCCCTCGGCGGGCGCCGCCTGAACCGGTGTTTTGTTCACCAAATGATACGCCCAACTACCTTCAGGAGGCGACGTGTCTGCCGAATCGAATCGTATTGCGTCGCACAAACTGCAGGCATCAGTTGTCCGGTGAACTGGGCCCACTGCAACAAAACCAATTCTGGAGATGATGATGAGCACCTATATGGCACCGCTGCGCGACATGCGCTTCGTGATGACGGAACTGGCCGGTATTGGCGAGTTGTCTGCGCTGCCGGGCTTCGAGGACGTGACGCCCGAACTCGCCGAGGCTGTTCTCGACGAGGCGGCGAAACTCGCGACCGAAGTGCTGGCGCCGCTCAACAAGTCCGGTGACGAGCAGGGCGCGCGCCTGACGAAGGACGGCGTGGTTGCAGCGGACGGTTTCGCGAAAGCCTACCGGCAATTCGTCGCAGGCGGCTGGAGCGGCCTCTCCGGCGACCCGGAATTCGGCGGCCAGGGACTGCCCGAGTTGCTGCAGGCGGCGACCGTCGAGATGTGGAACTCGTCCAACATGGCGTTCGCACTATGTCCCCTGTTGACGGCGGGTGCCACCGAGGCGCTGAGGCAGCACGGCTCGGACGAGCTCAAGGGACGCTACTTGCCCCATCTCGTCAGCGGCGAGTGGACGGGCACCATGAACCTGACGGAGCCGCAAGCGGGCTCGGATCTCGCCGCCGTGCGCACGAAGGCCGTACCCGAAGGCGACCACTACCGCATCTTCGGCCAGAAGATTTTTATCACATGGGGCGATCACGATATGACGGACAACGTCATTCATCTCGTCCTGGCACGCACGCCGGACGCGCCTGAGGGCGTGCGCGGCATATCGCTCTTTGTCGTGCCCAAGTTCCTGCTGAATGACGACGGCTCTTCTGGCCAACGCAACGACGTGCACTGTGCATCGCTCGAGCACAAGCTCGGCATCCACGCGAGTCCGACCTGCGTGATGAGCTTCGGTGATCAGGATGGCGCAATCGGATATCTGGTGGGGCAGGAGAACAAGGGTCTCGCGCATATGTTCACGATGATGAACGAGGCACGCCAGAAGGTCGGTATTCAGGGGCTCGCGATGGCGGAACGCGCTTATCAGCAGGCCCGCGAATATGCAAAGGAACGCGTCCAGGGGCGGCTCGCGGCGAGCAGATCGGGTGGCGCCGTAGCCATCATCCATCACCCGGATGTGCGCCGCATGTTGATGACGATGAAGTCCCAGGTTGAAGCGATGCGCGCTTTCGCGTATGTGATGGCTGCGGACATGGACCGTGCGCACTGGGACGCCGATGCTGCTGAACGCGCACGTCGCCAGACGCGGGTCGATCTGCTGATTCCCGTTTTGAAGGCATGGTGTACGGAGCTGGGCGTCGAGGTTGCGTCGATGGGTGTGCAGGTGCACGGCGGGATGGGTTACATCGAAGAGACAGGCGCATGCCAGTTCCTGCGCGACGCACGAATCGCGCCGATCTACGAGGGCACGACAGGCATCCAGGCAGCCGACCTCGCAGGCCGCAAGCTCGCCTCAGATCAGGGCGCGGGGATGGCTGAACTGATTGCGCAGATGCGTCGGGACGCGCTGGAGCTGGTGGGTAGCACGGATACGCAAGTGGCGTCCATTGGCAACGCGCTGGAGGGCGGCATCCAGGCGCTCGACGATGCCACCGCCTGGATGCTGCAGGCATTGGCAACTCAGCCCGATGCAGCGCTCGCCAGTTCCGTCGACTATCTGATGCTCACCGGCTACGTGTGCGGCGGTTGGCAGATGGGGCGCGCAGCGCTTGCTGCGTCAGGAAAGATCGCAGCGAATGAGGACCCGGACTTCCATCGCGCCAAGCTCGTCACTGCATGTTTCTACACCGACAAAATCTTGCCCAAAGTGAATGCGCTTCTGGAGACGATACGCAACGGTGCATCGAGCGGGTCGAACCTGTCCATCGAACAGTTCTAAGCGGCGATTCAGGAAAAAAACGTCGACGAAAAATAATTGATATGTAATCCGAAGTAAATTCGGAGGAGACATGTTTAAGAAAATTGCATGCCTTGCGCTATTGTTATCGGGCGCGATATGTACCAGTGCGATGGGGCAGAGCGCAGGCAGTCTCATCACCAGCGTGGGTGGGGCCTGGCTCGACTTTGGCCCGTCGTCCGCAACCTCGTTGCAGGGCAGTTCGGCTTTGGGCACGTTCACGTCTTCGGGAACGGGTGGTCAGATCCATAACACGTTCACCTTAAAGCTCTCGACGACTTATTTTATTACGGACCATATTGCGCTGGACTTCGCAACGGGCATACCGCCCAAGCTCAAGCTTTATGCACAAGGCAACGCCACACCATTCGGTGCCGGCGGCCCAGCGCTCAATCTGGGAAATCTGCAGCCGCTCGCCACCACCCGGGCGTGGGCACCGGTTCTTTTCCTGAAGTATTTCTTCTTCGACGCGCAGACGAAACTGCGCCCGTTCGTCGGTGTCGGCGCGAACTATACGTGGTACTCGCATGCCGCGCATGGCTAAGTTCATCCCGCAAGCCGGCCGTCATAGCGCACCCCCCGTACTAGCCCCCCTGTAATCCCATCTCCCCACGCTTCCGAAAGCTTCTCGCAAGAATTCTCTTGCAGATGAGAATGACTCGCATTATGATTCGCATTCTGTATTGAACCTTTCACTTAACAACGACCCGCTACGAGCGCTCCCGTCCCGCGCAGACCTTGCTGCCCGGGCGTTTGCCTGCGCCTGCGCTCAATCAGAACAACATGCAGAATCCGTTTTCCGTCCGCCGCCTGGCGTTTGCCCGCGGCAAGAGCCGTACTCCTTCGCTTCTCAGTGCCTCGCTTCTGGCAAGCGCCGGCCTCTCGCTCTCCACGCTGTCGACGCCAGGCTGGGCGCAAGCCGCTGCGGCCGATGCCGTCACGTTGCCCGCTGTCAGCGTCACTGCATCGGCTGCTGACGCGGCCACGCAAACCGATACGGTCAGCGCCGGCGCGCTCGGTTCGCGCAAACAGGTCGACACGCCTTTCTCGACCCACGTCGTATCGAGCGAGGAGGCGGACGATCTGATGGCATCGACGGCCAACGATCTGTTCCAGTACGATCCGGCGACCTCCGTCAGCAGCAGCAACCGGGTCAGCGAAAACTCCATGTTTACCGTGCGCGGCATGCCTGTCGACACGCTGAACGGCATCAAGGTCGACGGGCAGAGTTTTCCCTCGTGGGACACGGATCTTCCGCTCGAGCCGTTCGAGCAGGTGCAATTGCTCAAAGGGCTGTCGGGCTTCATGTATGGCTTCGGCTCGCCGGGCGGCATCGTCAACTACGTCCTGAAGCGGCCCACCGACGATCCGTACAGGAGCATTTCGGTCGGCTACGAGTCGGCTGGCGTGTTCAGCGAGAAGATCGATCTGGGAGGCCGCTTCGGCAACGACGAGCGCTTCGGCTACCGCCTGAACCTGGTGAACGAAGACGGCAATACCGCGGAGCCCAACGGTCATGTGCGCCGCCAGGTGGCGTCGCTGGCATTCGACTTCCGCATCACACCGGATCTGACCTGGAGCGCCGACGCGTTCTATCAGAAGCGCAAAACCAACGGCACGCTGTTCGGCCTGATGTTCGGTTCGGGGCTGGGCATCCCCGACGCGAACTCGATCAACCGCGACCTCACGCAGCCGCAGAATTACTACGAGACGGAGATGGCATCGTTCGGCACGGGCCTCGACTATCGTCTCTCCGAGAACTGGCACGCGAGCCTGAAGTACCGCTTCGCCAAGGAAAATCGCACCAACTCGGATAGCCTCATCTTCGTGAACGACAGTGCCGGCGACTATTCGAACACGCTGTACGCTGCGTTGACGCGCTACTTCTATCAGAACGTCGATGCAATG
>Ga0302234_10003066_pt1 | contig 10321 bp, 11 predicted proteins | sample II_Palsa_N3_2_FD_193576 | JGI IMG/M metagenome (GOLD analysis project Ga0302234, IMG submission 193576) | Peat permafrost microbial communities from Stordalen Mire near Abisko, Sweden - II_Palsa_N3_2 | ecosystem: Environmental > Terrestrial > Soil > Palsa > Peat permafrost | place: Sweden... | reverse complement strand
CCAAAAAAATATTGAACCATTCGTCCCAAAAAAGGAAATTCGGCGTGGTGGCGTGCGCGTGCGTTGGACTTTTGAAAAGTTTTGTTGGGCGAGGGACCCTCGAGCACGACACAGCTGCACATTTTTCGAGTGAATGAAGTCCAGATTGCAGTACTTTAAGCACGCATTGATGTTCATTGTGGCACAAAATGTACGCATTCAGTTTGGCGAGATTGCATTATGGTGTGGGTGATCATTTCGGTAAAACCAGTTGTTCCGATTACCCTGATTCACACGCCAAAGTTTTTTCATTCATTTTTCTTCCAAATTTTTACTTTCACGCTAACCGCGGGGCCAGGGTGCAAACAAGCGCTGGACGGACGGGCGGACTGACTTTGTCGGCGCCAGCAGTAGCGAAGGACGCGCATTGCCCGCCGTTCCTGCTGGCTCGCATGTCTTCAGTTTCTCGTTTCATGTTCTTTTCTTTTCGTCCCATTTTTTTATATCCCTTCACTCCTAATTGGTTCGACGGGGGAAAAATAGGTCGTCGCGTGGCCCTGGTGCAGCAGTCGCAAGAACCCAGGCCCTGCAACACCAGTCTCGTCGTCGCGCAGCGAAATACAACAACAGGAGGTAAGATAGATATAAGATAACAGGGACTGAAACTGCGTTTCAGGATGAGCGCAAGCCTCCAGTGGGTCTTTTGCGGCCTGCTCCTCGGCCTGCTCCTCGTCCCTGACGTCGAAGGCCAGTTCTTGTCCGTCCAGTCGGAGAGTGCGTCCAGCAAAGATTGGTATGGTTGGGGGCTCACTGCCTACGGAAGCATTGTCGTCGTGGGTGAGCCTTTCGTGAGTGAATACAACGGTGAAATCTTTGTGTATTCGTGCTCTTCCTCGGGCACTGCAAGTACATGCTCGCTGGGAACTTCATACACATTTTCATCCAATGATATTGGATACATGTACGGGTATTCTGTTTCCCTGTCTGGGACCATGCTTGCTGTGGGAATACCAGGGTATGGAACAGTCGGGACATGGCCGGGTGGTGTTGATGTGATTACCTGCTCGAGTGCGAGCGCCTGCACCCGGTCGACCAGCAAGTATGTCACATTATCCACTACAAGCTCATACGGTCTGGGTGCTTCTGTTCTCATGTCTGGAAATCTTTTGGCGACGGGAGGCAACCACGCACCGTACGACTACTATGCGGGCAGGTCGTACGGCAGTTCAACATCCTATCTATACATCGCCTACTGCACCAGTGGCACTACCCCGTCCTGTTCCTCGCTTACCCAAATTACTTCAGTGTCCAACGGAGCTGCCCTGGGTGAAGCAGTTGCCCTGTCAGGATCTGCGTCGGCCGCCTTGGTTGCTGCAGGAGCCCCTTTGACCGGCGAAGTGTTCGTTTATGGCGCATCCTACTCGTCGTCGTTCTCATTTTCTTCAGCTCAAACGATCTCGTCATCATCTGGTGGTTACTTTGGCTATGGCTTGGCGATGTCACCTGGCTCTTCGGGATCCACGGTTCTTCTTGCCGTCGGTGCAAATGAGCAAACCGTTAGCGGGAACAGTGAGCAAGGCGTGGTCTACATTTACACGTGCGTTGTCACAACCAGCACGCCTGCCTGCACGTCTGTGACTTCCTTCACTGACACATCCTCGCCGAAAAGCGGCGAGCAATTTGGCTCGAAACTCAGCTTTGGGGTGTATGGCCCAAACATCATGCTGCTCATTCCCGGATCTGGAAACGAGGCGTCACGTTCAGTGTCGTACGCGTATACATGCACAACATCTGGGTGCTCCCTGTTGTATTCGTTTTCATCGGCAGGATATGCAGTTGCGGCAGATCCACTGGGCACTGGCGTCGCTCTCGCCCACTATTACATTGGGCACATGGCCTACTACGCCCAGTGCACGTCGCCTTGTTCCACATGCTCATCGTCCGCCACAACATGCACCAACTGCTTCTCGGGATACTTCCTTTCGGGCTCCTCATGCGTCTCTTCCTGCAGCGCCGGCTACTATGCCAACACGGCGGTGACTCCGAATGCCTGCACGGCCTGCCCGTCTCAGTGCACTGCCTGCTCGTCAGCGACCTCGTGCTCTGCGTGCGCATCGGGCTACTACCTCTCGGGCACGTCATGCGTCACCGCTTCTGCCTGCCCGGCCGGCACCGTCGCCAGCTCTGGCGCGTGCGTGACGTGCACAGCTGACTGCTCGACCTGCGCATCGGCCACGACGTGCTCGACCTGTGACTCGGGCTACTACCTCCTCTCGAGCAGCGGCACTTGCACTGCGTCCTGCGAAACTGGCTACTTTGTCTCCGGCTCCACGTGCACGACCTGCAGCGCGGCCTGCACGGCTTGCTCGGGCACGGCCTCGACGTGCTCGTCCTGCTCGTCGGGCTACTACCTCACCGGCAGCACCTGCGGTACGACCTGCAATGCCGGTTACTACGGAAGCAGCGGCGTCTGCACATCCTGTGCGTCCAACTGCCAGACGTGCGCCTCGGTCTCGACGTGCTCTGTTTGCACAAGCGGCTACTACCTCACCAACGGTGCCTGCGTGACGATCTCACAGTGTCCCTCCGGTACATATGCCTCATCGTCGACCGGCACCTGCGCTACCTGCTCCTCGAGCTGCACCACGTGCTCGGGCGCATCGACGACGTGCACGAGCTGTCCGTCGGGCCAGGTCCTCACCCTCGCGAGCACTTGCGCCGCGACGTGTCCAGCGGGCTCGTTCGCGCCGTCGGGATCGACCACATGCTCGTCGTGCTCGTCGTCTTGCTCAGCCTGCTCGGGAACGTCGACGACCTGCACCGCCTGTGCGTCGGGACAGTACCTCTCGAATGGCTCGTGCTACTCGTCCTGCCCAACTGGGACCTTCAACTCGAGCTCAACCGCCTGTACCGCCTGCTCGTCGAGCTGTCTCAGCTGCTCGGGATCGGCCTCAACATGCACCAGCTGCTCGACGGGCCTCGTCCTTACCACGTCGTCGACCTGCGCCTCATCGTGCACAAATGGATCGTATGCGAGTGGCTCGACCTGCATGGCCTGCTCGTCTTCGTGTGCGACCTGTTCGGGATCGGCAAGTTCCTGCCTTACCTGCCCCGTCGGCTCGTACCTCTACGGCACGACCTGTCTCGGCAGCTGCCTTTCCAACACCTATCTCTCCGGCTCTTCCTGTCTCTCGTGCTCGTCCTCGTGCGGCAATTGCACCGGCTCGGCCGCCAACGAGTGCACCAGCTGCCCCACTGGCTACGTTCTCTACAACAACCGGTGCTACACCAGCTGCCCCTCGGGATCATACCTGAGCACGACAACGACCTGTGCTGTGTGCTCGTCTTCGTGCGCGACATGCAGCGCAGGTTCATCGACGTCCTGCACGAGCTGCGCCTCTGGTCTCTACCTCTACGCATCGGCCGGCACCTGCACGACGTCCTGCCCATCGGGAACCTACAACTCGAGCTCAACGGCCTGCACTGCCTGCTCGTTGTCCTGCGCCAGCTGCTACGGATCCAGCACAACATGCACAAGCTGTCCGTCTGGTCAATACCTCTACAATGGCCAGTGCTACACCTCATCCTGCCCGACAGGCACATACGCGCCGTCCGGATCGACCACGTGCACCGCCTGCTCGTCGAGCTGCCTCACCTGCTCAGGCTCGGCCTCAACCTGCACCAGCTGTCCGACGGGTCAGGTCCTCACCTTGACTGCGACGTGCGCACCGTCCTGCGCAAATGGATCGTACGCGAGCGGCTCGACCTGCACGGCCTGCTCGACGTCGTGCGCCACATGCCAACTCTCATCAACGACTTGCACCAGCTGTCCCGCAAACACCTACCTGTACGCAAGTGCGTGCCAGAGCTCGTGCCCCGGCGGCGCGTACGCGACCACGTCGGGCGTCTGCGCCACGTGTTCCTCGCCGTGCGCGACATGCAACGGGTCGGCCACGTCGTGCACCTCGTGTCTCGCGGGCTACCTGTTCTACACGGCCAACAGCACCTGTGTCGCCGGCTGCCCCTCGTCGACGTTCTCGAGCGGATCCACATGTGTCAACTGCGCCTCTAGCTGCGCCACCTGCTCCGGTGCATCATCGTCACAATGCACCACGTGCAACTCCGGCTACCTCTATAACGGAGGCTGTGTGGCCATCTGCCCTGCCGGCTACTTTGTCAATGGCATCCAGTGCTCGGCCTGCACATCGCCCTGTGCCAACTGCACGGGATTGTCGACGACCTGCACCGCCTGCTCGACCGGCAGTCTCTCTGGCGGCACGTGTCTCAGCAGCTGTCCACAGGGCATGGCCTCGGTCAACTCGGTCTGCCAGACGTGCGTCTCGCCGTGCGCCACCTGCGTCAGCTCGACGTCGACGTGTCTGTCCTGTAACGCAAGCACCAACACGTACCTCTACGGCTCACAGTGCCAGTCGTCCTGCCCTGCTGGCTACTACATCGACGGCCAGGTGTGCTCGACGTGCTCGTCGTCGTGCGCAAACTGCTCGGGATCGGCGACCACATGCACGTCGTGCGCGATCGGAAGCTACCTCTACCTGGGAACCTGCTACTCGTCGTGTCCCGCTGGCTCGTACGCTTCCTCGACCACAGCCTGCACGGCCTGCTCCTCCAGCTGCAAGACATGCTCGGGGTCGGCCTCGTCCTGCACGTCCTGCAACTCGGGCACCTTCCTCTACGACTTGGCCTGCGCAGCAACATGCACCAACAACGCCACGTACGCCGACTCAACCAGCAACACCTGTCAGCCATGCACGTCGCCCTGTTCCACCTGCGCCGAGACCAGTGGCACGACGTGCACATCCTGCATCGCGGGATACGAGTACACCGCATCATCCAACACTTGCGGTACCAACTGCACTGATGGGACATATCAGTCTGGCTCGAGCTGCCCGACCTGTGACGACAGCTGCGCCGACTGTGCCGGATCGGCCACATTCTGCACAAGCTGCCCTTCAGGCAAGCTCCTGTACAACAACGTCTGCTACAGCACATGCCCTGCTGGCTCGGTCGCCTCGAGTGATGGCGTCACCTGCACGGCCTGCACGTCCAACTGCGCCAACTGCAGGGGATCGGCCTCGACCTGCACCAGCTGCGTCACCGGCTACTACTACGACGGCGATCTGCAGGAGTGCGTGACTTCTGCTGACTGTCCTAGCTACACGATCGCCACGACTGTGAGCGGCGTCCTCACGTGCGCCAACTGCACGGCCAGCTGCGCCACCTGCACGTCCACCACGTCGACGTGCCTTACCTGCGTCACGGGAACATACCTCTCCGGCTCGTCCTGCGTGGCCGTCTGTCCTAATGGTACCCTCGCCAATGGCACGTCCTGCGTTGCTTGCATCGACAACTGCGCGACGTGCTCGGGATCGACCAGTACCTGCACCAGCTGCGTCGACGGCTTCAACCTGTACGAGGGCGTGTGCTACAACGGCGTCTGTCCCTCGGGAACGTACATCGGCTCCGAGTCGACGTGCCAGAACTGCTCCTCGCCGTGCGCCAACTGCACCGGCTCGGCCATGACGTGCGTCACTTGCATCTTGGGCACGTTCCTGTACGAGACCAACTGCACATCGACCTGCCCTGCCGGCACGTTCTCGAGTGGCACGATCTGCGCCCAGTGCTCGGCCAGCTGTGCCACCTGCAACGGCTCGGCATCGACCAACTGTCTTTCGTGCGCGGGATCTACGTACCGCTCTGGCACCTCGTGCTTGTCATCGTGTCCATCGGGCTACTTTGCCAACACGACCAGCAACACCTGCGACCAGTGTGCGTCGGGCTGCCAAAACTGCATCACCGATGCCACCACCTGCACGTCGTGTCCTTCTGGCCAGTTCCTCAACGAGACGTCGTGTGTTTCGACGTGCCCCTCCGGCACGCTCGCCGTGGGCTCGATCTGCACGCAGTGTGACTCACCCTGCACCAGCTGCAACACGACGGCGTCGACGTGCACAAGCTGCTCGTCTGGTCTTGTGCTGTACGAGGGCCAGTGTCTGCCGTCGTGCCCGAGCGGATCGGTCCAGTCTGCGACTGACAGCGACTGCCTGTTGTGCGAGTCGCCCTGCACCACCTGCACCGGCACGGTGTCGCAGTGCACGGCTTGTTCGAGTGGACTGCTTTTCGACCAGGGCTGTGTCGCGGCGTGTCCCGGCACGACGTTCGCCGATGGGTCGCAGTGCGAGTCCTGCACGGCGCCGTGTGCCAACTGCGCCACCTCGGCCTCCACGTGCACGACGTGTCAGGACGGCTACTTCCTCTACGGCTCGTCGTGTGTTCTGACCTGTCCTCCCGGCACGTACAACGTCAGTGGCCAGTGCCAGCAGTGCGCGGCGTCGTGCGCCAACTGCACCAGCACCGCGGACACTTGCACGGCCTGCCCGACCAACTACTTGCTGTACAACGCGACCTGTGAGGGCTCGTGCCCCGTTGGCACCGTCTCTGTCGACGGCCTCACCTGCACCACGTGCGCCTCGTCGTGCGCGACGTGCTCGGGCCAGACGACGTCGTGCACGTCGTGTCCCTCGTCGTCGTACCTGTACATCAACGGCTCGGCGGGTGTCTGTGAGTCGGTCTGTCCCAGCGGCACCGTCCTGATTGGCAGCACCTGCACGCCCTGTGACTCGGGCAGCTCCTGTGCAACGTGCACCAACACGACCTCGCAGTGCACATCATGTGCATCGGGCTACGAGCTCCTTGGCACGCAGTGTCTTTCGTCGTGCCCATCGGGAACCACCGCTGTCGGTCTTCTGTGCGAGACCTGCGCCACCAACTGTTCGTCCTGCTCGGGATCGACCACGGCCTGCACAGCCTGTGTCTCTGGCCTCTACCTTTACAACGGCACGAGCTGCGTCTCGATCTGTCCCGGTGGCTCTTTCCTCGATGGTGGCCAGTGCTCGCTCTGCTCCTCGGAGTGCGCCACCTGCTCTCTGTCGGCTCAAAGTTGCACGTCGTGTCCATCTGGCACCTACCTCTACGGCGCCACCTGCGTTTCGTCGTGTCCGTCGGGCTTCTACCTTGATGGCTCCAGCTGCCTCGAGTGCCAATTGCCCTGTGCATCGTGCAATGGCGCGGCGGCGCAGTGCACGTCCTGCCCCGGCAACTTTCTCCTGTACAACGCGACTCTGGCCAACAGCACCTGCCTCTTCGAGTGCCCGACCGACACGATCCAGGCCGGCAGTCTCTGTGTCCCTTGCAGCGCCTCCTGTGCCACCTGCGTCTCGTCGCCGTCGACCTGCACGTCGTGCTCGGATGCGTCCGCCCTTCTGACCCCCGATGGCCAGTGCGTCTCGTCGTGCCCGAGCGGGACGACGGCCGACTATGCCGCGTCGACGTGCGATGCCTGCCAGAGCCCCTGCGCCGACTGCAGCGGCACGATCACGACCTGCACCAGCTGCGTCGACGGTGGCTACGCCCTCAACGGCGTGTGCTACTCGGCCTGTCCAAGTGGCTATGTCGGCGAAGTGGTCGGCGGCATCGCGACCTGTCTCGGCTGCACGTCCAACTGCTCGACGTGCGCCAATTCGACGTCCACCTGCTTGACGTGCGTTGGCATGACCGATCTCTACGGCCAGTCGTGTGTCGCCTCCTGCCCGAGCCAGACGTACCTGATCAACGGCAAGTGTCTGCCCTGCGACTCGAGCTGTGATCAGTGCAGCGGCTCGCCGACCAGTTGCACGTCGTGCCCGGCGTCATACTACCTTTTTGACACCACTTGCGTCTCTGCCTGCCCGAACAACACGTACTACAACATCGACATGCAGACGGCTGAGATCACATGCTTACTCTGCACGTTCCCCTGCGCCACATGCTCGTATAGCTCACTGTGCACCACGTGCATCGACGGCTTCTACCTGTACGATAACGCTTGCGAGAGCTCATGCCCGATCGGCACGCAGATCGTCAATGGATCCTCCTGCGAGCTCATCCCGCCGTCATGCGCTGCCACCACGGACTCGAACGCAAACTTCAACGCAAGCGCGGTTTCGCAAGTGGTCATGGGCACCTGCGATCCGGGCTTTGTCGGCGAAGCGTCGGCTTACTGCGACTCGACGGGCTCGTGGGATACGAATCAGTTCAACGTGACCTGTTCCTTCACCACGGTCGTTACGGGCGGCAACATCGTCGACCTCACTACGACGTACATCGACTCGGACTCGGTCACGCTCTCGTGGTCGATGCCGGTCAACGCGACTGTCAACCGATTTGTGGCGTACATCTCGGCCGATGGCGTGACCTTCTCGACGATCTTCACCAACGGCGTCCTCAAGTCTACGGCGGTCACGGCGACAGGTCTCACACAGGACACGCTGTACTACTTCCAAGTCTTTGGCGCGTCTGCTGGCAACAGCATCGACACCGTCGGTGCGCAGATCACGGCCACGACGACAATCAACCCACCTGGCACCCTCTACGTGTCCAACGTGACCGGCTCGAGCTTTGGCGTGTCCTGGCCTATCCCTTCGGGCTCGCTGGCCAACTACTTTGTTATCAGCCTCGGTGTCTCGCTCTACGGCTCGTCCAACACCACGCGTCGCACCGAGCTGTCGTCGGCCACGAACTGGACCGTGCTTGCGACCATTGCCGCGACAGCGCCCGGCACGACGATGGCCTACTTGTTCTCGGGTCTCCAGCCTCTAACCTCGTATGACGTCTGGATCCAGGCGGCGCTCGAGAAGACGGATCCCGAGCCCGTGGGCTCCTCCGCTCTCGTGACGACGACCAAGATCGTCGATTCGAGTGCGTCGTTGCCTGTGGGCGCGATCGTCGGTGTGATCGCCGCTGTCATTCTGCTCTTGTTATGTCTTCTGATCGCTCTCATCTGCTACCGCCGACGCGTGGCCAATCGCCAAAAGCAGATCCTCGAGGAGTTTGGCATGCAGCTCGCGCCGCTCAGCTCGCTGCAGATGGGCAGCACCATCCCGGACAATGTCGTTGTCGGCTACGACTCCAAGGGCGACATAACCAAGACGAGCACCAAAATTCTCTCCCAGACGGACGCGACCATGATCAACACGGTCCTCGAGGTCGCCCTTCCCGGCTTCCTCCGCCTCAACTACGCCACCGACCTCCGCACCGAGCGCAAGCTCGCTCAGGGCGGTGTCGGCACGATCTGGCAGGCACAGCTGCTCGACAACCAGCTGGCCGTGCGCAACGGCAGCCGCGTCGTCGTCCTCAAGCACGTCGACGACCGTCAGGGCGCCCTCGAGAAGGATGACCTGGAGGAGCGCTTCCACCAGGAGGTGTCGATCATGTGGTCGCTCTCGTTCCACCCCAACATCATCAAGCTGGTTGGCTACACGGACCAGCCTATGGCGATCGTCACGCCCCTCTACAAGACCGACCTGTTCCGCTTCCTGCACAACCAGGAGGACAAGTCGCAGCTGGCCTCAGACCTGCTTCTGAACCTGAGTGCCGGCATTCTTGCTGGCATGAGCGCGGTCCACTCGATGGGTGTGGCGCACCGCGACATCAAGTCGCCCAACATCCTTCTTGCCGAGCCTCCTGCTGGCGGTCTGTTCCCAGTCCCGGTCATCTGCGACTTTGGTCTGTCGCGCACCGAGGACGACTCGTCAATCAAGAAGGCCGTCGTGATCCGTGGTCTCTCGCCCCGCTACGCTGCGCCCGAGGTCTTTGCCCGTCTCCATCTGCGATCGGCGACAAGCACCGTGGACGACGACAAGCGCAGCGACATGTACTCGATCGGTGTGACGCTGTGGGAGATGGTCGCGCGCCGCATCCCGTGGGACCGTGTGGACGTGGAGGAGATCGAGGCCACGGTTCGCGGCGGCGGTCGTCTCGAGTACCTTGCTGCCCGTCCTGACTACGCCTCGCAGCAGCTCGTGGTCACGATCATGGACCAGTGCCTAGCCATGAGCGACGTTCGTCGCCCGACGGCCGCGGCCTGCAATACCAGGCTCAACGACCTGTTGCTGCTTCAGTCGGGGATGGCTGTGCCGCCGACGTTCAGCAACCGTTTACCGGCCTCGCTGCCTATCCCCGCGCTGCCCCCGCGGCCGGCCGCTGGTACGGCGCTGACCAATCTGTCGAGCTCACCCGAGTCGACTTCGTCGTCAGCCGGCGTGCGTCTCACCAACATCAGCCAGTCCAGTCTGCCGCCGGTTTACCAGAGCAGCTCGCTTCACAACGGCGCCCTACCCACGCGCCCGCCTGCGCCGCCGCCACCGCTGTACGGCCGCGGTGCGACGCCGTACTAAGCATCTGCAAGTTCAGTAGTTTCCGTTATCAATCGTCTTTGATACTGCGCATTCGTTCTTTTTCTTTCCTTCTTCATAGGAGTACAGGCAACTTTATTACTCTACAACAG
>Ga0302234_10003060_pt1 | contig 10334 bp, 11 predicted proteins | sample II_Palsa_N3_2_FD_193576 | JGI IMG/M metagenome (GOLD analysis project Ga0302234, IMG submission 193576) | Peat permafrost microbial communities from Stordalen Mire near Abisko, Sweden - II_Palsa_N3_2 | ecosystem: Environmental > Terrestrial > Soil > Palsa > Peat permafrost | place: Sweden... | reverse complement strand
TAATCACCGCTGTCGATATCGACTATTTCACAAAATTTTACGACCGCTTAGATATCGGTCGCGCGGGCTCGCTGGCATTGGTTTTGAACAATGGTCAGATGCTCATCCGCCGCCCCTACAATACCAGCTATATCGGCCGAAGCATGGTGGGTACGGAATTGTTTCGCGCCTTCAAGGCGAATAACAGCTCGGGAAATATCTGGATCAAATCGTCGGTGGATGGCGTGCTGCGCTTGAATAGCTATCGGAGCCTCGACAATTACCCGCTATTTGTCGATGCTGCACTATCGAAAGACGAGAGCCTGGAAGGATGGTGGCGCGATACATTACTTCATTCCGGCGGCGTGATTATTTTAGTCATGATCCTGGCATTGGCCGGTGTGCGCCTGATTCGGCAAATCGAATTGCGCATCAAAACGGAAAATGAATTGATGCTGGCCCACGACACACTGGAAACACTGAATCAAACCCTGGAAAAATTAGCCACCCTCGACAGCTTGACGGGTCTGGCCAATCGCCGCAAATTCGACGCCGGTCTGGCCGAGGCGTTCAGCCGTGCGATCCGCGACGGCAGTGCATTGGCCTTGATCATGATCGATGTCGATCTCTTCAAGAAATATAACGATATCTATGGTCATCCCGCCGGCGATGAGTGCCTGCGCAACATCAGCCGGACCATCCAGGATTTGGCGCAAAATCGGCCCGGATACCTGGTCGCGCGGTATGGCGGCGAAGAATTAAGTCTCTTGCTGCCGGACACCGGTCTCGCCGATGCAATCCTGATGTCCGAAAAAATCCGCATGGGTATTCAACAACTGGCTATCGAACACACGGGCAGCCCCACCGGCACAGTCACCATCAGTGCCGGTGTCGAATCGTGGACTCCTGAGCATGGCATGGACCGATCCTCGCAACTTGTAGAAGCCGCCGATAAAGCGCTCTATGCGGCCAAAGCGGCGGGCCGCAATCGCGTCTGTTCCAGTGAAGCAATTGCCTGATGCTCCCGGCTGGAATTATTGCCATACCTTGTTCGCATTTACTCCCGCAGACGCGGCTTGCGGCGCATGCCGTCGGCCGCCAGACTCCCCGCCGACAACTCGACGATGTCGGCTGTGATCTCCTCTTGTCTCAGGCGACGAAAACTGCCGATCAGTTGATTCAATGTTGTATGCACATTACTGCGCGCAGCAATCATGGCGCGCATCCGCGCCTCGTTTTCCGCCGCAAACGAAAGCATGATCGCTTCGCATAACTGTGCGTAAATATATTCTTCGGCAAGTTTTGCCAAGAGCTGTTGCGGCGGCAACGTAACCAGCGGCGCGTAGTGACGGTTGCGGTTCGCAAAGCGCTGAAAATCGAAGGGTAGCAACAAGCGCTCGACGATTTCGATGCCGGTCGAGTGCTCCGGCACGGCATGCAATATCGACACCTGCGTCGCCTTTCCCGCTTCGATGCGTTCGTATAATGCGGCGGTAATACGACCCGCCAGCGCACCCACCTCATCGGCATGCGCGACCATCGCGGCTGACCAAGCAATCTTCAAACCCGATTCGGCAAACACCGCTGCGCCGCGCCCGCCGATCACAAAATACTCGGTGATACCGGCGTGAGTAGCGCGTATTGCCGCGGCGGCGAGATGATCGTTGAAACTGCCGACGAATCCTTGTTCGGCGCAGAAAATAATCATCAGGTGTGCGGCGTGGCCGACCGCGTAGTTCGATGTTGCTGCATTGCGCGGCTCCAGGCTCAGCGCAGCACCAATAGCCGCACCGACAATTTCAGCGCAGGCCCGGATCCCCTCCAGGCGGCTACGCGCTTCTCGCGAACGGGCTGCCGCGATGCCACGCATCGCGCCGACCACGGTTTCCAGTTCATGCACGCCGGCGATTCGCGCCTGGACTGCGCTCAGTTTGTCGCTCATGGCGTCACGGGCTCAAGCGGCTGCGCCGTGGCAAACTGCTGCGCCAGGTCGCGCACGGCCGCGACCAAGCCGGCCAACATCGCGGCATCGAGCACGCCGGTCGCGGCAAGCGCCGCAGCGACTGCATCGCCCTGGGTTTCCAGGTGAGCCGCGAGATGCTTGCGCACCGAGGCAATGCAGGCGATAGGAAAAGCGTCGAACACGCCTTCGGATAAGGCCGCCAACATCGCGATCTCGGCACTCGGCGACAATGAAGCAAAGCGCGGCTGTGTAATCAACGCCCGAATGCGCTCGCCGCGCACCACTTGAGCCTTGAGCCGCGCGTCGGTCAAGCCGCCGAATCGGGTGAATAGTTCGAGCTCAAGGAACTGGGCATAGTCCAGGCGCAGCCGTCCCGATACCTGGCGCAAAGCGGCTGTCTGTGCTTTGCCGCCGACCCGGCTCACGCTCAAGCCGACATCCACGGCGGGTCGCTGGTTCGCGGCAAAGAGACCGGCATCGAGCACGATTTGCCCATCGGTGATCGAGATTAAATTAGTCGGAATATAAGCGGATAAATTACCGGCGTCGGTCTCGGCAATCGGTAGCGCGGTGAGCGATCCGCCGCCCAGTTCCTGCGATAGCTTGGCAGCACGCTCAAGCAACCGCGCATGCAAATAAAAAATATCTCCCGGATAGGCTTCGCGCCCTGGCGGCTCGCGCGTGAGCAAGGCCAGTTCGCGATGCGTCGCGGCATGTTTGCTTAGGTCGTCGATCACGATCAAGGCATGTTGTCCACGATCGCGAAAATACTCGGCAATGGTGAAGCCGCTAAATGGCGCGATCCACTGCAGCCCCGGCGATGCGGCAGCGGAAGCAACCACAAACACGCAGCGTTGCGGCGCACCGTGCTGACGCACGGCTTCGATCACACGTTGTACGGCGCTGGCGCGTTGACCAATCGCCACATACACGCAAATCACATCGGTGTCTTTTTGATTAACGATGGTATCGAGCGCAATCGAGGTTTTGCCCGTTGCACGATCGCCGATAATCAATTCGCGCTGCCCACGGCCGATGGCAAACAAAGCATCGATCAGTAAAATGCCCGTCGCGATCGGCTGGCTGACCAAGTCGCGCTCGATGATTGCCGGCGCCGGCCGCTCAATCGGCCATTGCGCTTCAGCCAGCACGGCTTCGTCGCGATCCAGCGGCCGCCCCAATGGATCGACAACTCGGCCGAGCAAACCCGGTCCAACCGGCACTTCGACCACTTGGCCGGTGCCGCTGACGCGCGTACCGGCGGCGATCGCATCGCTACCGTCGAGTAAAACCGCGCCGATGGAATCGGCATCGAGTGTCAGCGCAAAACCCAGGTAATTGCCCTCGAAACGCAGCAATTCATTGAGCCGGACATCCGGTAAGCCGGAAACTAGGGCAATCCCGTCGGCCACATGTTCGACCCGGCCGACCGCCTCGCCGTGTGCGGTGAACTGTGCCCGCGCCAAGGTCGCACGGCTTCGTGCCAACCAGGTATCGGCGGTCAAATCAGGCGGGGTCGTGATCATGGGCCAGCAGCTCGCTTTTTAGATGGATCAAATCGCCGCGAAAACTATTGCGTACGATGGCATGCGCTGCTTCCAACTCCAGGCCGGCAATCAAGCTTGCATCCACACTCAGCTGTATCGGCAACTCGCGGCCCAGCACATGGGTCAATTCACGGCGACACGTGGCAAGTTCATCGGCACTCAAGGTACGTGGCACGATCAGCTTGAGCGCTCCACCTTCGCCTCCCAATTGTGCACGCGTGTGTTCCGGCAATTTGGCTAGCTCGCTCAGCAGACCATCCATAAAGCCCGCGACGCGCGCCTCCCGAGGTAAGCGATCGAGTAACTTGGCGGTAATTTCGAGCGCCAGTTGAGTCGCGTGCTCGTCCTGAGCCAAGCGTGCATCGTGGCGCATTGCCTCGATTTCGACGTGAGCTGCGGCACGCAGGCGCTCGGCCTCGGTTGCTGCCGCGGCATTCAGCTCCGTCTTCAGTTTGGCGGCTTCGGCGGACGCGGCCTCCAGGATCTGACCACGCTGCTGTGCAAGGCTCGCTGTCTGAGCAATGGCAGCTTGCTGTGCGCTGAGGGCGGCAGCTTTCGCCGCGGTGGCATCCGCCATCAGTGCAGCCGCCGCCTGCTGGCGTTCGGCAACAATTTTCGCGACCGGCTTGAAGAGAAAACGCGCCAGCAGCCAGATCAGCACCAGCACATTGATGCTCTGCAAACCCAGTGTCCACCAATCGATATGCATGATGATCCGCCTACTTGATAAACGGATTGGCGAACAGCACCAGCAAAGCGATCACCAGGCAATAAATCGCCATGGTTTCTATCATCGCCAGCCCCACGAACAGCGTACGCGATATGGTGCCCGCCGATTCAGGTTGACGCGCCAGCGCATCCATTGCCGCTGCCACGGCGCGGCCCTCGCCCAAAGCCGGCCCGATCGCACCGAACGAGACAGCAATGGCTGCCGCGAGAATACTGACGATCTGAATAAGATTGTTCATTATGTTCCTTATGTTTTTTTCAAAACTGCACTTGTGCTGTCGTCCAAGGCAGCACCAATAAAAACCATCGCCAGCACCGTAAAAATATAGGCTTGCACCGTGCCCGTCAGCAAATCGAGCGCCATCAGCGGAATCGGCACCAGCAAGCCCGCAAGCGACAACACAATGCTGACCACAAACACGCCGCTCATCACATTGCCGAAGAGACGTACCATTAAGGAAAAAGTACGCGTAATTTGCTCAACTAAATTGAGCGGGATCATGATCCAGGTCGGTTCGGCAAAAGTCGCCAGATAGCGCAATAGTCCGCGGCTGCGTACGCCGTAGAAAATCGTCGTGCCGAAGACAATCAGGGCAAGCGCGGCATCGGTCTCGACATGCGCGGTCGGCGGCTCGACACCAGGTAGCAACGACGACCAATTGCAAACCAGAATAAACAGGAACAGCGTGCCGATCAGCGCGCGGTACTTCAATGGCGCGGCCTGCATAGTGTCGGTAATTTGCTGATCGATGGTGCCGACCAGCAGCTCCAGCACCGTCTGCGCTTTCGAGGGGGTCAACGACAAGCGGCGCGTGCAACAAGCCGCGCCCACCGACAGCAAGGCCATGATTGCCCAAGTCGTCACGACCGCGGCCGAGATCGGCACCGGGCCCAGATAGAACAAGGGCGTGGACGCCAGCGGTGAGTGCATCATGCGGCTCCCTTAACCCGGCGCAACACTGCAAAGCGCGCCATCAGCAGGCCCGCCGCGCCCGCCAGCAAAACCCACGGCCCCAGCTTGGCCAGCCCGAATAGAATCAAGGCCAAGGCCCCAAGGCGCGCACCTTGCAAGCCTAGCGCGCGACCCGGTGTGCCGTGGGTCAGCAGGTGTACGCTCCAATGCAAGGTGCTGAAGTAGATCCAGCCTGCGACGATGCCAATCGGCAAACCGATCGCCAGCGACGGCATGACGGACAGATGAGACATCATGAATCGTTCCTCCCGGTTTGTCTGTGCATCCATTTCCATGCCGACCATAGACCGAAACCTGCGCCGATCATCAGCAGCGGCGCCGAGAAAAATACGCCTGTGCCCAGGCGCCGGTCCAGCCAATGACCGAGCGCCAGGCCCAGCAGAGTCGGTAAGACAATGCTCCAACCCAGTATCCCCATTTGCCCAAGGCGGCTGCCCAGCGACGGCTCGGGCTGTTCAAGCCCACGGCGCTTGCGCAGCACAGCTTGTTGCGCAGCTTGTGCAATCCGGTCGGCGCTGCCTGCGGCACCTGAAGCACGCTCGGGGGCTGCGCCGGGACGGTCAGAGTCGCCGTGTTTCATCAGTGCGTGCCCGTTTGGTTCGCGTCCGACTCAAGAGCCGGCACACCATTATCTGCGGATGCACCTGGGCGTAGATAGCGTAATAATTGGCGCACGGCTTGCGCATGAATCCGCGTTTGCTCGACGCGGGCGCATCGCATCGCGTCAAGGTGTTTTGCGCGCGCCGCTTGAATCTGCGTTTCCAGCACTTCCAGGGTATCGGCCAGCACGCCGTCGCGGCACGCAATCGTGACAACGCTACCTGCCGTGACGCTCAATATGCCCGCTTCTATCGCGCAGTAATGCAAATTGCCGTCGGCTTCGTGCCAACGCAATACCGAGGGCGTCAACACAGTGAGGAAATCGGCATGACCAGGCAAAATACCGAAGCTGCCGCTTTCGTCTTCCGCACGTAATGCCGTCACCTGCTCGCTGTCGAACAGCACGGCGGCGGGCGTGGCGATTTTCAGACGCAGGGTTGGATTCATGGTGTTTGCACCGGCGATGCTGCTGCGGCATTGGCCGGCTTGCCGGGCGCGCCGGCCTGCTCGCGCTCGCGTGCCTCGTCCAGCGTGCCCACCATATACAAGGAACTTTCCTGCCAGCTATCGCAAACACCGTCCAAAATGGCCCGGCACCCGGCCAACGTATCGGCCACGGCCACCGAGCGGCCGGGCACACCGGTGAATGCTTCGGTCACGGTAAAGGGTTGCGTCAAAAAACGTTGCAGACGGCGCGCACGCCCGACGATTTGCCGATCTTCAGCACCGAGTTCTTCGACGCCCAGCAGTGAAATCACATCCTGCAACTCCCGATAGTGCTCTATCGTGCGCCGCACTTCGGTGGCCATGGCTGCATGCTCTTCGCCCACCACCAGAGGATCGAGCAAAATCGACGAGGAGGCGATCGGATCGATCGCCGGATACATGCCCTCGGCAGCCATCGAACGCGACAGAACGACCATGCTGTCGACGTGCGCCGCAATCGTGGTGACGGCCGGATCGGTAAAATCATCGGCCGGCACGTAGACCGCTTCGATTGCCGTCACGGCAACTTTTCCGACCGACACGATGCGCTCTTGCAAGGCCGCCACTTCGCTAGCCAGTGTAGGTTGATAGCCGACTCGCGACGGCAGGCGTCCGAGCAGACCCGATACTTCCGCACCGGCCTGCACAAAGCGAAACACGTTATCCATCAACAGCAGCACATTTTGATGGCGCTCGTCGCGGAAATATTCGGCAATCGTCAGTGCCGTCAAGGGCACGCGCCAACGTGCACCGGGCGGTTCGTTCATCTGACCGTAGACCAATACCGTGCGCGGCAAGACTCCCGAATCGCGCATATCCAGCAGCATTTCATGGCCTTCCCTGGAGCGCTCGCCAACTCCGGCAAACACCGAAATCCCTTGGTAGCGCTCAACCATCGCGTGGATCAACTCCATCACCAACACCGTCTTGCCCACGCCCGCGCCGCCGAACATGGCGGCTTTTCCACCTTGCGCCAAAGGCGTGAGTAAATCGATTACCTTGATGCCTGTCGCGAAGATCTCGGTAGCCGCGCTTTGCGATGATAAGGGCGGCGGATCGCGATGGATCGAGCGGCGCGGCACTTCCGCGCCGAACTCCGCGCCCCGGTCGCCCGGTGTGCCGGTCACATCGATCAAACGGCCCAGCATGGCGTCGCCCACCGGCACTTGAATCGGCATACCCGATGCCCTTACCGGGGTTCCGCGCCGCAGGCCATGGGTCGATTGCAAAGCCAGCGCGCGCACGGTGACCTCGTCGAGATGCGCTTGCACTTCAGCAATGATGGGTGGCCCTTGATCGCCCAAAATCGCCAGCGACTCATTGATCAACGGCAGGCTGCCGGAATCGAAGGCGACATCGACCACCGCGCCGCGCACCACGATTACCCGGCCGCCGGGTCGATCCGGTGGCGTGCTTGGCGTGGCAGGATCTGCGATGTCTTGAGTTGCGGCCCGTGCGAGTGTGTCCATATCGTTTAGGCCATGATGTGATAACCGGCATCTGCGTAGACCGTCGACCCGGTCAAGGGCATACCTGCGTCGCTTGCCAGTACCGCAGCGACGCGGCCGATATCCTCTATCGTCACGAGATGCTGGGCCGGTGTGTGCTCGCGCACCTCATTGAACAAAGCATCGAAATGATCGATACCTGACGCGGCGCGTGTTTTCACCACGCCGGCGGAGATGGCGTGGACATGGATGCGTTGCGCCGCCAGATCGACCGCCAGATAGCGCACGCTCGACTCCAGCGCAGCCTTGGCAGGCCCCATTACGTTATAGTGCTCGACTGCGCGCTCGGCGCCGTAGAAACTCACGGTCATCAGGCTGCCGCCCGCCGTCATCAGCGGCTGGGCCAGTTTGGCCATGCGAATAAACGAATGGCAAGAAACATCCATGGCGAGTGCGAAACCCTCGGCGGAGCAATCGATCAAGGGTACGCGCAAATCATCGCCGGGCGCGAAGGCAATCGAATGCAGCAGAAAATCGAGCCGCCCCCATTCCTTGGCAATCCGGGCAAAGACCGCTTCCAGTTGACCTGCCATGCTTACATCGCATGGCAGCACGATGGCTGCTTGCAGTGCATCGGCAATCGGACGCACATAGGGCTCGGCCTTGGCGTTCAAATAGGTGACGGCCAGCTCCGCCCCGGCCGCGCGAAACATTGTGGCGCAACCGCTGGCAATGCTGTGTTGATTGGCGATACCGATCACCAAACCACGTTTTCCGGATAGATCGATGATGGGATTCATTGTGGTGCACCTTTATGATGGAGTACTGCAACAGCTTCGTCGGCGATGATCTGTTCTTCATCGGTCGGTATGATCAACACGGTAACGCGACTCTCAGCACTACTTATGACCCGCGCAAGATTGCCGTCAGCGGCATTCGCTGCCGGGTCCAGTACTACGCCCATCCAGGCCAGGTGCTCGCAAATCGCCGCACGCACAGGTGCTTGATGCTCGCCAATACCTGCGGTCAAGACAAAACACTCCAGCCCCCCCAGTGACGTGGCCAGTCGCGCCACTTCACCGGCTACCCGCAAGGCAAATACCGCCAGTGCTTCGCCTGCCTCGGGCCGCGAGCTGGCCAGCAGTTCCCGGCTATCGGCACTGATCCCGGAGAGCCCGAGCAAGCCCGACTGCTTATACAAAATATCTTCGACTTCCTTGAGACTGTGACCCTGCTGCTCCAAAAGATGAAGCACGACACCCGCATCGAGCGCCCCGCAGCGCGTCGCCATCGGGATTCCATCCAGGGTCGAAAAGCCCATGCTGGTGTCGCGGCTCAGTCCATGCTCAAGCGCACACAAGCTGGCGCCGCTACCCAGATGAGCGACCACGACTTTGCCCGATGCCAGGTCGGCGAATTCGTGCGCCAGCCGCCCGGCAATAAATTGGTAGGACAAGCCATGAAAGCCGTAGCGCTTGATACCTTGATCGAAGAACTTACGTGGAATCGCGAAGCGGCGCACCAAATCGCTCTGGCTGCGATGAAAAGCGGTATCGAACGATGCGCTTTGCGGTAATTGCGGACGCAAATGGCGGATCGCCCGGATCAGGCGCAAGCTTTGAGGTTGATGCAAAGGCGCGAGCGGCACCAATTCATCAAGCGCCGTCATGGTCGCGTCGTCGATGGCCACCGGCCCCGCGTAACGATCGCCGCCGTGAACCACCCGGTGACCGACGCACATCAGTTGATTCAGTGCGAAATGCTCGGCGAACCAATTCAGCGTTTCGTCCAGCACGGCATGCAAATCGTCAGTGACGGGCGCTTTCAGGGCAATCTCCCGCGCTTCGCTACCCTTGAGCAAATGCAGTCGCAACGGGGTATGGCGGAAATCGATCGTGCCCTGACCGAGACGCACAGGCACTTCGTCAGTTACGCTAAACAAGCCGATCTTGATGGTGGACGATCCGGGATTGAAAGTCAGCAGCAATGGTGCGTTCATGATAATGAGTGTCCGCTTTGAGTGCGTTCGGCTACCAGTTTAGCCAATGCGGCCGAAGCCAGGCGTACGCGCAAGCTATCGGAGCGACTGGTCAGGATAATCGGCAGACGCGCGCCCAGCACCAAGCCTGCCGCATCGGCGCCGGCGAAATACATCAATTGCTTGGCCAGCATATTGCCGGCTTCCAGGTCGGGCACCAGCAGGATATCGGCTTGGCCCGCGACCTCGGAGACAATATGTTTGGTTTGGGCGGCGGCCAGGCTGATGGCATTGTCGAAAGCCAGAGGACCATCGACCAAGGCTCCGGTGATCTGGCCGCGTGCCGCCATCACAGTAAGTGCCGCAGCATCCAAGGTAGTCGGCATGCTCGGCATCACGGTTTCCACGGCCGCCAGTACGGCAACCCGCGGTTGCGCCACGCCCAGTAGATGCAACAGGTCGATGGCGTTCTGGCAAATATCGCGTTTGTGTTCCAACGACGGCGCAATATTCACGGCCGCATCCGTCACCACCAGTGGCTTCGAATAAGCCGGTATATCCATCACATACACATGGCTGATGCGCCGTGAAGTTCTCAACCCCGAGGCCGGGTCGACCACCGCAGCCAGCA
>Ga0302234_10003054_pt1 | contig 10350 bp, 9 predicted proteins | sample II_Palsa_N3_2_FD_193576 | JGI IMG/M metagenome (GOLD analysis project Ga0302234, IMG submission 193576) | Peat permafrost microbial communities from Stordalen Mire near Abisko, Sweden - II_Palsa_N3_2 | ecosystem: Environmental > Terrestrial > Soil > Palsa > Peat permafrost | place: Sweden... | reverse complement strand
TCCGGCGGCTCACTCTGCGTGTGCGTCAGCGGAGCGATCAGACCCAATCGAGAGACCGATGCAGGATGATTCAGACCGACCGCCAGCGCGACAGCACCGCCAAGCGAATGACCGATCAACACCGGCCTGTCCAGCTTCAGCGCGTCGATAAACGCCGCTACCGTCGCGGCCTGATGAAAGATTGTCGCGGAGGAGTTTTCACTGCGCGTCGAATAACCGGCACCGGGGCGATCGAGCAGGATGACGCGATGCGATTGCGCCAGCCTTGCCATGTCGAGATAGGCGAAGTTCAGCAGATTGCCGCTGAGCCCGTGCACCAGGACGATGGGCGGCCCACTGCCCTGCTCCATGTAGTGAATGCGGTCACCACCGAGGTCGACGAACTTGCCGCGTGGTGGCAACGCTTTTTCGACCTTGCCGGCGATGAACGCCGAGAACGCGAGCAGCGCTGCAATCACCATAATCAGCAGGATGACGATGGAAAGAATGATGCTCACAGGCTGGCGCTCTCTCTGGTTTCAACAGGATGGGAATTACCCGGTGCAGTGGCTAACACGCGGCGCCGCTCGAAACGCATCGCACCGTCCTCGAGTTTGCCGTAGCGGAAAGCGGCTAGGTCACGCGCGTAATTCTGGTGGTAGATCCACGGCTTGTGCACGCCCTGTTTCGGCAGCTGCGCGGCGGCCCTCTGAATATAGCCCGACGTGAGGTCGACCGCCGGCTGCGTGCCGCCGTCGGCGCTGTCGAGCACCGGCACGCAGGTGTCGTAACCGCCGGCCTTCATGTGCTCGATCAGTCGGCACACATATTTCGCCACTAGCTCGGCCTTCAGCGTCCATGACGCATTGGTGTAACCGAAGGTCGAGGCAAGATTCGGCACGCCGCTGGACATCATGCCCTTGTACGACACCGTGTCACCGAGGTTGATCGTTTGGCCATCAACCGTGATGGTCGCGCCGCCGAGCAATTTCAATTTCAGGCCTGTTGCGGTCACGATGATGTCGGCATCGAGCCACTCGCCGCTGCGCAGGCGCAGCCCGGTGCTAGTGAAGGATTCGATTTCGTCGGTCACGATGGATGCCTTGCCCGCGCGAATCGCCTTGAACAGATCGCCGTTGGGTATCACGCACAGGCGCTGGTCCCACGGCTTGTAGCGCGGCGTCAGATGCTTGCCCACATCGAAATCCGGGCCAAGCTGCTTGGCGGCCATTTTCAAAATGGCTTTCTTGGCCGCATCGGGCTTGCGCCGCGCGTAGTTGTACAGGTACATGCTAAGCAGCACGTTCTTGGTGCGGATCAGCCGGTGAGCGATCTTAGAGGGGAACCAGCTGCGCAGCTTGTCGGCGATCACGTCGCGCGACGGCAGCGCAAAGATATACGTAGGCGAGCGCTGCAGCATGGTGACGTGCTGGGCTGTGGCGGCCATCGTCGGCACCAGCGTGACCGCGGTGGCGCCGCTGCCGATAACTACCACGCGCCTGCCCGCATAGGCGAGATCGGCCGGCCAGTGCTGCGGATGGACGATCTGTCCACCGAATTGATCCATGCCGGACCATTCAGGCGCGTGGCCGGTGTCGTAGTCGTAGTACCCGCTGCACATGTAGAGAAAGCTGCAGCTGTAGCGCACCTGCTCGCGGCGACCGTTCACCGTACGCTCCACCAGCACACTCCAGCGCGCGGTGGCCGAGTTCCAGTCGGCGCCGAGCATCTTGTGTTGAAACCGGATCTTTTTGTCGATGCCGAACTCGCGCGCGGTGTCCTTCACATAGTCGAGGATGTTCTGGCCCTCGGCTATCGCCTTGTCGCCCTGCCACGGGCGAAAGCTGAAGCCCAACGTATACATGTCCGAGTCGGAGCGCACGCCGGGATAGCGAAACAGATCCCATGTACCGCCCAAGGTCGTGCGGCTTTCCAGAATGGCGAAGCGTGTCGACGGCAGGCGATCCTGCAAATGGTAGGCCGCAGCGATGCCCGATAGCCCGGCACCCACGATTAGCACGTCGTAGTCGAGCTCAGTGCTAGCCGGCGCACCGGATGATTTGAATTCGCTCATCGATGTCATGCGATCGCTCCTGGCGACGGTTTGCTTGCTGCCGTCATTTGGACGGCCATACAAAACATTGGATTCAATGGCCCGCAGGCGGCGCACTGCTACTTTTCGCTGGACTACCCAGCATGCTGCGCGCACGTCGTAGCACCAGCACCTGATAAGCCGAGCCCAGCAGGCGAATCAGCTTATCCATCACCCACGCGTCCTTGCCGACCAGCACACGACGCGCGTTTTTCTCCACCCCGGCGAGAATCTGCAGCGCGGCGTCATCGGGCGTAGTGACGTTGATCAGCCGATTGGCGCGACGGCGGTGGGTTTCCTCATCTTGTCCGGTGGCGTCGACGATCTGCTTGTCGATGCGCGACGAGTTCACGATATTCGTGGCCACGCCGCCGGGGTGAACACTGGTCGCGCTGACCGGTGCAGCCTCCAGTTCCAATTCCATGCGCAGCGCTTCGGTGTAGCCGCGCACAGCGAACTTGCTGGCGTTATAGGTGCTTTGAGTCGGCATCGCCATCAGGCCGAACAGGCTCGATAAATTAATCACATGGCCCTCGCCGGAAGCGCGCAGATAGGGCAGAAACGCCTGCGTACCGTGCACCACGCCCCAGAAGTTGATGCCCATGATCCATTCGAAATCTTCGATGGTCGCCGTGGCGGCCGATGCGGTATGCGCCACACCGGCGTTGTTGAAGATCAGGTTGATCTTGCCGTGTGCCGCGTTCGACACGCGTGCCCACTCAAATACCGCCGCGCGATCGGATACGTCCAACGTTTGAGTCGTTACCTTCACCGCGTGCGTCGCGCACAGCGCGGCGGTTTCCTGCAGGCCCGCTTCGTTGCGATCGCTGAGCGCCAGAGCGCAGCCGCGTCGGGCCAGCTCGACGGCAAGACTGCGACCCATGCCAGATGCCGCGCCGGTAATGGCAGCGACCTTGCCCTTGAAGATCCGCACTGAAAGCCTCCTCAACCACCACGCAAGTGTGGTGTTCCGTATCACCACTTTAAATTTTGCCTTTTCTGCTGTCAAATGGACGTATGAAAAAAGCTGCCGAATTTCCTGCGACCGGCCGGCCCTACGGCGGCGTCGCCCACGAGGCCCGCTCCGCCGAACGGCGCCAGGCGTTGATCCAGGCGGCCACCCAGGTATTCGGCACGGTCGGCTTTCGCAAGGCCACCGTGCGCTCGATCTGCCAGCAGGCCAAGTTGAACGACCGCTATTTTTACGCGGCCTTCGACAGCACCGACCACCTGCTACGTGCGACCTATGAACACCACGCGCGTCGTCTGCACGCGGCCCTGCAGCAGGCGATAGAAAGCCAGGACGCTCGGCTGGAAGACCGCGTCGATGCGGGCCTGCGTGCGTTCTTCGCCTTTTTGCGCGATACCTGCGCCGCGCGCGTGCTGATGCTTGAGGTGATGGGCATCAACGCAGAAACGGACGCCACCTATCAGCGCAACCTGTCCGAATTTGCCAAGCAGGTCATTGCCTCGGCCGACCCGACCACGCAGAACGCGCTGGGTGATCACGCCGATCAGCGCATTGTCGGCATCGCACTGGTCGGTGCAATGACCAATGCGGGCACGGCCTGGCTGCTCTCGGGTTACCGCGATTCCGAAGAAAAGATGGTGCGCAACTGCAGCCAGGTATTGCTGGGAACTTACGCCTACGCCATCAAGCAGGCCCGTGCGCAGATCAGCGACAGCCGATCGAACCGCGCCGCGGCAAACCATGCTGGCGTAAAAAACACCTCGCGAGTGCGACGCTAGCCGTAACCCAATGTCGCGAGACCCGCATGCTGCTCGATCGCCTTTTGAAACTGCCACCACGTACATCCCACGCCGTTCGGCATCGCGATGTGCGCATGACGATGCGCGATGGCGTGAGCCTGCTTGGCGACGTCTATCTCCCGGCAGAGCCATCGGGTCAGCCGACCGTATTGTTGCGTTCGCCATACGGCCGCGGCAGCGTGTTCGGCCTGATGGCACAGGCCTTTGCCAACCGCGGATACGCGACCGTCATCCAAAGCTGTCGTGGCACGTTCGGCTCAGAGGGTCGTTTCCATCCGTTTTTCCAGGAGTCAGCCGATGGCATCGACACGGTAGCCTGGATCGAAAACCAGCCCTGGTTCGCCGGCCGGCTGGGCCTTTATGGCGGCAGCTATATGGGCCAAGTGCAGTGGGCGATGGCGGCCGAACTGGACGATCGACTTTCCGCCATGGCCATGAGCGTCACCACCAGCGATTTTCAGGAAGCCATCCACGACGGCGGCGGCTTTCGGCTGCAGGATCTGCTCGTCTGGGCATATCTATTGGAACATCAGGAACCCAGTCATCGACTTCGCAACGCTGTCCGCGAGCGGCTGTTTGGCGATCCGCTGAAGCGCTACTACGCTCAGCTGCCGGTCCACACCATCGACGTCGACGCGCTAGGTAGGCGTGTCGATTTCTGGCGCGACTGGGCGACGGGCAACCCGCAAGACCAGCGCTGGGCGCCGATTCGCTTCACCGGCACGATAGATCGCATCAAGACACCGGTCAGCATGGTCACCGGCTGGTCGGACTTTTTGTTCGCCTATCAGATGCGCGATTTTCAAGCGCTGAGGGCCAACGGCTGCACGGCGCGAATAACCGTCGGCCCGTGGACGCACTCCAGCATCGGCATGATCGGCGAAAGCCTGCGCGATGCGCTGCAATGGTTCGACATCCATCTCAAAGGTGCCCGGCCGGCGCATGCCAAGGAGCTTGACCGGGTGAAATTCTGGCTCAACGGGCCGAATAACTGGCGTGAGGCAGACGCATGGCCACCGACCGATACCAAGACAACGCAGCTGGCCTTGAGCGCCGACGGCCGACTTGCCGAGGGCCACATTGAGACCGGCTTACGGTCATTCACCTACGACCCTACCGATCCAACGCCCAGCCTCGCCGGACCGATGCTGGCGAATAGCAAAGGCCGCGGCGACGTTCGTGCGCTCTGTGCGCGTAGCGATGTATTGAGCTTCGACGGTCCAGTTCTTGAACAGGCGCTCGACCTCATCGGCGATGTTTGCGTGACCTTGACCACTTCATCCAGCAGCCCGCATCACGATCTGTTTGTCTGCCTGTGCGATGTCGATCCACGCGGCCGCACGATCAACATTACGGATGCGTATGTCAGGCTTCGACCCTCGCCATCGCCGGCTGCCAGCTTCCGTACTACCGTGCTCAAGGGATCACCCGTCGCATGGCAGGTACCTCGCGGCCACCGCCTGCGGCTACTCGTCTCCGGCGGCGCCTTTCCTCGATTTGCGCGCAATCTCGGGGTGGATGAAAACAATGGCAGTGGCGTCGCCATGACGCCGGTTGAAATTACCCTGCACTGCGCCGAGCACAACGGCTGCCTCCTGAGCGTCTCGACATCTGCAAAGAGCACGGCGGCAGAAACCGCGTGAAGCAGCACGCGGGAAAACTTTATTGGCACTTCCTAATGAGCACAGGTTCCAAGGCGCTTGAGGCGCCCGGACGATAGATGTGGTGCGACGTTCTCGCCACACATAGTCCCTGCACAATTTCTGCGAATTTGAAGGTCATAGTGGCTGTATTGAAAGAGGCGGCGGTTGGCGATCGTTTTCACAAGAACATTCGTCAGCCGCTTCCCAATGCGGTCACCACTGTCCCGGCGGAGTTTGTCCCATGCATCTGCTCGATCCTGATTACCTGCCGAAAACGATCGGCACGCTTGACCGGTTTTTGCTCAACCCCAAGGCCGACGTCGACGGCCTGTTGTTGGATGATGGCACCGAGATTCATAGCCCGCCCCATCTTTCCGAGAAGCTGCTCAAGGCGCTGTCGCCCGGCGACAAGCTGACGGTGCGCGGTGTCAAAACGCGTGCGAGCGGTCTAATCGTCGCAGTAGCCATCGATCCGGCAAAGGGCAAACGCATTGTCGATGACGGTCCGGGCCCGAAGCACGAAAAGCCAAAGAATCCTGTCGAGCGTGGCGAGTCTAGAACACGCTGCGGCGTAATAAGGCAACTGCTGCACGGCCCTAAAGGCAACGTCCACGGCGCACTCCTGGAGGACGGTACCATCGTGCGCTTTCCGCCACACGGTGCTGAGCCGTTCGCCAAGATTCTGACGGCGGGCGCGTCGCTTGCCGTGCGAGGTCACGAGCTCATCACGAAGTACGGCAGCGTCATCGACGCCAAGGCGATGGGTAAGAACGAAACCTCTATGACCGACATCGCTAAGCCCCCAAAGCCGCCCGAGCACGATGAAAAGAAACCAGTGAAAAGTCATCCGCCAAAGCACCACGCGCCGCACCACTGAGGATCCGCGATAAACCGGGGAGCGCCGTTTTTGCCTGCACTTGGTGGAAAGACGCCACAGCAGCATCGTCAACGAGATCTTTGCCGGTATTTCGTACCAGTGTTCTATGCAAGGGAAAACACTGTGATATCGAATGACTCGAATCTGGTTACGTACTGCGCCGTCGCAAAAGCGGCGGCGGAACCGGTCGCCCATGGCACTGACAGTGCAGCTAACAGCTAAACATCCCGCGCGCTACGCGCTGAGCACCGAGGTGGAGTACCGATCATGCTGACCTGGGTGCACTGCGGCGATCTTCATGTCAGCCACGAGGATGACTATCTGAGCATTCCACGGCTCAGGGCGCTGGTCGCCGAGGCCAATCGCTATCTCGCCGATACCGTAGATTTCGTTTTCCTGCCGGGCGACAACGCCAACAACGGCACGCTGGAACAGTATCGACGCATTGACGACGCGCTCGGCGAAATTCATCTGCCGGTACACGCCATACCGGGCGATCACGATTTCGAACCGGGTACGTTGAACGCTTTCTATCGCATGCATGGCGCCCAGCCGCTGCCGAAGGTAGTGACGATCGACGGGCGATCGTGCGTGTTTCTGGATATCGTTTCGCCCGGATCCGGCGGGCCGGATTTTCGCCTCGGCGAAACGCAGCTGCGCTGGCTGGAACAGCAGCTGGAAAAACCGTCCACCGCCGCGCACCGGCCGGTTGTTTTCATGCACGCGTATCCCGGTGATCTGCACGAACACGGCGAGCGAATCGGTCGTCTATTCGCCAAAGCGCATGTTGCCATGGTCGACACCGGGCATACGCATTACAACGAGCTGCTCAACGACGGATCGGTGATCTACGCCTCAACGCGCTCCACGGCGCAGGTCGAAGAAGGCGATGGGGAAGCCGGGTTTTCCATCGCCGCCGTCGACGGATGCTCGGTCAGCTGGCGTTTCAAGACGCTGGGCTCGCCGTGGCCTTTCGTATTAATCACCAGCCCCACGGATCGCCGTCTGGTCACCGACGCCACGTCGCCGCAGCAAATACCAACCGACGTGCTCGTCGTGCGCGCGAAAATTTTCGGCGACGACGTTCTCGACGTCACGGTCAGCGTCAACGGCGGCCAGCCTGAGCCGATGCGTCCGACCGACGGCGAAGCCTGCGTCTGGTTTGCCGAAGTGCCCGCGCCCAAAACGCCGGATGCTTACAGCGTCATCGTGCGTGCGCAGAGTGGCGACGGCGGCAGCGACGAAGATCGCATCGATGTGCTTACGCCCCGCGCCGCACCTGCCGCCATGGAGCGATCCCAGGCGCTACCCGGCACCGACGCACACGCCGTCGATGGGTGGCGCGAGCACGGCATTCTCGGCTCGCAGCTGGGGCCTAATAAATACGGCCATAAGTGGTGAGCGCGCGGTCACCATCGAAGATTCCCGGCCGGCGCGCGCTGGAGTCGCTCAATTTTTTCATGGCGGATGTGCAGGCCGGGATTGGCCCTTTTCTCGGTGTCTTTTTACAGGGGCGCGGCTGGGGAACCGGCGCCATTGGCTCGGTCATGACCATCGGCGGTATTGCCGGCATGCTCGCCACGGCGCCGGCTGGCGCGCTGGTCGACGCAACGCGCAGCAAACGCGGGCTGGTGGTCATCGGCAGTATTTTCACCGTACTCGCATCGGCGCTGCTGTGGGTGTCTCCCTCGTATGGTGTAGTGGCCGCCTCGCAGATCGCCACAGCCGTGGCCGGCGCCGCGCTGGGCCCGGCGCTGGCCGGTATCACGCTGGGCATGGTGCGCCAAGCCGGCTTTGATCGGCAGTTCGGGCGTAACCAGGTGGCCAATCACGCGGGCAACGTGATCGGTGCCAGCTTGTCAGGCTTCCTGGGCTGGAAATTTGGCTTTGGTGCAGTGTTTTTTCTGGCCGGACTGTTCGCAGTACTGGCCATCGTCAGCGTCCTGCTGATTCCGCGAAAGTCGATCAACGATCGCTACGCGCGGGGCCTGGAAAGCGACAACGACGGCGAAGAACACGTGTCGGGCCTGCGCGTGCTTTTCAGCAATCGCCCGCTGCTGATTCTTGCCGGCGCGCTGGCCTTTTTCCATCTCGGCAACGCCGCCATGCTGCCGCTTTACGGCTTGGCTGTCGTTGCAGCGCATCAAAGCAACCCGGCCATTTTTACGGCTAAAACCATCGTGGTCGCGCAGCTGGTGATGGTCTTGACCTCGATGCTGGCCATTCGCCTGATGCGCATGCGCGGCCACTGGTGGGTGATCCTCATCACCTTTCTCGCACTGCCCTTGCGGGGACTTATTGCGGCTCTCGTGATCAAGAGCTGGGGCGTCTGGCCCGTGCAAGCGCTCGACGGCATCGGCGCCGGCCTGCAGAGCGTGGCAGTGCCTGCGCTGGTCGCGCGGCTGCTGAAAGGCAGCGGTCACGTCAATGTGGGCCAAGGTGCGGTGATGACGGTGCAGGGGCTCGGCGCCGCGCTCAGTCCCGCGCTGGGCGGTTTCATTGCCGAGCTGTTGGGGTACCGCACGGCGTTTCTGCTGCTTGGCGCCATCGCGCTGGGTTCGCTGACGTTGTGGCTTGGGTTCGCGAGACTGCTCAAGCCTGCGTGTGGGATACCTGCTGCTCCAGCAACCTGACTCCGAGTTTGGACTGAGCGATTCCTGCGAACGCCGTTCGACCATGCCCACATGATCGAGCGGATCGATGACAGGTTCGCTTAAGTAGATATCGAACGCGGCAAAGCCTGCAATCGGTTACGACACCGATGTTGCACACCGCCTGGTCGTCCTTCCGCGCTGTATGCAAGCGCTCAAAGAAGGCCGAATAAAAAAGCCTTGGTGACGGCCTGCGTTTTGTTCGTCGCGCCGAGTTTGGTCAACGTGCTGGTGATATGAAAAGTCACCGTACGTGTGGATATCCCAAGAATCGTGCCGATCTCATCGGCGGTTTTTCCTTCCGCGCTCCAACGTAGCACCTCGATTTCGCGGAGCGAGAGATGGTGGTCGATACCGGCGCCTGCCTGTTTTGTCTCGGTCTCTCCGAGTAGACCGTGCGTCACGTGTGACAGCCAAACCAGCTGCGGCTCTTTTTCGGACAGCTCCAGCGCAGTGATTTTTTCGTTTCCGCGGGCAAGAGACAGCATGCCTGTGGTCATGTGCTTGCCGTGCGTTGCAAGTGCCCATCCGTGCTGGACACCGTGAGCCCTGGCCTCTTCCCAGAATTCAGGCTGACCGTCTGACTCTGCGCTGGCCCAGACGACGGGCGCCAGTTCACGAGCGGCTTGCTTAATCAGTGGATCCGTGTCCAGATAATTGTGGGCGAAATAATGGTCCAGCCACTGGCTTGGATATGTGCTCGACCACGTCACTGAGGGGCTGGCGATAGGAATAGGAACCCGCAGCACATACGAGCAATACTCGAAGCCCAAACGATCGACGATCGATGCGAGCTCCCGCAATATTCCCGTCGAGGACGCCTGAGACGACAGTCGATCCAGGCAATCTTCCCGCCACGCTTTTGCCATTGATCCCCACGTGTGCAATCTCTCGATTGCCGCCTAATCAGCCGAGACGACGATTTACACCGCGTATCGATAGGCTTTCTCGCCAAGGCTTCGAAACGCTAGGGCGAGGCTACTGCGAAAAGGAGCAAGACACCATCCGAGCCTTTCCTTGAGCTAGTGCCACCGATGGGCGAGACGCAGGTGCGCCGCGTAGCGACCAACATTCGCCACGCGGCGCTGGTCCCGGCAGGACTTGCGCTTCGGTCCACGCATACTTTCAAAAAATACCCGGCCGATGTGCCGATGGCCGGGTAGTTTGAGTAGTTTGTACCGGTGACGTCCTGTCAAATCCCTGGCCATTTCCCCACGACCGCCGGTGCGCCGATTAGAAGTTAAAAGCCCGCTCGCAACCACTGCAAGAAATGACAGGTGGCAACACGAAAGCTTTCTGATCGCGAAGCGACATGACACAAACAACTGTGCGCGCGAC
>Ga0302234_10003044_pt1 | contig 10373 bp, 4 predicted proteins | sample II_Palsa_N3_2_FD_193576 | JGI IMG/M metagenome (GOLD analysis project Ga0302234, IMG submission 193576) | Peat permafrost microbial communities from Stordalen Mire near Abisko, Sweden - II_Palsa_N3_2 | ecosystem: Environmental > Terrestrial > Soil > Palsa > Peat permafrost | place: Sweden... | reverse complement strand
CGGCAGACCTTCAATGGCCAGCTTCAAGATGGGACGGCGGCGTATCAGCGAGGCCGTGCCACGTTCCAGGGTACGCCGCAAGGCGGCGGTCCGTTGCAAGGTTGCAGACAGAGCGGGAGGTATGATTGCCATGGTGTCGCTATGCTGTTTCAAGCATCCTTTTTCTCAAGTGTCTCGGGCGGGCGCGTCAATAATCGGAATAGAGCGCCACGGCCCGCGGGAACGCAACTTCGCCACGGCCTGGGTTAAACGTATAACGCAGATACGCCATGGCGGTGGTCGGTGCGTAATCATGCGATCGGTCAATCGACACACGGAAGCCGCCCGTCAAATGCGGCGTCATCAAATACTGGAAAATGGCGCTGACGGAGTAGGAAATACCGCCGCCGGACGATGCTGAATTGGTGTTGTTCACGGAATTGGCGAGCGCGTCAGCCTGCAAGGCCGGGTTGGTCGGGAAAAACGGCGACCCTGCCTCAAAGGTATGTGACCAGCCCAGCGAGGTGTAGAGCTCCCATGATGCTTTGTTATAACGTGCCGCCCAGTCCAGTGGGACACCCAGCGAAAGATAGCGCTGCGGACTGTAATACCCGCCTTGCCCGAAGGTATAAAAACGCAAGTTCTGAGCGTAATGCCAATAATTGCCGACCAAACCGGTATCCAGACGCCAATTCAGCGCCGCGACCAGCGGCACATCGATGCCGGTGCGCAGCGTTTCGGACTGGTTAGTTTCGACATTGCGGCCGGTCAGGACCCCGGCTCCCAGGGCGGCAAACAGGCTGAAGTTGCCGAAGTCCTTCGAGGCGTAAATGTCGGCGCCGCTTCTGACCACGCCGCCATACACCAAGTTTGTCACCGGATCGTGGAGACCTGCATAGGACAGCATACTGCTGGTCACAGGCCGCCGTGAAAGATTAATGCTCAGGTTAACGCTATCGCTGGGCAGCGTGAACTTGAAGCCGCCCACCACATTTTGTACGGGGAAACCGATCGGTGTGGTTCCCAGGTCGGCGCGCCAATTGTCCGCTTCGAAGCCGACTCCGACTGCCACGCCGGTGGCTTGCTGCTGCAAGGGACCGAGCAAGGTTACGTTGGCCGCGCCCGGGGTCGCCGAGAAGGTGGTGTTGCTCGGGTGGGCTGCAAAGGTGCCGACGCTACTGGCGTCGCTGAAGTATGCGCCGGGATTATCGGGGTCGAGTGTGCCGGCGGCCAGATGCACGGTATCGGCATGGAAAAACCAGTGCCCGCTATAGCCTTGCGGAATTTGCACATACAGCGGCACGGCCTGTTCGCGTAACGCCGAGACGCCTTCCGTACCGCTTTTGTACGAGGGATAAAAGGCCGTTTCCACGAGCGGCTGACGTCGTTGATCGAGGTCGAACAAGGCGCTTTGGGCGGGCGTTCCGTCAGGGCCCGCGGTCACGTTGGCCGCGGTTTCTTGCAAGCGGGCGCTTTGATAGGCCGACTGCGCCGCGTCGTACAAGCCCATGGATTGCAACACGCGCCCGTGTTGCAGAGTGACATCCGGATTCGCCGGGAATTGTTCCCTGAGTGCCGCAACCACGCTATCGGCTTCGAGCGGCTGACGTAGCGCGACCAGACGGCGTGCGGCCGATAAGCGGGTATCGACGTCATCGGGCTGCGCCTCTTGTACGACCTGCCGGACCAATTTCAAGGCCTGCGCCCGCTTGCCGCTCTGTTCATCGATACGCGCCAGTGTCAGTTTGGCATCGAGATTGCCCGGTGTCTTGCTCAGCACGGACGCGACCGCTGCACGCGCTTCGGCATAACGCCGTTGATTTCGTCGCAAGTCGGCCAGCTCCAACCACCAGCGCGGATCGGCTCGGCCGGCCGGATTGACCGCATGCAGGATCGTGTCTGCCTGGCCATAGGCGTGCGCCGCGATAGCCGTGTCGGTGCGCCGCAGGGCTTGGCGCAAGCTCTGATCCTCCAGGCGCGCGCTTTGCTCGGGCGTCAATCCCTTGATCTGACGCAGCTGTTCCAGCCAGGCCGTCAATGCCGTTTCACGGTTGGCATTCGCCAGGAGGTCGCCGTAACGCAAGCGCACATCGGGCGCGGGGTCATCGGGGTGGGCATCCAACCACGTTTGCACCAGCCCCAGGCCACGCTCCGCCTGGCCTTGCGTAATCCATTGCTTGCCCAGTGTGGCCAGCATGTCCGGGTCGTCGGGCACCAAGAGCGCGGCTTGGTTCAAGCTGTTTGCACCGGCTTCAGTGTTGCCTTGGTTAAATTGTTGTTGCGCTTGTGCCAGCAGTTGCTGAGCCTGAAGGTTGTCGGCCAGGCGGCGCATGGCGTCGGTGCGCTGCGTATCGGGGATCGTGCCGAGGGCTGCGAGTGCGCCGTCGAGGTCATCGACTGAATTGCGATAGAGTGCCGTGGCATAAGCCATTTCCGGGGTTTGCGAGGCGCCGAAACCTTGGTTCATGACCTCGCTGCCGAGTTGCGGGAGACCCAGTTTCTGATAGGTCCGAGCCAAGCTGAAACGGTTCCAGGCTGCCGTCGGCGCCAAGCGGATCGAGGCCTCCAGTTGTTCGATAGCCGGGCCGGTTTTGCCTTGCGCGAGCAGGCGTTCCGCCGCGTCGGCAAGTTGTTCGGAACGCAATTCGGTCCAGGCAATCTGGTCGGCACCTGTGAGGCGATGTTGCATGGTTGCCATCAGCGCATCGATTTCCTGGCCACGGCCGCTATCGTGTAACAAGGTCGTCAGGCTGCGCAATGCATCCATAGCCTGATTGGGATCGTTGAGCATTTGGCGCAGCACGGGTTCGGCTTCGGCCCAGCGATGCTGGGCGATCCAGGCGTCCACCAATAATTTGCGGGCGTATGGGCTGTCGGGTTGCATGCTCAAGGCGCTGCGCGCTGCTTGTTCGGCTTGCTGCGGATGCCCCTGCGCGATGGCCTCACGGCCTTGGCTTAAGGTGCCCCAGAACAAGGCGGTGCGCGCCAGGCTTTGCCAGGATGAGCGGCCGGCGGGATCGAGTCGTGCGGCTTCCAGGAACAAGGCGCGCGCCTCGATATGGCGGCCTTGACGCATTCTGAGTAAGCCCAATCCTCCGAGCAGTTCGGGATCGTTGCCGCGGGACGGCAGAGCATTCATCAACAGTGGCTCGGCTTCCGCCAAGGCACCGCGCTCAAGTAATTTCAAGCCTTGTTGTTGCGCTTGCCACACCGGATCGGCTTCCAATTTACGCCGTGCTGCCAAGGCCGCGCGCGTTGCGGCCTGCAAATCGCGGAACTCGGTATCGTCCGGCACAGCGGTCAGATACGCCTGCTGCGAGTCGAGGTAGGCGGGGTCGGGGCCGGCATTGCGCAACATGCGGCGCCATAGATTGAGCGAGGCGGAGTGATCTGCATCGGGGTTCAAGGCCAGGCTTTGCGCGAGCTTGACACTCTCCATGCGCGTTGCGCTATCGCGACCCAACAGGCTCGCCAGCGTGAGGATGGCATCGAAATTGTTCGGGTCGCGCGCGACAATACGGCGCAAGGCGAGTATCGCTGCGGCGCGGTGCGGCGGGTCTGCCGCCAAGATGCTGTAGTACTGGCCGGCCAGATCGCCGCTGGGCGGACCTTGTGCAAACAGTGCCTGGAGCTGCTGAACCGCTTCGGCCGATTGATTGTTGCGACTTAATTGGTAAATCGCCGACAGCGTCTGCTTGCCGGTGGTCGCCGCCATATAGGCATAGCCCAGCTCGCGGGTGGCGTCCGCGTCGGGGCTTAGGCTGCGCAGCCGGAATAGGACACGCGAGGCTTCATCGAGTCGATTCGAGCGAATCTCGATCAGGCCAAGTTCGGCAAGCGCATTCGGATCGTTCGGACTGATCAGGAGAGCCTTTTGCACCATCTCCAAGGCCAGATCGTTGCGGAATTTATTGCGCCACATACGGGCCCCGGCGATTAACTGCTTCACAGCATCGGCGTTGCTTGGCACCTGCGTGGCGGGCGTGGGCGCCGCTGTCGCGGGTGCGCTGAGTGCGGGGCCCAGCAGCAGTGAGCCGAGCACCATGACGCGCGCCAGTGTGCGCGGCATGGTCCACGGCATAGCGAGTCCGGCGGGCTGCCCGGCCGCGGGCTGCCGGTCCTGGCGCCGCTTCAGTGCGAGCCGGGCGAACATGCCGTACCCCATGCCGGCCGCAGACTGCCGTCGGCCGCAAAGCGATAGCGCGCTTCGTGCCATCCCGTCCCGAACAAGCTCAGGACTTGCGAAAAATAACCGGCCGGCGCCTGTTGTTCGAGCGTGTTGACGCGTGCCATCTGAGCGTTGGCCAGCGCCGCTCGATCCGAACTATCGAGAAAGGGCAGCACGGCGGCTGAAAAGCCCGAAGGCCCGGCTTGGGGCGGGCTATTGCCGTGTACGGTATCGATTTTTTCAGGGGGAAAGCCGTGTGTGCCGATGTACTCGGCCATGGGCTGAAATGCTTTCAACAGGCGCGCGCGCGCCGGGTCTGCAGAAGCCAGCATGCCGGTCCAAAGATATACCCGGATCGCGTCATACGAACCCACTGCTGCCGTCGCCGCATCGCCCGCAAACCCGGTGCCGCGATCAGTGTCATGTGCCTCGGCGGTGTTGTCGGACGCATGGTATTCGGCCCAATCGGGGGCGAACCCGCGCGTCGCCGTCTCGATCATCAGTCGCAGCGCCGGGGCACGCATTTGCTTCCATTGCGTTTGCTCGGGCAAGGCGGTAGCCAGCCCTTGCAGTAGTTGCAAGGGAACATAGCTGGGGTTGAGGCGCCAAGTTTGGGGGCCTAGCTGGAATCCAACAGGGCCGGGCAGGAGCGATAGGCCGAGGCCGGGCAAAGTCGCGGTTTCCTGCTGGAGAATTCTTTTCGCCAGCAAATTGCCTAGCGCAATATAGCGGCGCTCATGCCAATCACGGCCGGCTTGCAACAAACTATAGGCAATCCAGAGATCTGCGTCCGATGCCGAATTGCTATCGAGCACGCCCCAACTGCCGTCCTTTTTCTGTCCCCATAGCCACGCCGGTAAATGGGCGATCAAGTCGCCTTCGGCGAGATTGGCCTCGGTCCATTCGAGGATTTTGTCGAACTCGGGGCGATCGCCCGCGACCAGGGCAAAAAATAAACCGTATGCCTGGCCTTCGGAAACGGTACGCGTATCGGCCGATCCGACATCGATGACGCGTCCGTCCGGACTGACAAAATTGGCTTTGAACATGTCCCAGCGCGGCCACGGTTTGCAGGCGTCGAGGCTGACCGGCTGGGCGCAGGCCAAGGCCTGTACCAGCAGCAGGCATCCCATGGCACAGGCATGTCGAAGCGACCGGAGGTGTGAGTAGGCCGGCATACCATCAAAGCCCGCGTCGACGCGACGCCAACGCTTGCAGGCCGAGGAACGCGCCAACGGCGACCAGTATCCCCGCGAGCACGCCCAAGGCGGCCAGTGCCAGCGGATATTTGATGGCCACCACCCAGACCCGGGCGTACCACGGGAAATCGCCGACCAGATACTCGCGACCGACACGCAGGCCTTGCACATCCTCGCCGTGGACAACCGTCAGATCGCCTTGCATATGGCTCACCAAGCCGGGGTTTTGCAGGGCATCGATGACCTGATTCAAACTGCCGCCGTCGGTTGCGGCCAAGGCGACCACGCTTCTATATTTTGCATAGGGCGATTGAAACCCGACCAGGGTGCCGAACGATCCGTTCTCGCTCAACAGGGCATGGGTCCGCGCGACCGTATCGAGTGCGCCATCTTGCTGACTGACACTGACCGTGAATCGATAATGATCGCTGGCCGCGACGCCCGTTGCCGCGCTAATCTGTAGTGGCGCCATCCGGGCCCAGTCTTTCATCAGCGCGGCGGTTGCGCCGCTACCGACCACGATCAGATCTTTATTGATGCTGCCGCGTACTTCACCGGCATGCTTGATCTCTACGCGCAAGGCGGGGAAGCCCGTCCATTTGCCCATTTCACCCATCAGCGCGAGCACACTTCCGAGGTCGGCTGCGCTTGGCTGGTCGGGAATCACCACCAGGGTTTGAGACAGATCCGCATAGGTTGTAAACGGAAACCCGCTATTCGCGAAGAAGGCGAGATTAGGCATCAGCGCATAATGCGCGAAGCCGCTGAAATCGATGCTGGAGTCCGGGTCGATGGCCGCCCGTGACGGATTGTTGGGTATCCCGGAGCAGACGCCGGTGCGCTGCGAGTCCATGGTGAATTTCAACTGCAGCTGATTGTCGCTGCCCACGCGAAAGGCAGGAATGCTGATCGAATTACTGACGCCGGAGGTGCCGTCGCTCAGAATCGGCAAGCGTAGTTGACCTAATTGAGCCCGGTCCTCTTCGGTTCCCGAGGGGCGCAAATGATAGGATTTGATCAGCAGCCCGTTGATCGCCACACTCAGACTCGAGTCGTTGACGACCGATGGCGCGGTATATCGATATTTCAAATCGAGCGGCACGCCGCGCCCATTCCAGGCAAATAAGTCGGCGGGCACATGCATGTCGATGCGGATCGGATCGGGGTCGCCGCCGTCGACCTGCAATTGTTCATTGTTGGCGACCAGTTCCTTGAATTGCACCGGCCGGTCGACCGCCAGCCATTTCGGCGCGTCATAGGGTTTTCTCGGCGGACCGATATCGACATCGCTGATGGTCGCGCTCGAGCCGGCCAGCACCAATTTCCCCAAGACCAGCGCATGCGTGGCGCTGGCCAGTTCCTGGGCGTTGCGGCCGAGTATTAGCAGGAGCTTTTTATCGGCAGCAAGCGGGTTGGGGACAACCATTAACGTCGGGCCGTCGATTTTGCCCAGGTTCAGACCGGCGGGCAGGGTATCCGCCGTGGCCATTACGACGGCGTTATCCGTAGCCGGGAAGCCTTGGATCACCGGGAATTTTGCGCCCCGGTAGTCGGCCAGCGAACCAAACCAGGAGGCGACGACCGCGGCGCTACGCATCACATCGTTACTGGGCGCGGGCGGCAGCATAAACGGCAGCACCAGCTGTGCGCTGTCGCGGCGATCGAAGAACGGCGCGGGCAACAAGGCGAGATCGTCGGGCAGCTTGACGGATTGCTGATCCAGCACGACTTCACTTAGCGGGCTTACATCGGCCCAGAGTGCAGTATTGGCCGGGTCTTCGCAATTCGTGTTGGTGTAATGCGCGACCAGCTCCAGCGAGAGCTGGTTGAAATCCGAGAAAAACCGGGGGTCGAGTGCAATCTCGGTGGTTGTGGGCCGGCCCGCGTGTTCGCTATCGAATGGCACGGTCGCAATCACCTGGTTATTCACCAAAACGCGGATATGCGACATGGGAAAAATCAGGGATGGCGAGTAGGTATAAACCAAATGCAATCGAGCCGCGCTCACCACCCGGTCCAGCCGTACCCCGATACCGATCGAATGCGTGTCGGTGATACCGCGCAAACGAATCGGGTCGAATGCCCCCAGTTTTGAAAACGGCAGACGGATAGTGCTGAGCGGATTGGCAGCCGCCGTTGCCGCGATTTGGCTAGTCGTAGGACCCGGCTGGAGTGTCAGGTCCGGTAACACCGGGCGGGTAGCCGCAAGCGCGTCCGCCATCCACATCAGCGTGAGCAAAACGAGAGAAATTAGAGGCAATCTCATTATCATGAACCGTTTATTTAAACTAATTAGTGCTCAGTCAATGTCTGGAAATACCTAGTGCGTCGGGCAATGCCGCAGCTGGCGATCCGGAATCTATAAGATTTTCTAGTAATTTTTGAAATTTGCTGAGAAGTATACCAAGTGAACATCTGAGGTAGACCGATCTATCCCAATTTATCTTGAGCCTCATCTCGAAATACGACACAGCATTCGGATCGATTGGCGGTAGTGTCGGGTAGAGGAGTAAAATTCGGGGTCCATATCGGATGGCAGGCTATCTCGACCCTTTGAACCGCACGATGCCGCACCACCGCTCATGTCGCCTGACCCATTGAATCCCGAAACATCGGCTGCCGCGCCAGGCGGGCCGGCTCCGGATCGCCTGGCCGCGCGCCTGCAACTGGCCGGTAAACTGGCGACGGCCATCGGCTTATATGCCTGCGTCGCGGCGGCACTGCTCAAACTCTCTTATGTTTCCGACCTGATCGCGAGTGTCGGTGCGGCCTTGCTGTTGCCGGCCGCGGCTTTGCTCGACAGTGGCTATGGCCGGCCCGCCGACCGCGAGCCGCTTCGGGCCGGTTGGCGAACCCGCTTGTCCGATAAGGTGCTCCATTGGTTCTTGAAGCGCTTCCCGGAGGGGGCCTTGGAGCGTCTCGTGGTGCGCAGCCGTGGCTATCGCCCCTGTTTCAGCGCGCTGCTCCTGGGGCTTGGCGCTTTGGCAGGCGCCTCTCAAGCGGCCCATGGCGCCGGCGGCGCGGCGCCACGTCCGGAGCTCGGGTTTGCCTGTGCGGCATTGAGCGCGCTGCTGGCGCTGCTGCTGATTGTCGCGGAAAGCTATATGGCGGCGCAGCCGGTCGAGCGCCTGGCACATGCGCCCGCTTTGGCGCGCATGCTGCGCGCGCCGATCGCGGTCTGCATGATCGGCTCCGCCGTGACTTTTGCCGAAAGCCGCGGGTATGCCTGGGCTGGCCTGGGCTTGCAACTGGCCGCGTGCGGCGTCGGCATTATTGCCATTGAAATCATGGTGCGCGCAGTGCTGGGCTGGTATGACCCGCTGCGTCATGGTGTGCAGCTTCCCGGCGTGGTGCGCAAGCCGCTGGTCGACAGCCTGCTGATTGCCTGGATCAGACCGGGGGCATCGCCTTGGCGCGCGCTATGCGATTACTACGCGGATAAATTCGATGTCGACTTGCGGCAGAGCCGGGGCGTGCGCTTTATCTTGCGTGCGGTCCCCGGGTTCCTGGCGTTATCGGCATTACTGGCCTATGGGTTGAGCGCCGTCACCGAGCTACAGCCGAATCAACGCGGCATCGAGGAACGCTTCGGCCGGCCGGTCAGCGTGCTGAAACCCGGTTTGCATATGGGGCTGCCCTGGCCATTCGGTCGGGTGATTCCGGTCGAAAACGGCGTTTTGCATGAAATCGCCGTGATCGCGCCGGCTTCGGCCGGCGATGCGGACGTGCCGCCCGCCGCTTCGGCTCTAACTACTGCGGCCGGGCCGGACACTTCGGCTGCCGCGATCGACGCAGCGCCGCCCGACAGCGCCAACCGGCTCTGGGACAACACGCATGTGTTCGATACCACCCAACTGATTGCGGGGCAGAGCAACGGCCAGGAAAGTTTCCAGATCATGAATGTCGACGCGCGTTTCGTTTATCGAATCGGCGCGTCGGATGGTGATGCGCTTGCAGCGAGTTATCAGGTCGCCGATTTGCCGGGACTGATACGCGATCTGGCCGGCCGTGCGCTGATCCGGCATTTTTCGACGGAAACGCTGGCAGCGATCTTGGGCGAACCGCAAGAGCAGATGGCGCGCGCCTTGAAAGCGTCGCTACAAGGCGATCTCGATCGGATGCACAGCGGCATCGAGATTGTGGCCGTGGTGATTGAAGCCATCCATCCGCCGGGCGGCGCGGCGAATGCTTATCACAACGTGCAGGCCGCCGAGCTTGAGGCGCAGTCGCTGATTTTCGCCGAACAGGGGCGCGCCACGCAAACCTTGAATGAAGCCCAACAAGCAGCGACCGTGTCTCTGAATAACGCCACGGCCGGCGCGGCGCAGATTATGGCCGACGCGCATGCCACTGCCCTGGGCTTCGATGCGGCGCAAGCGGCTTACCAGAGCGCCGGCAATATTTTCCTGCGAGAGACTTATCTGCACGCTTTGGCTAAAGGTTTATCTCAAGCACAACTAACCATACTGGATCACCGGATCGCGGACTCGAGCCGTGCGACCATCGATCTGCGCGACTACAGCGCCGGACATCCGGACCTGACCGGCGCGCTGCGCGGCTCAGCTCCAGCAGGCGCCAATTAGGAGAGCACGCTTGAATTTCTTTCATCGCCACGATCACGCTCACGAGCATAGCCATGACGCCCATCCGCCCTCCGGCGGGCCCGCCGCCACGCGCGATTTCTATCTGCGCTGCCTGGTGGCTTGCGCGGTGCTGCTGCTGGGCGGCTTGATCGCCAGTCTGGTGCAGGTGCGTGCCGGTGAGGCGACGGTCATCACCCGTTTCGGCAATCCCACCAGGGTTTTGTTGCAACCGGGCCTGGCCTGGCGCGTACCGGCGCCGCTCGAAGCCACGATTCCTGTCGACCTGCGTTTGCATACCACCTCGACCGGTCTCGAAGATGTCGGCACTCGTGATGGTTTGCGGGTGATTATGCAAGCCTATATTGCATGGCGTGTACCCGCGGACCCCGAACATATCAAGCGCTTCTTGCGAGCAGTCCAAAACCAGCAGGACGAAGCCGCTTT
>Ga0302234_10003038_pt1 | contig 10384 bp, 10 predicted proteins | sample II_Palsa_N3_2_FD_193576 | JGI IMG/M metagenome (GOLD analysis project Ga0302234, IMG submission 193576) | Peat permafrost microbial communities from Stordalen Mire near Abisko, Sweden - II_Palsa_N3_2 | ecosystem: Environmental > Terrestrial > Soil > Palsa > Peat permafrost | place: Sweden... | reverse complement strand
ATTTTCTGGCCATACTTCTGCTTGATCGGCCAGAGCAGGCGACGAGCTTTATCCAGGCTGACATTGTCCGGCCAACTGTTCAGCGGCGCGAAACGCTGCTGGCCGCGCCCGGCACCACCGCGGCCGTCGCCAGTGCGGTACGTGCCGGCGCTGTGCCAAGCCATGCGGATGAATAGCGGGCCGTAGTGGCCGAAGTCCGCCGGCCACCAATCTTGCGAATCGGTCATCAGCGCCGCGAGGTCCTTCTTTACTGCAGCCAGATCAAGGCTCTTGAAAGCCTCGGCGTAGTTAAAGCTGTTGTCCAGGGGGTTGGACTTGCCGGAGTGCTGGCTGAGCAGGTCCACCCGCAGTTGTTTTGGCCACCAGTCACGGTTCGTCGTGCCGCCGCCGGCGGCATGGTTGAACGGGCACTTTGCGTCATTTGACATGCGTTATCTCCTTGAGAGGACGTTCCCACTACTTGTTCTTTAAGGGTGTCAGGCTTTCATGGTGCACTGCATCGATAACCCCGCGCTCGCCGGCCTGTCGGGAAAGCTGCGGTGAGAGCTTGTTGTTGACCCGAGGCACACGCTATTACTCCGGCATGCGATGTCGTAGCGTACATTGAACGAGCACTGCGCGCGTTGGCGACGCTTACTCCAGTCAAATATAAGCGCGTGTGACCATCAACAGTATTAGATTCGTGCAATGCCGTTGATAGGTCACGGCTATATCGTGACCGTGCTCTAGGTGTTGGTATCCAAAGGGCCAACCAGGGCGACTTCCGTCACGGCTTCCTGAGACTACTCTCCTCACCCGGTTTACGGTGATGGACTACTTCCAGCCGTTTGACACAGTGCAGCAATCGAACGCCGACGAAGACCCCGGTTCGTGCTGTGTGCTCATGCTGTCCGATCTCGTCGATAGCAGTCGATCGATGCGCAGTACGACATCGAATCGCTGACATCTCTTAACCGAGGGGGAACTCATAGCGCTCTGTCTTTCGTGCCACATGACCGGGGCCGAGGGAGGCCTTTTTAGATTGGTATAGATAAGCACTGCATAGCATAAAGTTAACCGCGTGGTTATCCCGCTTCCCTGATGCGCTTTTTTGCGCTGACGCAGGTCTCCAGGAATTCAATCAGGTGTGTGCAGGGCTATCGGGACTCTGACTTTGTAAGCTGGCGGTGGTTCGCTTTGGCGAAGCCCGGTCCCACGATGCTTAAAAAACGTGGTTTTCCATACGCGGCAAAGGACTATCGCAACAATCGCGTCGGTTATGATAGCTGCCGACAAGATTCCGAGTAAACCGGTATGCCCAAACAACCCACCACCGAAAGCACGTCGGCTCTTGATGGACAGAACGACGCTGCCGAGAGCACCGACGACACCGCTGCCAGCGCGTCCTATCTGGTCCCCGGACTCGAGCGCGGCCTGCGAATCCTTGCGGAGTTTTCCGCTCGAGAGCCGATCCTGGGTGCGCCGGAATTATCGAAACGTATCGGCATTCCGCGCACGACGACATTCCGATTGCTGCAGACGCTCGAATCGCTGGGTTTCCTGGAGCGAGTCAATGACGATCGCAATTTCAGGCTGGGCGTCGCGGTGTTGCGGCTTGGATTCGAATACCTGAGTTCGCTCGAGCTGACTGACTTCGCTGCTCCGATCCTCGAACGCCTCCGTGATGCTACCGGCCTGAATGCCCATTTGCTTATCCGCGATCAGCGCGACGTGGTGTTTGTCGCCAAGGCCCAGAGCCACGACGCCATGTTCAGCTCGGTGAGGGTGCATGTCGGTACGCGTTTTCCTGCGCATGCAACCACGCACGGACATGTGCTGATGAGCGATCTGGGTTTGCCACGTCTGCGCGCGCTTTATCCGGAAAAGCGTCTCGAGCAGTTCACGGACCGGACACCCGGCACGGTAGGCGAACTGGAAGAACGGGTGCGCTTATGTGCGTCGCAGGGATATGGATCGAGCGAAGGCGCGTTTGAGCGAGGAATCTCGGTGGTGACGGCGCCGGTACGTGAACGATCCGGTGGCATAGCGGCCGCAGTGACGGTCACGGTGCCGCGCTCGGACTTCGGGACGGCACGAGAGAAGGACGACCTGATTACTGCCGTGTGTGGCGCGGCGATCGAGTTATCGATGCGAATGGGATACCGGCCCCACGACGATGACCCCACCGCGAAGCTGGCTGCACGCGGCACGGAAAAAACGAATTGAAAGGCGCGCGTCGCGTAGATGCGCGACGCCCCTTGGCGGCTCTTCTTAGACCCGGCTTAGAACGAGTGATGGATGCCGGCCAGCAATGCCACCTGATTGCGATTGCTCGATACACCGGCCGTGAACAGCGCCGCATTCGCCCCTGAGCTGGCGCGCTCGTACAACGCATTCACATACACCTGCGTCATTTTCGACAGCAGATAGATGTCACCAATTTCGAACTGCGTATAACGATTGCCTGCGAATGTTGTCGTCGCTGCACCGCCCGCGATCCAGTTATCCGGCACCATCTTCCACGTCGCGCCCGCATCGTAGCTCTGGAACACATTGGATAAGCCATTCGATTCCAGCTTCACGCGCGTGTACAACGCGTGCAAAAGCACGTTGCCGAGCGTATAGGAAGCACCTGCGCCCATGTTCTCGACTGTATCGGCGGTATAGGTGGCGGCCGGCTGGTTCTGAAAGGTCGCAAGCCCAAGCGTCGAAACAGAGACCGACCGGTTATGTTCATTCGAATAGGTTGCCGCCGCCGTAAAGGGACCGTTCACGTAACTCACGCCGAATCCGTCCGACTTGCCGGTGGAGAAGTTGGTCGTGTTGCCCAGGCCCATCATCGCGCCGAAAGTAAGCCCGTGATAATTGGCCGAAGTGAACTTCACCGAGTTGTCGTAAGGAACCACGCCGGTGTCCGCGAGTTCATCGATATTGCCCGGATGCATTGCATACCAGCTTGCCGCTTGATACGCCGTCGACAGCGGCCCGAGGTAGTCAAACGAAAACGGCGTTTGATGGCCTAAGGTGAGCGTGCCGAACTGGTCAGAACTGATGCCTACGAAAGCCTGCCGGTTCCACTCGACACCGGCTTTCGCAAAGGTGCCGGTGTTCGTGTAGAAGCCGTTCTCCAATTGCACGATCGACTTAAGGCCGCCACCCAGATCCTCGACCGCGCGAATACCCCAGCGGTCCGGCTGCATGTTGCCTTGCTCTTCCATCCACTTGGCGTGGCCGCCGCTGTTGCTGATGTAGGCAACGCCGGCATCCAGGCTGCCGTACAGCGTCACGGTACTTTGCGCCCACGCGCCCGATGCAACGCCGGCCCCGATCAACCCCGCTGCGATGATGTGTTTCACCTTACGTTCTCCTAATCGTTTGATTGATTCGCGGACTGTGAGAATCCCCGCCGCGCATTCCGTTTTCCTCAAGCCGCGTGATCGATTGGTTTGTTCCACCTATGGATCAACGTCTTGCCTATGGAAAGTATATTGAGTTTTCAAGCTGGGAAAAAATAAATTCGTGTGATCGGAAATTGTGACCCGACGAACCTGACAAGCACCAAAAATGGGCTGTAACTGACTGTTTTGAAAGAAAAAGCTAAATGGACTGTCGCGTCCTATAAGGACGGCGAATTGCTCAACCCCGGGTCCACTCAGTGTTTTCACTGAGAGCGTCATTTTTCTTTTTGATCAGCGAGAAACCACTCCTATAATAACCACATGTAAATCAACGTTCCTTAGGTGGAACAGAACTAACCCCGGAGGAAGTGAGCAATGGCTGAACAATGGCGTTGCGCCGGACATGCCGGTGACCTGTCGGAAGACTCTCCGATCGAATACAAGATCGAGGGCGGCGCGGAGGTCGGTATCTATCGCGTAGGCGACGAGTTGTATGCGCTCGAGAACGTGTGTCCGCATGCGTTTGCGTTGCTGACGCAAGGTTTCGTCGATGGCGACACGGTCGAATGTCCGTTGCACGAAGCCGTTTTTCATATTCCGACGGGCAAGTGCCTGAAAGAACCCGGTGGCCGCGACTTGAAGACCTACGCGGTTCGACTCGCCGGCGAAGAAATCCAGATCAAGGTGGAATGACATGGCAACGAATGATGCGCGCGAAGTAACCATCAACTTCAATCCCTCGCTCAAGCCGTGGCTTGCGCCGCAGCCGAACAACGTGGCCGGCAAGGGCGTGATTGAAAAGCCGGGCGAGACCGAAAACTTTATCTGGCAAACGCGCAAGGCCGAGCCGACGCAATACGAAAACGACTTCGGCGATGCACTCGAACGCGTGTTCGATGCCGGCGCGGTCGAACTCGATCAGGTTGCCAACGGCTTGAACGGTATTGGCTTTCGCACGCCCGAGGGTGCTGCGTGGACCGAAGAGCGGCTCGCCGCCGAGTTCCGCACGCTGGCCGATTGAACGCCGCATCAACCGATATCAGGAGCATCGAATGACTTCCCCCCATACACATAACGCGAACGTCGAGATCGAACCGGTTCAGGCGTATCTCGATCGAGGCTTGCGCAATTACTGGTACCCCGTCGCGCCGAGCTGGCAAGTCGCGAATGCGCCGATCGGTTTGACGCGTCTGGGCGATCAGATCGTGTTGTGGCGCGATAACGAGGGCCAGATTCATGCGCTTGAAGACCGTTGCCCGCATCGCGGCGCGCGTCTTTCACTCGGATGGAATCTTGGCGGCAGCGTCGCATGTTGGTATCACGGCATCGAGGTGGATGGCAGCGGCACCGTGCAGAAGGTGCCGGCAGTGTCCGGGTGTCCGCTCGAAGGGCAGACATGCGTGAAGTCGTATCCGGCGCAAGAGCACGCCGGCGCGATCTTTCTCTGGTTCGGCGACGACGCCAACAAGGAACCCGCGGCGCTGCAATTGCCGGAAGAACTGGTCGGCGAGGAATACGCGAGCTTCCTGTGCATGTCGCACTGGAAGTGCAATTACCAGTACGCAATCGACAACGTCATGGACCCGATGCATGGCGCGTATTTGCACGCCACGTCCCACTCCATGGCCGATGGCGACAAGCAGGCCGACATGCGCGTGCGCAAGACCGACACCGGCTTGATGTTCGAAAAGGTCGGCCAGCGCGATGTGAATTTCGACTGGGTCGAGATTGGTGAAACGGGTTGCCTGTGGATGCGCCTGGCGATTCCGTACAAGAAGAAGTTCGGTCCGGGAGGCAATTTTGGAATCATCGGCTTCGCCGTTCCTGTCGATGAAAACCATTGCCAGGTCTATTTCTGGCGCACCCGCAAGGTCTCGGGCTGGCAGCGTGATGCGTGGAAATTCATGTATCGCAATCGCCTCGAAGGACTGCACTGGGCGGTGCTGGAACAGGATCGATACGTACTCGAAAGCATGGCGCCGAACGCGCGTGACCACGAGTTCCTGTATCAGCACGATGTGGGCATGACACGCGTGCGTCGCCTGTTCAAGCAACGCGCGCAACAACATCTTGCCGCGCTCGATGCGCTGAAAGCCCAGCAGCCGGAGCACGGTCATGCGTGATGCGCTCGCCGGTCGCCGCATTCTTGTCACCGGCGGCGCGCGCGGATTGGGCGCGGCGTTTGTGACATCGCTGGCTCAAGCGGGTGCTCGGGTGGCGTTTGGCGACGTGCTGGAAGACGAAGGCCGGGCGCTCGCGAAGACGCTGAACGAAGCAGGTCATCGCGTCGACTTCGTGTCGCTCGATCTGAACGATCCGGTGAGCATTCAGGCGTTCGCTGCGACGAGCGCCGAGTTGATGGGCGGTATCGACGGGCTAATCAATAACGCGGCGATCACGAATTCGGGCGGCAAGGCTGCCGACGAACTGAGCACCGCGACGTGGGACGCCGTCATGAACGTCAACGTTCGCGGAACCTGGCTCATGAGCGTGGCAGCCATGCCGCATCTTCGTGACTCGGGGCGGGGCAGCATCGTGAATATTGCATCCGATACCGCCCTGTGGGGCGCGCCGAAACTGCTTGCGTATGTGGCGAGCAAGGGCGCCGTCATCGCGATGACCCGAACGCTTGCCCGCGAGTTCGGTGCGCATGGCATCACGGTGAACGCCATTGCGCCAGGTCTGACCGAAGTTGAAGCGACCGCGTACGTGCCGGTTGAACGCCACGAGTATTACCTCAAGGGACGCGCGCTCAATCGTGCGCAGGTTCCCGATGACGTCAACGGTCCCGTCCTGTTTCTCTTGTCCGATGCAGCGCGCTTCGTCACCGGCCAGTTATTGCCGGTGAACGGCGGCTTCGTCATGAACTGATTCAGTCACTCAAGCAGTAACGAACTCAACATCTTGAAGGAGCAATCAATGGCCGATGCGGATATCGAACGCAAGTCGTGGGAACAGCCTGAAGAAGCGAGCTTTACCCAATGGATGGACACACGCGTCGCGCGTCTTGAAACGCGCAAGTACGACTGGGACGCCTTGAAGTTCCAGGCGGATTACGATCCGAAGTATCGCCGGGCGCAGATGCGTTATGTCGGTACGGGTGGCACGGGCGTGGCGAAGGACGTGAACACAGTTCCGGCCGGAGGCTTCACGTTCTCCACCATGGTCATTCCGGCCGGCAACATCGGTCCGAGCCATATTCATATGGATGTCGAAGAAATTTTCTTCGTGATTCGCGGCAAGATGAAAGTGGTGTGCGAGAAGGACGGCGAGTCGTGGGAAACGGTTGTCGGTGAGCGTGACCTGATCTCGGTGCCGCCGGGCGTGTATCGCACGGAAATCAATATTGGCGATGAAGACGCGCTCATGTGCGTGATGCTCGGCGCGGCCAAGCCGATCACGCCGACGTATCCGCCCGATTCCCCGCTGGCCCGGCTTAAGCGCTAAGCCCATGACATCGCCCGCTTTCACGCTTATGCCTACGGTCACTCACGCTGACGCGCTCGTTCGTTTCCCCGAGCAACGCGTGGATACCGCGCAACGCACGATCGGTTATCGCAAGGCAGGGGACACGCACCTGCGCACCATGCCCATCGTCATGCTGCATGGTATTGGCTCGGGCTCGGCGTCCTGGGTGCGCCAGATGGAGACGCTGGGGGCCGCACATCAAGTGCTTGTGTGGGACGCGCCGGGGTATGGACAGTCGAGTCACGTTGAGCCTGCATCACCAGTGGCATCGGACTATGCAGACGCGTTGAGCGACTGGCTCGATGCACTCGGGATCGAACGCTGCGTCCTCGTGGGCCATTCGCTTGGCGCGATCATGGCGGCTTCGTTCGCGAGCCGTCAGGCGGCGCGGGTAGCGGGATTGTTGCTGTTGTCGCCGGCGGGAGGATACGGCGCGGCACCGGCGCACGTGCGTGAAGAGAAGCGTGACGCGCGCCTCGCGATGCTCGCTGAACTCGGGCCGCAGGGCTTGGCTGAAAAGCGCAGCGCGAACATGGTGTCGGCCGAGGCGGACGATGAAGCGCGAGAGTGGGTGCGATGGAACATGGCGCGGATCAACCCGGCCGGCTACACGCAGGCGACACATCTTCTCGCCAACGCAGATCTGGCGTCTGACCTGACGGACTTCGACGGCCGCGTAGCGGTCGCGGTCGGCGCCGAAGACACGATCACGCCGCCCGCTGCCTGCGAACTGATAGCGAAAGCCACCAATGTCAGCCTGCAAGTGATTCCCGGCGCGGGTCATGCGGGTTACATCGAAGCGCCGGCGCGCTACAGCGCCTTGATCGAGGCGTTCAGCGCACAGTGCAAGCAGAGTAAGGGAGTCATGCAATGACACTCGGAACCCTCGCCAGAACGGCTGACGACACTGACAAGGACGATGGCAATTACATCGTGCCGGGACTCGAGCGCGGCTTGAAGATCCTGGCTGAATTCTCGCCGCGCGAGCCGGTACTCGGTGCGCCGGAATTATCGAAACGCCTGAAGATTCCGCGCACAACCGTGTTTCGTCTATTGCAGACGCTTGAATCGCTCGGCTTCCTGGAACGGGCGGACAAGGATCGCAATTACAGACTGGGCGTTGCCGTATTGCGGCTCGGTTTTGAGTATCTCAGCTCGTTGGAGTTGACCGATCTTGGCCTGCCGATCATCGAAACCTTGCGCACCTCGACCGGGCTCACAAGCCACATCCTGATTCGCGATGGCCGCGATGTCGTGTTCGTGGCAAAGGCTCAAAGCCAGGAACCGATTTTCAGCTCGGTGAAAGTCAATGTCGGTACACGACTGCCTGCCCACGCGACCACGCACGGTCACGTGCTGATGGGAGACCTTTCCCTCGATGAACTGCGCGCGTTGTATCCCGAGCCCGTGCTTGAGCGCTTTACGCGGCTCACGCCGGAAACGGTCGAGGCACTTTACGACATGGTTCGCGCCGATGCCGAGCGCGGTTATGCGATCAGCCAGTCATCGTTCGAGCGCGGCATATCGGTTGTCACCGCGCCGGTGCGCAACGACACCGGGCGCATTGTCGCGGTGATCACGACCACGATTCCGCGGCCGGAAATTGATGCAACGCTGCTGGACACCGGCTTGGTGGACAAGGTGCGTCACGCGGCCGCCGAGTTGTCTTCACGCCTGAACTACCGGCCGGCTTCTCAAAGCCAATATCTGAAATCGCTAGGACTGAAATCATGATCCAGATCGACCTCACCGGCCAGGTGGCCGTTATCACAGGCGGCTCGTCGGGCATCGGCCTGGCGACTGCGGAACTATTCCTGCGCGCCGGGGCATCGGTGGCAATTTGCGGACGCGACGCCACGCGTCTTGAAGCCGCGAAAGCGCAACTGACCAATCAGTTCGCCGATGCTCAATTGCTCGCTGTGCAATGCGACGTACTCGATGCAAAGGATGTCGAAGCATTTGCCGCGAAGGTCTCTGAGCGATTCGGCCGTGCCGACATGCTGCTGAACAACGCGGGTCAAGGCCGCGTGTCCACCTTCGCCGATACCACCGACGAAGCCTGGCGCGACGAATTAGACCTTAAGTATTTCAGCATCATTCGTCCGACTCGCGCGTTCCTGCCGATGCTACGTGACGCACCGGCACCGTCGATTGTCTGTGTGAATTCGCTGCTCGCGCTGCAGCCGGAACCGCATATGGTCGCGACATCGTCGGCGCGCGCCGGAGTGTTGAGCCTCGTCAAGTCGCTCGCCACCGAACTCGCACCGCAACGCATTCGCGTCAATTCGATCCTGATCGGCATCGTGGAGTCGGGTCAATGGCGCCGTCGGCATGCGGCGCAGGCGCAGGACGGTCAGAGCTGGGAGGCATGGACCGCTGAACTGGCGCGCAAGAAAAACATTCCGCTTGGCCGCTTCGGACGTCCCGAAGAAGCGGCGCAGGCACTCTTTTATCTGGCTACGAACCTGTCGTCCTATACGACGGGGAGTCATATCGATGTTTCCGGAGGTTTTGCACGTCATGTCTAACATCACTACCGTTGGCGAAGTGATTGCCGCTTTTCTCGAACAATGCGACGTTCGCACGGCTTTTGGCGTGATCTCGATCCACAACATGCCGATCCTCGATGCCATTGGTACGCGCGGCAAGATTCGCTACGTCGGCGCACGCGGCGAAGCGGGCGCGCTGAATATGGCCGATGGCCTCGCGCGCGTTTCCGGCGGCCTTGGCGTGGCGTTTACATCGACGGGAACGGCCGCAGGCAACGCAGCCGGTGCGATGGTCGAAGCGCTGACGGCGGGCACGGCGCTGCTGCATATCACCGGCCAGATCGAGACGCAATTTCTCGATCAGGACCTGGCTTACATTCACGAAGCGCCGGACCAGCTCTCCATGTTGGCATCTATTTCGAAGGCGGCGTTCCGCGTGCGCTCGGTCGAGACCGCGCTTGCCACCGTGCGTGAGGCCGTGCGGGTCGCGTTCACCGCGCCGAGCGGGCCGGTTAGCGTCGAGATCCCTATTGATATCCAGGCCGCTGAAATCGAATGGCCGGCCGATCTCGCGGCTCCTCATGTGAGCACGCTCACGCATGACAGCGCGCGTGTCGAACAACTGGCGCAGGCGCTGATGCGCGCGAAGCGACCGTTGCTGTGGCTCGGCGGCGGCACGCGGCATGCGCGTCCTGCTGTGGACCGGCTCGTTGCGCTGGGGTTTGGCGTGGTGACGAGCGTGCAGGGACGCGGCGTGGTGCCCGAAGATCACTCGGCTACGCTCGGCGCGTTCAACGTGCACCCGGCCGTGGAAAGCTTCTACAAGACCTGCGATGCGATGCTTGTCGTCGGTTCGCGTCTGCGCGGCAATGAGACGCTCAAGTACAAGTTGGCGCTGCCGAAACCGTTGTATCGGATCGATGCCGATGCGTGCGCCGACAACCGGGGCTATCGGAACGAACTGTTCGTACATGGCGATTCGCTGTCCATCCTCGATGAACTCGCGACACGCCTTGAAGGCCACCTGAAAATTGATCCGTCATTCGCCGG
>Ga0302234_10003028_pt1 | contig 10400 bp, 9 predicted proteins | sample II_Palsa_N3_2_FD_193576 | JGI IMG/M metagenome (GOLD analysis project Ga0302234, IMG submission 193576) | Peat permafrost microbial communities from Stordalen Mire near Abisko, Sweden - II_Palsa_N3_2 | ecosystem: Environmental > Terrestrial > Soil > Palsa > Peat permafrost | place: Sweden... | reverse complement strand
CATAACGCCGCCGTAGGGTATCGCGAGCCGCGGCGCATCGAGACCGTGGATGGCTTGCCGCACGTCTTCGCGATCAACACGCTCGCTCCGTACATCCTGAGCGCACTGATCGATAAACCTCAACGTCTTGTCTATCTCAGCTCAGGGCTGCATGAAAGCGGCGATACCCGTCTCGACGATCTGCTTTGGCAACAGCGGTCCTGGCAAGGCACAAGCGCCTATTCCGATTCAAAATTGCACGACGTCCTGCTTGCTTTCGGCGTGGCGCGCCGCTGGCCTGGCGTGTTGTCAAATGCCGTGCATCCGGGCTGGGTACCGACCAAGATGGGCGGTTCAGGCGCCCCCGATGACCTGAAGGCGGCGCCGCAAACACAGGCCTGGCTCGCCGTCAGCGACGATCCTGCCGCAAGGGTGACCGGCAAATATTTCTTCCATATGAAACGGCGCGAGCCGAGCGCTGCCGCCCGCGATGCGGGTTTGCAGGATCGGTTGATCGAGGCGTGTGAGCGCTTGTCGGGGATTCGGCTGCCGGAGTGAGAGAGCCGGGTGTGCGGGGAACGAGCGGTCATATGGCCCGGCGCAAACGCGTGGATGCGCCGGGCGCTGTTTGATATCGCTTATTGGGGGCGTATTCGGGGGCGTATTCAGACGCGATACGCGATACGCGGCTGCACGGCTGCACGGCTGCACGGCAAACCCTGCGTGGCCGTTTTAAATCAACTCGGAAATCTCGATCAGGTTCAGATCGGGATCGCGGACGTAGACCGAGCGGATTTTCTGCGTGGCGCCGGTACGCTCGACCGGCCCTTCCATGATCGGCCACTCGTACTGCTTCAAGTGCGCGATCACGTCGTCGAGAGGCACGGCCGCGATGAAGCACAGGTCCAGCGCGCCCGGCACCGGCACATGCGCCTTCGGCTCGAACTCCTTGCCGCGCACATGCACGTTGATTTTCTGGTTGCCGAACTTGAACGCGCTCCGTCCCGCACCGAAGGTTTCGAGCTTCATCTGCAGGACTTCGGTGTAGAAATGGCGCGTCGCCGCTTCATCGATGCAAGTCAGAACGAGGTGATCCAGGTGATCGATGATAGCCATGTCACGCTCCTTCCCTGGCAAATGCCTGTTGTGTGGGGGCGCCGCCTGCGTCCATTCGCGGCGCATCGTGCAGGTCGAGCCGGCGCCCGGCCTTGAGGATCTGGCTTGGTACGTCGTGACCTATCAGGTTTGGCAGCAACGCCGCTGAGCTGAGCACCGAGGCGAGATTGACGCCGGTGTCGTAGCCGTCCAGTTCCAGCATATGTACCAGTTCCTCCGTACACACGTTGCCTGTTGCACCGGGTGCATAGGGACACCCCCCAATGCCGCCAAGCGAGGCATCGAAACGATCGATGCCCGCGCTCAACGCCGCCAGCGTATTGGCCAGCGCCATGCCGCGCGTATTGTGGAAGTGGAGCGTGAGCTCGAGTGTGGGGAATGCCTCACGCACCCGTTCGCATAGTGTCTTTACCTGTGAGGGGAAGGCCATGCCGGTGGTGTCGCATAGCGTCACGCCGTGCACGCCGAGTTCGGCGAAACGCTCGGTCCAGCGCAGCACTTCCTCCACTGCGACGTCACCTTCCATGGGGCAACCCATCGACGTGGACAACGACACGTTGATGGCCACCGGCGTTGCCTTCACCACGCCGATCACTTCGCGCAACTGCGCGAACGACTGATCGCGGCTCATGCGCAGGTTCGCGCGGTTGTGGGTCTCGCTCACCGACATCACGAGGTTGACTTCATCGACACCGCATGACAACGCGCGTTCCGCCCCGCGCACGTTCGGCACGAGCGCGGTGTAGACCACGCCTTCGCGCCGCGCGATGCCATGCATTACGGCTTCGGCGTCGCGCAGCGCGGGAATGGCTTTCGGCGATGTAAACGACGTTACTTCTATCTTTGCGAATCCGCATGCGCTCAGCGCGTTGACCAAGGCGATCTTCGCGTCGGTATCGACGAATTGTTTTTCGTTCTGAAAGCCGTCGCGGGTCGCGACTTCCTGGATATACAGGCGTTTCATGGGGCTCCTCATGTCGGATGATGGCGCGTTATACGGACATGATGAACCTGCGCGGACGGCCTGAAAATCGGTGGATTTTCCACGACCGTTTCCAAATTGGAAAGACTCGCGCGCGGGGCGGACGAGTGACTTCGCACGCCAAACGCTGCGTCATGGCACAGTCTTGATTGAACATTCCTTTCCGGCAGGAGCTCTTTTCGATGTCCGATTTCATTCTCGATAATCCGTTTCTCGAATTCCTAGACGCACGCCTCGTTGCGTGGTCGAGCGGTTACGCGGAGTTCCGCATGCCGATTCAAGCCCGTAACCTGAACCGGCAGGGCGTGTTGCAAGGCGGAGCGGTGGCAACCCTGCTCGATGCCGCATGCGGTTACGCAGGTGTCTATGCGGAGCAGGGTGAACCAGCCATTCATGGTTTCACGCTCTCGCTGACGGTGAATTATCTCGACACGGGGTTGGGTAAGAGCGTGACGGCGAAGGGTTTTATCGAGCGGCAAGGTCGCAGCATCTTTTTCTCGCGCGGCGAAGCGTGGGTCGATGACAAGCTCCTGATTGCGAGCGCGCAAGGGACATTCAAATATGCGGGCACGCACGGGAAGAAGTGAGTGTTTTACGCTGCACGCAGATTTTGCAGATGGCAGGCCATGCTCCCATTCGTTAGGAGCGCTGTGTTCGCGTCGGCCCGCGCGTAGCTGGCGGGAGCGATGTCGCTTCGGTCCTATCACCATGACGCGATCGTTCTAGGAGCGGGGTTTATGGTCGCATCTACTCAAAGGGACCCATCCAGCGCGTTTTCGGTGTGCCGGCACGCTAAAAAACCATCCTGCATCACCGTTCCTTTTCCCGGGAGTCATCGAATGTCGAGAACGTTGGAAGCATCGCCCCCTGAAGTCGATCTGAAAACGCTGCGTAAGGTGATCTTCGCGGCATCGATCGGCAATTTCGTCGAGTGGTTCGACTTTGCCGCGTATGGTTTTCTCGCGACCATTCTTACGCGGGAGTTCTTCCCGAGCGGCGACCCGGCGGTTGGACTGCTCAAGACCTTTGCCGTTTTCGCCGTCGCATTTGCATTCCGGCCGCTGGGCGGCATTGTGTTTGGCGTGATTGGTGACCGTATTGGCCGCAAGCGCACGCTCGCGTTGACAATCCTCATGATGGCCGGGGCGACCACGCTGATCGGTTTGTTGCCCACGTACGGTGCGATCGGCGCGCTCGCGCCGTTCCTGCTGACGGTCATCCGCTGCGTGCAGGGTTTTTCCGCGGGCGGCGAATATGCCGGCGCGTGCGCATACGTAATGGAACACGCGCCGCAGCATAAGCGGGCGAGTTACGGCAGCTTTGTGCCGGTATCGACGTTCTCGTCCTTCGCGGTGGCTGCGATCGTTGCTTACGCGCTCGACGCGTCGCTTTCCGCCGATGCCATGAGCACCTGGGGCTGGCGCGTACCGTTCCTGGCCGCCGCGCCCATCGGCCTGATCGGTCTTTACCTACGGATGAATCTCAGCGAAACCCCGGCTTTTCGCGCGCTTGAGGGCGAGCACAATGTGGCGCATGCGCCGTTGCGCGACACGCTGCGCACGCAGGCAGCGGGCATTCTGAAGCTGGGGGCGTTTATCTCGGTGACGGCGTTGTCGTTCTACATGTTCACCACCTATTTCGCGACTTATCTGCAAGTGGCGGGCGGGTTGAATCGCGCGACGTCGCTGCTGATCACGGTCATTGCTTTGTTTTTCGCGGCGGCGCTGTGTCCGCTGGCCGGTCTGTATTCGGACTGGGCAGGTCGCCGGAAGACTGTATTGACGGCGTGCGTCATCCTGATCGCCATGGTCTATCCATCGTTCTCGCTGGCGGGGTCCGGGCACTTTTTGCCGTCGGTGATTGGCGTGGGATTGCTGGCGATTGGCGCGGTGTTGGCGAACGTGGTGACGGCGCCGTTGTTGTCAGAGGTGTTTCCGACGCGCACGCGCTATACCGCTTCGGCCATTACCTACAACCTGGCCTATACGGTGTTCGGCGGCACGGCGCCGCTCGTCGCCACGTGGCTGATCACGACGACGGGCAACAACATGTCGCCTGCGTTGTATTTGATCGTGATCGCGATAATGGGATTGATCGGTGGATTGATGTTGCCGGAAACGTCGAAGGTCTCGCTGCATGGCGCGAGTGCTGCTCATCCCGATGCAAGCGCCGCCGCTGCCGCGCTGAAAAGCGTACCGGGGTCAGCCGCTTAGTGGCTGCCGATCGCTGCTGGTCGCTGACGATTTGATCATCGCTGAAACGGCAACGCCTGGCGACGGCTGGGCGTGCCCAGCCGCGGCGATCACCTGATCCACGAATCGCAGTTTTTCGACGACGGGCGGCGCAAGGGCGAACGGGTAGGCGTCCGGCATGCCGAGACTGCGATTCAGGCTGTTTAACGCGTAGGTGAGCGGAAACCACTGTTTCATCAGATGATCGAAGGTGGCTTCGCCAGGCGGCGGCCTGGCCTCCAGCGTAGGGTCCAGCGAGTTCCCCGGCATGAGCGCGACGCCGCAGGCCATGGCGGTATCGACGGTGTCCACTATGTGCAGGTAGTGCGCCCAGGTTTCCGCCCAGTCTTCCCATGGATGCGTGGTCGCGTAAGCGCTGACAAACGATTTCCCCCAGTCCGGCGGTGCTCCATCCTTGTAATGCTTGAGCAGCGCTTCGCGATAATTCGCCCGCTCGTCGCCGAATAGAGCGCGAAAATCCGTGATCCACGGCGTGTTGGCGACCAGCCGATCGAAATAGTAATGACCAATCTCGTGCCGGAAATGGCCCAGCAAGGTCCGGTACGGCTCGCCCATCGACAGCCGGACGCGTTCGCGTTGCGCGTCATCGGCTTCCGCGATGTTCATGGTGATCAGGCCTCTATCGTGACCGGTCAGCACTCTTTTGCCGCGCTTGTCCTCCAGGAATTTGAACTGCAGCCCGGTTTTCGGGTTGACCTGACGTGACTCCACGCGCAGACCCAGTGCACCGAGCGTGTACAGCAGGCGGCGTTTGGCTGCTTCCAGCCTGAACCAGTAGTAGCGGCGGTTCGCGACGCGCAGGTTGGGAATGGTGTGCGTCAGGCGGCAGGCGTGACACAGCGGGTCGGGGGAGTCGGCCGGCACCATCCAGTTGCAGACTTTTTCGACTTCGTAGTTATGACAGCGTTTGAACAGCGTGTCCCGGTGTTCAGGGTGCCGGCTGCGCCAGAGGCCGTCACCCACGTCTTCGAAAGCGCTGATTTCGGCAATTTCAGGGATAAAACCAAGCAGCGATTCGCAGCGTTCGCAGCGAAAATTCTCGAAAAACACCAACTGATTGCAATGATTGCAATGGAAAGTTTTCATAGGCCGGGGGTATCGAAGTACATGGCACATGTTCCCCTAGTATGGGCATGCGCGCTGGAAGTTCCTCGAAGCAACCTGCATGCCGCCGGGAAAAATGATCCCAGGGGCGGCTTTGGGCTTAGCTTACGCGTTCTGCCAGATAAGCGGTCACGACAGTTTTGTATTCATCGACGAGCAGGCGGCGCTCCTTCGGCTTGGCCGCCATATAGAGCGGCACGAGGCTTTTGACGATCTGCAGCAGCACTTCCGCGATGCGAAGGGCGTCCGCCGGGGGCAAGTCCTGGCGGCGATACGCGAACAACTCAGCGAAGCGCTGGCGCAGCCGATGCCTGTCGTCGTCGCTGCGACTGGATGGAATCGATGCCGCCAGCAAGGCCAAATAGGCAGGGTGCTCGCTGATGAAACCGGTCATCAGGTCAATCAGTTGCGCGGCCAGATCGGGCGTGGATGCAATCCGCGCTTGCTCTGACAAAGCGCTCCAGCGCTGGTCCATACGGTCCCCGTACTCGGTACGCAGGGCGACGGCGAGCACATTCTTGTTGGTGAAGTATTGGTACACCGCGCCAATGGAGGTGCCGGCGCGGGTGGCGATCTCGGTCATGGTGGCGGCGTCGAAACCGCGTTCCGCGATGACCGCGCCCGCGGCCGTGAGCATGTCCTGCATCCGCCGTTCGGCGCGTTCTTGCTGAGGGATGCGTCGCATGGGCAATTAGGGGAATATGAGGAGACGCTCGGATTATAAGAGAGTGATTCGTGCGTCGACCTAGCCGGTTAAAACGCGCTCCAGCTAAATCGTTACTAAGGAGGACGATCTAACTCATCAGCCCGCGAACCCATCCGTCCACGTTACTGACTCGCAGTGCCAGCACTTGCTCCCACCGGCGCGGCGGCTGCCTTGGCCGGGTCTGAAGCGGGGTTCGGGACAGCATTCGGGGCTGGGTCCATCTCCCAGCCGCCGCCCAGTGCGAGGAACAAGTTGACCTGATCGAGCGCGACTTGTCCTTTCGCCGCGGCCAACTGCCCATTCGTCGATGTCAGGGTCCGCGTCGCATCCAGATCGGCGATAAACGATTCCCGTCCAGCGACATAGAAACGATGAGTCTGATCAGCGGATTCAGCCGCTGATTTCTGCGCGGCCGTCAATGCATCGGCGCGGGTGTAATCGGCGGCATACGTCGCGAGACTCGACTGCGTTTCCCGCAGCGCCTTCAACACGACGCCATCGAATTGGGCAAGCGCGGCGTCGGCGCCGTATTGCGCCTCTTGAATCCGCCCTCGTTGACCGTTCACCGGGAAGGTCCAGCTTATCAACGGACCGAAGCCCCATCGTGCAGTTGGCTGTGTGCCGAGATCTTCCAGAATCCCCGTCAGCCCCGCCGATGCCCCGAGGGTCACTGTTGGAAACAGCGCGCCCGTGGCTACGCCGATCCTCGCCGTCGATCCAGCCAGCTTTCGCTCCGCCTCGCGTACGTCGGGACGCCGGCGCAGCAGCGCGGCGCCATCGCCGACGGGCAGCGGCTGCGCGATCACCGGCGTCCTGTTGCAAGCGAAGACGCCCTTGGGCAGGTCGGCGGGCGAGCGCGCCAGCAGCGTGGCGAGCTGGTATTGCGCGATCCGCCGGCGCGCCGTGTAGACCGGAATATTCGCCGAGAGCGTTTCCACTTGCGTCTGGCCGCTTGTGACATCGGGCGCATTGCCGCGACCCGCCTGCTGCAAGCGCCGCGATACGGACACCCGTTGGCGCTGCAAGTCGAGCGAGCGCTGCGCGATGCCCAGCTCTTCCGCCGCCGAACAATTCTGCACGTAAGCCCGTACTACATCTGCTACTACCGTGATGCGCGCAAGATCGGCTGCTGCCTGTGTCGCGTCGCTATCGGCGCGCGCGGCTTCCACACCCCGGCGAATCGTGCCGAACAGATCGAGCTCATACGAAATGTTGATACCAATATCGCCTTCATTCGCGACGGGAATCTTTTCCGTGAGCAGGTATTGCTCCGCCGATTCCTGCGCGCGTTTGAACGCAGCCGATGTGCCGCCCGAAAAACCGCCTTGCGCCTGCGCCACGCTGAGCGCGGCGCGCGAGCGGCCGAGATTGGCCGCTGCGACGCGCAGATCCGTGTTCGACGCCATCGCTTGCTGGACCAGATCGTCGAGGATGGGGTCGTCGTAGAGACGCCACCAGTGCGCCGGCACCGGCCCGCTTGATACCGTCGACTGACCACCCGCGCCGTCGAGCGGGGCGTTGACGAACGGTGCATTGACGACGGCGTCTTTCGGTACCGAGTAGTCGGGACCGACCGTAAAACACGCGGCAAGCGCGAGCACGAACGGTGTCAGGACGAGAGCGCGCGGCATCTTCATTGACTTGCTCATTGACTCGCACCCGCCGCGGAGGCGGACGCAGTGCCGCTATTCGGCAAGACACCGCTTGCGGCGCTCGCGGGGGCGGCAGTGGAAGCAACTGAAGCAGCAACGACACCGCTTGCGCCACCAGCACCCGCCGTCGGGTTCGATTTGGCGAGCGGTGCGATATCGCGCACGGACACCGTCGCCGTGCGACCCGCGATCATGCGAAAGTCTGCCGGCACTTCATCCAGCGCGATCCGCACCGGAATCCGCTGCGCCAGCCGCACCCAGCTGAACGCCGGATTCACGTTCGGCAGCAGGTTCGATCCCTGCACCCGATCGCGATCCTCGATGCCGGCCACGATGCTCTGCACGTGCCCGTGCAGCATCTTCGTCTCGCCCATGATCTTGATGTCCACCGGTTGCCCGATATCGATCCCGTGCAGCTTGGTCTCTTCGAAATAACCATCAACGCGAAAAGAGTGCAGATCCACCACCGACAACACCGAGCGTCCCGCCGTCACATATTCACCGGATCGCGGCGCGCGATCATTGAGATAACCATCGACGGGGCTCACTACGGTCGTGCGCTGCAGATTAAGCTTGGCGGTATCGATGGCAACATCCGCATCCGCCAGCGCCGCTTCCGCCGTTTGCACGCGCGAGCGGCTTTCCTCGGTTACTTCGCGCGCGACCAGGTCACCGAGCGTGCGGTTGCGGGCGTCCTCCCTGCGGGCTTGATCGAGCGTCGCACGGCGTTGCAGCGCGGTTGCCTGGGCCTGGCGCAGCGCGAGTGCGTAGCGCGCCTGGTCGATGACGAACAGCACCTGGCCCGCGTTCACCGGCTGGTTGTCGACCACGTTCACGCTCACGATCAGGCCGCCCACGTCCGGCGCCACCTGCACAACGTCGGCACGCACATGGCCGTCGCGGGTCCATGGCGCGAACATGTAGTAGTCGACCAGCCGCCACAACACAAACGCGGCGATCGCCACGACGACGAGCGTAAAGAGAATTTGTCCAACGGAGAACCAGGCTTTTTTCACGATAATTTCACGGTAATAGCCGATGCGAAACAATGACCACGATGCCAAGCACGATCACGTAGATCGCGAGGTCGAAAATGGAGCGATGCCAGACGAAACGGTACAGGCCGACGCGTGCGAATACCCGCGTGACGACCAGGCAGAACAGGTATGAAACCAGCATCAGTACCAGGACGGCGGGCAGGAACACACCGTAGATATCGACTTCACCGATCATCGCGGGGTGCTTTTGAAAAAGGAGTGGGAGGAGCGGCGTGTCATGCAGCAGGCTCCGGTTGGGGCGGCAATGCGGACGCGAGCGTGTCCGGGAACAGCGACAAACGCATGCCCACCAGCGCATGCAGCGCGTCGCGGATCTGGCGGCCGGGGACGGCGGCCGCCTGGTCCGGCTGCGCTTGCGCGGCGGCCGCTTCCGCGTGCACCGCGCCGCCGCGCCTCGTGATGCGATCCAGCGCTACATCGATAGCTGTCTCCAGGCTCGTCGGCACCGGTTGACGTGCGCCGCGCTCCACGCACTGCTGGAAATACGCGCGTACACCTTCCAGCACGCGATCGACCGAGGCGAGATCAGCGTCGTGCAGACGTCGCCGCAGACGCCTCAGATCGAGCGAGTTGAAGGCAATGCGCAGATCGCGAAAACTCTCGATGGATGGATGACGCTGGTCGTCGCTGGCGGCGATCCGCGGGATGATCTGCATCAGGCGGTCGATCATGCGCGCGGTGAGATTTTTCTGGTCATCGACGGGCCGGGTCGATGCGCTCAGCGCCACGTCCCGCCAGCCCGAGCGGATCAGCCGCGCCGCCGCCAGTTCAGCGCCGAACGGCCGCGTCACGCGGGTCCAGACGAACGCGAATAACAAACCCGCGGGGCCCGCCAGATTGCTGTTCATGAAGGTCAGGAAGTTCGCGTCGTAGGTTCCCTGGATACTGATGAACGTGGCGGTGTTCACAGCCGTCAGCATGGTCGCGAGATTGAATTGCGGGCGCGGGATCAGCGTGCCGATCAGGATGAAGGGGACCGCGAACATGATCACGAGCATGGGGAAATCGTGCACCGTCGGCAGGATGACGAATAGATACAGCCCGGCGAGCACCACGGCAAGACAGGTGTAGGTAAAGAACGCAAACACTTGCGGCGCGGGTTCATCGAGGGCGGCGAAGAAACAGCACGCCACCGCGGCCAGCGTGACCGCGCCCGCGCCATCGTTCCACCCGGACGCAATCCAGAGGCTCGACGCGATGAAAATGGCCAGCACGGCGGAACCCGCGGAAAACAGCAGCATGCCGCGGTCGAAGTATTGCTGCGTGCCGCCCATGCGCCAATGGCGATAACGGGGCCGCCAGCTGCCTTCTTCGTTCGTGATGATCACACGCAGCGCGCGGCAATCCTGCCAGACATCGACCAGTTGTTTCAAACGCCACAGTGTGTTTGAGAGCAGCGCACCTTCCCAGGTCCGCAGCGCGTCTGCGTCCGGTTGCAGGTCCGCGATCCGGCTGCGCAAAGCGTCGGCCTTGGGGTCGTTATTGGCATTGATGGACGACGGTGCGTCCGCGCGCGCGGACAGCGGTTCGCCAAACCATGTGACGATATCG
>Ga0302234_10003025_pt1 | contig 10404 bp, 4 predicted proteins | sample II_Palsa_N3_2_FD_193576 | JGI IMG/M metagenome (GOLD analysis project Ga0302234, IMG submission 193576) | Peat permafrost microbial communities from Stordalen Mire near Abisko, Sweden - II_Palsa_N3_2 | ecosystem: Environmental > Terrestrial > Soil > Palsa > Peat permafrost | place: Sweden... | reverse complement strand
TCGACCTCGTTCGGCCCCAAGCCGCGCACCGGGCTCGTGATGCGGACCTTCGTTACGTCCTGAGCAGGAATTCGCCCTTGGGCGAGAATGGGCACATGAGCGACGAGGCAGGCGGCACGCAGGACGGCAGTACGGACACCGCGGCGGGTATTACCGCGCTCGGGCACGACGTGTTCGAGATCGACACCCGGGTGGCGGGCTACCGCGGCATCACCGCCGGCTACCTCATCCGGTCGGACCGGCCGTGCCTGGTGGAGACGGGCACCGCGCCCTCGGCGCCGGTCGTCCGTGACGCGCTCGCCTCGCTCGGGGTGGGCCCGCAGGACCTGGCCACGGTGGTGGTCACGCACATCCACCTCGACCACGCCGGCGGTGTCGGCGACATCGCGGAGATGTTCCCGGCTGCGCGGGTGGTCGTGCACACCAAGGGCGCCCGGCACCTGGCCGATCCGTCCCGCCTGATGGCGAGCGCGCGGATGGTGTACGGCGACGCCCTGGACGCCCTGTTCGGAACGCTGGCCCCGACGCCGGCCGAGCGGATCGAGACCGTGGACCAGACCGGCGTCGTCGACCTCGGCGGTGGCCGCCGGCTGGACAGCCACTACTCGCCTGGCCACGCCAAGCACCACGTCGGGCTGCTCGACTCCGCCAGCGGCGACCTCTACGTGGGTGATGCGGCCGGGGTCTACCTGCCGGAGACCGGCGACCTGCGGGCCGCCACTCCCCCGCCGGACTTCGACCTGGACACGGCGCTCGCGTCGTTGCGGCTGTTCGGCGCGCTTCGGCCGCAGCGCCTGCTCTTCAGCCACTACGGGCCGCTCGGTTCGGTACAGGAGACGCTGGAACGGTCCGCGGAGGAGATCCGGGTGTGGGTCGAGGAAACCCGCCGGGCGCACAGCGCGGGCCTGGACCTGGACCACGCGGTAGCCATGGTGCACGAGCGCACCAAAGACCGTTATGCGGGCCTGCGGGAGGCCTGCGACGACGACGCGGGTGAGAAGCTGATGCGGCTCACCGGGACCGAAGCCAACGTCAGCGGCATCCTGCACTGGCTCGACAAGACCGCCCAGCCCAGCCAGGCGGGCCGACGCGGGTCAGGCTGAGGGGGTTCATTCGGGCAGCGTTCGGGGGAGCCCGAAGATGCGCAGCGCGCCGTCGTCGGGGAAGCCGGTCACGGCGCTGATCTGGCTGCCGGCGAGGGTGAGCACGAGTATCCCGTTGGCGTGGGCGACCGGGGCCTGCGGGTCGCGGATGTAGAGGCCGAAAGCGGGCTGGCCGTTGGCCCGGGCCGGCGCCAGGCGGGCGGAGCGCCCGGGCCGGAAGGCGGTCGCGGCCCAGAACCGGGCGGCCAGCTCGCGGCCCTGGTACCGCATGGGGACGGGCGGCATGATCAGCCAGGCGTCCTCGGTTAGCAAGGCGACGACCTCATTCACATCTCCGGCCTCGTAGGCCTGGGCGAACCGTCGCACCAGCTCTCGTTCCTGTGCGGAATCTGGCGGCGGCGGTTTGAGGTCCGCGGACTGTGCGCGCCGGTATTGCAGGGCGGCCCGGGCGCGCTTGAGGGCACTGGTCACCGACTCCTCGGTACTGTCCAGGATGCTTGCGGTCTCGCTGGCCCGGAACCCCAGGACGTCCCGCAAGATCAGCACGGCGCGCTGCCGTGGCGGCAGCAGCTGCAGGGCCGTGACGAAGGCCACCGAGATCGCTTCGGTGGCTTCATACCGCGCCTCGGGGCCGGGTGCGGTGTCGGCGAGCCCCTCCAGCAGGACGTCGGGGTAGGGCGCCAGCCAGGCTACCTCGCCGAGCCGGGTGGGCTCGGGCAGCTCAACCCCGGGCGGCGGCCAGTCCATCTGCGGTCGCCTGCTCGCCGAGCGCAGCGCGTTCAGGCAGCGCCTGGTGGCGATCTGGAACAGCCAGACACGTACCGAGGAGCGGCCCTCGAACCCGGCCAGGCCCCGCCAGGCCGCCAGCAGGGTCTCCTGGAGCGCGTCCTCCGCGTCGAGGGCCGAGCCGAGAATCCGGTAGCAGTGCACCTGCAGCTCGCGCCGGTAGGGGACGACGAGCTCGCCGAACGCCTGCTCGTCGCCGATCCGGGCCCGGTCTACCAGGTCCGTGCTCACCAAACCACCCTTTCACAGCCTCGCCCGCTGCTTCTGCCGCAGCTCCTACTGGTACCGACACCACCGTGGCCGGAAATTGGGCGGCGCCGGTAGCCGCCAACTCTGGCTGCTAGCCGGTGTCTACATCACTAACCGCCGACAAACCGGCCCGTCTGAACCCATTTAGGAGGGACGCGAATGGCCGTCAACAATCCGGAGACCACGCATGCCGCCAGGCCGCATCTTGGCTGGGTACTCGGTCTGACCTCGACCGCCTACTTCATGGTCGTTCTCGACTCGGTCGTAGTCATCACGGCGATGCCCCGCATGCAGCGCGACCTGCACGTGGGCCTCGCGTCGCTACAGTGGACGCTCACCGCGTACAACATCGCCTTCGCCGCCGGCATCATCACCGCGGCCGCTGTCGGCGACCGCTTCGGCCGCCGCCGGATCTTCAGCATCGGCCTCGCTCTGTTCACCGTCGCCTCGGCGGTCTGCGCGCTCGCTCCGAACGCCTCCGAGCTGATCGCCGCCCGCACCGTGCAAGGCCTGGGCGGCGCGATCGTCCTCCCGCTCAGCCTCACGATCCTGACGACGGCTTTCCCCGCCGAACGACGAGGGATGATTGTCGGTATCTACGGCGGACTAGCCGGGCTGGCTGTCGCGATGGGGCCGATCGTCGGCGGCGCGGTCACCCAGGGAATCGACTGGCATTGGATCTTCTGGATCAACGTGCCGATCGGAGCCGTCGCCCTGCTACTCGCGATGCGGCTGCTGCCCGACAGCTACGGCACCCCGGAGCGGCTCGACCTGCCCGGCGTCACACTCCTAACCGGCAGCGTCGTTGCCATTGTCTGGGCCTTGGTTCGCGTGAACCAGTCGGGCTGGGCGAGCGCCGAGATCGTCAGCTGCCTGGTTTCCGGCGCTGTCCTGCTGCTTGCCTTCGCAGCCTGGGAACAGCGCGTCAGCGAGCCGATGGTGCCGCTGCGCCTGTTTCGCAGCCGCGCGTTCGCGGTCGGCAACGCCACGACCTTCCTCATGACGGGCGCGATCTTCGCCGCCGGCTTCCTCGTCACCCAGGAGTTCCAGCTCGCCCGCGGTTACTCACCAGTCTCGGCCGGCGTGCGCCTGCTCCCCTTCTTCGCTACGCCGATGTTCGTCTCACCGATCGCGGGCGCCGTCTCCGACCGCGTCGGCCGCCGACCGGTCATGGCGACCGGGCTCTTCTTGCAGGCCGCCGGCTTTGCGTGGGTCGCCATCAAAGGCTCGCTTTCGGCGAACTGGGTCGAGCTGGACGTCGCCCTCCTGATCGCAGGCGCCGGCGTCTCGATGGCGCTGCCGACCGTGCCCACCGCCGTGCTGAACGCCGTCGCCCCGAGCGAGCTGGGCAAAGCATCAGGAATCAACTACATGATGCAGCAGCGCTTCGGCGCCGTCTTCGCGATCGCCGTCGCTAGCGCCGTATTCGCCGCCTACGGGCACCTCGGCACGCCCGCGAGCGTCACCGACGGCTTCAAGCCTGCGCTCGCCGCCTGTGCCGGCTTCGCGCTCCTGGCCGCGCTCAGCGCGCTCGCTATCACGCCGCCGAAGACACAGCACGCCCCCGCCCTCGACCCGGTCGAAGCACCGCTGATCTGAAAGGAAAGGCATGGCATGAGACAGCGGCCGGCTCGCCTGCGCCCAACCAGCAAACAAGCTCACGGCGGGCCGGCGCCTCACGGCGAGCCGGCGCCTCACGGCGAGCCGGGGGCCGTCTCGTCGTCTTCGGGCTCGTCCGCGTCCGGGTCGAGGTCTTCCAGCGTGATCCCCTGGAGCTCCTGAAGCCGCTCCGCCGCGTCGGTGTCGCCGTCGGCGTCGATGGCGGCGGCCCGGGCGAACCAGTCCATGGCCTCCTCCGCCCGGCCCGCCTCCAGCAGCGCGTCGGCGTAGCCGTAGAACAGGGACGCCGAGTACGGCCGGCCCCGCCCGTCGGTGAGCTCCGGTACCTGAAGCACGACCACGGCGGCTTCGGGGCTGCCCTGGTCACGCCGGATCCCCGACTCGACGATCAGCAGCTCGATCTGCCCGGCTCGGTTCAGCGTGGCCGCCTCTGGGCTGTGCGCCAGCGCCAGCGCCCGGTCGAGCCGGCCGAGGGCCCGCTCCGCGTCGGCCATCATGGGCAGGTAGATCTCCCGGCCGGTGAGCCGGCGCGCGGCGCGCAGCTCGGACAGGGCTTCGGCCCATTTGCCGGCCCGGTAGGCGGCGATCCCGGCGGCCTCGCGTACCAGGCCCACCCGCGCGGCGAGTTCCCGGGCGGCGCGGGCCTGAGCATAGGCACGTTCGGGATCTTCCTCGATCTCGGCGGCCACCAGCCGCCGGGCCACGCTGTCGGCCAGGTCCGCGGGCAACGTGCGGAGCTCCGCGCGCGCTTCCGGGTCCAGCTGGTCGGCGGTCACGTCCTCCGGGATCGGCGGCGATCCGGTGCGGCCGACCCGGTCGCTACCCAGGCCACGTGGCCGCCATTCCGTACGGTCGGGCCTGCCACCGGTGGCGCCGCCTCGATCGGCACCGCCAGGGCCAGTACCGCCTTGGCCAGTACCGCCACGGCCGGAGTCGCTGCGGCGGGGCCCCGTGCGGTCCGGGCCACGGCCGGGGCCAGCACGGTACGGGCCGCTCCGGCTGGGGCCGGCGCGGCCAGGGGTGCGGTCGGGCGAGTCGGCGCGGCGGTACGAGCCGCCGCTGGAGGAGCCCCTGTCCCGGCGGCCAGCATCACCGGGGGCGCCGCCGCGGGCCGGGCGCCCTGCGCTGGGCCTGCCGCCACGGTCTCCGCGGTCACCGCCGGGACGGTCGCCACGATAGCCACGGTCACCACCCGGGCGGTCGCCACGATCCGCGCGGTCCGCACCGTAAGCGCCGGGACGCTCGCCGCGATCGGCGCGGGGGCGGCTAGCGTCAGGACGGCCGGATCCATGCCCCGCAGATCCTTCAGCGCGGGGGCCTGCTTCCCGCGGACGACTCGGCCGCTGTCCGGCACTGCGCTCCGGACGGCCCGCGCTGCGGAACCCGGGCCGTTCGGTGCGGTCGCCGCTGTCACGGTACGGCCGGGAGCCACCCGCTCCAGCGGGACGCGAGCCGCCCGCACCGTACGACCCGTCCGCACCTCGTGGACCCCCGGTCCGGCGGGGACCACCACTGGTGCGCGGGCCATCACCGGTGCGCGGGCCGCCGGAAGAACGTGAGCCGCCGGCGGAGCGGGTACCACCGGCAGAGCGCGGTCCACCGGTAGAGCGCGGTGCGCCAGTCGAGCGGACATCGTCAGTAGCACGGGGGCCACCGGTAGAGCGGCGGCCGCCGCCAGTAGGGCGGGGACCTGTTCCCGTCCGCGCACTAGCGCCTGCTCCAGTGCCGGAACCCGCAGCGGTGCGCGGGCCGGTACCCGTCCGGGGACCAGCACCTGTGCGCGGTCGCGGCCCGTCGCCCGCTCGTCCGGCGCCCTGGCCCGCGCGCGGGCCGGTTCCCCGGCCAGTCTCGCCGGAGGCTCCGCGCCCAGTTGAAGCTCCGCGCCCAGCCGAAGCTCCGCGCCCAGCCGAAGCTCCGCGCCCAGTTGAAGCTCCGCGCCCAGTTGAAGGACCGGGGCCAACCCGGCGGTCACCGTAGCTGCCACGGCCGTTGGAACCGCCGCGCTCGGCGGAGCCGCCCCGGCGGTCGCTGGGTCCAGCCGCGCCCCGGCTGCCGGAGCCGGAGCCGCCCTGAGGGCGCTCACGGTTGTCTTCGTCACCGCTGCCACGGCCGCCCGAGCCGGATGCGCCACGCGCCCACTGCGGGGTTTCCGGCCGACGCCGCTGCGCAGGCCGCGGCCCACCGCGCCACTCGGTCACGGTGCCCACCTTTCCACGAAATCACTGAAACGAGCTAGCCCGGGCCGGCCGTGGGCACGACCCGCCAGCTCCGTCGCACAAAAAGAAGGAGGCTGCTCAACCCATAGGGGAGCAGCCTCCTTCAAAATAAGCTCGGCGGCGTCCTACTCTCCCACGCGGTCCCCCGCGCAGTACCATCGGCGCTGAAGGGCTTAACTTCCGGGTTCGGAATGGGACCGGGTGTTTCCCCTTCGCTATGGCCGCCGAAACACTATTGAGATGTAAGTCGGCTCGGAGATTACTCCCCGGACCTATCGGCCAGCGCTGTCAGACAACTCTGGACCGACTGGTTCCCGACCGCACCTCGGGAACCGCATAGTGGACGCAAGCGAAAAAGATAAGGGTAGAAGCCAAGCCTCTCGGCCTATTAGTACCGGTCAGCTCAACACGTTGCCGTGCTTCCACCTCCGGCCTATCAACCCAGTCGTCTAGCTGGGGGCCTTACCGGGTTAACCCCGAGAGAGACCTCATCTTGAGGCGAGCTTCCCGCTTAGATGCTTTCAGCGGTTATCCCTTCCGAACGTAGCAAACCAGCCGTGCCCTTGGCAGGACAACTGGCACACCAGAGGTTCGTCCGTCCCGGTCCTCTCGTACTAGGGACAGCCCCTCTCAAGTCTCTTACGCGCGCAGCGGATAGGGACCGAACTGTCTCACGACGTTCTAAACCCAGCTCGCGTACCGCTTTAATGGGCGAACAGCCCAACCCTTGGGACCTACTCCAGCCCCAGGATGCGACGAGCCGACATCGAGGTGCCAAACCATCCCGTCGATATGGACTCTTGGGGAAGATCAGCCTGTTATCCCCGGGGTACCTTTTAGCCGTTAAGCGACGGCGCTTCCACATGCCACCGCCGGATCACTAGTCCCAGCTTTCGCTCCTGCTCGACATGTCTGTCTCACAGTCAAGCACCCTTGTGCACTTACACTCGACACCTGGTTGCCAACCAGGCTGAGGGTACCTTTGGGCGCCTCCGTTACCTTTTGGGAGGCAACCGCCCCAGTTAAACTACCCACCAGACACTGTCCCTGATCCGGATCACGGACCCAGGTTAGATATCCAGAACGACCAGAGTGGTATTTCACCGATGACTCCACGGACACTAGCGTGCCCGCTTCACAGTCTCCCACCTATCCTACACAAGCCGACCCAAACACCAATGTCAAGCTGCAGTGAAGGTCCCGGGGTCTTTCCGTCCTGCTGCGCGTAACGAGCATCTTTACTCGTAGTGCAATTTCGCCGGATCCGTGGTTGAGACAGTGGGAAAGTCGTTACGCCATTCGTGCAGGTCGGAACTTACCCGACAAGGAATTTCGCTACCTTAGGATGGTTATAGTTACCACCGCCGTTTACTGGCGCTTAAGTTCTGAGCTTCGCGACCCAAAGGCCGCTAACCCGTCCCCTTAACGTTCCAGCACCGGGCAGGCGTCAGAGCGTATACGTCGTCTTGCGACTTTGCACGCTCCTGTGTTTTTAGTAAACAGTCGCTTTCCCCTGGTCTCTGCGGCCGCACCCAGCTCAGAGAGCAAGTCTCTTCACCGGACACGGCTCCCCTTCTCCCAAAGTTACGGGGATAATTTGCCTAGTTCCTTAACCACGGTTCATCCGATCGCCTTGGTATTCTCTACCTGACCACCTGAGTCGGTTTAGGGTACGGGCCGCTTAAATGCTCACTGCGAGGCTTTTCTCGGCAGCATGGGATCACTCACTTCGCCAAAATAGGCTCGGCATCAGGTCTCAGGCTCATGACGTGCGGATTTACCTACACGTCGCCCTACACCTTTACTCCAGGACAACCATCGCCTGGTAGAGCTACCCTTCTGCGTCACCCCTTCAGCTTGCCTACTGCCGGTCTGGGTTACGGGCTCGGCCGGATCTTCCCGAAGGAATTACCAGCTTCGCGCGCTTAGCATCGCCAGGTTCGGCATGGGCGCATTTACGCGGGTACGGGAATATCAACCCGTTGTCCATCGACTACGCCTGTCGGCCTCGCCTTAGGTCCCGACTTACCCTGGGCGGATTAGCCTGCCCCAGGAACCCTTGGTCATTCGGCGGAGGGGTTTCTCACCCCTCTTTCGCTACTCATGCCTGCATTCTCACTCGTGTAGCGTCCACGGCTGGATCACTCCGCCGCTTCGCTCGCCACACGACGCTCCCCTACCCATCCGCACACCTGGACTCTCAACGCTCGGACAGCCCTGACAGCAACCGCACTGACCGAAGTCAGGTTGGTTGAAGTCTCAGCCGTCTCCGCAAAAGAGAGCCGAGTTAACGCGCGAATGCCACAGCTTCGGCGGTGTGCTTGAGCCCCGCTAAATTGTCGGCGCGGAATCACTTGACCAGTGAGCTATTACGCACTCTTTCAAGGGTGGCTGCTTCTAAGCCAACCTCCTGGTTGTCTGTGCAACTCCACATCCTTTCCCACTTAGCACACGCTTAGGGGCCTTAGCTGGTGATCTGGGTTGTTTCCCTCTCGACTACGAACCTTATCGCCCGCAGTCTCACTGCCACGTTCTCACTTACCGGCATTCGGAGTTTGGCTGACTTCAGTAAGCTTGTAGGCCCCCTAGGCCAACCAGTAGCTCTACCTCCGGCAAGAAACACGTGACGCTGCACCTAAATGCATTTCGGGGAGAACCAGCTATCACGGAGTTTGATTGGCCTTTCACCCCTACCCACAGCTCATCCCCCAGGTTTTCAACCCTGGTGGGTTCGGTCCTCCACGCGGTCTTACCCGCGCTTCAACCTGGCCATGGGTAGATCACTCCGCTTCGGGTCTACAGCATGCGACTCATTCGCCCTATTCAGACTCGCTTTCGCTACGGCTACCCCTCACGGGTTAACCTTGCCACATACCGTAACTCGCAGGCTCATTCTTCAAAAGGCACGCGGTCACTTCACGTCAGCAGAGCTGACTCGCTCCCACGGCTTGTAGGCACACGGTTTCAGGTACTATTTCACGACCCCTCACCGGGGTGCTTTTCACCTTTCCCTCACGGTACTTGTTCACTATCGGTCACCAGGGAGTATTTAGGCTTAGGAGGTGGTCCTCCCGGATTCACACGGAATTTCTCGGGCTCCGTGCTACTTGGGATCCCGTTCGGGAGTCGTACAGGTTTCGCTTACGGGGGTATCACCCTCTGTGCCGACGCTTTCCAACGTCTTCGACTACCCATACGATTTATAACTCCCTGCTAGATCAGCAGCTCTAGCAGAACGGTCCCGCTACCCCAACCACGCAACGCCTGCCGGCTTTAACACGTGACTAGTTTGGCCTCTTCCCTTTTCGCTCACCACTACTCAGGGAATCGCGGTTGCTTTCTCTTCCTGTGGGTACTGAGATGTTTCACTTCCCCACGTTACCTCCGCCTACCCTATGTGTTCAGGTAGGGGTACTAAGCAATTACGCTTAGTGGGTTTCCCCATTCGGAAATCCCCGGATCGAAGTCTGGTTGCCGACTCCCCGGGGCTTATCGCAGGCTCCTACGTCCTTCTTCGGCTCCTGGTGCCAAGGCATCCACCGTGTGCCCTTAATAACTTGGCTACTACAGATGATGCTCGCGTCCACTATGCAGTTCTCAAAGTACGGGCGGTCCCGGCCTCTAGACCGCCGCGTACCCCGGTTCGCGCGCCTGCCTAAAACTTCCGGCGTGAATAGCGCGTGACCGAGGCCGTACGGCGAGAGGCCAGTCCAGTCCAAGGGAGGACCAAAGAGCGTCCGTTCCCTCAGGACCCAACAGCGTGCTCGGCCAGGCCGTCATCGCGGCCACCGTTCCATCCTGCAAGCAGGCGTACTAGGCGGCGTTGACTAACCACCAGACCGAATAACCAGTGCTCCACTAATGAGCTAGCCACCCCAGGACGTTCGCCTGAGATGTGGCTCTGGACGCGGTACCCCGTGTTCTGCAACACGATGGCCTGCGCCAGCTGCTCCTTAGAAAGGAGGTGATCCAGCCGCACCTTCCGGTACGGCTACCTTGTTACGACTTCGTCCCAATCGCCGGCCCCACCTTCGACGGCTCCCTCCCACAAGGGGTTAGGCCACCGGCTTCGGGTGTTGCCGACTTTCATGACGTGACGGGCGGTGTGTACAAGGCCCGGGAACGTATTCACCGCAGCGTTGCTGATCTGCGATTACTAGCGACTCCGACTTCATGGGGTCGAGTTGCAGACCCCAATCCGAACTGAGACCGGCTTTTTGGGATTCGCTCTACCTTGCGGTTTCGCAGCCCTTTGTACCGGCCATTGTAGCATGTTTGCAGCCCAAGACATAAGGGGCATGATGACTTGACGTCATCCCCACCTTCCTCCGAGTTGACCCCGGCAGTCTCCTATGAGTCCCCGGCATTACCCGCTGGCAACATAGGACGAGGGTTGCGCTCGTTGCGGGACTTAACCCAACATCTCACGA
>Ga0302234_10003020_pt1 | contig 10414 bp, 7 predicted proteins | sample II_Palsa_N3_2_FD_193576 | JGI IMG/M metagenome (GOLD analysis project Ga0302234, IMG submission 193576) | Peat permafrost microbial communities from Stordalen Mire near Abisko, Sweden - II_Palsa_N3_2 | ecosystem: Environmental > Terrestrial > Soil > Palsa > Peat permafrost | place: Sweden... | reverse complement strand
AGCGGCTGTGCCTGCAGAAATGGAGCCTTGCAACATAAGCCGATCGGGATGCAGACCTGCTTCTGCGACCATATCGAGAAACTGCTGTGTCTCGGGGTCGAGAACCGGATGTGCCGACGACGGCGTCACCAGACTCGACGGGGATCGCAGGGGGGCGCCAAGGGGGGCGGTTGGGTTCATGAGTACAGGTTCCGATGAAAATGCGGTTCCGGATGTCCGGGATCGGCGCCGTGCGCTGCTATGCAAGCAGGGCGACCGATCTGCTGAAGACGAACATCCCGTCAGCAACTATTTTCATGGAGACGCACCCGAGTGCGTCAGTTAACCTTTGCTAAGAACCGTTAACGACACTGCCGGAGCTGCGCCTGATAAGGCTGGGCGGCCGTTTTCAGGCGACTTCTCCAGACACGGGCAGGCTTGCTGCCTGCCATATACTCAGGCGCTCACGACACCACGAGGGGGCGTCGAGACGGCCGTCTGCAATCAGTGCCTCGATGCAGGGTTGGGATCCGGCGCTGGCAAAAAACTCCAATTGCATGATGGTGCTGCCTCGCGGCACGATGGGCCGTCCTTCAAGCAAAGCCTCGAAGCCCACGGCCCATTTATCCCAGTGCGAGAGCCCACGCAGGCGGGTCCGCTCGCGTAATTTGTCGGTCAGGGAGCGCGCCATGGCCGTCTCGCCGGCCCATATCGCGATCGGGATGGAGCCGATGGCAAGACCGTAGCAGATCGATAGATCATGGTCGACGGCCAGCGCCAGCTCGGCGCATTCCCGGGCAAGCGCCATGGCCTGATCGGGTGAGCCTTGCAGCCAGAGGATACGCATCAGGAGCGACATGGTCGCGATTCGGCCGTCGACCTGCGCATGGTTTGCATGATTGGCGCGTACCGGATCTTCATCGCGCGCGATGACGTCTTCGATCAAAGAGCGTGCCTTAAGCTGATTCCCCAGAAAATGATGCGACAGAGCCATCATGTGATCCGCGGTCTGCAAGGCCGACAAATCCCCGGTGCGCACGGCGAGATCGCTGAAATTCTCGGCCAGCTGCAAGCTTTCCGCATAGCTTCCGGCGAGGATGCGTTGCGCCCAGATTCCCCACAGCGTGCGCATCTCCATGCCTTCGTTGTTGAGACTTTTGGCTGCTGCGTAAGCTTGTTCAAAAGCATGCGCCATCTCCGCTATCGGTCCGCGCGTGTGCCAGAGGGCATGGCCGTAAGCCGCGAGCAACTCGATATGCTCGGGTGTTCCCGCCAGATCCGTGCCTTCCACCGCGGCGATCGCATGTTCGGCCAGTCCGAGGAATTCGTGGGGTAAAGACAGGTGAAACCAGAGTGGTGCGGTGACAATCACCAAGGTGATGGCGAGGGTCGGCTCGCCTTGCTGGCGGAATGCCCAGTCGAGCGCGGCGCGGATATCGTCGATCCGCCGACTGTGGATGGCGAGCCATTCCCGTGGCGCTTTACCTTCCCAAGCCGCCGCAGGATCGGCAAAAATCTGGCAGCAATGCGCCGCGTGACGCCGCCTCACGTCGTCGATCTCGTTTGCCTCCATCAGGCGCAAGTGCGCGTAGTGGCGAGTGGTATCCAGCAGCCGGTAAGGCGACGGTGAACCGCCGGCGTCGCATGAAATCAGCGATTTGGAGATCAATCCTGTGGTCGCGTCGAACACGGCAAGTTCGTCGAGTTCCTGGCAGCCGGCTACTGCCGCGGCCTCACTCATATCGAACGATGCCCGCATCACGGATAAGCGCCGCAGAACTTGCTGTTCCTGCGGCTGTAGCAGTTCATAGCTCCAATCGAGCGTCGCGCGTAGCGTTTGCTGACGTGGCAACGCGGTTCGGCGGCCTTGTGTGAGCAGGGCAAAGCGGTCGTCCAGACGAGCGGAAATCGCCTGCACGTCCATCAAGCCGACACGCGCCGCGGCGAATTCAATCGCCAGCGGAATGCCATCGAGTCTTCGGCAGATATCGCCAACCGCGCTGACGTTTGCTTCGGTAAGGATAAATGAATCGCTTGCCGCTTTGGCTCGGTCGTGAAACAGCGCGATGGCGGGATATGCCCGCGCCTGCTCGGTGCTGAGGCGCATCCCCGATTCCGGGGAGGGGAGTGCGGCGAGCCGGTGCACCGACTCGCCATTGGCTCGCAACGGTTCCCTGCTCGTCACCAGCAGGTGCACACCAGACCCCAGTTGTAACAGCCTCTCCGCCAGGTCCGCGACTGCCTCGATCAGATGCTCGCAGTTGTCCAGCACCAGAAGAACCGGCGTGTAGCCCAGCGCCGAGATTAGATCCGGGATGGGGTCTGCGCTGGAAACCGCGACCCCGACGGCTAAGGCCACCGTACTGGCTGCGTGCGACGCCTCGGAGACCGGGGCGAAATTGACAAAGAATGCGCGGGCGCCGGTCTCCGCCGAAAATCGATGCGCAATCGCCAGGGCGACTGTCGTTTTTCCCATTCCGCCGGGCCCTGTGATGGTCAGAAAGCGCCGCTCGGGTAACTGCTCACTCAGCCCTGCGACGACTTCGTCGCGACCGATGACACGCCCTAGTGTTACCGGCAGCGTCCGCGCGCCACTGTTGGTCACGGTCGCCGGGGCGGAGGCCGCAGATTTGACCACCGGTACCGCAAGACGGTATCCCCGGCCTGTCTCGTTGACGATATAGCGGACCCCCTGCAGACCGTCGCCCAAGGCTTTGCGCAGAGCCGCCATATGTACCCGAAGGGCGCCTTCGTCGACGACGTGGTCGGCCCATACGCGGTCGCACAAATCCCTGGTTGACACCAGCGCGCCGGCGTTTTCGACCAGTACGACGAGAATATCAAGGGCTCTGCTGCCGAGTCGAACAGGTTCATCGTCTTTCGTCAGAGCGCGCTGCGGGAAATGCAAGCTAAAAGGGCCGAACGTAAAGGAGCACGCAGTGACCATCAAACTACCTCTACTTGAATTGTTATTAACGGTAGATGCCGTGCGCTTTACAGCCGCCGCAGCGATTCATGCAGAAAATTGCCATATGATCGCCGCTGCCCGCAGCAGCGGCAACTTAAACGTTCTGAAAGTTGCGCGGCACACACGTTTGTCGGTGGCCACGACCGGTGACCGCGGTTGCGTGGCGCTTGCGCAGAAGTGCCGAGCGAAGCGTGCATAGCAATAGTTAACACCACTTAACTGGAGTTGCGAGTCTCGCCGGCAGAAGATTCAGTCCATGCACTTTGACCTTTGATGCGAGGAAAATCATGGAACGTCTGAAAGCGCTGGAGATATTCAAAGCAGTTGTGGATCACGGCAGTTTCATCAAGGCGGCCGACGTTATGTGTGTCGGTGCTCCGTCCGTTAGCCGGGCGGTTCAGGATCTTGAAGTGCTGCTCGGGGTGCAACTATTCCACCGAACCACCCGCAAGGTAATCCTGACCGCGGTCGGACAGACGGTGCTTGAATACGCGGTCGGGGTTCTGGATTGCTACGACGACCTCGCGCGGATCAGTAACGACATTACCCTTGAGGTTTCAGGCGATCTTCGTCTCGAAGTGCCGGCTTTCTTCGATATGAGCCGTCTCACGCCGGTTCTGGCGAGCTTTATGCGCGAGTACCCCAAAGTGCGGGTGGATACGCGCTTGGTTGACGGCAGCGGCGAATCGATTGGGGATCAGGCCGATCTTTCGATTGTCGTCGGCCGGCCGGTTCCACCCTCATGCATTGCACGAGCACTTGCCGCAACGCGCTTGGGTATCTATGCCAGCCCGGCCTTTCTCGCCCGCACCGGCATGCCGAAGCATCCGGACGAAGTGCGCTCGGAACATTGGATGGCGACCGCGGCCGGGCCGCATGACGCGTCGTGGCAGCTGACCCATTGCGCCAGCGGCGAACAGTCGACCATCAGCGCCGAGAGCGCATTTCGCAGCAACTGTCCCAGCGTATTGATTTCCGCGGCTCTGGATGGTGTCGGCGTGGCCATTCTGCCGACGCATATTGGAAGTGTCTCTGAAGCGCGCGGCGAACTCGTGCGCATCTTGAGCGACTGGCAGGCACCGTGGCTCGATACGCAACTGGTTTATCGATCGCGGCGCAACCAGCCGTTGCGGGTACGCAAATTGGTCGATCGCCTGGTCAACGGTTTTGGCGAGAGTTCGGTCTCCGAAGCAGATTTGCCGTCGGCGTACCGCCCCACACCTATGACCCCAGTCAGCCGGTACGCGGCGGATGCACGCCATTCTTTAATGGCGGCGTGATTCGGCATCGACATTTCCCTAACTGAAATAGCGTGATTTCTTTCGTATAGAGCCCATCATCATGAATCCAAATTATGTCTTGTCGGTATTGCGTACGACGTCAAATGCCTTTGACTTGCCATTTCCGCCATGCATGGAAAATCGGCTGGGCGAGGAGGCTGCGCCGCAACACCTCGCCTGTGTACCGCCACCACGGACCAAGCCGGCGCAGATTGTTCCTTTCCTGATGGGCTGCTTCTGGGCACTGCTGCAGCATGCTTGCCGCGTTGACACCGACCTGGGTACGATGGGACTCTGTGCCTTGCTTGCCTCCAGGGCGATACGGTTCAGCGCGAATTGCGTGACTTCGACGCTTAGCCGTGCTTGAGAATCCAGGTGATTCTCAAGCACGTTGTAAACCGGCTGTGCCGGACTTCATTCGACGCGTTCACACGCGTCGCTAAAGTCGTCAAGGCTTGGTCGCGGCACCTCAATCGTTGTGCGGCGTATGCGCATGCTTCGCTTGACGCGCAGCATCTCGATCAGCTCGAACAATGCCCGAACATCGGCAATGCTGGATTCGGCCTCGAAATGTACCGCCACCCTCTTCAGTAGTTCACTCGCCTCCTTTGATCGACCTTCGGCGTGCAGGAGGTTTGCCATCGCCATCGAGGCGCGCAGTTCCCACATTCTCGCCCCCTGTGCACGTGATAGTTCGATTGCCTTTGCGAAGCAGGTGGATGCGTAAGCGAGCTTGTCGTGCGCGGCTTCTTCGGCTCGATCTTGTGTGCCTGCTTCGGCTTGTGCCACGATACCCATCGCACGCCACACTTCCGCAAGGAAAAATAGCTCGCCGTTGCTTTGACAAAACGCCAGTACTTCGGCCACCCGCACCGAGGCTTCCGTCAGCCGTCCCGCAGCGACCAGTGCTTCGGCGCACACGATGATACACGGCGTAACCAAACGTCTGAAGCCGCGGGCAATCAAGCTGTCGAGCGAAGCTTCGAGCACCGACAGCGCGCCTTCCGGCCGTCCTTCCAGGATGTCGCGGTAAGCCGATAAGCAGTCGCAGTAATCTCGCCAGATATCGAGCTCATGAAGCGCGGCTTGCGAGCGCATGATCTCCAGATAATGCGTGGCGCGCGGCAGGTCACCGGACATCAGCGCCAGCGGTGCAGCCGCGGCACCCAATACATGTATGAGCGACGGCTCCATGGCTTCGGGGCGGACCAAATTGACCAGTGTGTCGACCAGTGCTATCGCTTCGTCGGGATCTCCCTGAAGCCAGGCGATGCGCGCGAGCGTTCCATTACAGAATACCAGGGGGTCAACGCCAAAGCGGCTTCCTTGTCGCGCATCGCCGTGGAGTCGAGAGAAGCGCTGCCTGGCGCTATGCAGGCGCTGCTTCGCCTCGGCGTGCTGACCGAGACAATGCAGCGAAATGGCGACTAGCTGATCCGCGAGAATCTGTTGCCACTCGGTACCATTCTCCTGCGCATGCTGCTGGAAGCGTCGCGCGAACTTCATCGATTCATTGATGTTTCCGCAGGAAATCATGGTGTTCCACAAGCCCCACAGTGCACGAGCATGAAACTCATGATCGTGGGATTCAAGGGCGAGGGTGGAGACGTCACGCCAAAGTTTGACCGACTTCGAAACAGGCCCTCGAACATGAGGCAGTGCCGACGCCAAGGCCGCGCGTACGCGCATTTCGCTGACGGCATCCAGCGCTCTGGCGGGAAGGTTTTCCAGTACGTCGACGGCTTGCGTGGCGCGGGTGTAGCACTCTTCAATCATGCCGAAATCGAGCAATGCGCCGAGCAGATTCGAGGCAAGTTCGACGCCGAACCGCGGATCGCCATCGGGCGATAATGCCCAATCGAACGCACTGCGCGCGTCGTCGAGCGTTTGTCGCAGATCCGGCGAATTGTCTGCACCGGTTCGTGTCGTTTCGCTCAAGCGGGCCTGGAAGAAACTGGAGAAATAGCGGGCGCCACGCGAGGTGATTTCCTGCTTTTCGCCTTCAGCCTGGAGCTTCTCCAGCGCATATGCCCGGGTCGATTCGGGCAAACGGTATTTTGCCACGGGGCCGTCGAACTCGACGTTGACGAGCGATTTGTTGACGAGTTCGCTGATGCCGCAGATCACGCTCCCTACTGTCAATTCGGCGTCGCACACGACCGCGCACATCGCCTCGAAAGTGAAGCCGCCGCCGAATATCGCGAGACGGCGGAAGAGCGAGCGGGTGCTTGCGTCGAGTAAAGCGAAGCTCCAGTCGAAAGTCGCACGTAAGGTTTGATGGCGCGGCAGTGCGGTTCGATAGCCGCCCGTCAGAATCGCCATTCGGTCATCCAGCCGCCGATACACGCCTTCCACGCCGAGTGCGACGATGCGAGCAGCCGCTAACTCGATGGCCAGCGGGATACCGTCCAGGCGGCGGCAGATTTCGCCGACGAGCCGGATCTCATCGCTGTCCAGGCACACTTGTCCTTGCAAGGAATTGGCGCGTGTCAGAAACAGATCCACTGCCGAATGTTGCAAAATTTCAGTGTCGGTGGATTGGGGCCGCGGCACATCCAGCGGATCGACGCGAAATACCGTCTCGGGCATGATGCGCAGCGGTTCCCTGCTGGTAACGAGCACCCGCAGCGAATCGCTTACTGCAATCAACGACTCCACGGTTTCCGCCACATAGTCAATCACATGTTCCGCGTTATCCAGCAGTAGCAGTCTACGGTTTTGGCCAAGCGCCGCCGCGACCTGTGCAACATCGGCTTGCTGGCCGGATATGGGCTGTCCGCATCCTTCGACGATTGCCGCGAGCACAGCCTCGCGTGTTGTCAGGGTAGCTAATTCGATTAAACAAGGCGGTTCGGGAAAATCCACCGCGGCGTGGCGTGCCACTTCGATCGCGAGACTGGTCTTGCCTATGCCGCCGGCACCGACCAGCGTCAACACATGGGTTTGAGCCAGCATTGCGCGGATCTGCTCAAGCGCTGCGTCGCGCCCCACGAAGTCGATCTTGGGCGGTGGCAGACGGCGCGCGCCGGAGGTCTGCGAGCTTGCCGCTTTTGCTTGAGATTGCTGCTGCGGCTGCATTAGCTGATACCCGCGGCCGGGTATGGTACGTATCAGGTCCCGGTCCGGCCCGAGCGCTTTTCGTAGCGCCGAAATATGGACTTGGATATTGTTTTCTTCGACTACGGTTTCCGGCCAGACGGCCTCCATCAACTCGTCTTTTGTAACGAGACGCCCGGCGGCTGAGGTGACTACCGCGAGAATGTCGAAAGCGCGGGATCCAAGGCGCACAACTTCGCCGCCTTGCCGCAAAGTGCGCATTTCCAGATCGATTTGAAAGCGGCCGAGTTCGATCATGTCGGTTTCAGGTCCAGGAAATATGAAGACGTGTGTTCCACCGGCAGTTCATAAGACAGAAAAAGCGAACAGCGGTGGCACACATGAACGGCCATCATCGACCTGACTCAAATGTACCTTGGCCAAAGGTACGCGTCTTGTCTGTTAGTGCGATGCTTTGTATGAAAGTCTATCGGTATATACCGGCGCCATCGATCAAAGCGAAGTGCACATGGCTCAGCAGCTCAGCTGCCGACGCCATGTTCCCGGCGGCATGCCGACCAGTTGCGAGAAAATTCGCGTGAAATGACTCTGATCGGCGAAACCGCATGCAATGGCGATTTCCGACAAGGGGGAGTCGGAGTATTTGAGGAGGTCGCGCGCGCGCTCGATCCGATGTTCGAGCAGCCATTGATGCGGTGTGCGGTCCGTAGTCTCGCGAAACGCGCGGATGAAGTAGCTGCGTGACAAATTGCACGCGTTTGCGATCTCTTCGAGCGACACATTTTTCCGCATCTTCGCGAGCAGCATATCCTTGGCCCGAGCTTCATGCAACTTGGACAGCCGCTGGATTTTTTGGGGCGATTGAACGGCTGCGTTGCCGTATTGATCGAGCAAATGTGTCCCGATTGTGACGCCCAGTTGCTCGACAAACAGCGGACTTACTTCGTTCTCGCGGTCGAGCGTGAGCGCTAATATCTGCGCGAGATGGCCGAGGATAGGGTCCATGCGGCCGGCCACCGATGACAGGCGCGGTGTGCTGGACCCGCATCGCTCGTAGCTGGCCTTGGTGATGAAGGCACGTGAGAGTTCCACCAGCAGGAAGTCAAACCCGCCGTTCAACTCGGCTTTGTAGTCATCCTCGAAATCACGAAGGTACACCGAGCCCTTGTTGAAGTCATGCGTCGTCCATCTATGCCCGGAGAAAATGCGCCGGCGATGGCCGGCCTTCAGCGACACGCCGAGAAGAAAGCCGCGATCCGAGGCGGTCATGTTGACCGCATTCGTCTTGCTGTCGCGGGTGCATTTACGAAAAAACTTGAATTCGCCGGTGTCGAGTTCGAGATCTCTCTGTAGTTGGCTCGACAGGCATCCTAACGAATCTTTCGGTCGTACTACTGTAGCGGTAGAAGTTTGTGCATCGTTAAGCATGATTCATCACCTCGGTTTGTCGCGCTGCAGTCTTACGCCAGAGTAATTTAAACGAATTAATCGAAAATTAAGCGTTGTAATGGCCAGCCATTATGAAGTATGAATTTATAAAAATCAAAAGAGTGAATTGAAGGTTTCCTTTAATACATGACAGGTTGACGCGCTTGTTTCCGTTTCGCGCGGCGGCAGGCCTCGGCTCGGCTAAATAGCCAAGGCCCCCGGATCGGCAGCGAATGCCGCGCTGCTTGATGCCAGCGACGGCACTCGAATATGCCTTAGCTCTGCAGGAAAGCCAGCAGATCGGCATTGACCTTATCTGCTTCGGTCGTGCACATGCCATGAGGCGCGCCCGCATAGACCTTCAAGGTGGCGTTCTTCACGATTTTCGCCGACATGCGGCCGGACTCGTCGATCGGGACGATCTGGTCGTCGTCGCCGTGCAGGATCAGCGTCGGTACGTCGATCTTCTTCAGATCGGCGGTGTAATCGACCTCCGAGAATTGCTTGATACATTCGTATTGGCCTTGGATCGAGCCGAGCATGCCTTCGCGCCAGAACTCGTCGATCGCGCCTTGCGAGACTTTCGCATTGGGCCGATTGAAGCCGTAGAACGGCACGGCGAGGTCCTTATAGAATTGCGAACGATTGCTCGCGACACTCGCACGAATGCCGTCGAACACGGCCATCGGCAAGCCGTTCGGATTGCTCTCGGTTTTGACCATGATTGGCGGTACAGCCCCGATCAGCACGACTTTGGCAACCCGCGAGGTGCCATGACGGCCGATGTAGTGGGCAATCTCGCCGCCGCCCGTCGAATGGCCGACGAGCATGGCGTCCTTCAGGTCGAGCGCGTTGATCACTGCAGCCAGATCGTCGGCATATGTGTCCATGTCATTGCCGTGGGACGGCTGGTCGGAGCGTCCATGACCGCGGCGGTCGTGGGCGATGACCCGATAGCCTTTCTGTACCAGGAACAGCATCTGTGGATCCCACGCGTCCGCGTCGAGCGGCCAGCCGTGCGAGAAGACGACCGGTTTGCCGGTGCCCCAGTCTTTGAAGAAAATGCGCGTACCGTCTTTAGTGGTTACCGTGTTCATCGTATGACGTTCTCCATGCTGTGAGTTGGATGAATTGCTCTCGCTTGCACTGCTGCTGGTGGACGCAGCAGCCATTACCGCCATCGCCGCGCCTGCTGCGCCCGCGGTAAGCAGCTGGCGACGATTTACCGATGGAACTGCCGATTGATTAGCCATTTTTTCTCCAGTCTTGTTAGGTGGGTATATGTGTCGTCGTGACCACGTGTGACGGGGCATCACAGGCTTCAATCGTAAGGCTTCGCTAACTATATTGAACTTTAGAAGGCTTAAATCTTATTAACGTTAGACACTCAAGATGCTGGATAACCGAGCCCGAAGGATTGGGCCAGTTGTGGGCCTTTCAAAAGCAGAGGTTCGACAGCGCTGCGCCGTGCAGCGGCCCAACTGCCGAGCAGCTGCACGACTTCCGTGCCAGATGCGCTGACTAACGCTTCGGCCAGGCTCACGGCATCGTCGGCGGATTTCGAGGTGCCGGAGCCGGTGTGAGGCCGCAAGGTGCACGCGGCATCGCCCACCAAAGCGATACGCCCCTGGGCGAAGGAGGGGCTCAAAGCGTCGGAAATGGCTTGCAGGAAGGGAGTCTCCGTCGCGCTCACCAGTTGCGA
>Ga0302234_10003017_pt1 | contig 10418 bp, 10 predicted proteins | sample II_Palsa_N3_2_FD_193576 | JGI IMG/M metagenome (GOLD analysis project Ga0302234, IMG submission 193576) | Peat permafrost microbial communities from Stordalen Mire near Abisko, Sweden - II_Palsa_N3_2 | ecosystem: Environmental > Terrestrial > Soil > Palsa > Peat permafrost | place: Sweden... | reverse complement strand
GTACTTCCAACGAGATCATTTCTCAAAATAAGAACGATCGTTCGATTATAGGACGCCGGACTGCTTTGCTGGGCATTCGAGATTTGAGGAAACCTTCGGATTTAGGCAAATACGTGGTTTTCGTGCCTTGTCACTGATGCGCTGTATCTGTTCCGCATCCTACAATGGGCAACCTAAAACCATCGCCAATCCACTATGCCGTTCGCGAACTTTACCCGATTTGACGTCAAGACCGGCGATGTCCATATCGCCGGCTTGCGCGGCGGTTCCGGACCCGCTTTGCTGTTGCTGCACGGCCATCCGCAAACGCATATGATCTGGCACCGCTTGGCCGAGCGGCTGGCTGAGCATTTTACGGTGGTCCTGACCGACTTGCGCGGTTACGGCGCTTCGTCGAAGCCGCGTGCACCGGCCGATGTCGAAGCCGTTCCGCACGATCTATATAGCAAACGGGCGATGGCGGCGGATCAGGTCGCCGTGATGCAGCATCTGGGCTTCGACAAATTCCTGGTGTGCGCGCATGACCGCGGCGCGCGCGTGGCGCATCGGATGGCGCTCGACCATCCCGATCGAGTCGAACGCCTGATGCTGCTCGATATCGCGCCGACCCTGGAAATGTACGAGAACACCGATCGTGCATTTGCAAGCGCTTATTTCCATTGGTTCCTTTTGATCCAGCCCGAGCCGTTTCCCGAAACCCTGCTGGGCGCGGCTCCTGAGGCTTACCTCGAACGCGTGATGGGCGGCCGTCATGCCGGTTTGGAGGTTTTTGCGCCCGAGGCGCTCGCGGCGTATAAACAGGCATTTGCCGATCCGGCCACGATTCATGCCATCTGCGAGGATTACCGTGCTTCCGCGACGATAGATCTGGAGCGCGATCGCGATGATGTCGAGCGCGGTCATAAAGTTGCTTGCCCGCTGCGCATCTTGTGGGGCGAGTATGGCGTGATCGAGCAATGCTTTGAACCGCTGGAGGCATGGCGGCGTGTGGCGCGCGATGTCAGCGGTCGGGCGCTGGCTTGTGGGCATTACATCCCCGAGGAAGCACCGGAAGCGCTGTACGAGGAGATTCTGTCTTTTTTCGAAGCGAGGGCGAATTAAGCCGGCTGACGGTAAGCGCGCAGTAACGGCGCAATTAAGCTGGTATCGGGCGGAAAGCGGCGCGGCTTCGGGAAAGTCCCGATGTGGTGGGCCGGCCACCGCCCTACTATCAAATAGACGCTGATCACGTCTGAAAATTTATGCCGCACGGCTTGTGACCGAGCGGCTTTCTTTTATGTGCAGCCCAGCTTTGCTACGCTCTCCTTACCAGCCGACCGGCAACGGGTGTTCGCAAGCTCATTATTAGCGCTAGCACGCCTCGATTCGATCTTCCACGATCCGCAAAGTACCACCGCGCTCCAGTGCCGCCAGCATTTCGCTGAGGACTGCGGAATGGTCTGTATGCAATATCTGCAAACACGACTGCACCAGGCTGGAGCCGTCGATAAAGCGATCGAGTTCGGCTAACGACATGCTGCGCGCTTCAAGCAGCTTAAAGGCGATCAATACTTTGAGCGCATTGCTGGCATTGCGGCGCGGGTCGGCGCGCAAGTAGGCAAGTCGTGAAAAGGCACGCGCGAGCGCTCCGGCGACATCCGTAAACGGTGCGCCGTGACCGGGGATCACGATGTCCACATCGAGGCTCTCGATCAGTTCGAGTACGGCTTGTTGTTCTGCAAAACCGCTGGCGCCGATCAGTTCCGGAAAAATCACGCCGAAGCCGTTTTCCCACAAGGCATCGGCTGTTATCAGAATGCGTTCGGCGCGGCAGTAAAGTATCAGCGAGTGAGGTTCATGTCCGGGGGCTGCGTGCACTTCCCATAGCAGGTCACCCAATTCGAGCACCTGACCGGGCGTGAGTGTGCGTTGAAAATCAAAACGTTCGCAGCACTGACCGGCGGCCTTAAAACCCTGCTCTAGTTCGTCCCATGCGCGGACCTTGTCGGCATCGAGCTGCGGGATGGCGATGTCGCAGCGGTAATGCCGTTGCAGCAGCGCATTGCCGCCGCAGTGGTCGGTATGCAAATGGGTATTGACGATCAAATCCAGCGTCCGACCGTTGAGCGCATGTTGAATCAGCGCCAGGGTCTGCTCTGCATGCGTCACATAGCCCGTGTCGACCACAGCGACACCATGACTGCCGTACAGCAGGATATTGTTCGATGATAGCCAGCCCCGTTCCAGGACGTGAATGGATGCAGGTAGCGCGGGAGCCGTCTTGAGCATGGGTATTTATCGTGGGGTGAGCGGTGTCGGCGAGGCTTGGCGCTGCGCGATGATAGTCAGCAGCCGGGATTGCTGTGCCGCGCTCATCGACGACCATGCGGCGATTTCGTCCAGCGTGCGCCAACAGCCTTTGCACCAGCCGGTGTCCGGATCCATTTTGCAAACGCCGTTACAGGGCGAGCTAGGGTAATCGCTCATTGCATCAGGGTTGCAGGGGCGTCGCGCTAGCGTGCTCGACACGTTCGGCGATATCGACCACCGGCGCGCCCGTCAGGGCGACGAGTTGTTGTGGTGTCAGTTCGAAGACCGCATGCGGATGACCGGCTGCGGCCCACAGACTCTCCAGCGCCAGCAGGTCGGCATCGATCAGCGTGACGGGTGGCGAGGCATGGGCAAGCGGCGCCACCCCGCCAATGGCATAGCCGGTTTTGTCGCGCACATATTGGGCATTGGCTTTGCCGATCGGGCCAACCTGGGCGGCCACTTTGATTTCATCGACGCGGTTGGCGCCGCTGGCAATCACCAGCACGGGCACATCGTCGGCCAGGCGTCGGAAGATAATCGATTTCGCAATTTGCGCCACTTCGCAACCCAGGCCACTGGCCGCTTGCGCCGAAGTACGGCCGCTTTCGGGCAACATCACGACCGTGCCGCTGTGCCCCAGCGTTTGCAAAATACCGGAGACGCGCCGCGCGGCGTCGGGTAACTCCGCGGCCTCGGGCGAAGCGGATGGGGGTGTGAATTGAGTCATCGTGGTATCCGTCGATACAAGTTTCAGTGCGGCATTTCAGGCGGCGCGTTGCTTGGCCAAGATGGCCTTGCCGGCTCGCGAAGCATTCGCGCGGCCGATGGCGCTTGAAATAAAGTCGCCCGCCGTCACGACTTTTTGCAGGTCGATACCGGTCTCGATACCCAAACCATGCAGCATATACAGCACGTCTTCGGTGGCGACATTGCCGGTGGCGCCCTTGGCATAAGGGCAGCCGCCCAAACCAGCGACCGAGGCGTGGAAAATCGTAATGCCTTCCTGGAGGGCTGCGTAAATATTGGCTAATGCCTGACCATAGGTGTCATGGAAATGACCCGACAAGCGTTCGCGCGCAAATACCCGGCTGGCCGCCGCCATCACCTTGCGGGTTTGTTCCGCCGTCGCAACGCCGATGGTATCGGCGATATCGATCTCGTCGCATCCCAGTGCGGCAAGTCTTTCGATAACATCGAGCACCGATGCCACGGGCACGTCGCCCTGATAGGGACAGCCGAAACAACATGAAATGCTGCCGCGCAAACGCAGGCCTTGCTGTTTTGCCGCCTGCGCCACCGGCTCGAAGCGGGCGATGCTTTCGGCGATGCTGCAGTTAATATTCCGTTGCGAGAAGGCCTCGCTGGCTGCACCGAAAATCACCACTTCATCGATGCCCGCCGCCACCGCGCCTTCGAAACCGCGTAGGTTCGGGGTCAATCCCGAGTAGATCGCATCGCTGCCGCGGCGGATGCCGGCCATCACCTCGCTGCCGTCGGCCATTTGCGGCACCCATTTGGGCGAGACAAACGAAGCGGCTTCGATATTCGCGAAACCTGCCGCAGTCAATTGATCGATCAATTCGATTTTGACGGCGGTAGGAACGAAATCTTTTTCGTTCTGCAGACCATCGCGCGGGCCCACTTCGACTACTTTGACATGTTGGGGCAAATTCATGGTGCATCTCCCTATCGGCAGTGAACGCTTTTGCGGTACCGAGGCCGGCAATGGCAAGCGCCTTGGGCACGGATTTCCCAATCGGAATCCGCTTTGATAGCGCTATTCTAGAGAAGAATTCGCATCAGGACAGCCGATACTCAAGGATATCGAGCCGTCCATGCGCCTAGCCAAGCCGCCGTAACGTCAACTTGATGCTTAATAGCCGCGTCGCCGGTCGACGACTCCCGTGACGGGTTCGCCGCTCGCCAGCGCCTCCATTTTCCCGGCGATTTGCTCGATGCTGTCGGTCGGCGAAGTCAGCGCTGAAATATGCGGCGTAATGCGAATCCGAGGTTCGTCCCAAAACGGATGCGCGGCCGTCAGCGGCTCATCGCGGAACACGTCCAGCGTTGCACCGGCGATCTGTTTGCTGGCGATGGCGGCGAGCAGATCCGGCTCGACCAGGTGGGCCCCGCGTGCAACGTTGACGATATAGGCCGGCGCCGCGAGTTTGGCAAAAGTGCGCTGGTTCAGGATGTCGCGGGTTTCCGGCGTGTTGGGCAGTAGATTCACCAGAACTTTGCAGCCATCGAGAAATGCGTCGAATTGTGCCGGGCCCGCATAGCTGCGGATACCGTCGTACTCGCGAGGCGAGCGGCTCCAGCCTCGCACCGGTAAGCCGAAGCCACGCAAGCTTTGCGCCACACGCGAGCCGAGTTGCCCCATGCCCATCACGCCTACGGTGAAGGTTTCGCGTGCATGGGGTTGGATAAAGCGCCATTCATGGCCAGCCTGTTGACGAGCATAGTCATCAAAACGCCGGAAATAATGCAGCACTGCATGACACACATAGTCGATCATTTGCTGCGCCATTCCGGCGTCGTCCAGGCGTATCAAGGGAATGCCGGCCGGCAGCGTACCGGGGGTACGTTGTTCTAGATCGAGCAGGGCATCGACACCTGCCCCCAGATTGAAAATCGCGCGCATGCCGCCGCATTTTTGCAGCAGAGCGGGTGGCGGCTTCCAAAGCAGGGCGTAATCGATGCCGGCAAGGTCTTCAGTGGTGTCGCTTTCGCTCCAGACGCGAACCCTTGCCTGCGGTAGATGTTGGGCGCACGCGGCGAGCCAGTGCGTCGGGTCGGTTCCGGCGAGATACAGGAGCAAGTTCATGGTGCTATTTTGCGAATAAGCGGCTGATATCTTTGAATGCTTTGAATTCAAGCGCATTGCCGCATGGGTCGAGGAAGAACATGGTGGCTTGTTCGCCGACTTCGCCTTTGAAGCGAATGTGAGGCTCGATGACGAATTCGATGTGCGCCGCCTGTAGTTTTTCCGCGAGTTGCTGCCAGGCATCCATTGTCAGGACCACGCCGAAATGCCGTACCGGCACGGCATCGCCGTCGACTTGATTGCGGCTCGCCAAACCGGCTTCTTCGGGTGCCAGGTGCGCGACCAGTTGATGGCCGAAAAAATCGAAATCGACCCAGTCGGGCGAACTGCGTCCTTCAGGACAGCCAAGTAATGTGCCGTAAAAGGCGCGTGCATTATCCAGACTGGTGACGGGAAAGGCTAAGTGAAACGGGGACAAGGTGCTCATCGCCGACTCCTTTGGGCGCGGCGGTGGCCTGCTGAAGGCCGGGCCGCCGCTAATCCGATAGGCTTGTTACTGCACTTGACCGCAGGTATCGCCGCAGCCAGCGGGTGATAATGCTTCGTTTTGCTGCATATCCTGACCTTCGGTACGCATTCCCAGGCGTTTTAACAAGGCGCGGTCCGCATCGGCTTGGGGGTTGCCGGTGGTCAGCAAGCGTTCGCCGTAGAAAATCGAGTTAGCGCCCGCGGCAAAGCACAACGCTTGCAAGGCTTCGTTCATTTGCTCGCGACCGGCTGACAGACGCACCATGGCGCGCGGCATGGTGATGCGTGCGACGGCAATCGTGCGCACGAATTCAAAGGGGTCGATAGGCTCGGTACCGGCCAACGGGGTACCTGCAATCGGCGCCAGATTGTTGATGGGCACGGACTCCGGGTAGGGGCTGAGATTTGCCAATTGCGCGATCAAGCCGGCGCGCTCACGCCGCGATTCGCCCATGCCGACGATGCCGCCGCAACACACATTGATGCCGGCGTCGCGAACGTGTTCCAGGGTATCGAGACGATCCTGGTAAGTGCGGGTGCTGATGATCTGGCCGTAAAACTCGGGCGAGGTGTCGAGGTTATGGTTGTAGTAGTCGAGGCCGGCTTGCTTCAAGGCTTGAGCCTGCTCGCCTTTCAACATGCCCAGCGTGACGCAGGTTTCCAAGCCGAGTTCCTTGACGCCGCGCACCATGGCTGCGACCTGCTCGACCTGATGATCTTTGGGATTGCGCCAGGCGGCGCCCATGCAGAAGCGAGTTGCGCCGTGATCCTTGGCGCTGCGTGCCGCATCCAGCACTTCATTCAAGGGCATCAGTTTGGTGGCTTCCACGCCGGTATCGTATTTGGCCGATTGCGAACAATACGAGCAGTCTTCCGCGCAGCCACCGGTTTTGATCGACAGCAAGGTGGAGCGCTGTATCAGGTTCGGGTCGAAATGTTCGCGATGCACTTGCTGCGCACGAAACAGCAAATCGTTAAAGGGCAGTTCGTACAAGGCGACGATATCGGCGACTTTCCAGGCCGCAACCGGCGCGGCGGGCGGAACTGCGGCGGGTGTTGCTAGGCCGGTGGTCTGAGTGGTTTGGGTCATGGCTTTTCCTTTAAATGCTGAGGATGAATCGCGCGCAGCAGCCTGTCATGCTTTGCACAGGGCCGCTAGCGGCAGAGATTGAATCTCAAGATGGGCTGCCGCTTGGGCGGCAGTCGGAGAACTTAGAAAGGGCACGACGCCGAGTAGCGGCATTTGGTAGTCGCGCGCAAAGCGCCGCTGCAGGGTATCGATATTGGCATCCCGATGCGTCATCAGCGGGTCGACACAATTCGCGATCCAGCCCGCGAGTCGCAGCCCGGTGGCGGCAATCGAAGCCGCGCTGAGCAAGGCATGGTTGATGCAACCCAAGCGCACGCCGACGACCAGGACCACCGGCAAATTCAATGCGACAGCCAAGTCGGCGGTGTCGTGCACGTCGTCCAGCGGCACGCGAAAGCCGCCGACGCCTTCGACTACCACCACATCGGCTTGGGCTGCGACTTGCCGATAGCAGTCGACGATGTGTGCGATATCGAAGCTGACGCCGGCGGCTGCGGCTACGATATGGGGCGCGGCGGGTTCTTCAAACAGATAGGGCGTGGTGAGGGCGATCGGCAATGTGAGATTGCTGGCCGCGGCGAGTTGCTCGACATCGTCGTTTACCAGCCGGCCATTGTGGCGTACGGCACCGGCTGCGATCGGCTTCATCGCGGCGGCGCGCAAACCCAGTTCCACATACGCATGCACCAGCGCGCTGGCAGCTAGGGACTTGCCGATTTCGGTATCGGTGCCGGTCACAAATAGCGAGGGCATCGGGCGTCCTGCGGCCCTCATGCCGCCAACTCGCAGACGCTGTGCAGTGCGGCTTCAAGCCGATCCAGATCCGCGTCGTTATGGGCGGCCGACAAGGAAATGCGCAAGCGTGAACTGCCGACAGGCACCGTGGGCGGCCGGATCGCCGGCACCCAAATGCCTTGTGCATCGAAGGCTTCGGCTAGAGCCAGGGTCGCTTGGTTACTGCCGATCACGAGCGCTTGAATCGCCGTCTGCGAGTCGATCGGCTGCCAGCAGGTGCGCTTGAGCATGTCGCGCACGCGGGCGATGGATAGCGCGAGCCGGCGGCGGCGCGTTTGACCTTCCGCGGAGGCGATCAGCGCCACGCTGGCCGACACGGCATGGGCAACGGCGGGCGGGGCGGCAGTCGTAAAAATATAGGGGCGGGCGCGCTGCACCATCCATTCGATGACGGTTTCATGAGCGATGGCGAAAGCCCCCGCCACGCCGGCCGCCTTGCCCAAGGTGCCGATGTAGATCAAATTGGGTGAGTGCACGGCGGCTTGCTGGACGATGCCGCGACCTTCCCCCAAAATGCCGAAACCATGGGCATCGTCGATCACCAGCCAGGCGTGATACCGCTCGGCCAACTCGACTAGTGCCGCAATCGGCGCGAGATCGCCGTCCATGCTGAATACGCCGTCGCTGACAATCAATTTGCGTTCGGAGGTGCAGGCGCTCAATTGCTGTTCGAGCGTGAGCATATCCAAATGCGGATAGACCTGGATCGCGGCGCGCGATAGGCGTGCACCATCGATCAATGAGGCGTGATTGAGCGCATCCGAGAAAATGGTGGTGTCGCGGCCGGCCAGCGACGATAGCGTGGCGAGGTTGGCCATATAGCCGGTACTGAAAAAGAGTGCGCGCGGAGCACTGCTGAAGCCGCCTGAAAATGCCGCCAGATCTTCTTCGACTTGAGTATGCGCACGCGAATGGCCGCCAAGCAGGTGCGAGCCGCCACTCCCTGCGCCGTAACGCGCCGCGCCTTCCGCCATGGCGGCAATCAAGTGCGGGTGAGCTGCGAGACCGAGGTAATCGTTACTGGCGAAACCGATGACGTCGCGGCCATCGACCTGCATATGCGCATCGCATGGTGTGTCTGCGGTGCGCCGCCTGCGGCGTAGGCCGGCGGCGTCAATTGCGTGTATCTGTTGTTCAAGTGTAGCGAGCAAGTCCATGAAAACCCAGTTATCTCAAAATTCAAAGACGCAACCTTGCAACGGTTCCGGCGCCGGCATTTCTTAATCGAACATGTGCAACACGTATTCCAACGTCGAACGTGTGCGCCAGGCCAGCAATTCGAGGTCGGCGTCGCTCAGCACATAAGGCGGCATAAAGTAGACTGTTTTCCCAATGGGGCGTATCAGCAGTTCGTGGCGCAAGCCGGTTTCGAAGAAGCGCCGGGCAAACAAGCTTGCTGCATCGTCCGTGCCGACCAACACATCGAATGCAAAAATAGTGCCGCACTGGCGCATGTTTTGCACATTGGGATGAGCCGCCAGCGGCTCCAGGAACTTCGCCAGCGTGGCCGATTTTTTGCGGTTGTTTTCCAGGACATTGCCGCTATGGAATAAATCCAGCGTGGCCAATGCCGCCTTGCAGGCCAGAGGGTTGCCGGTGTACGAATGCGAATGCAGGAAGCCGCGGCTGACGTCGTCGTGATAGAAGGCGCGGTAAATGCCCTCGCGGGTCAGCACCACGGACAAGGGGAGGTAGCCGCCGCTGATGCCTTTCGACAAGCACATCAAGTCCGGCCAGATACCAGCTTGTTCGCAGGCGAAGAAGGTGCCGGTGCGTCCGCAGCCGACGGCGATTTCGTCGGCAATCAGGTGCACATGATATTCATCGCATAGTTCGCGCAAGCCGCTGAGGTAGCTGGCATCGTGCATCGCCATGCCGGCTGCGCACTGCACCAGCGGCTCGACAATAATTGCGGCAATGTGCTGGCTGCGCGCTTCGAATAACTCGCGCACCGACAGCAAGGCGCGCCGGGCAACGTCGGCTGCGCTTTCGCCGGCTCGCGCGCCGCGCGCATCGGGCGAGGCGACGATATGCGCGCCTCGAACCAAAGGATCATAAGCTTCACGAAATAATTTAACATCGGTGACGCCTAGCGCACCGATTGTCTCGCCGTGATAGCTGTTGGCTAGGCAAACGTATTCGTTTTTGCCTGCTTGAGCGTGATTGCGCCAATAGTGGCAGCTCATCTTCAGGGCAATTTCGACCGCCGAGGCGCCGTCCGACGCATAGAATGCGTGCCCCAGTACGCCGGCCGTCAGCGCGCCCAGGCGCTCGGAGAGCTCGACCACGGGCTGGTGCGTGCAGCCTGCCAGCATGGCGTGCTCCAGCGTATCCAGCTGGGTTTTGATGGCGGCGTTGATGGTGGGATTGGCGTGGCCGAATAAATTGACCCACCATGAGCTGATGGCATCCAGGTAGCGTTTGCCGTCGACGTCATACAGCCAGGGCCCTTCGCCGCGAGCCAGCGCGACCAGGGGGGTCTGCTCGTGTTGTTTCATCTGGGTGCAGGGATGCCAAACTGCTTCTAGGCTGCGTGCGACCCATGCCTGCGACTGTTTGCTCAAGGTAAAGCCTTTATAAGGTGATTGAATACTCAAACGCCTGCAGCGCGCCAATGACGCGCGCACGCCCCTTATTGCGCGAGCCAGTCCGGTTTGCGCTTTTCCAGAAAACTGCTGACGCCTTCGCGTCCTTCCGCCGAGGCGCGGATACGGGCGATCCGGTCCGCGGTGTCGGCCATCAAGGCGTCATCGATAGGGCGGCTTGCCAAGTCCATCACCAGCCGCTTGCATTCCCGTACCGCGTTCGGGCTATTCGACGCGAGCCCTCGCGCGATACCGGCAACCGTCTCAATCAAGACTTCGGCCGAAGTGACTTCATGAGCCAAGCCGATCTTCAAAGCTTGTTTTGCGTCGAAGCGTTCGGCGGTGATGAAGTAGCGTCGCG
>Ga0302234_10003008_pt1 | contig 10428 bp, 8 predicted proteins | sample II_Palsa_N3_2_FD_193576 | JGI IMG/M metagenome (GOLD analysis project Ga0302234, IMG submission 193576) | Peat permafrost microbial communities from Stordalen Mire near Abisko, Sweden - II_Palsa_N3_2 | ecosystem: Environmental > Terrestrial > Soil > Palsa > Peat permafrost | place: Sweden... | reverse complement strand
TCTCGCCGTCTTCCATGTAAGCGATGATCGACGGCGTGGTGCGCGCACCTTCCGAGTTCTCGATCACCTTGACCGAATTGCCTTCCATGATCGCCACGCACGAGTTGGTCGTGCCGAGGTCGATGCCGATGATTTTGCCCATTTTTACTAATCTCCTGACTTTGATCGCTGCGGTAGGGTGCCTTGTGCCCATCTGGCGGCAAGGCAACCCGCCTTCAATTCATACCTGCACTCAACATAAGTGCGTCCGCATCGTTTTCAAGACCTTGAACGCAATGCGGTCTTTAATTTTTTTCAATCGCCTGCTGCTTCGGGATTGGCGGAATCGCCGGTGACCCCGCTATTGGCCGTTCCACTGCTGGCCGCCTTCGCTATAACCTTCTCCCGCGCGGCCGCCACCGCCGCCTCGAACTGCCCGAGGCCGTGCCAGCCAGTCGCCCGGCCGAGCCATTTGCCACGGTGAAAAAAGAACCATGTCGGCACGCCGTGCAGCACAAAGCGGCGGCCCAGTTCGCGGTGTTCGTAGACGTTGCTGTGAAACCATTTGAGCCCGAGCGCGCGAATCGCCTCGGGCTGCGCCAGCATCGCCTTCTTCGCTATCTCACAGTTAAAGCAGTCCAGCCCCCAGAAGAACACCACAGCCAGCTCGTCACCGGCCGCTTCGAGTGCGGCGTCGAACGACTCCGCACTCAACTCCTGCATCTCGAACACGGCAAAAGCCGTGGCGTCGACGGGAAGGTTAGCCATGATGACGGCGTTGGCCCCAAGGGGCTCTTCAACCAAGCCGGGCGCTTACTTCGACTGCGCGACAGTGACGAGCGCCGGACGCAGCACGCGGTCGGCGATCACAAAGCCCTTTTGCAGCACGGAGACGATCGTGTTCGGCTCCTGCTCGGCAGGCACCATAGAGATGGCCTGGTGACGATGCGGGTCGAACTTCTCGCCGGCCGGGGGATTGATCGCGACGACACGACCCTTCTCGAGTGCACCGTTCAACTGACGCAGCGTCAGCTCGACGCCTTCGCGGACCTTCTGCAGGTCGTCGGAGGAGTGCGCAACGGCGGCCTCGAGGCTGTCGACCACCGGCAGCAGGTGCTCGGCAAAGCTTTCGATCGCAAACTTATGGGCCTTGCTGACGTCTTCCTGCGCGCGGCGGCGCACGTTTTCGGTCTCGGCCTTCGCACGCAGGAAGCTCTCCTGCAGCTCCGCGATCCTGGTCTGCGCTTCCGCCAGGGCGGCTTCGACGCCTGCCGGCGCGGCTGCGCCCGGAGCGGCGTCAGTCGCATTGGCCTCCGGTTGAACCGCGGCGGCCTCGGCGGCCTGGCGCGCGGCTTCTTCGGCGGGCGTGGGGGTCTGGCTCGTCGGGTTCTCTTGCGTGTTTTCCATGTCGCTGAAAGTCGTTAAAAGGTTAAAGCCAAGGGCGGCCGCATTGTGGCCTCAAGGCGCTCGCACGTGCGTTGCAAAAACGCCACATGGGCCACCGCTCATCTTCACTTAAAGTGGGGCCCCAAACCAAGATTTCAAGCGGTCAAAACGACCTTTCTGCACCGCAGCAGTGCGGGAGAAATGCCTCGTTACAACGATTACTCTGTCTTCATCAGAATGAGATTGAGCAGGGTCGAGGACTGGCCTAAACTCCAAACATCGATCGGGAAAGGCACGTTTACCCTAGCCCGGTATATACCACCTCAATTAACTCATCAAGCGCTCGTTCAGCATCCTTTCGGGGGAGTACCGTGAAACTGACCTTCGCAATATCCGTGGTCGCCTTGGTGCTCATTGCGGGAACCACGACTATCTGCATGTCCGGGGCCGTCAACGACAGCACGACCGAGTATGGCGGCGTGCACGCCACGATGGAACAGCTGTTCAATCCCCACCTGAAAGTTTGTCGATAATGCGCCGGTCGCGCTTGGTCGGACGTCCGTGCAAAGCGGCGGCCGGCTCGCGATACGTCTTGCGCCGCTCCTGCTCCACCTGCCGCTTCACCTTGCTGTCTTCGGTCTCCGCATAAAGCGTCTGCGCCACGCTGGCCGGCCCGCGTACATCGCATACGCCCAGCACCTCGACCTGCCAGATTATCCTTTCGATCTCGATTTCAACGAGGTCGCCAACTCGCACGTCCTTCGCCGGCTTGACCGTGGCCCCGCCGATGCGCACATGGCCTTTATCGACCGCGTCCGCCGCGAGCGAACGCGTCTTGAAGAAGCGTGCGGCCCATAGCCATTTGTCGATGCGCAGACGCGCACCGGGTTCGCTGGAAATCCTGTAGTTCATCGGTCAGTCTGGCGCTCTAAGCAAGTCGCAACAATGTCTCACGCCTCCACCACGCCTTGCACGGATGCCGCCTGAACCGGCCAGCCCTGCAGATTCTGCGCGACGATCTCGCCAAGTGCGGCAATCCACGCCTGCGAGGCGTTCAGGCAAGGAATCCGGTGAAACTCCTTGCCGCCAGCGTGGACGAACTCATCGCGGACCTCCATGCCGATTTCCTCGATCGTTTCGAGGCAATCGGCCGTAAAGCCCGGACAGAACACGTCGGCCCGGCGCACGCCTGCGGCGCCCAATTCCTTGAGCGTCGGCGCGGTGTAGGGCTGCAGCCATTCGGCCTTGCCGAAGCGCGATTGAAACGTAATACGGCATTCGACCGATGTCAGTTCAAGCGCGTGCATCAGCAGCGCCCCAGTTTGCTGACACTGGTCGTGATAGGGATCGCCGAGATCCAGCGTGCGCTTGGGAACGCCGTGGAAACTCAGCACCAGCTTGTCGCCCGCCGCGAAATCCGGGCGCCCATGAGCGTGCCAGTATTGGTGTACCTGCGCAGCCAGCGCCGCAATATAGGCCGGATGGTCGGCATATTGCCGGATGGTGCGGATTTCGAGCTGGTTGCGCATGCGCTTGAGCGCGGAAAATGCGGCGTCAAAGGCCGTAGCGGTGGTCGACGACGAGTATTGCGGATACATCGGCACGAGCAGCACCCGTTCCGCACCGGCCAGCTTGAGTTGATTCAGCATATCCGCGATGCCCGGCATGCCATAGCGCATGGCATAGTCGACCAGCACCGTGTAGTCGTTTACCTGCAGCAGATGCCGCAGCCCTTCGACCTGCTTCTCCGTAAATACACGCAACGGCGAGCCTTCCGGCGTCCACACCGCTGCATATTTTTTGGCCGACGAGCGCCCGCGGAAAGGCAGGATCAGAAGCCGCAAGATGACCTGCCAGATGACGGCGGGAATCTCGACCACCCGTGGGTCTGACAGAAACTGCGCGAGGTAGCGCCGCACGGCCTTCGGCGTAGGGGCGTCGGGCGTGCCCAGATTGATCAGCAACACCGCCACACGGTGGGCTGTGGCCGGCTGAGATGGCCGCTCGAGATCGAAACGCATAGGCAACAGGATTAGCCGCTTGCAGCGGGAAAACGTTTCAGGTGGAACTCATTATAGCGGCGCCATCCGCCGCGCATACCTGGCCATTCGGCGGATTGGCAAGCTCCGCGCCGCCCCGCATTATTAGCGGTATGAGCTTCGCGCGCTGGCCGAAATCAATTACGGACAGTGGCACAAGCCGCAGCGGGCGGCCACAGGCAGTGGTTACTGCTGGCTAAGCGTCAGCGAAAGCAGACGCGCCGTAATGTCGACGATCGGGATCACGCGGTTGTAGGCCATCCGCGTGGGTCCGATCACGCCGAGCGTACCGACGATCTTGCCGTTCACTTCGTACGGTGCGGTCACCACGCTCATTTCTTCGATGGGTACGAGGTTCGACTCGCCGCCAATGAAAATCTGCACGCCTTGGGCGTGACTCGACACGTCGAGCAACTGAAGGAGACTGGTCTTTTGGTCGAATACATCAAACAGCTTGCGCAACCGCGCCATGTCCGAGGACAGGTCGGCCACTTCGAGCAGATTGCGCTCGCCGGAGATCAGCACGGTCTCGCCCGCGTCGGTTTCGTCCGTACTGGCGGTGACGGCTGCGTGCATCAGCGTGGTCATGTCGCCGCGCAGCTCGTCGATCTCTTCGCGCAGGCGCCGGCGCACCTCGTCGAACGACAGGCCGGCAAAGTGGGCGTTGATGTAATTGGACGCCTCCACCAGTTGCGACGGCGAAAAGTCGCGCTGCGTCGCCATGATGCGGTTCTGTACGTCGCCCTCGGGCGTAACGATGATGAGCAGGATGCGCTTGTCGGACAGGCGCATGAACTCGATCTGCTTGAACACATGGCTGCGCCGCGGCGTCAGCACCACGCCGGCGAACTGCGACAGGTTGGACAGCACGCTCGCCGCCGCGGCCACGATCTTTTGCGGCTCGCCCGCCTGCAGGGTGGTCTTGACGGTACGGGTGACGGCTTCTTCGTCGGCGGCGGACTCGACAGTGAGCATCGTGTCGACAAAGAGACGGTAGCCACGCGGCGTAGGAATGCGGCCCGCCGAGGTATGCGGGCTGATCACGAGCCCCAGCTCCTCCAGATCGGACATCACGTTGCGGATCGTTGCCGGGCTCAATTCCAGGCCGGAATAGCGGGACAACGTGCGCGAGCCGACCGGCTGACCTTCGGCGATATATCGCTCGATCAGCGTTTTGAGGAGGGTTTGTGCGCGGGGATCTAGCATGACGAAAAATTTTAGCTTAATGCCGCAACAACCGCGAGCGCTAACAATATCCGCCGTGGTTCCATCGGGGTCTGCCCGCGAACCGGGTCGGCGACGCCGGGCCTTGCGGAAGACCCGCGCCCATGGGTTCGTTGCGGCACCCGGCGTAACCCTGTCACCAGGACCTAGCCATTCTAGCGACAATCCTCGCCAGCACGTTGTGCGCCCGCCCGGCGCCGGGCGCCCGTGTGGGCGCGGACGGTTCTTTTCAGCCCCCACCTATGGTGTAATGCCGGCATGCAAGTTACCAGCCAGTTCAAGACCGTCGCGCTAGTCGGGCGCAACAATACGCCAGGCATCGGTGAGCCGCTGACCGCGCTCGCCGCGTGCATCGCGAAGCGCGGCTTCGAGGTGGTATTCGAAGCGGACACCGCCGCGGAGATTGGCATCACCGAATACCCGGCCCTGCGTCCCGCGGAGATCGGCGCGCGCGCCGACGTCGCCGTGGTGCTCGGCGGCGACGGCACGATGCTCGGCATCGGCCGCCAGCTCGCGCCGTACCGCACACCGCTGATCGGCATCAACCACGGGCGCGTCGGCTTTATCACCGACATCCCGATTTCGGACATGCAGGTCATCGTTCCGCAAATGCTCAGCGGCCACTTCGAGCGCGAGGAACGCACGCTGCTCGAGGCGCGCATCATGCGCGGCGGCAGCCCGATCTACCACGCGCTCGCGTTCAACGACGTGGTGGTGAACCGCAGCGGTTTCTCGGGGATGGCAGAACTGCACGTCTCGGTTGACGGCCGCTTCATGTACAACCAGCGCTCGGACGGGCTGATCGTCGCCACGCCGACCGGCTCGACGGCTTATGCGTTGTCGTCGGCCGGACCGATCCTGCATCCTCAGTTGCAAGGCATCGTGCTGGTGCCGATCGCGCCGCACGCGCTGTCGAACCGGCCTATCGTGTTGCCGGACGACTCCAGGGTCAGCATCCAGATCGTCGCGGGACGAGACGTGAACGTGAATTTCGACATGCAGTCGTTCACGGCCCTCGAACACAACGACACCATCGAAGTGCGCCGCTCGCGCCACACTGTGCCGTTGCTGCATCCGGTCGGCTATAGCTATTACGCGACCCTGCGCAAGAAACTTCACTGGAACGAGTATCCGTCGCACGAAGACGACATCAAGCCCTGAGCGGATCGCCCCAGCCGGTAACCCACGCCTACCAGACGACCTCCATGCTTCGCCACCTCTCGATACGCGACTTCGTCATCGTCGCCGCGCTCGATCTTGAATTCGACAGCGGCTTTACGGTTTTTTCAGGTGAAACAGGCGCCGGCAAGTCGATCCTGATCGACGCTCTGGCACTGGCGCTCGGCGCCCGCGCCGATGCGAGCGTCGTGCGCACCGGCGAGGCCCGTGCCGACATCACCGCGGAATTCGAAACCCATGCGCAAGTCGAGCACTGGCTCGACGAGCAGGCGCTCGGCTCGGCCGGCGCTGCAGCCGCCGACGACCCGCACGGCAGCACCGTCATGCTGCGGCGCGTGGTCGACACGAACGGCCGCTCGCGTGCCTTCATTAACGGCACGGCGGCGACACTCGCGCAACTGCGCGAAGTCGGTGAAATGCTGGTCGACATTCACGGTCAGCATGCGCACCAGTTGCTGATGCGCCCAGACGCCCAGCGCGAGCTGTTCGATACCCACGCCGGGCTGATCGACAAGGCCGGCGCCGTGGGCCGAACCTGGCGCAGCTGGCGGGAGAGGGTGCAAGCGGTCGAACTCGCCAAATCTCGTGACCGCGAGCTGCAACTCGAGCGCGAACGCCTCGCATGGCAGTTGGCCGAGCTCGACAAGCTCGCCCCGCAACCGGGCGAATGGGAAGAGGTCAACGCCGAACACAACCGCCTGTCGCATTCGGCCAATCTGATCGAAGGCGTGCAAGGCGCACTCGCCGCGCTGTCCGAATCGGACGAGGCGATGATCACGCATCTCGCGTCGATCGTCTCCAGACTGCGCGACCTCGCGGAAATCGATCCGGCGCTGAACGACGCTCTCGCCGCGCTCGAACCTGCCGAGATCCAGTTGCAGGAAGCCGCGTATTCGCTGAGCCACTATGCGCAGCGGCTCGAACTCGATCCCGAGCGCCTCGCCCAGATTGAGAAGCGCGTCGACGCACTTCATTCGGCCGCACGCAAATTCCGTTTGCAGCCGCAAACGCTACCCGAGGAACATGCCGCCCGTCGCGCTCAGTTGGCCGCCCTCGATGCCGCCGCGGATCTGGACAGCCTGCACGCCGTCGAAGCCAAAGCGAAGGAAGCCTATCTCGCCGAGGCCAAACAGCTATCGAAGGCGCGCGCCAAGGCCGCCAAGGCGCTCGGCTCAGCAGTCACCACGGGCATGCAGGAACTGTCGATGAAAGGCGGTAGCTTCGAAGTCGCCCTCGTTGCGCTGCCGGAAGGTGGCGCGCATGGGCTGGAACAGGTCGAGTTCCGGGTGGCGGGCCATGCGGGCGTGCCGCTGCGGCCGCTCGCAAAAGTCGCGTCGGGCGGCGAACTGGCGCGGATCAGCCTTGCGCTCGCCGTGATCGCCAGCGCCGCCAGCCCAACGCCCACCCTGATCTTCGACGAAGTGGACACCGGCATTGGCGGCGGGGTCGCGGAGGTGGTCGGACGATTGCTGCATCAGCTCGGGCGCGCCCGCCAGGTACTGTGCGTGACCCATTTGCCGCAGGTCGCCGCGCGCGGTGACCATCACTTCCAGGTGGCGAAGGCCACGAACGGAAAGGGTGGGACGGTCAGCAGCGTCACGTCGCTCGACAAGACGAGCCGGATCGAGGAAGTGGCGCGCATGCTCGGCGGTCTGGAAATCACCGCCACGACGCGTAAGCACGCCAAGGAAATGCTGGCTGCGTAAAAGGAAGCCAGCACGGGGTTCGCGGGCCGTCCCAATATCAGAGCGGCTCCTTCCCCGTATTCACAGAGCAAAGCGGTGCAGCACGCTCAAAGTCTTTGGTGCCTCAAGCCGTGCGCCAGCCAAACCCTCACCCAAACACCCGCTGCCACAACGCCAGCACTGCCTGCCGCTCCGCCTCGACGGCGGCGGGCTCGACGCGCGCCTTCTCCATCCCGTCCAGCCTCAGCTTGTGCTGCAGCTTGCGGTAAGTGCGATACGCCGCGCCCACTGTCTCGGCCTCCTCCTCGCTCATCATCCCAAAGCGCGACACCTCGCGCAGCAACGCGATATTGCCGGTATTGCGGATCAATTCCGGATCACGCGCCGCGTGCAGCAGCACCCAGTACTGGACGGTGAACTCGATATCCACCATCCCGCCGCGATCGTGCTTCAGATCGAACAGCCGCGTCCGGTTGGGATGCCCGGCTTCCACGCGTTCGCGCATCTCGACAATCTCGCGCGCAAGCGGCCCAGCCTCGCGCGGCGTCGTCAGCACCTGCTCGCGGATCGCTTCGAACTTCGCGCCGATCTCGGCATCGCCCGCGCAATAGCGCGCCCGCGACAGCGCCTGGTGTTCCCAGACCCATGCGGTATTGGCGGCGTCGCCTTCGCGCAGCTGGTAACGCCTGAACGCATCCAGATCCGTGACGAGCAGGCCCGATTCGCCATTCGGCCGCAACCGCAGGTCGACGTCGAACAGCGTGCCCGCGCCTGTCGCCATCGTCAGGCAGGTGATCAGGCGCCGGGTGTACATGGCGTAGATCTCCGCCGCATTCTCGTCGGGGTCGTCGTAGAGGAAGATCAGGTCGAGGTCCGACGCATAGCCCAGCTCCTTGCCGCCCAGTTTCCCGTACGCGATGACCGCAAAGCGCGGCACCTCGCGGTGACGTCGGGCCAGATGATTCCAGACGGCTTCGAGCGTGACGTCGAGCACGGCATCAGCGAGTTCCGAGAGGCGGTCGCTCACATGCTCGACGCTCAGCTTGCCCGCCAGATCGATCAGCAGAATGCGGAATACTTCGGCCTGGTGAGCATGGCGCAGCAGATCCATCTGCTGTTCGACGCCGTCAGCTGCGGCGAGCCGCAAGCGCAGGGTGCGCTTGAACTCGGCCCAGTCGAACGGGCTGGCGATCGCCTCGTCGTCGAGCAGTTCGTCGAGCAGTTGCGGATGGCGGATCAGATAACCGGCCGCCCAGTGCGACGCGCCGAGCACCGATAGCACCCGGTGCAGCGCTTGCGGATACTCGGTGAGCAACGCCAGATAAGCGCCGCGCCGGCTCACGGCTTCGAGCAGGTCGAAGAAGCGTGCCACCGTATCGCCGCGTCGCGCGGGCGGCTCCAGCGTGCGCGCGGCTTCGAGCGCGCGCTGCGCAACGATGTCGAAGCGCTGCCGGCTGCGCTCGGCGAGCCCCGTGTAGCGCGACGACTGCCACAAGGCGCGCAGTCGCGCGAGCAGATCGGCCGGCTCGGCAATGCCTAGTTCGACGAGGCGCGCCTGCAGGGCTTCGTCGGCGCTATCGTCGGCCAGCGCGCTGCTCCATACCCACACTGCCGCGCCGTCTTCCGGCGCGCCGCAGCCGTCGCGGCCAGACACCTTGTCGGCAAAGATCTGGTCGAACTGCTGTTCGACCAGTTCGCGGTGCGCGTCGAGCTTGGCCATCAAGGCCGCGTAGTCGTCGAAGCCCATGGCATGCGCCAGCGCCGCCCGCTCTTGCGGGTCGACCGGCATCGCATGAGTCTGCGCGTCATTGCGATATTGCAAGCGGTGTTCGAGCTCGCGCAAAAAACGATAGGCCTGCGAGAGCTTCACGCACACGGTCGGCGCAAGCAGGCCGTGGGCGGCGGCGTGACGCAGCACGGCGAGCGTCGGCCGCACGCGGAAGCCCGCATCCTGACCGCCGCGAATCAACTGGAACACCTGCGCGCTGAATTCGATCTCGCGAATGCCGCCGCGGCCGAGCTTGATGTCGTCGGCCTTGTCGGGCCGCATCGACGCACGGCGCTGCGCCTCCTGGCGGATCTGCAGGTGCAACGCGCGGATCGCGCTGATCACGCCGAAGTCGAGATAGCGGCGGTAGATGAACGGCGTGACGATCGCATCGAGCTGCTTCGACAGCCGGCGTGCTGAGTCGCTGCTGCCTTCGGACACGAGCCGCCCTTTGATCCAGGCGTAGCGCTCCCACTCGCGGCCCTGCACGTAAAAATACTCTTCGAGCATGCCGAGACTGCACGCGAGCGGCCCCGAATCGCCGTTCGGCCGCAGCCGCATGTCGACGCGGAACACGTAACTGTCGGCGGTCACTTCGGCAAGCGCCGCGATCAGCCGTTTGCCCAGCCGGGTAAAAAAATCCTGCGTCGCGATTGGTGAACGCTGGCCGCCGGCGGTCTCGCCGTCCTCTTCATAAATGAAGATCAGGTCGATGTCCGAAGAGACGTTCAGCTCGCGCCCACCCAGCTTGCCCATGCCGACCACGCCGAGTGTCAGGCGCTCGCCCTCTGGGCCGCGTGGCTCGCCGTACAACACTTCGAGATCGGCGGACAGCACCGTCAGCGCCCGCTGGATGGTCGTTTCAGCCAGATCGGTCATCGCGCCGGTGACTTCCGCGACGTCTGCGCGGCCAGCCAGGTCGCGCTCCATCACGGCGCAGAACACCTCGGTGCGCAACTGGCGCAACGCCCGCTTGAGGCCGTCCTCAGTCAACGTAGCGCCAGCAGCGCCCGCCTGCGCCGAGCACAACTCGTCGAAGCGGGCCTCGATCCGTTCGCGCGTCAACGGCTCTGCAGCGAGCGCCGCGATCCGCTCGGCGAGTTCAGGACGGGCCGCCAGCGCGCGCGCCGCATAGTGTGAATAGCTGGAACTCAGGAGTGTGGCGTCA
>Ga0302234_10003001_pt1 | contig 10449 bp, 6 predicted proteins | sample II_Palsa_N3_2_FD_193576 | JGI IMG/M metagenome (GOLD analysis project Ga0302234, IMG submission 193576) | Peat permafrost microbial communities from Stordalen Mire near Abisko, Sweden - II_Palsa_N3_2 | ecosystem: Environmental > Terrestrial > Soil > Palsa > Peat permafrost | place: Sweden... | reverse complement strand
GCACGCTGACCGTCGGCGGTAACGCGAGCTTCGCGCAAGGCAGTGTGCTCGACGACGAATTTGGCGCACCCGGCGCCAACCTCGCGACGTTCGGTACGGGAGACAGCGTAAAGGTCGGCGGCAACCTTGCGCTGGCTGGTGCCGTACTCAATGTCACTGACCTTGGCGGGTTCGGTCCGGGGCTGTACAACCTGTTCTCCTATGCTGGCAGCCTGACCGAAACCAACGGCGGCATCATGCTGGGGAGCACGCCTTCGGGCAATGGCGCCCTGGTGATCCAGACCCTCACCGCGAACAGGCAGATCAATCTGCTCAATGCCGCCGGCCTGACGCTGAACTTCTGGAACGGCAACGGCCTTGCCAGTGCCACCCAGGCCGGCGGCGGCAGCGGTATCTGGGCGACTACCTCACCGGCCTGGACCAACGCCACCGGCAGTGTTTCAGCTCCGATGGTGCCGCAGCCCGGCTTCGCTATCTTCGGCGGTGCACCGGGTACGGTGACCATCGACAACACCGCCGGCAACGTCATCGCGGCGGGCCTGCAGTTCGCCAGCAACGGCTACACGTTGAGCGGCGACACGCTGACCCTGGTCGGCAGCAACGGCGCCGCGCCGATCATCCGCGTGGGTGACGGCAGCAGTGCCGGCGCTGGCTATACCACGACCGTCAACAACGTTATCGCCGGTACCGACGGTCTTACCAAGAGCGACCTCGGCACGCTGGTGCTTACCGCTGCCAATACCTACAGCGGCGACACCACCATCAATGGCGGCGTGCTGTCGGTATCGTCCGATGCCAACCTCGGTGCAGCGAGCAATGCGCTGGCGCTGGACGGGGGCACGTTGCAGATCACCGGCACCACCTTCAACAGCACGGCACGCACTCTCACGTTGGGCAGCGCAGGCGGTGGCTTCAGCATTGCCGATGCCGGCAATACCTTCACGGTGGCGCAGTCGCTCGGCGGCAGTGGCGGCTTGAGCAAGCTCGGCGCCGGCACACTCGTGTTGACTGGCAACAACACCTACAGCGGCGGCACCACGGTCAGCGCCGGCACCTTGCAGGGCGACAGCGGCAGCCTGCAAGGCAACATCGCCGACAACGCTGCGCTGGTGTTCAACCAGACCAGCGACGGTATCTACACCGCCGTCCTCTCGGGCAGCGGCACGCTGACCAAGGCCGGTGCAGGCACGCTCACCTTGAACGCCAGCAATTCGCTCAGCGGCGCAGCGACGGTAACCACCGGCAAGCTGGTGGTCGGTGACGACAGCCATGCCGGAGCAAGCCTGGACGGCATGGTGACGGTGGCGTCCGGCGCCAGCCTGGGCGGCATCGGCACCATCGGCGGACTGAACCTCGCCGGCACGGTAGCGCCAGGCAACTCGATCGGCACCTTGCATGTAACGGGCGACGTGACGTTCCAGCCCGGCTCCAGTTACCAGATCGACGCGGCGCCGAATGGCAGCAGTGACCAGATCGCCGCTGGTGGCAAGGTCTCGATTCTCGGTGGCAGTGCCGTGGTGCTGGCGCAGACGGGCACCTGGGCGCCGAGTACCAACTACACCATTCTCACCGCTGCTGGTGGCGTGACCGGGCAGTTTGCGTCAGCCAGTTCCAGCCTGACGTTCCTCGACCCGGTACTTGGCTACACCGCCAACGCCGTGAACCTGTCGCTGCAACGCAACGACATCAGCTTCGTCAGCGTCGCGCAGACACCGAACCAGAAGGCCGTGGCCGCCACCGCCGACGGCTTCGGCTTTGGCGACCCGGTATACAGCGCTCTGACCACGCTCGATGGCCCCACCGTGCGGCACGCGTTCGATCAGCTTTCCGGCGTGATCTACCCGAGCAGCAGTACCGCATTGATCGACGACAGCCGCTATATCCGCGATGCCATCAACCGTCATCTGCTTGGTCTGGACAACGCCGGTGCGCAAGGCGCGACGGCCGAGGGTGTCAGTGTGTGGACCAGCGCCTGGGGTCATGGTGGCCACGATAACGATGACACTAACGCAGCCTCCGTGCAGATCAATGGCAGCGGCGTGCTGGTGGGTGCCGACTCGCCGCTGGGCACCGACGCCCGCCTGGGCGCGGTGCTGGGTCACGGCCAGAATTCGATCCAGTCGAACAGCGTAGGCTCGTCGGAACATGTGCTCGGCGACCATGCCGGCCTGTATGGCAGCAGCATGTTCGGCTCGTTCGTGCTGCGCGCCGGTGCGGTGTATTCGTGGCAGCAGATCCGCAGCAACCGCGCGGTCGCATTCGGCAGCTACAGCGACTGGGTGACCGGTGCGTATGACGCGCAGACCACACAGGTCTATGTCGAAGGCGGTTACCAGTTCAACGTCAGTCCCGGCCAGCAATTGGAGCCCTTCGTCAACGTAGCGCGAGTGAGGGTGCATGACAACACCGTGCAGGAAGGCGGTGGCGATGCCGCGCTTGCGGTAACCGCCAACAGTACGTCGGTCAACACCGGCACGCTGGGTCTGCGCGACACATTCGCACTGGATGCCGCCGGTGGTATCCATGCCCACGCCAGCATCGGCTGGCAGCAAGCATGGGGCGATCTGACCCCAGTCAGCACCATGAGCTTCCTGGCGGGCGGCGACAGCTTCGCCATCGCCGGCATCCCGGTGGCACACCACGCGCTGTCCACCGACCTCGGCATCGAGTTCATGCTGGCGAAAAACGTCAGCGTGGATGCCAGTTACCTCGGCCAGTTCGCCAGCGGCGTGCAGGACCAGGGCGCACGCATGAGCCTCCACGTCACTTTCTGATCAAGCGGTCCCGTCACCTGGCCGTGCGCGCGAGGTGACGGGCAGTTTCCATGCCCGGTGCAGTTGCCCTCGACATATTCAGCCATCCCTGCGCGCCATGACGTCCGCTGCGGTCGTTGAGTGCTTGAGGGGAGATATGATCCGAAACCACTCCTGGTTGCAGGATCTCCTGCATTCCGGATCGCACTCGAATCGGGCTGCCTCCCCGCAGACCCTTTCGGGCATGACTAAATCGCCGAAATCCAATAAAAACAATATTTTAAAGATGCAAGAAGACGACTTCAAAACACACACCCCGTTCATGCGCCAGTACCTCTCGGCCAAGGCCGAACATCCCGAGGTGCTGTTGTTCTTTCGGATGGGCGACTTCTACGAGTTGTTCTACGACGACGCACGCAAGGCAGCGCGGCTGCTCGACATCACCCTGACGCAGCGCGGGCAGTCCGCTGGCGCACCGATTCCGATGGCCGGCGTGCCGTATCACGCCGCGGAAAATTATCTGGCGCGACTGGTGCGTCTCGGCGAGTCGGTAGCGATCTGCGAGCAGATCGGCGACCCGGCGACCTCGAAAGGCGTGGTGGAACGCAAGGTGGTGCGCATCGTCTCGCCGGGCACGGTGACCGATGCAGCGTTGTTGGAGGAGCGCCGCGACAACCTGCTGCTGGCTATCGCCGCGGGCACGAATGGCGCCTATGGACTGGCCTGGGTCGATCTGGGCAGCGGTCGCTTTCTGCTCAGCGAAGTACCGAACGCAGAAGCATTGGCCGCCGAACTCGCACGCCTGCAGCCGGCCGAAACGCTGGTTGATGAAAGCGTGGCGTGGCCGAAACTAGTCAGTGCGCTGCCCGGCTTGCGCAAACGGCCGCCGTGGCATTACGACGCCGATGCAGCACGACGCGAACTGAATCGTTTCTTCGGCACCCGCGATCTCGGTGGCTTCGGTGTGGACAACCTGCCGCTGGCAACGGCAGCGGCTGGCTGTCTGCTCGGCTATGTCGAGGAAACCCAGAAGAGCGCGTTGCCGCATCTCACCGGCATGGCTGTGGAGAGCGCGAGCGAGACGATCGCGCTGGACGCGGCGACGCGCCGCAATCTGGAGCTGGATACGCATCCCAGCGGACGCACCGAACACACCCTGCTAGGTGTGCTCGACGAAACGGTGACGCCGATGGGCGCACGCCTGCTGCGCCGCTGGCTGAATCGCCCGCTGCGCTCACGCGAGTTGCTGCGTCGTCGCCATCAGGCGATCGGCACGCTGATCGATAGCCGGCGCTGCGAAGCGTTGCGCGAGCAACTTCGTGGCATTGGAGACCTGGAACGCATCCTCGCCCGAGTCGCGCTGCGTTCGGCACGGCCACGCGACCTGTCCACCTTGCGCGATGGCCTCGCCGCGGCGCCGACGTTGCGCGAACAGATCGCATCGCTTGATAGTCCCCTGTTGCACGCGCTGGTTGAGCACATCGGTGATCACGCCGACACCGCCGCCCTGCTCGCCAGCGCCATCGTGGCGCAACCGCCGGTACTGCAACGCGACGGCGGCGTGGTTGCGGATGGCTACGACGCCGAGCTGGATGAACTGCGCCGATTGTCCACTCATGCCGACCAGTATCTGGTCGAGCTGGAAGAACGCGAGAAGACGGCCAGCGGCATCAACACGCTCAAGGTCGGCTACAACCGCGTGCACGGTTACTACATCGAAATTACCAAGGCGCAATCGGAGAAAGCGCCCACGCACTACACGCGTCGCCAGACGACGAAGAATGCCGAGCGCTACATCACCGAAGAGCTGAAGACCTTCGAGGACAAGGTGCTGTCGGCAAAGGAACGGTCGCTGATGCGCGAACGGGCGTTGTACGAAGCGCTGCTGGATACGCTCACCGGAAAACTGGAGCCATTGAAGCAGGCCGCTGCCGCAATGGCCGAACTCGATGTACTGAGCAACCTGGCCGAACGCGCCGAAACGCTGGACTGGAGCGAACCGCAGCTAACCGATGAACCCGGCATGGCGCTGGAACGCGGCCGCCATCCGGTGGTGGAAAAAGTTCGGGACGAACCATTCGAGCCGAACGACCTGATGCTCGACGATGCACGTCGCATGCTGGTAATCACCGGTCCGAACATGGGCGGCAAGTCCACTTACATGCGACAGAACGCACTGATCGTGCTGCTCGCGCATATCGGCAGCTACGTGCCGGCTGCGCGTGCGGTGATCGGCCCGATCGACCGCATCTTCACCCGCATCGGCGCCGGCGACGACCTTTCGCGTGGCCAATCCACCTTCATGGTGGAGATGAGTGAAACCGCGAACATCCTGCACAACGCGACCGAGCACAGCCTGGTGTTGATGGACGAAGTCGGCCGCGGCACCAGCACTTACGACGGCCTGTCACTGGCACGCGCTGCCGCCGTGCACCTGGCACGCAATAGTCGCGCCTATACGTTGTTCGCCACCCATTACTTCGAGCTTACCGAACTGGCCGGCGAATACCCCACCATCGCGAACGTGCATCTCGACGCCGTGGAATACGGCGAGCAACTGGTCTTCATGCATGCAGTAAAGGAAGGCCCCGCCAACCGCAGTTTCGGATTGCAGGTAGCCGCGCTGGCCGGCTTGCCGAAATCGGTGATCGCCGATGCACGCCGCACTTTGGCAGAGCTTGAGCGCGGCATGCACAGCCACGCATCAACGGGCAAAGCCCATGGTGAACCGTCGCCGCAGCTCGGTCTGTTTGCGTCGCCACCCTCTGCCGTCGAGCGTGCGTTGGAAACGATAGATCCCGATGCCATGTCTCCCCGCGAAGCGATGGATGCGCTCTACCGGCTGAAGTCTCTGGTTTGATCCCCTCTCGGCATCCCTGCGAAGGCGGAGGCCCAGGGGCTTCGATCCTTTGATGCGCAAGGGCGCTGGGTTCCTGCCTTCGCAGGAATGACGAGCTGGAGGGTCAGCTCCGAGATGCCCTTAAGCGCCGGACGACTTATCCGGCACGCCATCGTCTTGCATCGCTTTCTCATGCGCATGGATAAATGCCAGTACGTCGTCCAGCGTCGGCGCATCGGAGCGCATCGGGCGTGACAAGGAAAGCAACAGTGTCGAGTGTCCGATGCCTGGGTAGAGCTTCAAGGTGACATCCCGATGGTTAGCCTGCATCGCCTGCGCCAGCGACTGGCTATTCGATGGCCTTACTTCACGGTCGGCTGTTCCATGCAGCAGCAGCATCGGCGGTTCATCACCGTGAACAAACGAAATGGGCTCAGCCCGGCGTTGCTCGGCAGCGGTCTTGCCGAACATGCCGATCATGTCCTTTTCCTTCGCAGCGATCGGCACAAACGCGTAGACACCCGCCAGGCCGATGAAGCCGGCCAGATCATGCGACTGCACGCCATCGGCTTCCAGCCAGGCAGGATCAGTGGCAAGCAGAGCGGCAATCTGCCCGCCGGCGGAGTGTCCCATCAGGAAAATGTTCCCAGGGTCGCCGCCGAGTTGCGTGGCGTGATCATGTACCCATGCAACGGCATGCGCTGCATCCCGCATGAAGCCAGCCATTTTTACTTTGGGATATTTTCGATAGTCCGGGATCACCACCATCACACCGCGTGCAGCCAGTGCGGCGCCAGCGAACCGGTACCATCGGCGCTTGCCACGCATCCAGTCACCACCGTAGAAAAAGACCACGATGGGCGCATGTTCCACGTTGGCGGGACGATAGACATCCAGTGCAAGATGATGCTTCGCGTCGAACACGACATTGCTCTGTACGGTGATGCTCTTGTGCTCGTCGGTCGTGTTGAGTCCGGCAAACAACACATCGTGGCAACCGCCCAGCAGAAGCACGGCGCCAAGCACGAGCAAACCCAGCAGACCGCTTGTCCGAAATGTACGCAAACGAAACTCCAGATGGTCGGCTGAGCGGCGGCGAAAGTTCGGCAGCCCATGTTTGCAACGACCCGTGCACGTAGGGGCTCGGGTCAGAGCTCACGTCCTGATACACGGTCATCAGTCAAAGCCACGCGAAAAGCTGAAGGCCGCGAAACAGACGATCCCCTGCTGTCGCCACGTCGGTGAAGTATCACCGCGCGCTGCGTTGCAAAGGTTGCTTCATGGAGAAACGATACCAGGCGGATCGCGTTGACAGGTCTGGCGGATCTTTTGACGTCGCTATTCAGACGCAGACGGCAGATCGGCCCGTTTGCCTGACGAGCACTGACATTGCAGGCCATGGGCGCACCGATGCCGCCAGCGCCCGTCCCTCATCGTGGGTTTCGCTCAGCCGTGCGCGAGCTGCAATGACGGTTCCGGCAATATCGAGGTCGTGGCCATGTGCGGCTGATCCGCGTCGGGCATCGCAATATCGGGGATCGCATCCAATGCCAGCGGCGAAAGTTCCGGCAGCGATACGCTGACGGGTGCGGATGGCTGCCGCACGACCAGCCGTCCTGCCGCCACCAGCTTGCCAATCTGCGTGGTTACTTCATCGCGGCCGAACGGCTTCTTCATGAAGTCGTCCGCTCCAAAACGCTGCACGTAGAACTGCTCGGTCGCCTGTTGATTGCCGCTGATCATCACGATCGGGATATGCCGGGTGCCTGGATCGTGGCGCAGTGCGCGCAGTACGGCGAAGCCGTTCATGCCCGGCAGCACGACGTCGAGGAAAATCAGCGTGGGCTGCTCCCTGCGCGCCAGTTCAAGCGCGCTCTCACCGTCGCCCGCCTTGAGCACGGCATAACCCTCCTGGCCCAGCATCTTGCCGAGCACGGCACAGATGGTCGGCGAGTCATCGACCACGAGCATGCGTGCACCCAGCGTGGCCTGGAGACGCTGTCTTGGGCGCTGCTCACCATAGGTGCTGTTGCGCAGGCTCTTGAAAAAGCCGATTCCGGTCATCAGTGCATGCAAGTCCATCGGAGCCCTCCGGGCCTCGGGGAATCGCGCAGTTGGCGCGATCCCCATGATTTGCATGGATGTTCTCCCAGATTCGGCCGTCAATCTGCGATGCACTGCTCAGCGCGCGTCCTTCATGCGTCGCAAATCGCGACGCGCATGCTTGTCCGGGCGTTTCACGGGGTGGTCAAAGGCAGCGCCGGTCAATCGCCGTTGCTCCTTGTCCGCTTCGCGGGCCATGCGGCTTGCCTGCGTTTCCAGGTATAGCGCCTGTGCCACGCTGGCTGGACTGCGTTTGTCGGACAGCCCCAGCACCTCGACCTCCAGCCGCTCTTCAGCGCGGCTGATTTTCAAACGATCGCCCACATGCAACGCCTTGGCCGGCTTGCAACCGCCTCCGTTGACGTCGATCTTGCCACCCTCGATCGCCTGCTTGGCCAGGCTGCGCGTCTTGAAAAAACGCGCAGCCCACAGCCACAGGTCGACCCGTACTTCGGTCAGGGGGCCTGATGGTGGCTTGCTCATGCGGTGACGACTGGCCTGCTTAGGGGTCGGTAGCCGGCGCGGTGAAATCGGGCGGGTTCAGATCGGGCCTATCTGGACCGGGCCTTTCTGCAGCGGGCCTGTCCGGAACGTGTCTGCTCGGATCGAGCCTGCCCGCATCGAGCCGATTTGCATCAGGCACGTGCAGGTCGGGCAGATTCTGCTGATGGGGATCCGGCATGGCGATATCCGGAATCGCATTGTGTTCCGCCTCGGTGTGCTCGGGCTCACGCGGCTGCATGTCTTCCAGCAAGCGCGGACGCACGACCAACCGGCCGGTTTTCGTCAGTTGCTGGATCCGCGCAAACACTTCGCCGCGGCCGAAGGGCTTCTTCATGAAATCGTCAGCGCCGTAGCGCTGCACGTAGAACTGTTCGGTCGCCTGCACGTTGCCGCTGATCATCACGATCGGAATGTCATGCGTCAGTGGATCACGACGCAGTGCGCGCAGCACGGCGAATCCGTTCATGCCCGGCAGCACGATGTCGAGAAAGATCAGGTCAGGGCATTCCTTGCGCGCCATGTCGATCGCCGTTTCGCCATCGGCGGCCTTGAACACCACATGGCTGTCCTGCGTCAGCATCTTGCCCAGCACAGCGCGAATGGTGGGCGAGTCGTCCACCACCAACACCCATGCTGCCTTGGGTACGCCGCTGCGTGGCACCGCGCGGCGTTCCGTCTGCCCAGCGTTTCCCAGGAAACGCTTGATCAGGTCGAAACTGGACATGGCACGAACCCCTGTTCATCAGAACACGGCTAGTCTCGGCGCAGCGCGCGTCCGGCGCAAGTTACCGTAAGAAGGCTCTTAGCCAGCCAGCAACAGATTGCCCAGCGGTATCGTAAAAAGGGACAGCACGATGCCCGCACCGAGCACCGTATTGGCCAACGCCGGCTCCAATTCGTACTGGTCCGCCAGGATCGCCGCCGAAATCATGGGTGCCATCGCCGCCTGCAGTACACCTGCCGTCAGCACCAGTCCGCCAATCCCGGCAGCGATGCCCATCCCCCAGCACAACAACGGTGCCAGCAGGAGTTTCCAGCCCAGGCCCCAACTCACGGCACCCAACTGCCGCTCACCCAGGTGGAACTTGAACTGCAGACCGACCGAAAACAGCGCCAACGGCGTCAGCGTGGCGCCGATCGGCGAAAACACGCCGTCCAGCCAGTCAGGCCAGCCGCCAAGCGCGCCGACTGCGATGCCTACGATCAGGGCGACAAACGCGGGAAACGTCAGCATGCGTCGCATGATCGCTGCGGGCTTTGGCGTGCGCCCGGCGTACAGGCAGGCCACCACCACGCCCGCCGATGCCAGCAGTGGAAACGCGCCCAGCTGATCGGCCACTACAGCCAGGGCCAGACCCGGCTGACCATGCAGCGCCTGCAGCAATGGGTAACCCATGAAGGCCGTATTGCCGAGCCCGCAGACCAGGATCAGAGCGCCCGTGCGCTGGCGCGACCAACCCAGTCGCGGCCCGAGCAACCCGAACAACAGCCATGCACCGAAAAACGTAAGCCACATCGCCGCAACCGGAAACCACAGTTGCGTATCGAACTTCAGCCGAGGAATCAGCTTCAGGACCAACGCAGGCAGCGCCACGTTGATCACCCACCAGTTGATGCCCGGCACGATGCCGGCCGGGGGCTTCGCAAAGCGCGCCACCAACCCGCCGAGCACCAGACACACGAACAGCAGCAGCAACGCACTCATGCGGGAATCGCCAGGGCGGCAATGAAGTTCCCGTATTAGACGACAAGCCGCGCCAATCACCTACGGTCGTGCACCCGTGGTCCCGGGAGTCGATACGGCATACTCGCGCTCCTTGCGCCGGGAACGGCCGGCGCCACGGAAGGAACGTGTTCGCGATGCCGCATCATCTTTCGCACCACCAATTCCTGCATGCTGCCGACGGTTGCCGCCTCGCCTACCGCACTGGCGGATCGGCCGTCGGCACCGTCGTACTCCTCCTGCATGGCATGGCTGGGCGGTCCGACACCTGGGATGGAGTCGCCGGCGTCCTGATCGCCGCCGGACGCAGGGTGGTTGCATTGGACTTGCGCGGTCACGGTCGCAGTGCAAGGGCGGCGGGCTATCCACTAGCCGATTTCAACGCCGACGTGATCGCCCTGCTCGACCAACTCGAGTTGGCGCAGGTAGATCTGGTCGGTCATTCACTGGGCGGATTTATCGCTCTTTCCGTGGCGGCACAGCATCCGCAGCGCATCCGCCGACTGCTGATCGAGGATGCCCCGGTA
>Ga0302234_10002991_pt1 | contig 10466 bp, 8 predicted proteins | sample II_Palsa_N3_2_FD_193576 | JGI IMG/M metagenome (GOLD analysis project Ga0302234, IMG submission 193576) | Peat permafrost microbial communities from Stordalen Mire near Abisko, Sweden - II_Palsa_N3_2 | ecosystem: Environmental > Terrestrial > Soil > Palsa > Peat permafrost | place: Sweden... | reverse complement strand
CGTGAACGGGTGCGCAGATTCTTCGAGCGTTTCGCGCACGGCCGCTTCGACGAGCGTTTCGCCCGCCTCCAGATGGCCGGCGGGCTGGTTCAGACGCAGCCCGTCGTCCGTATGCTCCTCGACGAGGAGGAAGCGTCCGTCGCGCTCGACGATGGCGGCCACGGTGACGTGCGCGGCCCAAGTTTCCGGATTCATGGGGCGGTATTTTACCGTCTATAACGCCTGGCTGCCCGGAAGCGGGCGGCGCCCCCCGGATTGTCCCTGATTTCGGTGCACCCCCCGGTTTCGGTTACAGTGGCGTCGTTGCCGTTGCAAGTTCAAGCCGGCGTGCCTCGTCGGCAGCTCTGTCGTAACAACAGGAAGGCCGAGGAGGATTCAACGATGCACATCGGAGTGCCAGCCGAGACGCGAGCGCATGAAACACGCGTTGCCGCCACCCCCGAGACGGTCAAGAAATACGTGTCGCAGGGCCACCGGGTCACGATCCAGAGCGGCGCCGGGACTGGCGCCAGCTTTCCTGACGAGGCTTTCAGCGCGGTGGGCGCGGAGATCGTCGATGCGGCCACCGCGTTCGGCGCCGATCTCGTCCTCAAGGTCCAATCCCCGACCGAAGCCGAACTGCCGCATCTGAAACGCGGCGCAGTGCTGGTCGGCATGCTCGATCCTTTCAATGCCGACAACGCGGCAAAGCTCGCTTCGGCGGGCGTGACCGCCTTCGCGCTCGAAGCCGCGCCGCGTACCACTCGTGCGCAGAGCCTCGACGTGCTGTCCTCGCAGGCCAACATTGCCGGCTACAAGGCCGTGCTGCTCGCCGCCGATCTCTACCCCCGCTTCATGCCGATGCTGATGACGGCCGCGGGCACGGTGAAAGCGGCGCGCGTGCTGATTCTCGGCGCCGGCGTCGCGGGTCTGCAGGCGATCGCGACCGCCAAGCGACTGGGCGCGGTGATCGAAGCCTCCGACGTGCGTCCGGCGGTGAAAGAACAGATCGAATCGCTCGGCGCCAAGTTTCTCGACGTGCCGTACGAGACCGACGAGGAGCGCGAGGCCGCAAAGGGCGTCGGTGGCTATGCAAGGCCGATGCCGCCGAGCTGGCTTGCGCGCCAGGGTGCTCTCGTCCACGAACGCGCCAAACAGGCCGATATCGTCATTACGACCGCGCTGATTCCAGGCCGTCCCGCGCCGACGCTGATCTCGGTCGAAACCGTGCAGGCCATGAAACCCGGCTCCGTGCTGATCGATCTGGCTGCGGGCCGCGGCCCCGAGTACGAAGGCCAGCGCGGTGGTAACTGTCCGCTCACCGTGGCGGACAAGATCGTGACCAAAAACGGTGTGCAGATCGTCGGCTTCACGAACCTGGCCTCGATGGTCGCCGCCGACGCCTCCTCGCTCTACGCCCGTAACCTGCTCGACTTCCTGAAGCTGATCATCAACAAGGAAGGCGCACTCAACATCGATCTCGCGGACGACATCGTCGCGGCCACGCTGCTGGCCCGTGACGGCGAAGTCACGCGCAAGGCATAGGGAGACCGGCAATGGAAGTCATCAACCATACCGTCATCAATCTGATCATCTTCATCCTGGCGATCTACGTGGGCTACCACGTGGTCTGGAACGTCACCCCGGCACTGCATACACCGCTGATGGCCGTGACCAACGCTATTTCGGCGATCGTCATTGTGGGTGCAATGCTCGCGGCCGGGCTGACGGTGGGCGGCACAGGCAAGTTCTTCGGCACGCTGGCCGTGGCGCTAGCGGCGGTCAACGTGTTCGGCGGCTTCCTTGTCACGAGGCGAATGCTGGAGATGTTCAAGAAGAAAGAGCCGAAGAAGCTTCCCGCAGCGGCAAAGGAGAAGGCGCAATGAGTCTGAACGTCGTCACGCTGCTTTATCTCGTTGCTTCGGTCTGCTTCATTCAGGCGCTCAAAGGGCTCTCGAATCCGAAGACGGCGCGCATCGGCAACACATTCGGCATGGCCGGGATGGCGATTGCGATCCTCACCACCATCGCCTTGATCCTCAAGCAGGCGGCTGGGCTCGGCTCCAATCTCGGGCTGGGCCTCGGGCTGCTGTTCGCGGCGCTGGTGGTGGGCGGCGCGATCGGGGCGTTCGTCGCCGCGCGCGTCGAGATGACCAAGATGCCGGAACTGGTCGCCGCGATGCACTCGCTGATCGGTCTGGCGGCGGTGTGTATCGCTTATGCGGTGGTCTCGGAGCCGTCGGCGTTTGGGCTGGTGGATCCAGACAATCCGATCCCGGGTTTCCTGCCGTACGGCAACCGCATTGAGCTTTTTATCGGCACGTTCGTTGGCGCCATCACCTTTTCCGGTTCGGTGATCGCGTTCGGCAAGCTCTCCGGCAAATACAAGTTCCGCCTGTTCCAGGGCGCGCCGGTGGTGTATCCGGGTCAGCATCTGATCAACCTGATGCTGGCAATCGGCATGCTTGGATTCGGCGTGATCTTCTTTCTCACGCAAGCGTGGCTGCCGTTCATCATCATGACGCTGATCGCGTTTGCGCTGGGCGTGCTGATCATCATCCCGATCGGCGGGGCGGATATGCCGGTGGTCGTGTCGATGCTCAACTCGTACTCGGGCTGGGCGGCGGCGGGGATCGGCTTCTCGTTGAATAACCCGATGCTGATCATCGCCGGTTCGCTGGTGGGCTCATCCGGTGCGATCCTCTCGTACATCATGTGCCATGCGATGAACCGCTCGTTCTTCAACGTCCTGCTGGGCGGCTTTGGCGCGGAGGCGGGCGCGGCAGCCGTGGGCGGCGCGCAGGAGCAGCGGCCGGTCAAGTCGGGCTCGGCCGAGGATGCGTCGTTCATGCTCGGCAATGCCGAGACCGTGGTGATCGTGCCGGGGTATGGTCTGGCCGTGGCCCGCGCACAGCATGCGCTGAAGGAACTCACGGACAAGCTGACCGAAAAGGGCATCGATGTACGTTATGCGATCCACCCGGTGGCGGGCCGCATGCCCGGGCACATGAACGTGCTGCTCGCTGAAGCCGAGGTGTCCTACGACATGGTCTACGAGATGGAGGACATCAACAGCGAGTTCGGCCAGGTGGACGTGGTGCTGGTGCTCGGCGCGAACGACGTGGTGAACCCCGCGGCGAAGACCGATCCGAACTCGCCGATTGCCGGCATGCCGATCATTGAGGCGTACAAGGCGCGCACAGTGATCGTCAACAAGCGTTCGATGGCGGCCGGCTACGCGGGCCTCGACAACGATCTGTTCTACATGGACAAGACCATGATGGTCTTCGGCGACGCCAAGAAGGTGATCGAGGATATGGTGAAGTCGGTGGAGTGAGGGTAGGGGCCGCGGCGGCGCGCGGCCTCCTCAAACTCCGCTGCAGTTAGCGCTGTTTCACCTCGACATGCCTTAGAAAATCCGCGAGCCGCCTGCCCTCCATATCGGGAAACGGCTCGGCCACCTGTAGTTCGCGAATCTCTTCGACGTCGAAATTGCGGAAGTTTCCGCGCAATTCACACCACGCGCCGATGGTCCAGCGCGCACCCCAATAAAACAGCCCGAGCGGCCAGACGCGCCGCTCGGTTTGCGCGCCTTTGCGATCGCGATACGCAAAGCTCACGATCCGTTTGCGGTCGATGGCCAGATGCAACGCATCGACTTTCTCCGCGAATTCACCCTTGATGTGAAACGAAGGCGCAAAGATCGGCAGCCGGTCGAGCGTCGCGCGTTTGTCGGCGGGCATGGTCGACGCGATCTTGGCTAGCGCGCCGCGTGCGCCCTTCGCAAAGCTCGCGCCGCCCCAGGTTTCGAGCATGCGCGCGCCGGCGGCGAGCGCAGCGAGTTCGTCAACGGTGAAAGTGAGTGGCGGCAAGCTCGCCGAGCGGTTCAGGCGGTAACCGATTCCCGCTTCCCCTTCAATCGGTACGCCCGAGAGCTGCAGATCGCGTACGTCCCGATAGACCGTGCGCGGCGAGATATGCAGCCAGTCTGCGAGCTGCTGCGCGGTAGTCAGACGTCGGCCACGGAGCAGCTCGGCGATCTGGAACAGGCGGTCGGCGCGGCGCGTCATCGTGGGCGTCTTGTCGTGTTGTAGTAGGGGGCGGGCGGCCCCGCGACCGGGTGGCCCGCAACAGGGTGGCTTGCGAACGGGCGGCCCGTGAACGGGTGTTCCCGCGATCATAGCGCCGCGTGACGCTCATGGGCGCTGCATGAGCATCACCGCAGCGCTGGCCAACCTGTCAGCCGTTCTTCGGCGAATGCAGTCCGATGCGGTTACCTTCTGTATCGGTGAAAAAGCCGATATAGCCGATATCCTGCGGCAGCTCGATGACCGGTCCTTGCACCTTGCCGCCGGCCTTCTCCACACGAGCCAGCACGGCGTCGACATTCGGCTGCGCGTTCAGATAGACGACCACGCCATCGGCCGAAGGTCTGGCGTTGGGGCCCTGGATAATGCAGCCGCCGGTGGCCGGCTCGGTGTACTGAAAAATCCCGATCGGCGCGCCGCCGACATTTTCGCGCCGCAGGGTGGTGGCGAGCGTGGTCTCGTAGAAACGTGCGGCGCGCTCGAAATCGGTGACCGGAATTTCGAACCAGGAAATGACGTGGGATGCGGCTGCTGACATGACACTCTCCTTGGCATGACCCGAAGGCCCATGTGATGCGCCGGATGGCGTGATCAGGAGTGTGCGGCGGGGCTACTGACAGCGTTCTGTCAGTAGCGATTGGCTGGCTGCGAAATTCTTTCCAGCCTCAAGCCGCCGGCGTATCGTTCGCCGGACGTTGCCTGACGCTACCAGCGATCAGATCGAAGCGGAACAGCCTGCATTCAAGCGCGCCGTTGAAAAGCGGCGTCTTGGTCGATTCGCGCAACCGCAGTTGTCCCGGCAATTTGCGATCCGACGTCAGAATGAAAGCATGCCAGCCGGTGAAGCGCTGCTTGAGCGCGTCGCCGAGCAACTTGAAGAACTCGCTATCCGGCGCCTCTTCCTGAGCACGGTGAAAGCTGTCCTCATCGCGGCTTTCACGGCCGGTCTCGCGCAGCTCTCCACGCGCGTTGCGGCCACGCACTTCGATCCGCTCGCCGTACGGCGGGTTGGCCACAAGAATGCCCGGCTCCGACGACGGCGCCGTCATGCCGCGTGCGTCGACCTGCTTGAGCGAGACCGACGCCAGACCAGCACGCTCGAAGTTGGCGCGTGCCTTGACCAGCATGTCGCCCGAGATATCGCTGCCGAAGATCTGCAGGTCCGCGCGCGATGCGCGTGCGGCGTGCTTCGCATCCAGTGCCGCGGCTTTCAACGCCTGCCACGTTTTCGCGTCGTACTGCTTGAGGTTCTCGAAGCCGAAGCGCCGCTCCGCGCCCGGCGCGATATTCAGCGCCACTTGCGCGGCTTCCGCGAGGAACGTGCCGCTGCCGCACATCGGATCGTACAGCGGTGTTCCGGCGGTCCAGCCAGTCAAACGCAAGATGCCCGCCGCGAGGTTCTCGCGCAACGGCGCCGCACCTTTGTCGAGCCGCCAGCCGCGTTTGAAGAGCGGCTCGCCGGAGGTATCGAGATACAAGGTGCAATCGGTTGCGGTGAGGAATGCAAACACGCGCACGTCCGGCGCGCTGGTGTCGATGTTCGGACGCTCGCCGCTCACGTCGCGCAGACGGTCGCAGATCGCATCCTTGACGCGCAGCGTGGTGAATTCGAGGCTGCGCAGCGGCGACTTGATAGCCGTGACGTCGACGCGCAGCGTCTCCTGCGCGGAAAACCACTGTTCCCAGCGCTGCTCGAGCGCGAGGTCATAAATGTCTTGCTCGCTGCGATACGGACGGTGGGCGATCTTCAGCAACACACGGCTCGCGATGCGTGAATGCAGATTGGCCGCCAAACCGGCTGCCCAGCCGCCGCGGAAATGCACGCCGCCCGGCACCTGGGCACCAGCGGTGAACGGTGCTCCGTTCAAGTGGCGCGAGGCGATTTCGGCGAGTTCGGCCGCAAGCACGGCTTCGAGGCCGCGAGGGCAGGGGATGAAAAAATCGAAGGACATTGAAGTTGCCGGGAGGCGTTGAATAAGGCGCTATTGTACGCGGTCGGGATGTGCGTCCCGCGCGCCCGCGTTCACTGCGGTTCCCGCGATGCGCTGACCGGCCACACCAGATCGAGCGGCCGCTGGAACATCCGGCGCCAGATTGCGCCGCGCAACGAGCGCACATAGTTGCGGCGCAGATCGCGCGAACGCACGGCCATATGAAACGCGAGCGCGAAACTGACGGCCACGTTCAGGATCGCCATGCTGAACGTGCCGGCGATGGCCCACCAGAACTCCGGCAGATCCAGCGCGCCCTTGCCGAGCACACCGAGTGCGACGCCGATCGAACCCGAGCTCAAGGTGACGTGCCGGACGTCGAAGGTAAAGGCGAAGGCGGTGAGGATGGCGGGCACGAGGCCGAGCATCAGGCCCAAGGTGATATTGCCGACTACGCCGGCCACGTTGGAGCGGCAGAACCTCGCCAGCCGGGCGGCGCCGGCGACGCCAAGCGTCATGCGCAGGCGGCGGTTGTAGGTCAACGCGTCAGCGACCCGGTGCAGCACGAACCAGTTGTCGGCCCAGCCCGCGAGCAGACTCGACGACCACAGCAGCACGCCGGTCAGCGCCGCATAGAACGGCGTCGGTCCGAGCAGCGAGAACGAATGCAGCGTGGCGTGTGCCTTTTCCGGCGAGATGATGTTCGAGTTGAAGACCGCGTGCCACAGCAACTGCACGCCCAGGCACACCGGAAACACCAGCATCACGTTGCCGAGCACGGCGGCAGCCTGGGTGCGGATCAGCGCGACCACCGAGGTAACGAAAGTGTCGACCCCTTCGGGGGTGCCAGCGCCGTCGAGTTCGCGGGCGATGGTCGGTGCCGTCATGGCCGGCTGCTTGGTAGCGAGCGAGAAATGCAGGAAGTGCATCAGCAGGAAGCTCGCTGCATAGTTGATGCCGGCGAGCAGACCTTCCAGCATTGCGGGCAGATGCGCGCCGGTAATCGCAAACTTCACGCACACCGTCACCACGGTGACGAGACCGCCGCCCGCCGCCATGCGCAGCATCTTCAGATACTCGGCGCGATCGCGGGCAATGTAGTGCTCGCCAGTATCCGCGCTGTATTCGACCACCTTGCGCGCGAGCAACGAGAAATTGCTGCGCATCAGATGGGCGACGCTCTGGCTCGCGTGGTTCGCGTTGACCAGTTCGGCGACCAGGCGTGAGCCGGCGTGCAGGTCGTCGGACGCCATCCAGGCGTCCAGCAGATGTTCCGCGCGCTGGATGCGCATACGCATGCGTTCGACCTGAAACACGATGTCGACGCTCACTCCGTTGCGGTACAGGTGGGCAAAGACGTTATCGGTTGCGATACGGCACTCGTCGAGCAGCACGCGCAGATAGTTGACTTCGTGCAGCAATTTGCCCGGCTCCGCGCCGTCTTCAAGTGCCTGATGGGCTGCCTCGACCGCCAGCATGGCGCGTGTGAGCCGGTAGAACGGCTGCTTCTCCATGGCGACGCGCACGTCGGCATCGCCCAGACGGCTACGCACCGTTTGCGATAGCCCCGTGGAGCTGATCTGGCAGGTCAGGTTATGCAGAGCCGCTAGCAGGTCGAGCGAGAACGGCGCCGCCTCACGCCGGTCGGTCGCGTCGAGCTCGTAGACGAACAGGTCGCGGATACGCGTGAGCAGATCGGTAGGCAGCGTGGCGATCCATTCCGCATCGCGCGCCGACGTGAACATCAACGTGAAGATCGCCGTCAGGTCGCGGCGGTTCGGTGCCGGGGGAATCAGCGACGACTCGAAGCGCTCGAACAGCGCGCCGAAAAATGCCGAGTGCACGGGCATGCCGGCATCGCAAAGTAATGAAATGCCGTCGCTCTCGCGCAGCAGTGCGCGCAGAATCCCCGCGACGTTCGCTTTCCACGCCGGGTTGCGATCCAGCACATGCAGCAGATACCGCAAGCGCGCGTGCTCGCGCACCCGGCGAGCGTCGTCTTCAGCAGCCTCCTGCGTGACGGGAGGCACGGCCGGCTGCACGATTCCGTCGCGATGAATCCAGTGCGCCACCTCGATCAGCCATTCGCTGCGTTCCGCATACGGCGCGTTCTGGTCGGCAATTGCCAGCAGCGCATCGAGTTGATGCCCGCTGTTGCGCGACGCGCGCCATTTCTTGACGAAGGTTTTGAGGGAACGAAACATGGATTGTCAAATGTGTGGCGAGGCCACAATGCTGCTGGCCGAAGCACTCAGGATCGCTAAATACAAAGGATCTTGCAAGCTGGCCGGATGGGATAGTGCTTAGGCGCGCGGGCGATGCTAATGCTCGCCGCGCGGCCTGAAGCACAAGTCAGCCGATCGTGTGGTTGCCAGTGACACCACCAACGCCAGCACCGTCAAGCGCAGCGCTGGGCCCGGTGGGCAGCGGACAAGGCACCGTCGGCGGCGTCATCCGCGCTTGCGTGCCGGACGCACCCTTGGCGGCGGCACTCGTCGGCATCCGCGGCGTAGCAGCAGCGAGAGCCTTGATGCCGGCGGCGATCTGCGTAGAGATCTGCTGCACGGCCTGCCGATGACCGTCGACCAGCGCGTCATAGCTGCCCGTCACCGGCTCGTTGACGACACTGCGGCAGGTCATGATGGCTTCACTGCGCACCGCGCGCACGCTCCACACGGCGTCGATCAGCGCATGTGAACCCGGCCACGATTCGAAGCGTTGCACATTCACGCTGACGCGGTAGACAGGCGTGCCTTCCGGATACGGCGTGCCGTACACATCGATCGTGCCCAACTGCTGCGTGAGGTCGGTTGACAGCGCGCGACGAACCTCGTCACCGGGCAACGAGGCCCAACGTTCCTGCTCGAGCACCTGCACCTGGGTCGGGCCAGTCTGAACCACAAGCTGGTTCTTCGCGACCTGGGACGGCACGTCGACCGGCGCTACTTCGATCAACAGCGAAGGAGCCGAAATCGTGCTCGCGGCGGTTGGCGCGCCGTCGGCGCCGAGCGTGTAGAAATGGCTCGGCGGCGAAGACGAGCATGCCGCTACCGCCAGCAGTCCGGCACAGGCACCTAGGCACGCGGCGGCGCGGGCAAGCCCGCGCGGCGAACGGGGGAGCCGGGCAAACATCATGGTTTATCTCCTGGTTTTCCGCGCAACAGCGATTCCGGATGGCGTTCCAGATAGTCCGACAGCGCATTCAACGACTGCAGCGTGCGGGTCAATTCCTGCAGCGCCTGATGGACATCCGATTGCAGCGGCGAGTCCTGCTGCAGCGTCGCCTCGGCCGACCCGAAGGTCTGCTTGGCGGCGGCCAGCGTGTCGCGCGCTTCGGGCACCACCTCGGTATTCAGGCGCGAGAACAACTGGTCAGCGTTCTTTAGCGCGCTGTTCAGGTTCGTCCCGATCTGGTCGAACGGCACCTGATCGAGTTTCTTGGCGATGTCGGCCACCTGCACCTGCAACTCGTCGAGCGTGTTCGGAATCGTCGGCAGCTCGAGCGGATCGCTATTGACATCGACCGTAGCCGGCGGCGCCTTCGGGAAGATGTCGAGCGCGACGTACAGCTGGCTGGTAATCAGGCTGCCCGTGCGCAACTGGCCGCGCAGGCCGTGCTGTACCAGACTCTTGAGCAACTGCTGACCGGCCACGCTACCCGGTTCCGGCGCCGTTTCGCGGAAGCGCTTGCCGAGGCGGTCGGGGTACAGGTTCATCGTCACCGGCATGGTGAAGTTGTTGGTCTTCGGGTCGTAGTCGATGCCGATGTTGGTCACCTGGCCGAGCTCGATGCCGCGGAAATCGACCGTCGCGCCCACCGACAGCCCGCGCAGCGACTGGTTGAAGTTCATCACCACCCGCAGCGGCACGCCGTCCGGCTCGCGCATGGCGTCCGCTTCGTCGGAGCCCAGGCGGAACGTCATGTTGTTCTGCGCTTGCGTTCCGACTGGCTGCCCCGGTGGCGACTGGAACGACAGGCCGCCGACCAGCACCGTCGCAAGCGACTGCGTGTTCAGCTTGAAGCCGCCCGAGTCGAGGCGCAGATCGACGCCGCTCGCATGCCACCAGCGCGTGTTGACGCCGACGTACTGGTCGTACGGTGCGGCGACGAACACCTGCATGGTCACACCGGTACCGTCCTTGTCGAGCGAGAAACCCACCACCTGGCCGACCTGCACGCGCCGGTAGAAGATCGGCGAACCGATATCGATCGAGCCGAGCGAGTCGCCATGCAATGTGAACTGATGGCCCTTCTGCCCACCGGTAATCGGCGGCGGCGTTTCAAGGCCGACGAAGTCCTTCTGCGTATCCTGCGAATGACCGGCGTCCACCCCGATATACGCGCCGGAGAGCAGCGTGCTCAGACCCGAGACGCCGCTCGCGCCGACCCGCGGACGCACCACCCAGAAGCGGCTGTCCTTGACGGCAAAATTCTCGGCTTCCTTGGTCAACTGGACCTGGATCAGCA
>Ga0302234_10002985_pt1 | contig 10476 bp, 8 predicted proteins | sample II_Palsa_N3_2_FD_193576 | JGI IMG/M metagenome (GOLD analysis project Ga0302234, IMG submission 193576) | Peat permafrost microbial communities from Stordalen Mire near Abisko, Sweden - II_Palsa_N3_2 | ecosystem: Environmental > Terrestrial > Soil > Palsa > Peat permafrost | place: Sweden... | reverse complement strand
GCCCGGTGCCGCTCCAGGTCCCGGAAAGTGCTGGAGACCATCACGCCCAAGTACTGGCGGGGAACAAACACCTCGTCAGCCATCATTGCTCACCGAACCTCGCCATTGCCCGCCCGGAGGCCATGCCTACGGCTAACCCCGTGTCATGTTCGAGGAATCTCCGACTCTAACCCATCCAGATTCGGGTAATTCTCATCTTCCCCGGATCGCCTGCAGGTACTCCGGCAGCCGCAGTACCCACGACCAGCTGTGGTGATCGTCCGGCGCGGGCCGCCGCCTGGTGCGGCGGGTTCCCGAGCGGGCGCTACGCGCCCGCTCGCCGTGTCGGGCTCGTTGACCGTATTAGCAGGCGGCGTGATGCGCGGGAAATACAAGATGCTCAAACTGCGGTTAATCACCTGCATTAGCGAATGATGTTGATAATCGCCGCTACGAGGAGATCGAGCAAAAGAAGGCCAGTCAAAGTAGCCGTAACCAAACTAATGCGATGCGCAATGAGATAACGGTTCCTTCGATAACACGTTACGCGGACGATGAGCTCCTCGGCTCGTACCGGCGGATCATGCTGGCCTGCACTTCCGGGCGCGGTCGCAGGGTGAGCGGCCCGAGCTCATCAACGCAGGACATGATCTCCCTGCCGCACGGAGGGGGTGATCTCATCCCAGGACATCGCCTGAGCCCCGTACCGTGCCGGCGCGCGCAGGTTATCCTGGCTGAACCGCCGCTCCAGGCGCTTGCCCCCCGGATGCCGTTAAGACCGCGCTGCCGCCGGCACGTCCCGGCGCTCCCGGTGCCAGTTCCGCCAGCTTATGCCGTCGAATGGTGGTGCCCATTCCTGATGCCGCTGCCGCGTCCTCGCATGATTTCTGGCAGGACTTCCTGCGGGCCGACGACCCGGTCCTCACCGCGCCCAGCTACCAGGCCGGCTACCCGGCGTGGCTGGCCGACGGCCGCCATCTGCTCCTGCTCATACGGGGTGCTGCCGGGAGACGGCACGCGGGCGGTCGCGTCGCTGATCACCAATCAGGCCAGCTTCCGCGTACTCGACGCGATCGCCGACGTGCTTACCGCTCAGGTGGCGCAGCTCGGCGCCGAAGTCGTGATCGGAGTCCCGACCCTCGGCCTCCCTCTCGCTGAGGGCGTGGCGCGCCGGCTGGGGCATCGCCGCATGGTCGCGCTCAGCACGTCGCGCAAGTTCTGGTACGGCGAGGGCCTTTCCGAGCCGTTGTCCTCGATAACCAGCCCGCAGCAGAGCAAGCGGGTTTACCTCGATCCCAGGTCGCTCGCCCTGCTCGCCGACCGCCGCATCCTGCTGGTCGACGACGTGCTGAGCACGGGAACGTCGTTGTCGGCCGTGCTCCGGCTGCTGGTTCAGGCTGGGCGGCCGCCGACCGCGATCGGCGTGGCCATGACCCAGACGCAGGCGTGGCGGGCGGTCCTCGGCCGGATCGACAGCCGCTGGCCGACCGTGGTCCGGTCGGCCATGAGCACTCCACTGCTCGTCCCGCACGAGGATGGCGGGTGGCGGCCGGAAGCCGTCACCGCTGTCCGGGGAATGGACCGCATAGCACCAGCTGATCCTGGCCGAGGTCGGCCCGTGGGTCTGAGGTGCCCCCGAGTTCCCGGACAGGGAGATCAATAAGATCTTCCCTGAAGGGGGACGGGGGAAATGGCGAAAGGAAAGTATTACACTCCGGAATTCAAGGAACAGGCTGTGAAGATGGTGGTCGAATCAACCCCATCACGCACAACTGGCTCGGTGGCGCGGGAACTGCCGCTTTGCGGAAGAGGGGCATGACACCAGCCTTGATCAGCGAATCTGTTTGCGCAACTCGGTGCATGATCAGCTGCGGAGAAGATCGTTTCCCTCTGGGATCAATCTGCGCACACCCAGGTGGGAGGTCGTTTTCGCTGCCCCTATGTGGCCACTATGACCGTAGTTCCCCGCTGATTCTGGTACGACTGTGGCACGACCCGCGCCGCCACTTCCTCGGGTAACACCGTCAAAGCAACGTTTGGTTCAGTAATTTCTGTGAGCTATCAAACAATTGCCCCTTATTCTTAACGGGTCAGATAGCAGCTACTTACGATCAGTCTCTCCAGGGAAATGCGCCTTCTTCGCGGTGCTTCCCTTCGACGCTATCGTGGTCCTACGCGGGCACAGGCCCGCGAGCCCGGTCGCGCCTCCAGGAGACCCGGGTGACAAGGCCGAGGGCAACAGCGACCAAGGCCAAGCCGATGATGATGTAGATCTCGAATGTGCCGTTGTGGTGATCCGGGTCCCAGCCGGTCAGCGCCTCGATCCAGTCGTGCCAGAAGATGGTGACGAAGGCGAGTACGCCGACGATCGCGGTGAGAACCCCTTCGACCTTGGTCAGGATCGATAGCTGTCCCTGCTTTGGTGTCATGCCCGCTCCTTCGTATTTACCGGGTGTACGTCACCTTCCGGTCAGCACAGGCCGTCAGCGTTGCGGCCTTAGATGCCAGGAGGCCGACGTAGAACTATGTACTTGGGCCACCGCAGATCATGTTCGTCGGCGTAGACGGTAATCACGGTCCGCTCGAGCCAAGCCCGGTGGACGAGGTCCTCGATCTCCTGCTCGCGGCCACGGAACGTGACTTCATGACCAGATTCGGTCAGAAGGATGAACCCGTCGAAGTCGCCGAACCGGTTGTAGATCACGCCTGTGACCTTGCCCGTGGAGTAATAGCCTTCCAGCAACCCGAATCCGTGGCCCTCGTCGCTATGGCTGCCGTGACCTGGCTCGCCGCCATGCTGGCCGCCGCCCTTGCCGCGCGTCGGCCAGCCAGGTACCTCGCCGGTCGGGGAGGGCATAATTGTTCCTGGATCGCCACCGAATCCTCGGATACGTCCCTCGATGATCTCGATGTAGCGCGCGAGCACGGGATACCAGCGGTTGTTAATGTGGATCGACCTCTGGATCCAGAGCAGCCAGGAGAGCAGTCGCTCCTCCGAGAGGAGGATCTGCTCTTTGGTGCTTATTACGACCGCGATCTGGAACGCGCCGACTTGCCTGCGCCAGCCAAACGTGGTCGGCGGTCGTTCAGTGAGCGCCTGCGCCGTTATCGTGATCGGCGGGGGTGGTGGAGGCGCCGGGTGCGAAGTGGCTTGGGCTGCCGTCACCTGGCGCACGACGATGTCGAATTGCTCTCCTTTGCGGATACCCAGCGGCAACTCGACTGAGAGCAGCCCCGCATTCCGTGCCGTTCCCTTCGGGATTGGCACGATGGTTACGCCGCCGACCGGGCACTGAATGGTGTGAGCGTCGATCTGCGTGAGTTGATGAGTCTGGAACGCCCCATTCGCCAGGCCGATGATCTCGGAGGCCTGTACCGCCGGCAAGTACAGCGTCGCGGTACTGTTTCGTGGCGTATTGCCCCAGAAGATGAGGAGCTCGTCCGGGATGCCGCTCTCTGGGTTGGAGGCTTTGATTTCGATCGGATGAGGCATCTGCCGCGATTCGGCTTGCCCGGGGTTCGGGCCGTCGATCCAGGCGATGTTGCGCTGCGCGAGCTTGTCGGTCGTCGAGTCTGCCCCGAGTGGGATCGGCGTGTCGTCGTAGCGGATCTCCGCGATCAGGCATTGGTGCGGTGCGCGCGCGATCACCTCGCTGAGCGAGAGGAGGGTTCCGCTGAAGGGGCCGTCGGGATCGCCGGCGGGCGGGGTCTGGGGGAAGAGTGTCTGGTCGGGTTGGTTCAGGTCGAGGTAGCAGCCGAAGAACGAGTCAACCTCGACTCCGGGGTTGACGCCGATCGTGTAGGCGTTAGGTGTGTCCTCTGGCTGTGTTGTCATGTCGGCGGGTCCGCTGATGTTGACACGCTGTGAGGCGAAGCACGGCACTGTCACGTACTCCGGGTTCCCGTTCTGGTCGTTCTGAATGCCCAAGAGCGGCACCGTCACCCCGTTCAGCACCCCGTCCGAGTGAAAGCGGTAGGTCGTATCGGGGTTGAAGTTGCTTGCCGTCGTTTGCGCCTGGAATAGGCGGAAGAAAACGCGGACCTTCTTTGCCTGAGCGCCTGGTGTGTTGCCGAGCAGTCGTACTCGAGCGATCGCGAAGTTGAAGACGAGGTTGCCGGCGTTGTCCTGTTGCAGGAACTCCAGCGAGGATGCTTCTTCGTCCTGGCTCAGACCGGGATCAAACGTGTCGTTGCCTGCGGTGCCTTTCCCTGCCGTAAGGTTCGAGATCACGCTGGCGATGAACGCCGGGGCGTCGTTGCGATCACGCGTCATCGTGGCGCCGAATCGCGAAGCGGTCGAAACAGCCCCGGATGACGGCACTGTCATCTTGAGGAATCGAAGGTCGAAACTGAGCCACGATGGGAAGTCGCCTGGATGGTTCAGGTCGACGTTCTCGAAGCGCGGATCCTCACCGGAGGTGAGCAAGATCGTCGCGAACGCCGCCCTCGTGATCGGTCCGACCGTGAAGCTGGCGCTCATCGTGAGCGTAACCGTCTGATCAGCGCCAAGCGGGCTGAAGATGTTCCCGTTGTCAAAGGAGACCGTGAACGGGTAAAGGAATGTCTGGGGGTCTTGCTGAAACGTCGTGTCTGTTTCAACGATCGGCAGCGGGCCGAATGAGGCGCTGACCGAGGCTAGGTTCGCTGAGATCGCGGAGAGCTGCGCCGCGGTCAGCCCAGTGTTCAGTGAGTCGTCGAGCGAAATGGACACCGTCGGGATGGGCGAGGGGTTATTGCTGAGATCGCTCACGCTATGAAGGCCGAGCTGCTCATTACTGAACCCGGACACCTGAAGCCAGCCGGCTGGGCTGTAAGTCACCTTAGCCGCGACTTCGTCCTTGGCGTACGTACTCTGGCCGAACAAGAACGAGATGCCCGACGTCTGGATCGGCGCGCCCCAGATCTCTTCTAGGCCGGCATTCCGGCGATCGGTCCAGCATGCAAAGAAGTTTCCGTCATGCCCAGTGAGGCCGATGTAGTCGCCGTACTGGAAGTTGGCCTGTGCCCCTGCAGCAGTTTCGTCGGTTTCAGAGGTGGTCACCTGCACGGCGGACGACCAGGTTTCACCGTGGTCCAGCGAGATCTGCATCCAAAGATCGGTCTTCAGGCGGTCCGAGTCATTGATGGTGTCGTAATAGATCACGACCAAGGCGCCAGAGATCTGGTCCACTGACAGGCGGGTGAAGAACTGATCGTTCTTCGCGTTCTGGTCGTTGAGCTTTATCGAAGTGGACCAGGTCGAGCCACCATCGGTTGATCGTGAGAAGAACGCGCGAGTTTTGCAGCTCGAACTAACGTCGGAGCCCGGAGCGTTAGCCGACGAGTTGCAACCTGTACCTCCCGCGAGATCACTCCATACCGCGTACACGTAATCTGTTCCTGCCGCGGTGAACGCACCGCCAGAGATGTAGATGAGGCATCCCCGGCCGTTCTGGGCTGGAATGAAGTTCTGGAACGCACCGCTGGTCTTGGCGATGCTGACAGGCGTCGAGAAACTCGTCCCGCCGTCAGTGGACTTCGCGGTCCACAGGTTCTGGCTGACCGTGTCGGGCCAGAAGGCGAATATGTGGCCCTTCGCATTGGTCTTGATATCGCTCCCGACGGCCGTCCCTGTGGTCTCCAATCCGCTGACCTGCAAGGGAGCTGACCACGTGCCTCCCGGCCCCTTTCTCGTCGACACAAAACATGGATTGCTGTTGTGCCAGATCAAGTACATGTTGTCGGTATGGGGTGACGTCGCGCTGTGGTCGATCCACAGCGCCTGCTTATCCATACTCGATTGGGTGCTGGTGACGGTTGAGTCAAACGTCCAGGTGCCCCCCTGGTCGGTAGAGCTGAAGGTCCGCATCACCAGGTCGGTGGCCGCGCTAATGCCGATCGTGACAGTCCAAGCGGTGCCGTCGGAGGTCCAGTCGATCGTCGGGTCGCCCTGCCGTGCATCACCCGAGAACTCGGGAAGGCTGGCTTGGCTCCAGGTATCGCCGCCATCGGTGGAGTAGCTCATCGGCTGCGTGCCGCCGAGTTGGGTCGATGCACAGATGATCTGCTGGAGATTGTTGGTGTTGACCCGGATGTCCGACTCTTCGCGGGTCGTCGTCTGGGCACCGGTCAATCGGAGGTTAATCACCGCCCTCGCCCCATCAGCCCGTCTGCGGCGGCAGGTCTTGGTGCTCGATCATCCACTCATAGAGGTCTCGGAGAGCAAGCGGATAACCGCCAGTCGGATCGCCCGGAGTGGGTGTCGAGTCTGGGTGTTGCTTTCGGAACTGGACGCGCAGCCAAATGGGTATGCGAAGCCTGTCGTGAAGCTCTTCGGGCTGGAGCAAGCTGAAGTCCTGGTTATCTCTAATGAACTCTTCGAGCTTGCTGCCCGGTTGAACGCGAGCCACTCTGAGCTGTTCTTCGATCGTCGGCCACTCAGGGTCTTGTTTTGACGTCGGATGTGTCATGTCGCTTCCTCAGGTGTGGAATAGGCCAACCGTAACAGCTCACGTGGTTTATATCAACGGCACCCGGAAATTGGCTTTGGCGCAGTTCCCGGCTTCTGGCGCGGAATTCATGATCGGTGTTATCTGGGGGACGACGGCGTGTTTGCGCAGTAGGGCGGAGCTGGCACAGCCGTACAGTTTCCTTTTGGTCGGTTTATCCCAGCGGCGTTGCCTTCGATCGTGCCGGAGCTGTAGGACAGCTCTCCGGTGACAGGGAAAGGCTGGCTCGTGTCGGTGGCCTGCGAATTGCTGGGGAGCGCGCCTAGCGGGGTAAACGGGACGACGTTCACCTGGTCCTGGGTCTGTGAAATCTGCGGCGCCTCGCAGATGTTGAACACGATGCTTCCCTTCAATTTCGCCCAGATCTCTTCGATCCAGCTGAGATTGACATCGCCTGGCGCATTGGCGAGCAGCTGTTCGATGCTCTGGGTTACTTCGTTCCGCGAAGGAGCGGGCAGGTCCGGATACCCGACGGAGTTGAGCGCCAGGATCACCAGTACGCTGCCCGGCTCCGCAGGCGATTGAATGACCTCCACCGAACAGGAACCGTTGACGGTGAAGTGGTAGCTGCACTCCAGCCGGGGCGTCGTTGCCGTTTCCAGGCCCAGGTTCTTGGGGGGCGGGATGTCGACAGGAGGGCGGACGGTGAAGCTGACCAGGTGAATACCCTGGAAGGGCTTGGCGAAGAGAGGCGCGGCCATAGACGGCAACCCGGTCGCCTTGCTCGACGCGGTAGGCAGGCGGGATCAGGGCCCCGTCGATCTCGACTCCTAGTAGGCCCGAAGGGACGGGGATGCCAGCGGCTACGGCCGCTGCCCAGTCCTGGCTGTACGTCTTAAGGTCGGTCTGGTCCTTGTTGGCGGCGCCCAGGAGGTTTGTGTAGGCGGCATCGGGCGCAGTTGTGAACTCCCAGTCACCTGCCTTGAACCCGAACGGATGGCTGAACGGCAGATCTGCTCGCGACATTTCCGGGTTGACCGCCGTGCCGGCGACGCCTACCTCGTCGTCCTGCTCGATGGCGGGGCTGAGGACTGACACCCATTGAAACTTGTGGGCAGCCGATCCGTCGAAGAGCTGGCCCTGAACGACGTTGCTCGACCAGTCAGGGGCGCTGGTGTCGGAGGCCGGGTTCGTCCATGGACTGCCGTTGACCTGGGAAATGTCCAGCAGAGGCGCCGGCAGGTGCCATCCGTGAATCAAGTCCGAAGCCGGACCGCGGAGGTGCTCTGGCATGTCATACATCTTCATCTCCTGAACAGAGGTCTCGCTGATTCGCTGACATGCGCAGGGCGCTCTGCTCGTACGCAACTGCACCTGCCAAGCCCGGCCATCCCGGCAGGCGGCTGCCCGCCTGGTTCCTGGCTCACAGGTCGAGTGGGGCGACGGGCTGGCGGTGGCCCTGGCTGTGCGGTAATCGCGACGGGCAAGAATGAACGCGACGATCGCCGCGACACCTAGCACGATAACGACCAGCCATTCAGCAGAACCGTTCCCGCCATCGGGATCGACCCGGAACACGGTCTCTATCCAGTCCGGCCAGAACGCGGTAAGGAGGGCCATCCCGGCGAAAAGCACCGCCAGTGCCGTCTCAATTCGTGACTTGAGCATCGCAAGCCCCTTTCAGCCAGCTGACCACGACGGCCTTGCTCTGTCCATTGCAGTGAGTGGTGGAGGCGCAGGAAGAGCAACAGCGCTTTCGGCTTCCGATGGGCGAGGCTAATTGAGCTCCGTCCCGTCCCTGTTCCGGCTGATGCTGACTAGCGCCACGAAACTGGTTCCCTCCCCAGCGTGCATTCTGTCAGCGAGGCCTACCCACGCAGTAGGAACGCCCTGATGAACTCCAATCGGATGAATAGCGTGTGGAGACGATATGGAGACGGTGTGCAGACCATGCGGAGATTCCTTACGATCCGAAGGCAGCAACGCTTCCCTGAAGTTCCTCAGCCAGAAGGTGATTCAGTCAGGGGATAGTTCTACGCAGCGTTACGGATGCATGGTGGTAACCGCCGCTCCGCGTGGACCGGGTCACTGGATAATCCCAGCGCGTCGAGTGCCGTCGGTGCAATAGCCCAGGTCATCGCTGCAGCTAGCGCGCCCGGAGCGTCAGGCCGGGCCCCTCATAATCCGCCGGTCGTGGGTTCGAGCCCCACCCGCCCCACGAATGATCGCATTAGGTGATGGGCTGGCCAGGGGCGGGGCGGCGGAACTCTGCGAGCCAGTGGTGCTCGTCTGGCTCCCCGGAAGTGACCGTAATCTCGATCCGGGTCGGGCTCAGTCCGTCAGCGCCGAACGCTTCGATCGCGGCGCGCCGCAGTGGCCAGGGCGGGAGCGTTGTGGAGGGCGTGTCGTCATCGTGAACGGCGGCAATGGCAAGCAGCGTTCCACCAGGTCCGACCAAGCGGCTGGCGTTGGCGATGGCCTGGCGGCGGGGCGGGTCGGGCAGTGCCTGGACGGTAATGATCTCGATGACCAGGTCGTAGGCGCGCGGCCAGGCCTGCGGGTAATTGAGTAAGTCAGCGAATACGTACCGGACGGTGGAGCCGGGAAAGCGGTTCTTCGCAGTTGAGGGTGTGGCGGGCGTGTGACGTCGTCGAGCTATCCGGTTTTCAAAGGCCCGGCGACCTTGTAAGTGCTGAGGATGACGCCGGACGGCATTGCTTTCGTGCCGGCGAACTCGAATGACCGTGCCGGGGTTCCGTCCGCAAAGAAGCGCTTCCCCGTGCCCAGCAGGACCGGATAGACGATCAGCAGGATTTCATCCGCAAGCCCATGTTCGAGCAGCGTCGATGTCAGCGTGGAGCTACCCGAGAGGACAAGGTCCGGCCGTCCTCCGATTTGATGCGGCGAACGCCCTCGACGATGTTCTGTCCAAGGCCCTCGAACGGGCCCCATTCAAGACTTTCCGGATAGTGGGTCGCGATAAATTTTGTTGCCGCATTGAGGCGATCCGCCATCGGGCTGCTCGGCGCCTTTGGCCAGAAGCCGGACCAGAGATCGTAGGTGCGACGGCCAAGTAGCAGATCGAAGCTCTCGCCATGCGCGGCGAGCGTTTCATTCAGGCCCGCGGGGGTCCGATAGGGCGCGGTCCAGTCGCTGTAAGGGAAATCGCCGTCGTCGGCGGAATGCTGGATCACACCGTCCAGCGAGATGTGTTCGATGATTTTGAGCTTTCTCATTTGAGTCTCCGTGTTCCGAGGTTGGCGTCCGTCCTAGGCGTGCGCGGCGTGCGCGCCTCGTTCAGCCAGCACCGCGTCGAGTTGGGGTATCGCCGCGCGGAGCCCTTCTTCCATGCCCGGGACGGTTTGCTCCATGGCATCGACGCTTGAAAACCGGGTGACGCTGGTCATCCGCGATCCCGTAGGCGTGGCCTCGAAGGTGAACTTCATCGACGACGGCATATTCTCGTCCTCGGCGTTGTCTTCGCCGTCGTGCGCCTCGAACGAGTTGATGGGATTTACCGCGGTGAACTTCCAAGAGCCGCTCCACTTTTCTCCGTTCGGCCCGGTCAGGAAGTACTCGGCGCGACCGCCAACTTTGAAATCATGATACGTGAAGGTGGCGGGCGCGAAGGGCGGGCCCCAAAAGCGCTCGAGTTGCCGCGGGTCGGCCCAGGCGTCCCAAAGGCGTTTTTGCGGAACAGGAAAGTCGGCCACGACGGTGAGGGTGAGCTTTTCGGGGTCTTTGGTAACAGACGTAATTGGCATCGTCATTTTCCTTTCGGTAGAAGAACATCGTCGAGCTGCGCCACGCGCTGGCGCCAAATGGATTCGAAGGAGTCGAGAAGTTCGCCGGCGCGCTGGAGCCGCGCGCGGTTGGTGGAGACCAGTTGCTCGCGGCCGTTGGCGCGCTTCTGAATGAGACCCGCGCGCTCGAGCACGGCGACGTGCTTTTGCACGGCGGCGAAGCTCATCTCGTAGCGCGCAGCAAGATCGGACACCGACGGCGTTTCCGTGAGCGACCGCGCCAAGATGTCGCGGCGCGTGCCATCGGCCAAGGCACGAAAGAGCTG
>Ga0302234_10002984_pt1 | contig 10479 bp, 10 predicted proteins | sample II_Palsa_N3_2_FD_193576 | JGI IMG/M metagenome (GOLD analysis project Ga0302234, IMG submission 193576) | Peat permafrost microbial communities from Stordalen Mire near Abisko, Sweden - II_Palsa_N3_2 | ecosystem: Environmental > Terrestrial > Soil > Palsa > Peat permafrost | place: Sweden... | reverse complement strand
GCGCAAGCGCGCAGTTCTGGCTCAATCTGCAGATCGCCTACGACCTGCGCATCGCCACTGAGGCAGCCGGTGAGCAGATCGCAAACGAGATCGAACCGCTCGCCCGCGCGAGGCGACCGAAAGTGCCGGGTATGCCGCCTGGCCACGCACGCGCAGTCAGCCTCGCCGCAAGTATGGTCAGCAGCGTTGCCGCCATGAAGCCAGGGCGCAAGGCCTGAGATTCAAGGTCAACGCCAGCGCTGCATCGCCCTTCCGGACGTGCTGGGCGGCTACCGCGGCGGCCGTATGTGCCGGTGCAGCACGCGTATTTCGCCCCAAATTTTTCTGCAGCACAGGAAAGACACAGCGAGCGGGTAAAATCACACCATTCTTTCGCCTTTCCGGAGTACTGCAATGGCTTTGCACCGTCGTACCACTCTCACGAAGTACCTGATCGAACAGCAGCGCGAGACCAACAACCTGCCGGCAGATCTACGCCTGCTGATCGAAGTCGTCGCACGGGCGTGCAAGGCGATCAGCTACCACGTCAGCAAGGGCGCACTGGGCGACGCGCTCGGCACCGCCGGCAGCGAGAACGTCCAGGGCGAGGTGCAGAAGAATCTCGACATCCTGTCGAACGAAATCCTGCTTGAAGCGAACGAATGGGGCGGCAACCTGGCCGGCATGGCGTCCGAAGAAATGGAGAAGTTCTCGCCGATTCCGGCCAACTATCCGAAGGGCGAATACCTGCTGGTGTTCGATCCGCTGGACGGCTCGTCGAACATCGACGTGAACGTGTCGATTGGTACCATTTTCTCGGTGCTGCGCTGCCCGGACGGCCAGCAGCCAACTGAACAGTCGTTCCTGCAGCCGGGCACGCAGCAGGTCGCCGCCGGCTACGCCGTCTACGGTCCGCAAACCGTGCTGGTGCTGACCACCGGCAACGGCGTGAACTGCTTCACGCTCGACCGTGAGCTGGGTTCGTGGGTACTCACGCAGAGCGACATGACCATTCCAGTCGAAACGCGCGAATACGCGATCAACGCGTCGAACGAGCGCCACTGGTACCCACCTGTCCATCAGTACATCGATGAACTGAAGGCCGGCAAGGACGGCTCGCGTCAGGAGGACTTCAATATGCGCTGGATCGCATCGATGGTCGCCGATGTGCATCGTATCCTGAACCGCGGCGGCATCTTCATGTACCCGGCGGACCGGCGCTCCCCGGACAAACCTGGCAAGCTGCGCCTGATGTACGAGGCCAATCCGATGGCGTTCATCGTCGAACAGGCAGGCGGCGCCGCGACCAACGGCGAGAAGCGCATTCTGGATATTGTTCCGAAAAGCCTGCACGAACGGGTGGCAGTATTCCTCGGCTCGAAGAACGAGGTGGACCGCGTAACCCGCTACCATCTCGAATCAAAAAGTTGAGCTCTGGACTTGCCAAAGCGCCAATAAAGTCCCTATAATCTCGTTTCTCCTGATGCCGGAATAGCTCAGACGGTAGAGCAGCGCATTCGTAATGCGAAGGTCGGGGGTTCGATTCCTCTTTCCGGCACCAACAGATTCAAGCACTTAGCCCAGTCATTGCGACTGGGCTTTTTGCTTTGTGAGGCCGCGCAACCGGCACCTCTCCCATCCTGCACGGCTGTCAGATTCAGTAAGAAGTCGGCATCGTCGACAGCATTTCAGATCCGTACAATCGCCTCAGAATGAAACTCGGGCGGCTACCAGGTGAAAGAGATGCGAGCAGACATCCGGCTTTGTTTTCGATTTTTTCTATCCGTGCCCGTCCTCGGCGCAATCTGCTTAGTTGGCGTCCAATCCGCGCACGCGAATTGCTTTTCCAGCAGCGCCAGTCAGCCGCTGGATCTCGCGCTGCCTTCGACGAATATCGCTGTCTCGCCGAGCCTGCCAGTAGGTGCGACGATCGGGTCGGTGCGCGTCGCGGCACCGCAAGATATTCCGTTTGTCTGCAGCGGGGCATCGAACGCGCGCGAGGCCCAGTTGGCAATGGCGCCGGCTGCTGTGGCCGATTTCGCTGGCGTATATAGCACCAACATCGCTGGCGTCGGCATGCGTATCACCGCCAGCGGCGGAAATTTTGCAGGCATAGACGATGGCCCGCGTCTAGCCCCTTACAAAGTCTCGCTGCCGAAAGACGCGAAACACTTAACCGGCTTCGCACTCCAGGTCGACTTTATCAAGACGGGCCAGGTCCAGAACGGGACTTTGGCGGCAGGCAAACTCGTGACCGTGCTAGTCGGCGGAACCGAACTCGTCGATGTTGCGATCCCGGGCGACACAGTCGTGTTTGCGGCGAATCAGTGCGACGCAGTGCATGTCGGAGGTGCGGTCGGAATGGGCGTCAGCAACATGGGCGCATTCACGAACGAAACCATTGCCGTCGGCCTCGGCTGCAATCCTTCAATCGGCGTCCTGGTGCAGGTGAATCAGGGCTACGTTTATGGCAGCACACCACGCTGGAATCATGAGGATACCTACAAAAAGATCGACTCCAAGCCGCAGGGCGTCTCTGCTCATCGAGTTGCGCGGGGCTTGACGAATCCAAACTCCATCAATGCCAACGGCAACAGCTTTAACTCAAGTGCATTCGACGCGAGTACATCCGGCTCGGGCTCTTTCGGCGCAGGTTCGCCCGGTGGAAATACGTTCGGCGGAAGTGTCTTGCGCCGCTGAATCATTCACTAATGCCACGATCACCACGCCCAGCAACTCGACGTCAGGACACAAAAAAACCCGCCGGTGCAACGGCGGGTTTGACAAGGGAGATATGTCCATGAAAGCACCTCTCGCTAGAGGCAACTTCAGTGTAGGACGCACAATCTCGCTTTAGGTTTCGATGTCGCTTACACGTTTTACCAACGATTTCCGGCGAAAGCTAAAGGGGTCGGCAGACATCACCGTCCAACCCAGACCCCAGAAGCACTTCATTCCCGGTGACTTAGTGGCCGGCGTAAATCGAGCGTTGGCCGGTGAATATCGACAGTGCAGCGGCGCCCGATTCCGACGAACCGCTAACCACGCCGCCTACACCGCTCGTCGAGCCATTCTGCCCAGCAACGCGCGCTTCTGCAGCCTGGAGGTCCGCCGGATAGGTGGCATTGTCCGCCGAGGCGGGGTTATAGCCGGCCTTTTCCAGTTGGACCAGTTGATTGCGCACTTCTGCGCGCGTCACGGGTTGGTTCAATTGAGCAAATGAAGCAACCGGCGCGGAAAGAACAACAGCGATGGCAACAGCCTTGATGAACGAGTTCATGATTAACACCTCCAGAATTTGTTTTACGCAGCGCCGCAAACAGGTTTGTGTGCAGCAGGTGAATACAGTCTAAGAGTCGACAAACCCAGGGTAAATACCTAAGTTTCGAAATCACTTTTCTCGCAACTCTGACAATCGGGAGGGTGTGTCAAAGGCTGCTGTTCTGATGACTTCGAACCGGCCGCTTCTGCGAAACACAAAGATGTCAGCCGTGCGCCATGGGTAGCGCGGACGTTTAAGGCACACAAACTGCTATGCTTTCGGCTCTAACCACCGGGAGATGTATCTATGAAGAAGATCGGCGCGACAATCCTCGTTGCAGTGACAACGCTGTGCGCAGCAATGCCGGCGTTCGCTGACTATGACCACCATCATCACTGCCATTGGGTCTGGCATCACCATCATCGAGTGCACGTCTGCCGCTGACGTAGAGGGCGGCGGAGACTCTCTCCATCTATCCGCCCCGCTTTTCGCTCACACAATGGGCTTGCAAGAAGGCCGCTCAAGGCAAGTAGCTTGAGCGTGCGGTGCAGGCCCGAGCATTGCCCATTCCGCGACATCACGTCTGACCCACGCCGCGTCCAAAGGATGCGGCGTGCTTTCGTCATTTCATATGCATACGCAAAAGAACGTCAAACACGTCAACGAAATCGCGTAACCCTTCGTTAACAAAAAATGGGGGATGGTTGAATTGAGCGGTGACGTTTCTCAGCGTATGTGCACTGCAGCGAATCTGATTGCTTAAAGGCCGTGATAACCATTCAGCGTTACAGAAACCAACGCTGCTCTCACGGTAAAGGCTACGCAGCGCTAAAGGGCGCGGTCGAAAATACGCATGAGATAGCGAAATACGTTGACGCTGCGATGCAGCAATCGAAGCTCGAGAGTAGCGATGCGGCAAACTCGGCACATACCGCGGCGAAGTGCCGAGCCATTGCCTTGTAGCGGTGTTGCGATGGCGATTTCGGGGGCCGACGTCGCACGAAAACAAGAGGTCACAGACCCAAAGCAGTGAGCGGAGGCCAAGCGGCGTGAGGCCGCGCACGGCGATAGATTCAAATAAGCGCGATCGTTCGCAAATGCAGAGCGGGCCTTAAATTTTATTCAAACGAATTCAAGCAAAGTGTCGCTGTGCCGTTAAAGCAACAGACAAGCCTTGAAAAACAGTGTTAACGCTTTGCAGCACTAGTGCTGATCGGGAACTGCGGCAGATAATCGGTTCGTACAGGAGAAACATCATGGATGCCAAACCGCCCAAGATTCCGACCCCGGATAAAGTCTTCAGTCCGGATCCGGAGCCTGCTGGCGTTGAGTTCCTGGGCGCCGAACTGCCTGAGCATGTTCGCGCGTTCTTCGACGAACAACGCAAGTCGTGCGAGCCGAAGTAAGAATGAACTGGCGCGTTGCAGCATCGGGGACACGCACACCGTGCGTGACCGGCGGGTGCATGCGCGCACGTTCTGCGGGCCGCAGCAGGTTGTATTAACCCATTGGCACGCGCCGGATCAATCAGGTCAGCGCGCGTGTATGTGTGCGTCTCCCCGCCCTACACACGTCGCCCCACCGCTGCATCGTTTATTCTTCAGGCTTTTCTCCTTCGACCGCCCGGTTGCCCTTCCTCATGAATCGTTTGAATCGTAGCGGCGTGCTGTGTGCGCTTGCGCTGTGTGCCGCATTGACTCTCTCGCCGGCCCCTGCTCGCGCAGATAGCGACGACACTGCCCTGACCAATCTGATTTCGCTCGTGTCGCAGCGACTGGCTCTTGCTGAACCTGTCGCGCGCTGGAAGTGGGCAAACCATCAAGCCATCACCGATGCGCCGCGCGAAGCCGCTTTACTCGACGATGTCGCCAAACGGGCGGCCGCCGCACAGGTCGACCCCGAGTTTGCACGGGCATTCTTCCAGGATCAGATTGACGCCAGCAAGGAAGTGCAGAACGCCCTGTTCGCCACCTGGCGCAGCACGCGAGCGCCTGAAGGAGCGCCGCCCGACCTCGCGACCAGCACCCGGCCCCAGCTCGACCGGTTGACCAAGTCGATGATCGCCGGACTCGCACGTGTACAGACGCTACGTACGGCGCCGGACTGCCCGTCGCGCGTGGCGCAGGGTATTGCTAACTGGAACTCGTTGACCCGCTACGACTCCGCCCGCTCAGGCGCGCTCGCCCACGCGCTCGGTCATGTGTGCGAATCCGGTGGAGTCGGAGCGACGGGCTAGGCGACGTTGACCGCGCTTGCCGCCATGGACATCCCAAGCGGCATGACCCGCAGACCGCGCGCGAGATGCGACTGCAGGATCCGGTAAGTCGAAAGTTCAAACGAACCCGCCACGCTCGACGCATGCAAGCTTGCCGCCTGAGCGAGCGAGGGGGCGTGACCAACGTAACGCCACCGGTCGACCACGTGAAAGGCCCGGGCCTGCAACTCCGCGTCGCGCTCCTCGAAGACGATAGGGCCGTCGAACGGCCACGGGGCATCGACGGGGTCGCTTTTGGCGACCCGCGGCACGCGGTTCTGGCCCGGACGCAGTGTCGCGATCCATTGCGCCTCCGCCAGCATGGCGCCCAACTCGCCACCGGTCGCCAGCCATTCGACGCGCCGGACCTGCTGCGCAAGCCGCATGTCCTTCGACGAGCGCCGCTCGCCGCTCAGATGCGAGCGCAAGCGCTGCCGGACTCGCACGCTGCGACCGACATAGAGCGGCAAATCGTCTTCTCCGTAGAACACATAGACGCCGCAACCGGCCGGCGCCGTATCGAGCAGGTCCTCTGTGATTTCACCTGCCAGCCGATAACGTCGCAACGTGCGGTCGATCTGCGTACGCAACACCTCGAGCGGGACCAACCCGTGCAGGCGCTGCCAGAACTGCCATAGCAGGTCGGCATCGGCCAACGCGCGGTGGCGGTCGGACGGCACCAGTGCGTGCCGCTCGACGAGCGCGTCGAGTCCGTGGCGCTTTTCCGCCGGAAAGAGCGCGCGCGACAGACGCACGGTGCACAGCACATCCGGATTGAACGCCAGTCCCGCGCGGCGGAACTCGCTGCGCAGGAAACCACGATCGAAACTTGCGTTATGCGCAATAAACAGCTTCCCCTCGAGGCGCTCGAACAGGGCGGGCGCAATTGAATCGAAGGTGGGCGCGCCGCGCACCATCGCGTCGGTGATACCCGTAAGTTGCTGGATAAAGGGCGGGATGCGCTGCTGCGGGTCGACCAGCGTGCTCCAGCTGGACACGCCCAGTGGGCCCACTTCGACGACACCCACTTCGGTGATCCGGTGCTCGCCGGTCGATCCACCTGTGGTCTCAAGGTCGACAAACGCTATCGGCAAATCGATCGCGGGATTCTGCAAAAACTGTTCTGACATGGGCAAGGATAGGGTTCGATACGTGGCTTGCTGCAAGTATGCATCAGTTGGCGCGCCGGCATGCGCACGGCACGGCCGCTTTAAAGCGCGAGTAAGGGGGCGGTACGCAGCGCGGCGGCAGTTTTTAGCGAATCCAGCCTTCCCGGTGACATTATGTTTTTATGACCCGAACACGGAAAAGCCAGCAACTTTTATACTCGAAAACCCTGGGTAAATCGATGCGACAGAACGCATGCGCTTCGCTCATGCGCAATATCAGTCATGGGCACGCTGCCTTAAGGACTCTGCAGTCATGAACGCGTGCTCGGAACAGAAATTAAAATAGGAATAAACCCGCATCAAACATCGTCAATAAAAAAGCCCCCGACAATGCGAGGGCTTTTGCTGGTACCACGATGCAGTGCTTGCGACCAAGCGGCCTGCACGGCTTACAGCGGCTGGATGTTCGCCGCCTGCTTGCCCTTCGGGCCTGTCTTCACCTCGAAGGAAACGCGCTGGTTTTCCTTGAGCGATTTGAAACCTTCGCTGCGAATTTCCGAGAAGTGCGCGAACAGGTCGTCGCCGCCAGAGTCCGATGTGATAAAGCCAAAGCCCTTAGCATCGTTGAACCATTTTACGATACCGGTTTCCATATTCCAATTTCCCTCTAGATTTGATTAAGACGGGCAGTGCCCTCACGCTGATTACGATACGACCTTTATTGAGGTTCGTGGAGGCGATATGCCATCACGTCCGCTAATCGAAAATTCAGCATTGCCGTTATACGGGGAAGAAAGATCAGCCGTCAAGAGAATTTTTATCAGACGCTTATAAGCTGAAACAATAACGAAACGACGCCTGACTGAGCATAATGAACGCGTGCTTATTAAGTAACAACTGAACATCCGATACGTCAGTTTTACTTGATAACCTGTCGATCGAAATGAAGAGGGAATTTCTCCCTATATTTGTAACAGAGTATGTCTTTGGTAAGTGTTTGTCCGGGTTGTTCCAGTAAACCGGCCGCCTCATGATGGTATCGGCAGTATGTATAAGGAGATAGTGATGCTACTGAACGAACTCCACCGCTTTACCGCCTGGATGAGCCGCTCGCTCCACAAGGCGCCCACAGACAGGACCAGACAGCGGGCAGACCCGGCTTTCGACTTTGATCCCATGTGGCACGGCGATCACTGGCAAAACCTGTTGTCTTCCCCAATGGATGCCCGCCACTACGTAATGGAAGACTGGAGCGTGGTTGCTGATTTCGAATCTGTGCCGGGCGTCCTCGCTGCCGATATCCGCTAGGACCGGTTCAAGGAAAACATAGGCAAAAAAAAGCGCGACTGGGAAGTCGCGCCGACAAAGGTTTGGAGATCTTTTTCGTCAACGAAAAAGTCCGCTTCGAAAAGCAGAGTAGTCAGTATACAACCGGTGATTCCAAACATTGCCGGTGCGATGAACAATCATCTATTGCTCGCTCCGCAACAATCTTGATTTTCATTCTTTTCGCGTTGTTTTCGCGCATCATGTGGTGTAGCAATTGAACAACGCACGGCTGTTGACACTCCCTCTCCCCGCCCGTTGTATTCACGCAAAGCCTTTTCCAATAAGGCTTTGACGAACATCGCCAATAATTGCGCGTCAAGTAATACTTTATTGCGTAAATCGGAAGGTCCGCTGGGCGACCACGTCCTTACACTCTGCCTGTCCGGAAACGAGCGCGCCTGTTGCATCGTGCGCTTTCACGCAGACCATTCGCCTCTCGCAGCGTACGCGTGAAGTTTCCTCGAAGCCTGGGTTTCCAAAACCCATCCTGTTCTCGGAGTTTACAAAGATGAAAAAGACACTCATGGTCGCGGCCCTCACGGGCGTTTTTGCTACTGCAGCGCACGCACAAAGCAGCGTCACGCTGTACGGTTTGATCGATGCAGGCATCACCTACACGAACAACCAGAATGGTCATTCCAACTGGCAAGCAACGGATGGCGCAGTCAACACGAGCCGTTGGGGCCTGCGCGGTTCTGAAGACCTCGGTGGCGGTCTGAAGGCAATCTTCACGTTGGAAAACGGCTTCAATGTCGATACCGGCACGCTGCGTCAAAATAGTCGTCTGTTCGGCCGTCAGGCATTCGTTGGTCTGGCAAGCGACCAGTTCGGCGCCGTGACCCTCGGCCGTCAATATGACAGCGTTGTGGACTATCTCGGACCGTTGGCACTGACGGGCACGCAATACGGCGGCACGTTCACGGCTCACCCGTTCGACAACGACAACCTCGACAACTCGTTCCGCGTTGACAACTCGATCAAGTTCCAGAGCGCAAACTACGGTGGCTTCAAGTTCGGCGGCCTGTATGGCTTCTCGAACGCAGCAGGCGAGTTCTCGAACAACCGCGCTTACAGCGCTGGCGGTTCGTATAGCTACGGCGGCTTGAACGTTTCGGCTGCGTACCTGCAACTGAACAACAATGTCACCGCACTCGGCGGCCTGACCAACACCAGCGGCGCAGTCGACGGCGACAACACGCTGCTCGCAGGTCGTCAACGTACGTTCGGTGCTGGCATCAGCTACGCATTCGGCCCGGCAACGGCGGCCTTCGTGTACACGCAAACCAACCTGAACGACTTCGCAGGTATCGCTGCGGGCTCGGCAGGCACGTCGGCAACTGTTCCGCTCGGCGCAACCAGCGGTCACTTCCAGAACTTCGAAGCAAACGGTCGTTACCAGTTGACGCCGGCACTGAGCCTCGCCGCTGGCTACACCTACACGCGCTCGAGCATCGACGGTGCGAATCCGAAGTGGAACCAGTTCAACCTGCAAACTTCGTATTCCCTGTCGAAGCGCACGGACGTGTACCTGCAAGGCGAATACCAGCACGTGAGCCAGGACGGCACGGGCCTGAACGCAGACATCAACGGTCTGACCGCTTCGGGCAACAACAACCAGGTTGCTGTGACGGCAGGTCTGCGTACCCGCTTCTAAAGCATCTGGTAGTAGAAGTACTGAAAGGCGCCGCTTGCGGCGCCTTTTTTTGTCAATTGTGATCTGATGGCAGTGCGTGCCCGCACCGCCCGGCACGGCGATTAGCCGCCTTCGTCCGGCGGCGGATACGCCACGTCGATGATATCGATCGGCTCGGGGCCAACGGGGGTGTGCAACGTAACCTGATCGCCGATCCTGGCCTTCACCAGCGCCCGCGCAACGGGCGAAATCCAGCTCACCCGCCCGTGGTCCAGATCGACCTCGTCGACACCGACGATCGTCACCGTGTGCACCTCGCCGTCCTCGGTCGCATAGTCGACGGTCGCACCGAAAAACACCTGATCGATGTTTTCCTGCTTGCTGCTATCCACAATCTCCGCCAGATCGAGACGTTTGGTCAGAAACCGGATGCGCCGGTCGATTTCGCGCAAACGCCGCTTCCCATAGATGTAATCGCCGTTTTCGGAACGGTCCCCATTCGAGGCGGCCCACGACACCAGCTTCACAACCTCCGGACGCTCCTCGTCGATCAGATGCAGCAGTTCATCCCGGAGCCGCCGGTAACCGGCGGGGGTAATGTAGTTTTTCGCACCGGCGGGGATCGCGGGTTGCCCGGCGTCGAGATCGTCATCACTCTCTTCGCTCGATTCTTTAACAAAGGCCTTGTTCATGATCTTCCATAGACTGCAGCAAACCCTGCCCATCAAGGTTACACGATCAGGGCAACCAGACAAATCGCCGTTTCACGCTTCCCTTTTTTGATACCTTTGCTATAATCCCGTTTCTGCGTGCGGCTGTAGCTCAGTTGGATAGAGTACTTGGCTACGAACCAAGGGGTCGTGGGTTCGAATCCTGCCAGCCGCACCACTTATTTCGAGGGCCTCCCTCCGGG
>Ga0302234_10002977_pt1 | contig 10487 bp, 10 predicted proteins | sample II_Palsa_N3_2_FD_193576 | JGI IMG/M metagenome (GOLD analysis project Ga0302234, IMG submission 193576) | Peat permafrost microbial communities from Stordalen Mire near Abisko, Sweden - II_Palsa_N3_2 | ecosystem: Environmental > Terrestrial > Soil > Palsa > Peat permafrost | place: Sweden... | reverse complement strand
GTTCGGCACGCTGGCGGTGGGGCTGGCTGCGGTGAACGTGTTCGGCGGCTTTTTAGTGACTAGGCGAATGCTGGAAATGTTCAAGAAGAAAGAGCCCAAAGCCAAGGTGGCCCAAGCCGCGGCGGGGGAGGCATAAATGAGTCTCAACCTCGTCACGCTGTTATATCTGGTCGCGTCGGTGTGTTTCATCCAGGCGCTCAAAGGCCTGTCGCATCCCAAGACCGCTCGTGTGGGCAACGTGTTCGGCATGGCCGGGATGGCCTTGGCGATTCTGACCACGCTCGCGCTGATCTACAAACAGGCGCAAGGCGACATCGGCCTCGGTTTGGGCCTGCTGCTGGCCGCACTGGTGGTGGGCGGCTCGATCGGCGCGGTGGTAGCGCGTCGCGTCGAAATGACCAGGATGCCCGAGCTGGTGGCGGCAATGCACTCGTTGATCGGTCTGGCCGCGGTGTGTATCGCCTATGCGGTGGTGTCGGAGCCGTCGGCGTTCGGCCTGGCTGCGGCAGGCGAAGCGCTGCCGCACGGCAACCGCATCGAGCTGTTCATCGGCACCTTTGTGGGCGCGATCACGTTCTCGGGCTCGATCATTGCGTTCGGCAAGCTCTCAGGCAAATACAAGTTCCGCTTGTTCCAGGGCGCGCCCGTGACCTATCCGGGTCAGCATCTGTTCAATTTGGCGCTGGCGCTGGCGATGATCGGTTTCGGCATCGGCTTCTACCTGACGCAAAGCTGGACGCCGTTTATCGTGATGACGGCGATCGCCTTCGTGCTGGGCGTGCTGATCATCATTCCGATCGGTGGCGCGGACATGCCGGTGGTGGTGTCGATGCTGAACTCGTACTCGGGATGGGCGGCAGCGGGTATCGGCTTCTCGTTGAATAACCCGATGCTGATCATCTCGGGTTCGCTGGTGGGCTCGTCGGGTGCGATCCTGTCGTACATCATGTGCCGCGCGATGAACCGTTCGTTCATCAACGTGCTGCTGGGCGGTTTCGGCAACGACGCGAGCGCGGAGTCGGGGCCGGCCAAGGAGCAGCGGCCGGTGAAATCGGGCTCGCCCGACGACGCGGCGTTCATGCTCTCCAATGCGGAGTCGGTGGTGATCATCCCGGGCTACGGGCTGGCGGTGGCGCGCGCGCAGCACGCGCTCAAGGAGTTGGCCGAGAAGCTCACCGAGAAGGGCATCCAGGTGCGCTACGGGATCCACCCGGTGGCCGGGCGCATGCCGGGGCACATGAACGTGCTGTTGGCGGAGGCCGAGGTGCCGTACGACCAGGTGTTCGAGATGGACGACATCAACTCGGAGTTTGGTCAGGTCGATGTGGTGCTGGTGCTGGGCGCCAACGACGTGGTGAACCCGGCGGCCAAGAACGATCCGAAATCGATCATCGCGGGCATGCCGATTCTGGAAGCGTACAAGGCGCGCACGATCATCGTGAACAAGCGTTCGATGGCGGCCGGTTATGCCGGGCTCGATAACGAACTGTTCTACATGGACAAGACGATGATGGTGTTTGGCGATGCCAAGAAGGTCATCGAGGATATGGGTAAGGCGATCGAGTAAGGGTCGAGTACGCGGGCGGCGTAACGACAAGGCAAGGTGATTGCGCCTTGCCTTAGCAGAACCAGTCATTAAGTTTGGTCACCGAGTTTGGTCACCGAGTTTGGTCAATGAGTCCGATGCCGTTCAGTCAAAAGCTGAACGGCATTTTTTTTGAGGTGATTCTCAGCTTGCGGGTTCGATTTGAACTCAGGCCGGCGTATCGCCACTAACTGCTGGACGCTGCCGCACCGAGCCGGCGATCAGATCGAACTTGAACAACCGGCATTCCAATGCGCCATTGAAGAGCGGTGTTTTGAGCGCCTCGCGCAAACGCAACTGGCCCGGCAGCGTGCGGTCCGTGGTCAGAATAAACGCCTGCCACCCGGTGAAGCGCTGTTTGAGCGCATCGCCGAACGCCTTGAAAAACGCGGCATCGGTCTGGTCCGTCTGAGTCCGGTGAAAGCCTTGGTCGTCGTCGCCCGGCAGTTCGTCACGATGAATTTCCTGACGCAACTCGCCGCGTGGCCCACGGATTTCAATACGCTCGCCATACGGCGGATTGGCAATCAGGATGCCAGGCGTGCCCGAGGGCGCCACCATGTCGCGCGCATCGAGTTGCTTGAGCAAGAACGCGGGTACGCCGGCACGTTCGAGATTGCTGCGCGCCTTGATCAGCATGTCGCCGGAAATATCGCTGCCGTAAATGCCGAGATCGGTGCTGGCGCCCTGAGCCGCACGGTGCGCTTCGAGCGCGGCCACTTTGAGCGGCTTCCATGCATTGCTGTCATACCGCTTGAATTTTTCGAAGCCGAATTGCCGGTGCGTGCCCGGTGCAATGCCCAGCGCCATTTGCGCCGCTTCGGCGATGAAGGTGCCGCTACCGCACATCGGATCGTATAGCGCCGTGCCCGGTTTCCAGCCTGTGAGACGCAAGATCCCGGCGGCGAGATTTTCCCGCAGCGGTGCGGCGCCTTTGTCCAGGCGCCAGCCGCGCTTGAACAGCGGATCCCCGGAGGTATCGAGGTACAGCGTGCAGTCGGTGGCCGTTAGAAACGCATAAACGCGCACGTCGGGGTTTGCCGTGTCGATGTCGGGGCGGTCGCCGCTTTTCTCGCGCAGGCGGTCGCAAATCGCGTCCTTGACCCGCAGCGTGACGAATTCGAGGCTGCGCAGCGGCGATTTGATCGCGGTCACATCGACCCGCAAGGTTTGGCGATGATCGAACCAATGCTCCCACGGTTGTTCCAGCGCGAGCGCGAAAATATCGTCTTCCGAGCGGTAACCGCGCTTGCCGATTTTCATCATCACCCGGCTGGCAACGCGCGAATGCAAGTTGGCGGCCATGATGGCCGGCCAACCGCCGCTGAAATGCACGCCGCCGGGCACACTGGGGCCTACCTTCAGCGGCACTTGGGCGGCGAGTTCACGGAGTTCGTCGGAGAGCGGCGCTTCGAGGCCGCGCGGGCAGGGCGCAAACAATTCAAATGAGGACATGGGCGGGCGCAGAGAGGCTGCAGCGTATCGCAGCGTATCGATGTGGATGCCATCGATACGCAAACGAGGTTACGGCAGGTTGGGGATTACGAACCGCTGAACGCGCGCGCGGGGCGCAGCACGCTCAGCCGGCGCCAAAACCGATATTGTACGCGGCCCGCGCTCAGCGATCGGCCGGGCAACCCGGCAGACTCGTAGTTTTACTGTCCGCGGGCAATCGTTGAAGGCTGCGCACCGCTATGCCGATCTGTTGGGCGAGGCCGGCCAGCACCTGCCGGTGGCTGGCGACCAGCGCGTCGTAGCCGTCGCCTGCCGGCGCGCTCAGTGCGCTACGGCAGGTCAGCGTCAGCGATTGCGGCAGGCGCGTTACGCTCCACACCGCCTCGAGCGAGGCGTGGTTGCCCAGCACCGATTCGAAGCGCTGCACGTTGACCGCCACGCGATATACCGTCTGTGTCGGCTCGTGCGTCGAGCGGTACACATCCACCGCGGGCAAGGCGTGCGTCAGATCTCCGGACAGCGCCTGTCCAATCTCGTCGCCCAGCGGTTGCGACCAGCGTCGCAGCTCCAGCACGTCGACCTGGCCCGGTCCGGTGTCGAGCACCATTTGCGGCCGCTGGAGTTGCGGCGGGACGCTGGCCGGCAAGACTTCGATAAGCAGCGGGCTGGCATTTGCCTGCGAACCGGCATTCACCACCGTCGGGGCCGCGGAACCGCTCGCATTGCCGCTACCGGTAAGCGTATAAAAATGGGTGGGTGACGAGCTGGCGCACGAGGCCAGCGTCAGCAGCGCGCCCGCGGCGGCCAGACGCCTGCACGGCGTATGCCAGCCGATTACGCTCGATTTGCGTGGTTTCAGTGGTGTTTGTAAGGCGGTGCCGGCGCCGTCGCGATAACTCATTGCTTGTCTCCCTGATTACCGCGCAGTAGCGATTCTGGATGTCGTTCAAGATAGTCGGCCAACGAATTGAGCGATTGCAAGGTGCGGTTAAGCTGCTCCAGCGCCTGCTGCAGATTGTTCTGCAGCGGCGAATCCTGGCTCAATGTCTGCTGGGCCTCACCGAACGTCTTCTTGGCTTGCTCGAGCGTGTCTTTGACCTCTGGCGCCACCTGCGTATCGAGTTGATTGAACAAACTGTTCGCGCTCTTCAACGCGGTGTTCAGGTTGTTACCGATCTGGTCGAACGGCACCTTGTCGAGTTTCTTCGCAATATCTTCGACCTGGTTTTGCAACTGGTCGAGCGTATTGGGTTCGGTCGGCAACTCGATGGGCAGCTTGTTCAGGTCGAGCTTGGCCGGTGCCGCTTTCGGGAAATAGTCGAGCGCGATATACAGCTGTCCGGTCAACAGATTGCCGGTGCGCAACTGGGCGCGCAGGCCATGTTGAACCAGCGAGGCCAACAGCGCTCCGTTCTGGGTCGGCGAGGCGTCGCGTATGCGCGCGGCGAAGTGCGGGCCGAGCCGATTCGGATAGAGCAGCACCGTGACCGGCATCTTGAAACGCTGGGTCGCCTCGTCGTAATCGAGTCCGATGGACTGCACTTCACCGACTTCCACGCCGCGGAAATCGAGCGATGCGCCCGGCGACAGCCCGCGCAGCGATTGGTTGAAGTTGAATACCATCGTGACCGGCTGACCGTCGGGCACGCGCATTGCATCGCTGCGGCCAGTGGCCAGACCGAACGAGTAATCGTCCGGCGCCGGTGGGCCCAGCACTTCGCCTGGCGCCGTCTGGAACGCGATACCGCCGATCAGCACAGCCGCGAGCGACTGGGTGTTGAGCTTGACGCCGTTGGAATCGATCTGTAAATCGACGCCGCTGGCATGCCAGAAGCGGGTGTTGACACCCACATAGTGATCGTAGGGTGCATCGACAAACACACGCAGGGTGACCCCGTTGCCGTCTTTATCGAGATTGAACGCGACCACCTGCCCGACCTGGATGCGGCGGAAAAACAGCGGCGAGCCGATATCGAGGGAACCCAGGTTGTCCGTATGCAGCACATATTGATGGCCCTTCTGGTCGCCGGTGACGGCCGGCGGCGTTTCGAGCCCGGTGAAATCCTGGCGCTCGTCGTGGGACTTGCCCGCGTCGGCGCCTATGTAGGTGCCGGACAATAACGTATTCAGGCCCGACACCCCGCTCAATGCGATACGCGGGCGCACCACCCAGAAACGGGTATCGGTGACGGCAAAGCCTTCGGCTGCCTTGGTCAATTCGACTTTGACCACCACGTGCGAAAGATCGTGGCTCAGCGTCACGCCCTTGACGTCGCCGATATCGACGTTCTTGTATTTGACCTTGGTTTTACCGGGCTCGATGCCTTCCGCGCTACTGAACGTAATGCTGATGGTCGGGCCGGTTTTCAATATCTCCTGCGCCACGAGCGACAGCCCGATCAGCGCAGCAATGATCGGGATCAGCCATACCAGCGACGGCAGCCAGCGCCGCATCGGGCGGACCACGGGTTCGGAAACATCGCCATCGATCGACGGCGAGCCGTCGCGTTTATTGTTCTCGCCCGGTGAATTCGGGTCTTTTTCAGTCATGGTGAGATCCTGTGTGTTTGATCGGGTCCCAGATCAGACGAGGGTCGAAGGTCATCGAAGCCATCATGGTGAGCACCACCACGCAGGCAAAAGCCACTGCACCGCTGCCGGGGGTGATCACGGCAAGCGACTGGAAATTGACTAGCGTTACGGTGAGCGTGATAACAAATATGTCGAGCATCGACCAGCGGCCGATTTTCTCGACCAGCCGGTAGAGTCGCGTGCGTTGCCGCGGGCGCCATTGCGAGCGCAATTGCGAGCTGACCAACAGCAAGACCAGCACCAGGAGTTTGAGCATGGGCACGAGGATACTGGCGATAAACACGATGCAGGCGAGCGGCCATTCACCGTCTTGCCAGAAATAAATGATGCCGCTCATGATCGTGTTGTCCTGCGAGCCGAAAATCGAGCTCGTATGCATGATCGGCAGGAGATTGGCCGGGATATAGAGCAGCGCCGCCGCGATCAGTAGCGCCCAGGTGCGCATGAAGCTGTCGGGGTGGCGCACATGCAAGGGGGCGCCGCAGCGCCTGCAGCGCGCTGCGGTCCCTGATGTGCGCGCCGCGCTCCCCGCAGTGCTCCCCGATACGCGCGGCGGGTTCACCAGCCCGCACGTATGACACGCCTGCAGGCCCGCTCTGCGTGCCGTGACATATTTCATGGGCGTACCGTCCGCTTGGGCCGAGCGGATGCCCGCCTGTGGCGCGCGGGCGTAGCCTCGGGCAGCGCTTGTGCGATATCCCACAATTGGCGCAAATCGAACGCCATGATCAGTGCGAGCAACAAGGTCACGGTTCCGAAGGCGAACAACGCGGCCTCCGGAATCACGCGTGCCAGGTCGGACAACTTGACCAGCGTGACCAGCACCCCCAGCATGAATACTTCGATCATGCACCAAGGCCGGATCGCCTGGATCGTGCGCAGTACGGGCGCGTAGTATTGCGGTCGACGGCCGCGATACATCGGCACGATCAGCCACAGCATCGCCAGTACTTCGAGCAGTGGCAGCACGACGGTCGAAGCCAGCACGATCGCGGCGACCAGCGGTTCGCCGTCACCCCACAAATGTCCTACTGCGCCAATGAGCGTGGTGCGCGTGGAAAAACCATTGCTCTGGAGTTCGACGATCGGAAAGCCGTTGGCGATTCCCAATGTGATCAGTGTCGTCAACAGCAGTGCGAGGATGCGTTGCAGCTTGCCGGAGGACCGGTGGTAGAGCACGGCGTCGCAGCGCGAGCAGCGGGCGCTCGACAAGCGTGAAAGTGACACCTTGCAGTGCAGGGCGTCGCATTCGGGGCAGGCGATTAGCGTGTCTGTATCCATCGGATCATTTAAGCAAAAAGTGACATTGCCCGCCGGCAGAGGGTGATCCTGCTCGCCGGCAAAGAGGGCATTGCCAGTCGGCGGTGCTGGGCACGAGCGAGCGATCCGCGCGACGCACTCGCATGGTATCAAAGCGTCGCAATCCTGTACGAATCGATCGACTCGGGGCAGCGCGCTCTTGCCGTCGATTGCGTCGAACGGCAAAGACCCGGGGACAGACGTTGGGACAAACATTGGAAGCGGCGCAAGCTTCGGGTACGATCACACCCGTCGACATTCGGGCGGTGACCCGAAACGTCCTACTGAGGCTTGCGCATGCATCTGCTGTCCGTTCTATCCCGACATCTGGCTCGGTTTCTACTAATAAGTTCACTACTGGCTGGCGGGTGGGCGCATGCAGCGTCCGATGCACAAGCCGCGCCGGGGCTCGACACGGAAGCGCTCGATCTTGCCAAAAGTTCGATTCACGCCACGTTTTCACGCGGTAAACCGCGTTTCACCGGGGTTTTCAGGCATTTTTCAGGCGATGTCCGGTTTGATCCCAGTCGCCTCGGTGCGGCGCATGCCACGTTCACTATCGAGGTAGCCAGTTTTGACCTAGGGCAAACTGCCTTGAATCAGGCCGCGCGCAGCCGCGACTGGCTGGATGTGGAGCAGTTTGCGGACGCAACTTTCGTTTCCGACGCCATCGTTTCGGCCGGCGGCGGCAAATATAGCGTACTGGGCAAGCTGACTTTACGCGGTAAAACCCGCAACGTCGTGCTGCCGATCAGCTACACGCAGACGGCGACGGGCAGTGTGTTCGACGGCGTGTTGCCGATACGCCGCTTGCAATTCGGCGTGGGGCAGGCTGCCGACGCCGAGCCACTGGGGATCGCGGACGGGGTGATCATCCGCTTTCATATCGTGACGCGCCTGCCGCCTGTGAATACCGACAATGCCGACCACGAAAGCGAGACGCGCTGATAATGCGCATGTCACGTGGGCTCGTCGACGTCAGTGGATAGCGAATTTCCAACGCAACATCGTTTAAACTCGTGCGCAGTGGCGGGCCGGCATCCGGCCTTTTTTCGATCCAGCCCTTTCCAGAATCGATGCATGCTCGCAGAACAACGGCAACACTACATTCTTGAAAAAATAAGCCATGATGGCGCGCTATCGATCAGCGAACTGGTCGAGCAACTGGCCGTGTCGCGCGAGACCATACGTCGCGATCTCAACCTGCTCGCAGCGCGTGGCCTGTTGCTGATGACTCATGGTGGCGCATTGGCCGCCAGCCATCGCGAACCCGATGTGGACGTTCGCGAAACCTCGAATGCCGAGGCAAAACACCAGATCGGCCTGCGCGCGGCGCAACTGGTGCCCGACGGCGCCTCGCTGATCATCGATTCCGGCAGCACCACGCTGGCCCTGGCGCGCTCGCTGCTGGAGCGCCGCCGCTTGACGATTTATACCAACGACCTGCGCATCAGCCTGCTGTTGGGCCGCCGTAATGAGAACCAGGTGACCTTGCTGGGCGGCGAGCTGTCCGATAACGAGGATGCCACCTTCGGGCTCGATACCCTGCATCAGCTTACTCAGTATCACGCCGACATCGCGTTCCTCGGCGCCGGCGGCATTACCGCGGACGCTTACCTGACCGACTACACGAGACCGGCCGCCGAGTTGCGCGGCTGCATGATACGCGCAGCCAGTGTCGCCGTGGTGCTCGCCGACTATTCGAAGTTCGGACGCACAGCGCCGGTGCGGATTTCGCATTTTTCCCAAGTGCGCTATGTCATCAGCGAGCGCAAACCCGATGCGAAATTTCGCAAAAGCCTGCTTGCGCGTGGACCTGAATTGATCATCGCTTGATCTTGGAGGGCGCGGCCAAGGCCACGCGACTGGACTAAGCGCTTAGACCCAGCGCTTAGCCCCAGCACCGCTTCCTGCCGTCTGGCAAAGGAGCGGCCTCAAGCCGCGGCATTGCCCGGCATCGAAATGCGCATGCGCGTCAGCGCGATACCGATCGCATCGACCGCCTGCCGCATCTCGCGATGATCGATTGCGCCTATGCAGCCGACCCGGAACGTCTCGACCTGGGTCAGCTTGCCCGGGTACAAGATATAGCCGGCCTCGCGCACCAGATCGTAAAACAGCTTGAACTGATAGGCTGGGTCGGGCGGCGCATGAAACGTGACAATCACCGGTGCTTGGTGCTCTGCCGTCAGATAGGGTTTGAAGCCCAGAGCGCGCATGGCGCTCGTCAGCGTGTCGCAATTGCGCTGATAGCGCGCGCCGCGAGCGGGCTGGCCGCCTTCGGCCAGAAATTGATCGAGCGCTGCACGCAATGCGGCGACCACATGAGTGGGCGGCGTGTAACGCCACTGCGTGGTTTTTTGCATATAGACATATTGATCGTGCAGGTCGAGCGCCAACGAGTGGCAGCGTCCCGACGCCCCTTCCAGCACGCGCTTGCGCACCAGAACGAAGCCCATGCCCGGCACCCCTTCGAGACACTTGCCGCTCGCCGAGATAAGCGCATCGAACGGGGTGGTACGCGCATCGATCGGCAACGCGCCCAATGAGCTCATCGCATCGACAATCAACCCCACGCCACGCCGCGCGCACACCGCGGCAATCTCATGGAGTGGGTTGAGCAGACCCGTACTGGTCTCCAAATGGACCTGCGCCACATGCGTAATGGCCGGGTCGCGTTCGAGCTGGGCTTCCAGCGCGCTGGCACTGACCGGTTCATGGTCGGCCAGCGGTAATTCACAATAATCGCGACCGAGGATCTGCAAGATCCTGACGATGCGCGTGCAGTAAGCGCCATTGTTCGGCACCAGGACTTTCCCCTCGCGCGGCACCAGTGTGCCCAGCGCCGCTTCGACCGCAAATGTGCCGCTACCTTGCAAGGGCACGCAGACGTAATCGTCGCTGCCGTTCACCAGATTGACCAAATCGTGGCATACGCTGGCAGTGAGCTGGTTGAAACGAGCGTCCCACGACCCCCAGTCGCGCAACATCGCCTGGCGGGTTGCGGGCGAGGTCGTCAAAGGCCCCGGCGTGAGCAAGATGGGTTCATTCCTTAATATCACCGTCTTCTCCTCTTCGGCTTGGCCACAGGCGGCGCTGACGGACTGCCGGCGTCTCCCGTGCCCTACGGTAATTCGAAGTGTAGTGGCGATTTGTGTCAAATATTGTCATTAGTTGGCGTTTGTTGGCGTTTCATGGATTTGACACAAAAGTCTGCGATTCTGCGCAGGTTCGCCGTTGGCTGAATTGCCAGGCGTTCGCCGTCCCCGCCATCGAGCATTTCGGGGACCCGCCTGACACCTACCGGATGTGGAGATCATGATGAAAGGTTTGGATCGAGTCTTGAAAGCAGCCGTCGCACTTGCCGTGCTGCAATGTTTTGCATCCGCCGCACACGCTGCCGACGCCGTGGTGCTGTACACCGCCGACGGCCTGGAAGGTCTTTACAAGGATGTGCTGCCCGCGTTCGAGAAGAAAGAAGGCATCAAGGTCAATATCGTTACCGCCGGTAGCGGCGAAGTCGTGAACCGCGCCACCATCGAAAAGGATTCGCCCA
>Ga0302234_10002972_pt1 | contig 10493 bp, 12 predicted proteins | sample II_Palsa_N3_2_FD_193576 | JGI IMG/M metagenome (GOLD analysis project Ga0302234, IMG submission 193576) | Peat permafrost microbial communities from Stordalen Mire near Abisko, Sweden - II_Palsa_N3_2 | ecosystem: Environmental > Terrestrial > Soil > Palsa > Peat permafrost | place: Sweden... | reverse complement strand
CTGGTAGCACGTTCGTCCTGGTGGCGACGTATCCGGATGAAGCAGCAGCACGGGACGACTACCAGGTCGTCCAGGACGCTCACGCACGGGGCCTGGTGGGTTCCTACGATGCGGCTGTGGTCTCCAAGGACGCCAGCGGCAAGGTCCACGAGAACAAAGACGAGAAGGAGAACGACGATGGCATTTGACGTTGCAGTCGTGGGCGGAGGCCTGTCAGGGATGGCCGCGGCGCGGGATCTCAAGCGTAGTGGTCTCAGCAACTTCGTAGTGCTTGAGGCGCGCGACCGCGTCGCCGGCCGCACGCTCAACCAGCATGCCGACGGCATCATCGTCGATGGCGGTGGCACCTGGGTGAACCCGAATCAGACGGCGATTATCGACCTGCTTCATGAGCTCGGGATCGAGAGGTATCCGCAATATACGAAGGGCGACGAGTTCGCGGTGATCGCCGGCAAGGCGAGCCGAGCCAAGCCTGCCGCTCCCGATCCCAGCTTCGCAGCGGTCATGGACGAGATGGCGTTCACGGTGCCGCTCGAGGCGCCATAGGATGCGCCCCATGCCGCCGAGTGGGACGCGATGACCTTCGAGGACTTTCTCAACCAGTCCAACCTCGCGCCCGCCACGCGGATGGGCGTAGAGATCACCTTCGAGATCGCTGGGTCCGCCCCGTTGAAGGAAATGACCCTGCTCAACCTGCTCTTCTGGATGCATTCTACCGGCGGCTACGCAGGGATAGGGGCAGTCGCAAGCGGCGTCCCGCAGTACCACTGTGTCGGCGGCACGGCGGGCGTGTCGGACAAAATCGCGGGATATCTCGGGGACGCCGTGCGCCTCTCGTCGCCCGTGACGTCTGTATCCAACTGGCAAGAAGGTCAAGGACCAGTTCGCCTACAGACCCCCTCGGGAACTGTCGAGGCGGACCGGGTCATCATGGCGATGGGCGCCAGCATGGCTGCCCAGATCAGCTACCACCCGGAGTTGCCCGAGCTGCGCAAGGGTCTGCATGAGACCATCGACAAAGACCATTGCCTGATCAAGACGCACACGACGTACGAGCGGCCGTTCTGGCGCGATATGAACGCGTCTGGGCAGATCCTGTCCCCGGACGGCGTGTTCACCGTCAGTGCCGACGTGACCCCGCCGTACACGGCGAAGGGCGTGCTGGCTACCTTGGTCCTCGCCCCGCGCGAAGGCGACGGTACGCCGATGTCACCCGAAGACCGCAAGGCCGCGACAATCGAGGTCTTCGCAAAATGCTTCGGCGACGAGGCGCGGTCGCCGACCGACTGGGTCATGGAGGACTGGCTGGACGAAACCTATACGCGCGGCGATGGGGCCATCTGGTCCCAAGGGCTCTACCTGGAATACGGACCAGCACTCCGCGCCCCGACCGACCGCCTGATCTGGGCAGGCACCGAGACTTCACCGTTCTGGTGTGGCTACCTCGATGGGGCAGTGCGTGGTGGACGGCAGGCGGCGCTTACGGCGCTGCGTGCACTCACCGAGTCGCGTTCCGGGAATTAGCGCGGCGGCAACACAGTAGCCCGCGCACGAAGAGACCAGGGAGGTCTGGTCTCCAGACGAACCTCAACGCGGCATGACAGCGCGTTGGGTCTGGACTGGCTGGCGCCTCGTTCGTGGCCTCATCCTCCATGACTGGGCCTGCGCCGAGCGTGACAGTCTGATGAGCCCGGGCCAGCTGAGCATCGCCAGGGCAACCTCTGCCGGGCGGGTCTGGGCGGCAGCTATCGGGCTTCAGCGCGGCGTTCAGCGCTGGAATGACGCCTAGTCTTGCCTCATGGGCCGGCCCTTACCGAGGACGATCTTCACCTCGTACGCGGTCGCGTGGCTCTACCTGGCCGGCTTCATTGCCGCCGAGGTGGTCTACGCAGCGCTGTCCCCGCATGACCAGGCGGCGGTCCTCGGGTGGGCCAGCACGAACGTGCATAACCTGCGCCGTCATCCGGTCGGCTCCCTGGTGGCCTCCGCGTTCGTTACCCAGACATTCGCAACCGCCTGGCCCGCCCTGATCGCGCTGGCCATGTTCGGCGCCAACCGGGTGCTGGGCAACTGGCGGACGGCGCTGGTGTGCGCGGCCGGGCAGGTGACCGGCACGCTGGTCAGCGAGGCAATCGCCGGCTACCGGGTATCCCGCGGGCTGCTGCCGGCAGCGGGCAGATACATCATCGACGTCGGCCCCTCGTACGTCGTCGTGTCCGCGATCGTGGTGGCCCTGCTGTACGGCTCATGGCTGGCGCGAGCCGCGGCGGCGCTCGACCTCGCGCTGCTCGTCGTCGTGGGTAACATCTTCGGCGGGCTAAGCCACCTGGACGTCGCGGCCGTCGGCCACGTCACCGCAATGACCGTCGCGGCCGTCGGCGGCAGCCTCCTGGTCTGGCAGCTGCGGAGGCGGCAGCGCCGGCCGCTCCGCCAGGACCGGGCCGGCACCCCCGCTGGCTAGCCGGCAGAGCCGGACGAAGATCAGATAGAGCAGACCGAAAGACACTGCGGATCATCTGCCCTACGGCCATACCTCGCCTATTGCCCCAGGTCACAGGAACAGGCAGACTTCTGACACCCCACAGGGTCGTCGGCGGGCTTGCTGACGGCAGGCGGGTCGTCCTCGGCAGCCGGGGGGTTGCGCGCTCCTTTCGCTTGCCACACCCGGTCATTACTCCGATCCGGAGTAATACCGAAAGCTACTCCGGATCGGAGTAAAGTCAAGGCATGAACGAATCCGCGTCGCCCGGCGCATCAGCTGCCCCGTCCCTGCCGACGACGGCGCATGCCATCCTCGGGCTGCTCGCCCTGCGCGAGTGGAGCGCCTACGAACTGACCCAGCAGCTGCGCCGCAGCCTGGACTGGTGCTGGCCCACCGCCGAAAGCGTCTGGTACGACGAGCCCAAACGGCTGGTGCGGCTCGGCCTGGCCACCGCCAGGCGAGAGCAGAGCGCGACCGGCCGCCGCGCCAGGACGGTGTACGCGATTACCGGCCAGGGCCGGCAGGTGCTGGCCGCATGGCTCGCGAGCGAGCCGGACCCGCCCCGGCTTCAGATCGAGACCATGCTCCGGCTCCTCTACGCAGACCAGGGGTCCAAGCAGGACCTGCTGGCAGCGGTCCGCAGCATCCGGAGGTGGGTGCTGGCCCAGATGCCGGCCGGGCTCTCGCAGATCCGGGGCTACCTGGACCCGGAAGACGAGAACGCGACCCAATTCCCCCGCCGGCTGCACATCATTGCCCTTTTCCCCTTGTTCTACGTCAACGTGTTCGAGCAGATAATCATCTGGGCGGACCAGGCTGAGGCTGAGATCACCACCTGGCCCGGCACCGCCGATCTCGGCCTGACCCCACGGACCCGCGCCATGCTGGAGGACCTGCGGGCGCGGGTGGAACCACTCGCTGCCCGCGCTGAGGCAACCGGCCCCGGGCCCCCGTAGCGGCGGCCGCAGACGCAAAGGCAGGCGCATCGGTGGCAGGCGACGTTATGTTTGCATTTACTCCGGATCGGAGTAAAGTCAGGGCATGAACACTTTAGAGTGCTGGGCGCTGGCCGCCGGGCAGCGGCGCGACCTGGCCGACGCGGTCGCTGACCTTCCCGGGGCCGCCTGGGACACGCCGAGCCTGTGCGCAGGCTGGCGGGTCCGCGACGTGGTGGCCCACGTGGTGGGCAACGCCGAGGGAGCGTTCACGGTGCGCCGGGCGCTCCCCGGGCTGCTGGCGCACCGGTTCAACGTTGAGGCATGGCTATACGACGACGGGCGGCGCCGCGGCGCGGCCAGCCCGGCGGAGCTGGCCGCCCGTCTTCGCGAATCGGCCGGGAACACCTTCCAGCCGCCGGGCCGCAAGCCCGCCGATGTGCTGGCCGACGTGATCATCCACTGCCAGGACGCCTTCGTCCCCCTCGGGATCGACCGGCACGCGGGCGCCGCGGCCGTCCTGGCGGCGCTGGTCATCAGCGTGCCGCAGGGCCCGCCGCTGCACACCGGCAGGCGGGCGGCCGGGCTGCGGCTGCGCGCCACCGACCTGGACTGGGAGTGGGGCGACGGCGAGGAGGTGACCGGCACCGGGGAGGCGTTGCTGATGGCCGTGACCGGCCGGGGGGCCCTGGCCTCGCGGCTCTCCGGTCCCGGCGCGGCCCTCTTGGCCGAGCGCTGATCCGGGTCGTGGACGTGCTGGCATTGTGCGTTACTGACGACGACGACGGCGTCCGCGAGATCACCACCAGCGCGGATGACACAGCGGCATTTCGCCCCGGCCTGATCGCCGTCAGCCACGGCACTGAAGATTCCCAGCTCCATGAGCGGGGAAAACACGCGGCCGACCGGCTCGCCGGCACCGCGCACCTGCTGGCACGCCCCGCCGGCGCGCGGTCATGACCGCCCGGCCGGCCCGCATCCTTGCTGCCGCCGCGGGCATCACAGCCGCGGCCCCGGCCGGGCTCGCAGCGGCCCTGATCAACGCGGCGATCCTCCGGAAGACGCCCCCCAGCGACGAGGCCCCCGACGACAGCGACCTGGTCGCCGCCACCACGGCCGCGGCCCAGCGCGAGGGCCGCGCATGGATGGCATCCACACCGCACCAGCGCTGGACCGTCACCGCGCACGACGGCACACGGCTGGCCGGCTATTACTTTCCCGCACCCCGGCCCGCTCAGCGCACGGTCATCCTCATTCACGGGCACCGGGCAGACGCATCGCTGATGGGCAACTTCGCGCGCGACTACCGCGCGCGCGGGTTCAACGTCCTCATGGCGGACAACCGCGCCCACGGCGACAGCGGCGGACGCTACGTCGGCATGGGCTGGCTCGACCACTTCGACTACCTGCACTGGATCAGACGACTCGTCCGCACCGTCGGCCCGGACGCCCGCATCGTGCTGCACGGCCTATCCATGGGCGCTGCCACAGCTCTCCTGCTCAGCGGCTCCCCCGACCTGCCACCGCAGGTACGAGCCGTCATCAGCGACTGCTCCTTCAGCTCCGCCTGCGCCGAATTCGCCTACCATCTACGCGCCCGCCACCTGCCCGCCCGCCTGATCCTGCCCCTGGCCAGCCAGATGTGCAGGATGCTCGCCGGGTACCGCCTCACCCAGGCCAGCCCCCTCGACGCCATCGCCCGCGCCACTGTTCCCGTCCTGCTCATCCACGGCGGAGCCGACAGCTACAACCCCACCGCCATGGCCCACGAACTCCACTCCGCCCAGCCTCACGCCGACGTGTGGATCGTCCCCGGCGCCGACCACGTCATGTCGTACTTCACCGACCCGGGCGCCTACCGCAAACGCGTCGAACAGTTCCTGCGCCGCCTGCCCCAGGCCCTTATTTCTGACGCAAGAACGCGGGCGGCCAGTGAATGATCGAGCAGGTCTGACCGCTGCGAATGCACACGTGACCTCGGGCGCCCTGCTCACGCTCTGGCGCCAGAAATCTCGTTATGCGCCGCTGTCCCCAGAGGATTCGATTTTCGCTTGCCGCTCAGGCGGTTATCTTAAGTCCTCCCTGTGTATGCCGCACCTGACCAGGACGTCTGCGGCGTGGACATGTAGCTGAACAGCGTTCACGTAGTGGCCGCTTAGTTCTAAAAACAGCAGCGACAAGGAGCCGAACAGCCGGGACACGGTGTGCTTCTCCATGTACTCGCTCATGTCCAGCTGGATCAGCGCGTCCTCATCGCCGAACAGGAACTCCGCCAGCGTCCTGGACAGCTCGCTCTTACCGACCCCGGACGGGTGCGACCGACAGGTACACCCGGCCTGAACCGACATCTTCGTTAAACCTAGATCGGCCAGGGCTGCACGGACCTCGGCGGTTATACGTGCACGTCCTCTGTCCAGGCGCATGGTTTGGCTACCGCAGCCCAGGGCGGGCGCCTGAGGAGGAAGACGAAGGGGGAGGACGGCCCGGACCGGCACGACGGCAGTAAGCCATCCGGCCGCCTGACGGTAGTGCGTCCGCGTATGGGGGCTCAAATCGGTAAACATAGGAACGGACGTCATTCGGAAGGAACGTGCTGGCGGGTGCGGGGTGTGCCCCGCTACGCTGACCTCATGATTTCCCTCAATCGGGGAAATCTCCCGTGAACGTGTGTTCAAGTCCCCCCTCGGACACGAATGATCATGCTCTGACCAGCAATTTGTTATGGGCTCCGGCGCCTCCTGGTAAGCCGCAGGTCAGGAGCATGGGGTACCGCTCGGTTGGGACCCCGCCACCGGGCTGGCTCGATCTGGCCAGGCAGCAGCATCCAGCTCAGAGCTGTGCACAGTGACGGATTGAACGGGTCCAGGACTCCCAGACGTGCCGCACGCCGACTCGGCACGGCCGCTCCCTGCGACGTCCACGCGGATGGCTGCGCGCAGATCGTCCCGGATCTGTGCAGAGTATTGCCTGACACTGGTGGCTGCTTACCGGCTGTGCAGTGGGTCAGAGCCTGTCCCGGCGGCCTAGCAACCCCAACGCCATGAAGTAGGAGACTGGCCCAACCGGCGCGGCCAATCTCAGCTTGCCGCGGACCACGTGGTGCGCGAGTGTTGCAGCGCCAGCCGTCAATGCTGGCGCAGCCCGGGACTGCGGTTGATGAGCTCGGCGGCCTCGGCCGGACCGACGCACCTCGCCTCCGCCAGAACCGCCGGGGCGGAGTGACCGGGCGCGGGTTGTGCGCGCGTAGAGTCGGTGCCGGCCGACTGGATGCCCGAATGGCCAGGAGGACGGTGAGGGCGCGTGAGTTTCAACCACCTTCTCGTTGACCAGCCCCGGCCCGAGATCGCCCGGTCCGCGGTGATCCTCGGTGAGGTCCACGTCGGTGCCGGCGCAATCCTGGCGCAGGGCCTGGTGGTACGGGCCCATGGCGGAGCGGTGAGCATCGGCAACTACTCGGCCGTACTTGAGAACGGTGTGGTGATCGGCACGCCCGGGCATCCGGTCCGGGTGGGCCAGCGCACCGTCTTCGGCCACCGCGCCGCCATCGTCGGTGCGACCGTCGGCGACTTGTGCGAGATCGGTAACGGCGCGATCCTGATGCCGGGCTCCCGACTCGGCAGCGGCTGCATCCTGGGCGAGGGCACGCTGCTCCCGCCGGGCACCGTTATTCCCGCCGGTTCAGTCCTGGTCGGGCGCCCGCCCCATGTAATCCGGTCGGCCACAGACGCCGACCGTGAGCGGGTGGCGGTGCTGCGCCAGCATCAGACCAACCTGACCGACTACCCGGGCATGATCGTGTCCGGGCCGATGCGAGCCGGAGAACGCATGGGAACCCTGTACGCCTACCGCGACAAGACCCCGTCGATTGGCGCCGGCACGGTGCTGTTCGACTCGGCGGAGATCACCGGCGACGTGGTCATCGGCAAAGACACTCTCATCGGCGCCGGCGTGAAGATCATCGGGGACTCCCACGGGCCGGTCCGCATCGGCTCCCGGGTGCAGATCCTTGAGAACACGGTGCTGCATCTGCTGCCGGATAACGAACTGATCATCGATGACGACGCGGTGATCGGCCCGGGCGCGATGATCCACGGCTGCCACATCGGCCGCGGCAGCATCGTCGAACCCGGCGCGATCGTGTGCGACGGCAGCGTGGTCGGGGCCGAGTCGGTGGTCCGCGCCGGTGCCTGCGTCAAGCAGCGCGACCGTTTCGGTGATCGGTCCATGCTGGATGGCTTCCCCGCCAGGTTGGCCAGCACCCTGACCGGCCCGCCGCCGATGCCGGGCTGGGCCTTGCCTCGGGACGCGGTCGCAACTCTCCGCAGGGTGCAACGATGATCGCACCGGCCGCGAGAAGGCGATGTTCCACGGGCCAGTCGGCCGGTCAGGACGACGGCAGATCACCACCGGACAATGTCCACGGCAGGACTTGATACCAGGGAACATAGACGACGGGTTTTATCACTGTGACGATGAAGCTGTGCTCGGCATCCGGCGTGCTCGCGGCGGCGCAGGGGACGCGCATAGATTAAGGATGGCGTGATGAGCGACGACCGTGACCACACCATCGCCACCGCTACGGTGACAAGCGAGGAAACGCCGTACGGTGTGCGCATCAACACGGAGGGCCATGCGCTGCGCGGCGACGAACCGGTCGACCACGGCGGCGGCGACACCGGTCCGGCTCCGTTCGGCCTGCTGCTGTCCGGGCTCGGTGCCTGCACCGCGATCACGCTGCGAATGTACGCCGAACATCAGAGCTGGCCGCTGGCTGGCGTGGATGTCGAGCTGACCTACGTCGTCAAAGACCGGAACACCAGGTGGATCGACCGGCTGATCACCTTGCACGGCATCGACGAGGACCAGCGCGCGAAGCTGGCCGAGATCGCGGACAAGACCCCGGTCACCAGGGCGGTCCGGGCAGGAACCGAGATCCGTACCACAACCGGGGCAGTCTGACCGGTGGCGACGCACGCGACGGAGCGGCCCAAGCAGTGGGGTGTGCTGATCCCATGACCGAGCGGATCGTCGTCATCGGGGCGGACGCGGCCGGGATGAGCGCAGCCTCGCAGGCCAAGCGAATCGCAGGCGACGCGGTCGAGATCGTCGCGTTCGAGCGCGGAGCGTACAGCTCCTACTCTGCCTGTGGCATCCCGTACTGGGTAGCCGGCGATGTCGACGGGCCGGAGCGTCTGGTCGCCCGTTCGCCGGACGCACACCGGCGCAACGGCATTGACCTTCGAATGCGAACCGAGGTGGAGAAGATCGACCTCGCGGCCGGACGGGTGCTCGCTCATGACCTTGCCGCAGGGCGGTCGTTCTGGGAAGGCTTCGACTCTCTCGTCATCGCGACCGGCGCGGTCCCGGTGCGACCGCCGCTGCCCGGCGTGGACGCTGTCGGCGTGTTCGGCGTGCAGACTCTCGACGACGGTACCGCGCTCCTGGCGGATCTGCACCGCGCGCAGCCGCGGCGGGCCGTGGTGGTCGGCGGGGGCTACATCGGCGTGGAGATGGCCGAGGCACTCGTGCGACGCGGGGTCGCTGTCACCGTCATCGATCAGGCCGCGCAGCCGATGACCACGCTCGACCCGGACATGGGTGCGGCGGTAAGCCGGGCTATGGAGGATATCGGCATCGATATGCGCACCGACACCGCCGTCATCGGATTCGAGACCGGCAACAATCACCGGATCCGCTCGGTACTGACCGCCGACGGCTCCATCCCGGCCGACGTCGTAGTCCTCGGCCTCGGGGCACGGCCGAACACCGCGCTCGCACAAGATGCCGGCCTGGCGCTGGGCGATCACGGCGGCCTGCGCACGAACATACAGATGCAGGTTCTCGGCCACGACCATATCTGGGCGGGCGGCGATTGCGTCGAGGTCCTCAACCTGGTCTCTGGTCAGTACCAACATGTGGCGCTCGGCACCCACGCCAACAAGCAAGGCCGGGTCATCGGGCACAATCTGGCCGGCTCCTACGCCACATTTCCCGGGGTGGTCGGCACGGCGATGAGCAAGGTGTGCCATCTGGAGATTGCCCGGACCGGGCTGCGCGAGCGCGACGCCACACGCGCCGGGTTCGAATACGTGACCGTAACCGTGCGGTCCACTACGAAGGCTGGCTACTTCCCGGGTACCCAGCGGATGAACGTCAAGATGACCGCCGAACGCTGCACCGGACGTCTGCTGGGAGTGCAAATCGTCGGCCAGGAGGGATCGGCCAAGCGGATCGACACGGCTGCGACGGCGCTATGGAACCGGATGACGGTAGAAGAGATGGCCGCCCTGGATCTCGCGTACGCTCCGCCGTTCGCCCCGGTATGGGATCCGATTCTCGTGGCGGCACGGCAGGCCGCCGGGGCCGTGCGCCGGGCAGGCGCCGGCCGGCGATGACGCGCTTTCAAACACGCGGTGAACCAGGCGCCTGGACCGGGGGCGGGGCCTGAACCAGGATGCACGTCGCCGCTGCGGTCGCTTGATAAGCCGAACCAGACCGGGCAGTCGGGACAATGGACCGGATGCTCATCGGGCTGCGCTCACTGTCCGGATTCGCGGCCGCGAAGAAGATCGGCCGGGTCGCTCCCCAAGTCGCCGTGCTGATGCTGACCATGTTCGACGATGACTATTCCCGCCGGGCGTACGCGATCGCGGCGGGCGGAGGGTCGGCCTGATGCGAGCCGATCTGGCACCGAAAGCCATATCCCGCTGGTCCACTACGACGCCGCCATCTGGCACGGGTTCGTTCCCGGCGTGGCTGCCGACCAAGCCTAGTTGAGCCGCTCGATGATCATTGCCATGCCTTGGCCGCCGCCAACGCACATGCTTTCCAGGCCGACGGTCTCGTCCCTGGTGACCAGGCCGTTGAGCAGGGTCGGGGTGATCCGGGCACCGGTCATGCCGAACGGGTGACCCAGCGCGATGGCGCCGCCGTGCACGTTGAGCTGGTCGATGTCGATGCCGAGCTCGCGGTAGGCGGGAATCACCTGCGCCGCGAACGCCTCGTTGATCTCGACCAGGTCGATGTCGGAGATGGTCATGCCGACCCGCCGCATTGCCTTCCTAGTCGCCTCGACA
>Ga0302234_10002970_pt1 | contig 10495 bp, 8 predicted proteins | sample II_Palsa_N3_2_FD_193576 | JGI IMG/M metagenome (GOLD analysis project Ga0302234, IMG submission 193576) | Peat permafrost microbial communities from Stordalen Mire near Abisko, Sweden - II_Palsa_N3_2 | ecosystem: Environmental > Terrestrial > Soil > Palsa > Peat permafrost | place: Sweden... | reverse complement strand
CAGCAGGAATTTTGACCGCTAAATCGCGTTGCTGTTTAGTGCGATAAACACGAATTTCCCGCTTTTGAAAGCTTTGGCCGGAGATCGCTTCCGATTCCGCCGGCCAAAGCGAGCAAATATTACTTATTCCTCCGCTGCTTCCTCAACAACGGCTTCCTTCGCGGCAACCGGCAACCGTTCAAGTACGGCGGCGAAGAAACCATCCGTGCCGTGCTTGTGCGGCCAAAGTTGCAGGTAGTCGCCTGTGTCGAGGTCAATGCGTTGTTCAGCCAGCACCTCGCGCGCCGGAACCAGCTTGAACCCCGGATGCGTTGCGAGGAACTGGTTGACCACACCTTCGTTTTCCGCTTCCAGCATGCTGCATGTTGCGTAGACGAGACGGCCACCCACTTTTACCAACCGCGCCGCGCTGGTCAGGATGGACAACTGCTTCGGCGTCAATTCCGCCACCGATTCCGGCGACTGGCGCCATTTCAGATCCGGATTACGGCGCAACGTGCCGAGGCCGGAACACGGAGCGTCAACGAGAACGCGGTCGATCTTGCCCGCGAGGCGCTTGATCTTGGCATCGTGTTCGCTGTCGATCAGTACCGGATTCACATTCGACAAACCGCTGCGAGCCAGGCGAGGCTTTAGTTTGGCAAGCCGGCGGTCCGACACGTCGAAGGCGTAGAGACGACCCGTGGAGCGCATCATTGCACCTAGCGCCAGCGTCTTGCCGCCCGCACCCGCGCAGAAATCGACGATCATCTCGCCGCGCCGGGGCGCCACCAGCGAGCACAAAAGCTGGCTGCCTTCGTCCTGCACCTCGATCCAGCCATCCTGAAACGGTTGCAGGCGTGTGAGCGCCGGCTTGCCGTCCACCCGCACGCCGAACGGTGCAAACGGCATTTCGCCTGCATCGATACCGGCTTCGGTCAGCGTCTTGATGACCAGTTCGCGCGAGGCCTTGATCGGGTTCGCACGCAAATCGAGCGGCGCCGGGTAATTCAGCGAAGCCGCCAGCAACGCGAGCTCTTCGGTATCGAAGCGCTTCGTCATGGCGTCGTAGATCCACTGCGGCAAATTGGTCCGCACGCGCACCGGCAAGCTGCCCGGATCGATCTTCGACACCTGGTTGAGCCACTGGTATTCATCGGCGGAAATGAAGGGCTTTACCGCCGACAAACCCGCCGTCTGCATCAAGCCCAGCAAGGCGAGACGCCGCGCCAGGTTGCCGCTGCCGCTTTCGGCGAGATGCGAAAACTCCATCTTGCGGCGCAGGACAGCGAACACCGCTTCGGCGATCACACCGCGTTCGTTGTGGCCGAGCTTCGGATGCGCGCGGAAAAAGCGGCTGGTGGCCGCGTCGGCGGGACCGCTGAAGCGTAAAACGTCCGCCAGCAACGTCTCTGTTTGTCCTATCAAAAATCCATGAAGCCTCATACGCCCTCCCCGGCAATGTCGGCAAAGAGCCATTGCGGCTCTGGTGGCGTGAGCACGACACGCTCGCCGTCGATGGCAAGACGCCCTTCGACGAACCAGCGCACCGCGCGTGGGTAAATAATGTGTTCGACAGCCAGCACCCGCGAAGCGAGCGTGGCGGCGTCGTCGCCGGCCATGACCGGCACCGCCGCTTGCGCGACGATGGGTCCGTGATCCAGCGTCGGCGTGACAAAATGGACGCTTGCGCCGTGCACGCGCACGCCGGCATCGAGCGCTTGCTGGTGGGTTTTGAGCCCTGGAAAGCACGGCAGCAGCGACGGGTGAATATTGATCATGCGGCCCGCGTAGCGTTCTACGAAGGCGTCGGTCAGCACGCGCATGAAGCCCGCGAGCATGACGAGATCTGGCTCGAAGCCGTCGATTACGCGTGCAAGCGCCTGATCGAAGGCGTCGCGCGTAGTGAAATCACGGTGATCTACAACAGTTGCCGGAATGCCGTTTTCCGCCGCGAACGCAAGCCCGGCGGCGTCTGGGCGATTCGATATGACAGCGGCCACCTGGGCCTGCCAGCCGTCGCGCGCGCAAGCCCGCACGACGGTTTCCATATTGGTTCCCCGCCCGGAAATCAGGATGACGATTTTTTTCATCCGCGGATTTTATCATTCGATGCTGTCAAAACCCGGCGAATCCGCCCAGCCCACAGCGGGCCGGGCCTCCGTCCTGTGCTGTGAGCGTTTATAATCGAACGCTTTGCGGCTTTGCCAGCCTCGCGCTGCATCAGCCTTGCATCACTGCATAAGCCCATTTAACCGCCAACCGCCGACCAACCGATATCGTGAGAGTCTTTCGCGGCCTACCCAATGCCGAAAGCCGCGCGCCCTGTGCGCTGACCATCGGCAATTTCGACGGTGTCCACCGTGGCCATCAGGCGCTGCTCGCCCATGTGCGCGCCGCCGCGGACGCCCGCGGCCTGCCGGTCTGCGTGATGACCTTCGAGCCGCATCCCCGCGAATTCTTCAATCCCGCCGGCGCGCCACCCCGCATCGCCATGCTGCGCGACAAACTCGAAGCACTGCGCACAAACGGCGTGGATCGCGTCGTGGTCGAACATTTCAATCACACCTTCGCCAGCCAGCCGCCGGATACGTTTGTCGAAAACGTGATCGTGAACGGCTTGCACGCGCGTTGGGTCATGATCGGCGACGATTTCCGCTACGGCGCGAAACGCGCCGGCGATTTCGAATCGCTGCAAGTAGCCGGACGCAAGCACGGCTTCGAAGTAGAACAAATGGCAACGGTCGCCGACCTGAACGGCGCGCGCATCTCAAGTTCAGGCGTGCGGGCGTCCCTGGTAGCCGGTGATCTCGACGCCGCTCGCCTCGCACTCGGCCGCCCCTATGTAATTAGCGGCCACGTGGTCCACGGGCAAAAACTCGGCCGCGATCTCGGCTTTCCCACGCTCAACATGCCGATCGCCCACAAGCGGCCGGCGCTCGCAGGCATCTTCGTCGTGCGCGTGCATGGGCTCGGACCCACGCCGCTGCCGGCCGTGGCGAGCCTCGGACTGCGCCCGACCGTGGACGACTCCGGCCGCGTGCTGCTTGAAACCTTCGTGCTCGACTGGCATGGCGACGCGTACGGCAAGCTCGTGCGTATCGAATTCCTGAAAAAGCTGCGTGACGAGGAGAAGTACGTGGACCTCGAAACCCTGACGGCAGCCATCGCGCGCGACGTAACCAATGCGCGCGCCTATTTCGCTGCAGACGTGAACTCGAGTGGCCGCGACAGCGGTTTCGCCACCTCGGCCACCGATCGAATTAGGTGAGCGCGCAGCGCCGGGTGCTTAGATTTCCGATAAAGCTCCCGACGCGCTGCCCGCTGCCTCGCTAAATACGCACCTTCGAGCCCGTTCCCGAGCTTGCCCGCTCGGAACCGCCGCCTCACCGCCGCTTCACCGAATAGATATCGAGTCATCCATGAGCAATAAGAAAGAAGCCAAGCCCCAGTCGAAATATCCGGTCAATCTGCTGGATACGCCGTTCCCCATGCGGGGTGACTTGCCCAAGCGCGAGCCGCAGTGGGTGAAGGAATGGCAAGACAACAAGATCTACGAAAAAATCCGCGCCGCCAGCAAGGGCCGCAAGAAGTTCATCCTGCACGACGGCCCGCCGTACGCGAACGGCGACATCCACCTTGGCCACGCGGTGAACAAGATCCTGAAGGACATGATCGTGAAGGCGCGCAATCTCGCGGGCTTCGACGCGGTCTATGTCCCCGGCTGGGATTGCCACGGCATGCCGATCGAAATCCAGATCGAGAAGCAGTTCGGCAAGTCGTTGCCGGCACGCGAAGTGATGGAAAAAGCACGCACCTACGCGAGCGCGCAGATCGAAAAGCAGAAGCTTGGCTTCCGGCGCCTCGGTGTGCTCGGCGACTGGGACAATCCGTACAAGACGATGAATTTCACGAACGAAGCGGGCGAAATCCGCGCGCTCGGGAAGATCCTCGAGAAGGGTTATGTGTATCGCGGTCTGAAGCCGGTGAACTGGTGTTTCGACTGCGGGTCGGCCTTGGCTGAAGCCGAAGTCGAGTATCAGGACAAGGTCGATCCGACCATCGACGTGCTGTTCGCTTTTGCCGAGCCGGAAAAGACCGCGCAGGCGTTTGGCCTGAACGCGTTGCCGAAGCAGGAAGGCGGCGTCGTGATCTGGACGACGACCCCGTGGACCATCCCCGCGAACCAGGCGCTCAATGTGCATCCGGAGATCGTCTACAGCCTCGTCGATACGGAAAAAGGCTTGCTGATCCTCGCCGAAGATCGCGTAGAAGAATGCCTGAAGCAGTACGACCTCACGGGTTCGACCATCGCGACCACGACGGGCGAGAAGTTGAGCGGCCTGCGCTTTCATCATCCGTTGAGCGCGGCGCACCCCGGTTATAAGCGCACGGCGCCTGTGTATCTCGGCGACTATGTGACGACTGAAAGCGGCACGGGGATCGTGCATTCATCGCCGGCGTATGGCGTGGAAGACTTTGTGTCATGCAAGGCGCATGGCATGACGGACTCGGACATCATCGGTCCGGTCATGGGTGACGGACGGTATATCGAATCGTTGCCGCTGTTCGGTGGGCTCTCGATCTGGGAAGCGAATGACCAGATCGTGGACGCGCTGCGTAGCGCAAAGTCCTTGCTGAAAACCGAGAAGTACAAGCACAGCTACATGCACTGCTGGCGCCACAAGACGCCGATCATCTATCGCGCGACATCGCAGTGGTTTGCCGGCATGGACGTGAAGCCCAACGATACATCGCGCACGCTGCGCGAAACCGCGCTGGAAGGGATCGAGAACACCGCGTTCTTCCCGGCATGGGGCAAGCAGCGTCTGTACAGCATGATCGCGAACCGGCCGGACTGGACGCTGTCTCGGCAACGCCAATGGGGCGTGCCGATGGCGTTCTTCGTCCACAAGGAAACCGGCGAACTGCATCCGCGTACGCTGGAATTGCTGGAAGAAGTGGCCAAGCGCGTGGAAGTGAGCGGCATTGAAGCGTGGCAAACGCTCGATCCGGCGGAACTGCTCGGCAATGAAGCCAACATGTACGAGAAGAATCGCGACACGCTCGACGTGTGGTTCGATTCAGGCACGACGCACTGGCACGTGCTGCGCGGCTCGCACAAGGATTCGCTGCAATTCCCGGCGGATTTGTATCTGGAAGGTTCGGACCAGCATCGCGGATGGTTCCATTCGTCGCTGCTTACCGCCTCCATGCTCGATGGCCGTCCGCCGTATAACGCGCTGCTGACGCACGGCTTCACCGTCGATGGCGAAGGCCGCAAGATGTCGAAGTCGCTCGGTAACGGCGTCGATCCGCATGAAGTGTCGAACCGGCTGGGCGCGGAAATCATCCGCTTGTGGATTGCATCGACGGATTATTCGGGCGAACTCGCAATCTCCGAAGAGATCCTGAAGCGCGTGACGGAGACGTATCGGCGGATTCGCAATACGTTGCGTTTCCTCTTGTCCAATCTCTCCGATTTCGACTTCGAGAAAGATGCGCGTCCGGTCGAAGACTGGCTCGAAATGGATAAATACGCCATCGCGCTCGCGCAGAATCTGCAAGACGACGTGCTCGCGCATTACGAGAAGTTCGAGTTCCATCCGGTGGTATCGAAGCTCGCGACGTTCTGCTCGGAAGACCTCGGCGGTTTCTATCTGGACGTGCTGAAGGATCGGCTCTACACCATGAAGCCCGATTCGCGCGAACGCCGCGCGGCGCAGACGGTGCTGCATCACATCGCGCATGGTTTGCTGCGACTGGTCGCGCCGTATCTGTCGTTCACGGCGGAAGAGGCGTACAAGATCCTGCAACCTGGCCGCGATACCATTTTCACCGAGGTGTATCACACCTATCCGCAAGTGCCCGATGCTGGCGAGTTGCTCGACAAGTGGACGTTGATTCGCTCGGCGCGCAGCGATGTCACGAAGGCGCTGGAAGAAGCGCGCACGGCCAACTTGATCGGTTCATCGCTGCAGGCCGAAGTGGACGTACGGGCGAGCGGCGCGCGCTATGACGCGTTGACCAGTCTCGGCGATGACCTCAGCTTCGTGCTGATCACATCCGCGGCACGGGTGGTGAAGGTAGCGAGCGAAGCGGAAGAAGGCGTCGACGTGATGGCATCGACGTATCTGAAATGCGAACGCTGCTGGCACTATTGCGACGACGTGGGGGCATCGGCGGAACATCCTGGATTGTGCGGCCGATGCATCACCAATCTCTTCGGCAACGGCGAAACGCGGAGCGCAGCATAATGGCAAGAACGATGTCGAAACAAAGCAGTGGTTCACTCGCGCCGTGGCTGGGCGTGGCGTTGATTGTGATTCTCTTCGACCAGTTGTCGAAGATCGCTGTGGCGCGCGTGTTTACCTATGGCGAACCGCACGCGCTCACGCCGTTCTTCAACCTGTTCCTGATCTACAACCGCGGCGCGGCGTTCAGCTTTCTCGCCACCGCTGGCGGCTGGCAGCGTTGGGGTTTCACGGCGCTTGGCGTGGTCGCGGCTATCGTGATCTGCTACTTGCTGAAACGGCACGGCACGCAGCGGCTGTTCTGCACGGCGTTGGCGCTGATCATGGGCGGCGCGATCGGCAACGTGATCGACCGGATTGCGTATGGCCACGTGATCGACTTCTTGGACTTCCACGTCAACACGTGGCATTGGCCGGCGTTTAATCTCGCCGATAGCGCGATCACTATCGGGGCGGTGCTGCTGGTGTTCGACGAGTTGCGGCGCGTGCGCGGGGCAAAGTAATAGTTGGCTGGTGGTTGTTGCGCAGCTGAGTCGTCACGGGTACGGAGGCCAGGTTTGGACAACGCAGAACTCGCAGGAAAGCATCTCGTACTTGGGCTGTCAGGCGGTATCGCGTGCTACAAGATCGCCGAACTCACGCGACTGCTGGTGAAAGCCGGCGCGACCGTGCAGATCGTCATGACCGATGCCGCCACCCAATTCATCACGCCCGTCACCATGCAGGCGCTGTCCGGCCGTCCCGTGTACACGTCGCAATGGGACGCGCGAATTGCGAACAACATGGCGCATATCGATCTGTCGCGTGAAGCCGATGCAATCGTGATTGCGCCCGCCTCCACCGACTTCATCGCCAAGCTCGCGCATGGCAATTGCGACGACCTGCTCTCCACGCTGTGCGTCGCGCGCGATTGCCCGCTGCTCGTCGTGCCCGCGATGAACCGCCAGATGTGGCAGAACCCGGCGACGCAACGCAACGTGACGCAACTGCGTGGCGATGGTGTGCGGGTGCTTGGGCCCGATTCCGGCGCGCAAGCGTGCGGCGAAGTGGGCGATGGCCGGATGCTGGAACCATCGGCGACATTCGAAGCTATTTGCGCCTTCTTCCAGCCGAAGATCCTGCAAGCGCATCGCGTGTTGATCACGGCCGGGCCGACCTTCGAACCGCTCGATCCTGTGCGCGGCATCACCAACCGATCATCCGGCAAAATGGGCTTCGCGCTCGCACGCGCGGCGGCTCAGGCCGGTGCCGACGTGCATCTCGTGGCCGGCCCGGTTACGCTGGAAACGCCTTGGGGTGTGGTTCGTGAAGATGTGCAGACCGCGCAGCAAATGCACGACGCAGTGTTGCGTGCCACACCGGACGCGGACATCTTTATTGCGGTGGCGGCAGTCGCGGATTGGCGCGTTGACCACCTCAGCGAACACAAGATCAAGAAGACCGCCAATCAGCCGATGCCCACCTTCACGTTCGTCGAAAATCCGGACATCCTCGCAACCGTCGCACACTTGCCGAATCCGCCGTATTGCGTTGGTTTCGCGGCCGAAAGCGGCGATCTCGAAGTACATGGCGAGGAGAAACGCGCACGCAAAAATGTGCCGCTGCTGATCGGCAATCTCGGGCCGCTGACCTTCGGCCTTGACGACAACGAAGTCGTGCTGTTCGAAGCATCGGGCATCACGCGCCTGCCGCGTGCCGATAAAAAACTGCTCGCGAAATTGCTGATCGCGGAGATCGCGATGCGGGCGCCGCGTGGCGGTTCGCTGCTGTCTTAGCCTGCTGGTTTAGCCCATTGCTGTTGCCAGGACCATGACGACGAAACTCTCCGTACTCGATCAAACGCCGGTGATTCACGGCCATAGCACCGCCGATGCAATTGCGGCAACGCTGGATCTCGCGCGCCTGGCCGATGACCTCGGCTATACGCGTTACTGGTGCGCCGAGCATCACGGTTTGCACGGGGTATCGAATCCGTGCCCTGAGGTAATGCTCGCGCGAATCGGCAGTATCACGCAGCGAATCCGGATCGGCTCGGGCGGTGTCATGCTGCCCTACTACAGCTCGTTCAAGGTCGCCGAACAGTTCCTGATGCTCGAAGCGCTGTTCCCGAATCGCGTGGACCTGGGCGTCGGGCGCGCACCCGGCGGCGACATGCGCACCGCGCAAGCAGTGGCTGCCGGCGACTACAATCGCGGCGATATTTTCCCGCAGCAAGTGGGCGAACTCGTTGGCCTGTTCGACGGCACGCTGCCAGAAGATCACCTCGCGCATGGCGTGTTGTTGCAGCCGGAAATTGCAACGCGTCCCGAGTTGTGGATGCTCGGTTCCAGCGACTTCGGCGGCCTGCTCGCCGCGCAGCTCGGCATTCGTTTCGCGTTTGCGCATTTCATCAATGCGCAATATGGACATCGGGTGGCGGAAGCGTACCGGGAGCGCTTTGTATCGCGTAATGGCTCGAAGCCTTATCTTGCGGCCGCTGTGTTTGTCATTTGCGCCGATACAGAAGCGGAAGCCGCCGCACTGGAACGCGCGGTCGACTTACGCCGCGTGCAGATGGCGTACGGGCTGAACATGCCGATTCCATCGATTGCTCAAGGGGCAAACCAGGCATTCGGCGAACGCGAACTCAACGTGATCACGCGGGAAAAGAATCGCAGCATCATTGGCACGCCGGAACGCGTAACCGAACAATTGCATGAACTCCAACAACGTTTCGACGCCGACGAACTGATCGTGTTGACCGTGGCGGGAAGTTACCCGGCGCGCATGCGCTCGTATGAACTGCTGGCTGAAGCGTTCGAACTCAACAAACAGACCCCATGAAACTCGACATCAAGATCCTCGATGCGCGCATGCGCGACTATCTGCCCGCCTACGCCACGCCCGGCAGCGCCGGACTCGACCTGCGTGCGTGCCTTGACGAAGCCATTACGCTCGAACCCGGCCAGACGGTGCTGGTGCCCACGGGCTTGGCGATTCACATCGAAGATCCGGGTTATGCGGCGGTGATTCTTCCGCGTTCAGGACTGGGTCACAAGCATGGCGTGGTGCTGGGGAATCTGGTCGGGCTGATCGACTCCGATTATCAAGGCCAACTGATGATCTCGACGTGGAATCGCGGTGCGACTGCGTTCACGCTGAACCCGCTTGAACGCCTCGCGCAGCTGGTGATCGTGCCGGTGGTGCAGGCAACGTTTAATATTGTCGATGACTTCGCCCAGAGCGAGCGCGGCGCCGGTGGTTTCGGCAGCACGGGCAAGCACTGAGCTTTAGGCCTGCCCTACAAGTTATGCGCGGCACGCCGCCGCGTACGTTCGAATAACCTGCCGCACGCGATCTTGCACTAGCGCGAGCGGCTCGTTCTTCAGCTGACCGCGGCGCACCGACCAATACTGCTCGGGCAAGAACTGGCTGAGCAAATTCTCCGGAATCTTCAGAGCGCTCAGGTTATTCAGCAGCGTTTGCGCCGCTGTGCCAATCTCCGCATCGGCCCAGTAATAACGCACGCGGTCGCTATAGCTATAGGTGCGTAACACGCGTTGCTGCTCAGCATCGCCGTGATAATACTTTTCCCAGTAGCCTGGTTTGGCAAGCATCACACGCTCGACTACATCGCGTAGGTTCGATCGTTTATGCGCACCGACCAATTGCGTTTCGATATCCGCCAGTGCGTACAGCGCCTCGCGCAATGCGAACGTCACGCCCGGACCGACCTTGAGAATGCGAAAGCCATCGCGGACTAAAGCGCTTAGCGCTTCGGGCGTTTGATAATCGGTGGAATGCGCTTCAAAGACCATGCCGGGCAGATCATCGAGCGCGCTCTTTAACGACTCGGCGCGCGCAGGTACATAGTCGATCACCTTCGTGTGATCAAACTCCACGCCGGGTTGCACAACGAGAGCAATCACGCGCGGCCACGTGTCCTGCACGCCGTGTTCTTGCCAAGCTTGTCTGTGGACCAAAGCCGTTTCAATCGCCGCTTCACGCGAGGTCGGCTCAACGATGTCCAACTCTTCCGCCGCGCCGCCCGGCACGGGTACTTCGGTGCCGATCACGTACACGGGACTGACACCGAGACCCGCGCGCTTCACCGCGGCCTCGGCTACTGCGCACAAGCGCGCCGCCCTTGCAGCAACCACGGCATCCGATAAGCGCTCAGGATCATCGGCGCACGACATGCTGGTATCGAGGTGAATCTTCGTGAAGCCCGCCGATGCATATGCGTCGATCAACGCATCGGCGCGTTGCATGGCTTCTTCAGC
>Ga0302234_10002967_pt1 | contig 10496 bp, 9 predicted proteins | sample II_Palsa_N3_2_FD_193576 | JGI IMG/M metagenome (GOLD analysis project Ga0302234, IMG submission 193576) | Peat permafrost microbial communities from Stordalen Mire near Abisko, Sweden - II_Palsa_N3_2 | ecosystem: Environmental > Terrestrial > Soil > Palsa > Peat permafrost | place: Sweden... | reverse complement strand
CGCTTACTGGCCGGATCTCATCCGCACCGACCCGAACTTCCGCAACTCCGACGTCGTTGTCGCCGAATACCCAACCCCATCCATGCGCGGCCGCTACTCCAGCACGCAACTCGCCGAGCTGCTTTGGCAGTCGCTGAATAAGCAGGGTGTCTGGGAGCATCACGACATTGTCTTCATCGCGCACAGCCTGGGCGGGCTGCTGACCGAAGAGATGCTCTTGAACCATCCCTTGGACGCGGCGCACGTATCCTTTGTCGCGTCCTACGCCACACCGCACCAGGGCTCGTTCATTGCCAGCTTCGCCAAGATCTACGACAGCGATCCGTTGCTGACCGACTTGAGCTACGCCGATGATAACGCCTTCCTGACAGATCTCGAACAGCGGTGGCGCAGCTCGCCCTACACCATCAGCATCCATCGCTATTGTGCGTACGAAACCCTGGACACCGCATCCGGAGCCGGCATCGGCCATTATCTGCACGCTCACACCCGCGTCGTAAGCTTCTACAGTGCGACCTACGGATGCGATGTCGACACCCCGCCGCAAAAAATAAACACCGATCACATCGACATCGTGAAGCCATCGGGCCGGCAGTCCGATGCCTATACCTTCTTCGCCAAACTCTATCGCAATAATCCGATCACCAACATCACGGAAACCGTTCGCGATAACAAGGTCTCCGCACTCTATGTCGCCTGCGACCGCACGAACTCCGAAGACGACCTCCAGGTGCCGATTGCCCTCGATCCGGCGCAGCACGAACAGCTCACCGCCGCCACCGCCGAGTTTGTCGACACTCAAAAGGTGAAGAACGACCCCGCCATCACCGTAACGAAAGTTGATCCCGGAGGCATCGCCCACATTGCATACTCCTTTCGCGGGCGTGGACATGAACTCGGCATCTTCGGTTGTCCCACCGGCCACACCTCCATCCTTGTGCATTTCGTCGTCCGCAGCCACGTACCGCTGGTCGAATAGAGAACCGACACGCCGATGGTTGAAGATGGTTCGATAGCGTTCAAAGATCGGAGAGCAACTAGAATTTGATGATGGCCAACCAGTTCCTCCGCCGATTAACATTTGCTGCTGCTCCGCTAAGCGTTCGTTCGGTTGCCATGAGCGCGCTTTTCTTGACCGCCTTGGCTGGTAACGCCCAGCGCCTCGTCCTCATCGATCAGGACGGCTCCGGCCCCGGCGGCTCCAACCAGATGGCCATGATGGTCCTGCTCCAATCCCCGCAAGTCCGCGTCCTCGGCATCACCATGGTCAGCGGCAACGCGTGGGAGCCTGAAGAGGTCCAACACACCCTGCGAATGCTCGAACTCATCCACCGCACCGACGTCCCCGTAGTCCCCGGCGCCGTCTTCCCCCTCGTCCGCACTGAAGCCGAGGCTATGCACGAGACTCCCCTCATCGGCAGCTTTCCCTGGTACGGCGCCTGGGGCGACCTCGCCAAACACACCAGCATGCAGCCCTACCACGGCCCCTTCGTCATCCCTCCCCTTGAAGAAGGCGAACCCACCACCAAGCCGCTAGACGAAGACGCCGCCCACTTCCTCATCCGCCAGGTCCACGCCCACCCCCACGCCGTCACCATCTACGCCGCCGGCCCCCTCACCAACATCGCGCTCGCCCTCTCCATCGACCCCCACTTCGCCGAGCTCACCCAGGGCATCGTCATCATGGGCGGCAGCCTCAACCCCCACACCGACGATCCCGAGTTCGCCACCCATCCCCGCCACGAGTTCAACTTCTGGTTCGATCCCGAAGCCGTCCACATCACCCTCCGCGCCCACTGGCCGCGCATCGACCTCACCGACGTCGACATCTCCATCAAGACCCAGTTCACCAAAGACATGCTTCACCAGATCGCTCAGTCCAATTCGCCTGCGGCCCAATACATCGTCCACTACACCCGCGAGTTCTACTACCTCTGGGATGAGCTCGCCGCTGCCGCGTGGCTCAACCCCTGGATCATCACTAAAGAGCAGATCCTCTACGTCGACTGCGACACCTCCCACGGACCCAACTACGGCGACACCCTCACCTGGACCGCCGCCAACAAGCCCTCCCTCCTGGGACCCGGAGGCGAGATGCAGCCCGTGCACGTCCAGGAAGATCTCAATGTCCCGCTTTTCGACAGGACGTTTGTTGATTTAATGAAGGCTGGACCTGTCGTCCAGTAAACGCGCATCGAAAGTCAGTGTAGAGTGAACTTTAACCAGCAAGTCCAATTCAGCAAAGGAACCGACCGCATGCTGTCACGCGTCGCCGATTCACTGTACTGGATGAGCCGCTATCTCGAGCGCGCCGAACACGCCACGCGCCTGCTGGATGTGAACCTCAATCTGATGCTCGACGAGAGCCCCACCAGCTCCGATCATCGCTGGCTGCGCATGCTCGCCGCGCTCGGCAACCCCAAGCGCCTCAAGTGGAACGGCAACCCCTACGAGCTGGCCCGCAACCTCACCTTCGACACCTCCAATAAATCCTCGGTCGTCTCCTGCATCATCGCGGCCCGCGAGAACGCCCGCCAGGTTCGCGAGCAGATCTCCACCGAACAATGGCAGAAACTCAACTCCCTCTATATCGAGGTCACTCGCCCCGAGGTCAAGCGTGCCATGCAGATCGAGGCCAGCGCCGAATCCGGCGAAGGTCCCACCGCCTTCCTCCAGGAGATGATGGAAGCCGTTCACCAGTTCCAGGGTGTCACCGACTCCACCATGTCCCACGGCGAAGGCTGGCAGTTCATCCAGGTTGGCCGCTATCTCGAACGCGCCTCCGGCATGCGCCTTCTCCTCGAGGCTTATCACGAGGACGTTTGGTCCCAGCCCGATCGCGTTCCCGAAGGCAACGAGTACCTCGACTGGATGGGCTTGCTCCGCTCCGCCACTGCCTTCGAGGCTTACTGCAAGGTCTACACCGCCGACCTCACCCCCGAGCGCATCCTCGAGTTCCTCCTCCTCGACGCCGAGTTCCCCCACTCGCTCCGCTTCTCCATCGACAGCCTCCAGTGCGCTCTCCAGGCCATCCAGGAGAAGTCCGGCAAGACCCGCGCCGAAGAACTCAACCGCATCGCCGGCCGACTCAGCGCCTCCCTCGGTTTCGCCAGCGTCGACGAAATCCTCATGGGCGACCTCGTCGAATATCTGCATGGCATTCAACGTCAGTGCCAGGCCATCCATCAAACCATCTACCACCTCTACGTGGACTATCCCATTCAAGCCGCGTTAGCTGGATAAAACGATCGCCAGGAAGTAGCAGAGAAATGTCGAACCCCATGAAGCATCCGCAGGAGGGACCGATGTATTACTCGATCCGCCATCTGACCAAGTTTCTCTACAAGACCCCCGTCAGCGAAAGCATCATGGAGACGCGCATGCACCCGCGCTCGGACGCCCAGCAGCGCTGCCTGACATTTCATCTATCGGTGAGCCCGCGATGTCGCGTATTCAGCCACCGCGACCACCTCGCCAACCACGTCCACCACTTCGACATCCCCGGCCAGCACGGCCAGCTCGTCATCGTCGCCGAATCGCTCGTCGAGATGGCCATCCATGACGAAATCCCCCAGTCCCTCCCCGACGGCTCCTGGGACGAACTCGACCGCCTGGTCCACGAGGGTGACTTCTGGGAGATGCTCCTCCCCAGCGAATTCGCCCAGTTCACCCCCGAGCTCGAAGAACTCGGCAAGCACCTCGACGTCCGCCGCAAAGACGACCCGCTCAGCGCCCTCCACAAGCTCAACACCCAGCTCTGCGAATACTTCGACTACAAACCGAAATCCACCAAGGCCGACTCCCCCATCGAGGTCGCCCTCTCCACCAAGGCCGGCGTCTGCCAGGATTTCTCCCACATCATGATCTCGCTCGTCCGCTCCCAGCTCGAGATCCCCTGCCGCTACGTCAGCGGCTACCTTTATCACGGCGACGCCCACAAGGATCGCTCCGAAAGCTCCGCCACTCACGCCTGGGTCGAGGCCTTCCTCCCCGAACTCGGCTGGATCGGCTTCGATCCCACCAACGACCTCGTTGCCGGCGATCGTCACATCCGCACCGCCATCGGCCGCGACTACTCCGACGTCCCTCCCACCCACGGCATCTACCGCGGCCGCACCAAGAGCGAGCTCAGCGTCGCCGTCCGCGTCGAACCCAGCGAAGGCACCCCGTTCCTCGATCGCGAACTCCCCGTCCCCGAAGACTGGTCGGTCCTAGTAGAAAAAGCCCAGGCCCTCCCCGAGCAGCCTCCACCCATGTCCCGCCACGCCCAACAAGCCCAGCAGCAGCAATCCACAGACGATACTCCGCGCTCACCCCACGCCCCTACAGATTCATCTTCTTAAACACCCGCTCAGGAATCGCGCGAATCACCGCCATAATCACGCGCCAGATCCCCGGCACGTACACCACGTCATCCCCCCGATCGATCGCCTTCACCAGCGACGCCGCCACCGCCTCGACATCCGCAAACTTCGCGCTACCCTTCATCCCCTCGGTCATCGCCGTCTTCACCGGCCCCGGCTTGATCGTCATCACTCGCACACCGTCGCGATCAATCCGATTCCGCAGCCCATCCACAAACGCCGTCAACCCCGCCTTCGAGCTCCCATACACATAATTCGACTTCCTTCCCCTCTCGCCCGCCACCGACGACAACACCGCCAGCGTCCCCGCATGCCGCTGCGCCGTGTAGTTCGCCAGCCAAGTCAGCAAGCTCACCGGCGCAACAAAATTCGTGTGCAGAATTTGGTTTGCCGTAGCAAAATTCTTCTCCGCCTCCCCCTGATCCCCCAACACGCCCAGCGCGAGGAACGCCACATCCAGACCGCCCAGCGAATTAATCGCATGCGCCAGCACCTCAGCATGCGCGTTCGTATCATCCAGATTCGCCACCGCCGATCCAACATGCGAAGCCCCGCGCGTCCGCGCATCCGCCGCCACGACAGCCAACTTGTCCTCATTTCGCGCAACCAGATAAAGCGCATCGCCGCGGTTCGCCCACAGACGAATACAAGCCTCCGCAATCCCCGACGTCGCCCCCAGCACTACTATCCGCCGCGGCCCATACCGCTGCGTTCCCGCAACCTCGCCCGCGTCGGCCTCATCCGCACGCGGCGTGCGCAACGCCAACGGCTGCTCTTCCATCACAGGACTCTTCGGCGTTGTACTCATTTGCCCACCCCTCGCACGCCCAGTTGTCCGCCCACCACACGCTCCCAGAATCCCGATGTCAGTGCCGGATCCTTGTACCGCGCAAACTTCTCCCACTGCGGATAGAACGCCTGAAACTGCGCAGAAGTCATCCGCGCATCCTTCGCCGGATACAGCCGCCCGCCAAACTCATTCGTCATCTCCGCCAGCCGATCGAACAGCGCAAAACTCTTCTCCGGCTTGATCGGGAAATCCAGCGCCAGCGTAATCCCCGGCTTCGGAAAACTCATCATTCCCGGTGACGGCACATCCCCAAACGCCTTCAGCACCGCCAGAAAACTCGCCAGCCCTGACTTCGCCACGGCCTGCAGAACCGCAATCGTCCCCTCCTTCGCATGTTCCCACGGAATCGCATACTGGAACTGCAGCAGCCCGCGCTTGCCATACATCCGGTTCCACTTAAGCACGGCATCCAGCGGATAGAAGAACGGCTCATAATCCTGCAGCGCACTCACCCGCTTCTTCATCTGCTTATTGAAGAACACCGAGTTGAACGCACCAACAGTCGCACCGTTCAGCGCAAATCCCGGCAGCTCGATGGGGAACGTAAGCTTCGGCTTCCCCGAAACCTTCAGCGGTGCCGGAACCTGCGAGTGATCGCCCTGCATGAAAATTCCGCGACAAAAATTCTTACCCGTCGACGTCACATCCACCCAGCTCACCGTGTACTCAATATTCTCGGCCTGCCGCGTCAGATCAAGAAATTCATCGATGCCATGAAATTGAATTCCCTGGTAATCAATCATGCGGCTCACAATCGGCTTCAGCCGCAGCTGCGCCCACGTGATCACGCCCGTCAACCCCATACCCGCAATCGTTGCCCCGAAATAATCCGGATTGCTCGAAGGCGAACAATGCATCCGCTCCCCATTCGACCGCACGAGCTCAAACTGCGTGATATGCCGGCCAAATGTTCCCGCGTGATGATGGTTCTTCCCGTGAATATCATTGGCAATCGCGCCGCCCAGCGTCACATACTTCGTCCCGGGCGTAACCGGCAGAAAGTATCCGCGCGGCACCGCAAAATCCAGAATCTGCGCCAGCGTAATCCCGGCCTCAGCCGTCAACAGCCCCGTCACCGGATCAAAATCCAGCAGCCGGTTCATCGACGTCGTCTGCACCAGCGTCCCATCCTTCAGCAGGCAGACATCCCCATAACTTCTGCCCATCCCCACCGCCAGCGCACCGTGATGTACGCCATCAATGGCCCGCGGGTAATCACCCTGCCAGTGCAACTGCTTCAGTTCTGCGTGATATTCGGGATAGCGGCCCCACGATTCGAATGGTGGCGGCCCAGCCGGCTTGTCACCAGCTTCGGTAGGTTGCGGTGCGTTGAAGTCCAACTCTGCGGACGAGGGCATGACTATAGGATAGTCGATGCCCTCTCCCCCCGCGGATGCATCTTTGTGATTACCGTACGCGCTTAGTGATTACCGAACGAGTCGTTCAGTCCCTTAAAGACGGCATCAAACTTGCCACTCGACTCCGCAAACCGCAGGCCATGCGCGTTCTTCACACAGTTTTCCTGCGGTGTAGGCTGCGTATTGAAAATTTCCATCGTTTGCTCGATAAAGTCCTTCAACGGCATCGCTCGCGGATCTTCCGCCCCACCCAGCAAATCCGTCTGCACATAAGGCGGGATAATCTCCAACACTTCCGTAATCGTATCCTTCAGCTGATAGCGCAGCGAACACGTATACGAGTGAACCGCCGCCTTCGTCGCGCAGTACGTCGGCGTAAGTGCCAGCGGAACAAATGCCAGCCCCGACGAAACGTTGATGACCGTCGAATGCGCTTGTTTCCGAAGCAGCGGCAGCAGCGCCGCCGTCAGCCGTATCGGCCCCAGCAGGTTCGTCGTGATGATCGCCTCTGCATCTTCCAGCTTCTGCTCCTCCAGCACATTCTCGGGACGCATGATTCCCGCGTTGTTCACCAGCACATTCAGCTTCGGAAACTTCGCAGTCACCTGCGCCGCGAACGCCTTAATCGCCGCCGGGTCTTCAATGTCCAGTGTCAGATACTTCATGCCCGGATTCGCCGCAACCGTCTCTTCCAGCGCAGCCTTGCGACGACCCGCGATAATCACCTGGTTGCCCTTTGCCTGCCATGCCTCCGCAATGCCGCGGCCAATGCCCGATCCGCCGCCCGTAATCAGAATCGTGTTTCCTGTAATGTTCATGATTCATCTCCTGTCAGCATCCTAGGGGTGTACTCCGTATTTTGGAAGTAGACACCTGAAAGTGCCGTACATACCAAATAGAAACCACGCGTTATTCGGAGAAATATGCAAACCGTCAGCAGACAACGCAGGTTTCCTGTTTCGGTGTCCGCGAGAGAGTTGTGAACCCAGACGACCGAAGAGCGCACCTTCAGTCATTTGAACCGGATAGATCCGCGTGCGTTCCTTCTCTGCTCCGCGCCCTTCCTAGCCCTCAGACGCGCTGTTCTGTCAGGCCACGTGGCGTCAAAAGCGCAAGCGCAGCCGCTACAACGAGGAGCGCTGGCACGTCGCCCAAAAGGTGTCCCCGGTGCATGGGATTCACAAACGCTTGAACCGCCATAATGGCGGCATGCACAACGCTGGACCACACTGTAAACCATGAGACTTATGTACGCGAGAGGGTTGCGACTCGCAACCATCAGGAACACTCCCAGCGTCGCATATATTCCGAGAATCATCTGGAGGTAGTCGGACTGGCCCATGTGCCACGACCAACCGGCTGGCCAGATAATCGTGAGTGGATAGATCCCAAATGTGAAGATCAGACCCACGAGCAGCAACGCTATGCGTAAGTATTTGATGCGATCAGCTTCGGTCATATCCTTCTCCTTCAGGTCAGGAGATGAACCTGCGGACCTCGGGTTTTTTCCGTCAGATTCTCAGTTGCTCTCCTTGGTCAATATGGAGTGGAATTAAATCACAAGCGTTTAGCGACAGACAATCCCCGTGTAAGACAAAAAAGAGAAGGCCCGGTAGCTCCATGTATCGTAGGACTGCACGTTGATCCTCGAAGGTACCCATCTGAAAGTTCTGTACGCAGCGAACAGAAACTGAGGCTCTCATGACCAAAAAAGACAAGAAAAGCAAGAAGGCAAAGAAGCACGAGCAGGTGGCAATCTCCGCCGAAGCCAATACCAAGCATTCTGCCGTTGAGCCGAAACCAACTTCCAAATCCTCCACCAAATCAGATGACAAGGTCGATGCTCTCGTCCACGAAATCATCGAGCGCATCGCCGACAAATGGACGATGGTCGTCCTCGATGTCCTCGCCGATCACGGCACCGTTCGCTTCACCCAACTCGGCAAGCTCGCCGGCGGCGTAAGCCAGAAAATGCTCACCAAAACCGTCCGCCAGATGGAAAGCGATGGCCTCGTCAAACGCACCGTCCACCCCGTCGTTCCACCCCACGTCGACTACACCCTAACCGACCTGGGCCGTACCCTCGGTGAAGCCTTCTGCGGCGTCTGGGTCTGGGCAGAAAAAAACTACGATGCGGTAGAAACCTCCCGCGCCACGTTCAGCCACAAGCCCTCAGCCTAGCTCGCGGCGATCAGCGGCACATCTTTGCCAGCTCATCCTCAGGCTCGCTCGCGTTCGGTAGCGCCACGTTACGCGTAGTCGCGACCAACTCCATCAACAGCCCACCACCTGGATACGCCACCTTCGGATCGACGCTGTACGCCGGATCGGACTCAGCCTGCGGCAGCGACACAAACTCGAACCCCCGCTTGCGAAACAGCCCAATCAACTCCGGCAGCATCTTCGCATCGAACGCCCCCACATGCAGCAGCAATACATACGGAATGTCCCGCCCATACAGCCGCTGTGACAACGTGCGTGAGTACGTAATGTACTCATCGGCAGTAGCAAGATAGCTGTCATGCAACGATGAGATCGCCACCTCATCCTTCTTCACCGCACACCGCGCATACACGTCGTTCCACATGTAGTCGCCAAAATCCAGATTCACTTCGGCGATCTTGTAGTGGTTGTCCTGCAGGTAGTCACGCACGGCATTCCGCTTCGCTAACGTGTCGCCCTCTTCCAGGTATGGAAACCGGAACCAGTGCCAGTCCCCTGCCGGATCGACCTTCTCTAAGAGGGGCTCATTCTCGACAATGTTATGGATATACTTCTTCGCCGAGCTCTTATCTAGCGAGGGATGCGACCAGGTGTGGTTTCCCAGAGGATTTCCAGACGCAATCCACTCCCTCAACAGCCCCGTCTGGTACGGATACTCGGCCGTCCGGAACCCATTCACGAACCCGTAGACCGGCGGCATGCGCTCTGTTTTCAGCACCTTGATGATCTTTCGCACCGGCTCGGGGCGATACTCCCCGGGCGGCAGGGGGCCGTGTGCGGGAAGATCGTCGAAGGTAAATGCGACCTGAAGCGGCGCCTGCTGGGCCGCAATTTGGGGGACTGCGGAGGCCGTAAGCGCGAGGGACGCCAGGAAGAGGCGAGCGAACTTCATGGATCCAGTGTAGCGTCCGCGCATTTCCACCACGTGCTACCCGAAACTAGGCTAAACACATCGGTTTGTAACCCGAAACCGGGCTAAGTCGCACGCCAAAAACACGAAAAGCGCGGCAAATGCCGCGCTTTTCGGATATTTCAAGAAATGACTTACGCGGTAGCGCGAGCCTTCTTCGCGGCTTCGAGCGCGCTCTTGGCCGAGACGGCGAGAGCAGCGAAACCGGCTGGGTCGTTGGCGGCGATGTCGGAAAGGATCTTGCGATCCAGCCCATTACCCGCCTTCTTGAGGCCGTTGATGAACGTGGAGTAGCTCATTCCATTGAGCTTACAAGCGGCGTTGATGCGCACGATCCAGAGCGAACGGAACTGGCGCTTCTTCTGCTTGCGGCCGATGTAGGCGAACTTAAGTCCGCGCTCGACGGCTTCCTGGGCTGCCTGGTAAAGCTTTGATTTTGTTAGGAAATAACCGGATGCGCGCTTGAGGATCTTCTTGCGGCGGTCGTTGCGTTTTGTACTCCGTTTGACACGGGGCATGGTCTAACTCCTTTTGCGTGAATCGTTTAGCGGCTGGAGGTAAGGTTGGCCTCTTCACTCGCCTACTACTTCGAATCTCAGTGGATTTCCTTCGGAAATCCAGGGGCCTTTACGCTTTGCGGCCCGTTGCTTTTCAGCGGCTTGATTCGAAAAACTTGCCTGTTGGCTACGCTCTAGGCGTAGGGCAACATGCGTGCGACCTTCGGGGTATCCTGCTTTGAAACCAACACGATACGGCCAAGTTTGGACTTGGTCTGGTTGGTTTTCGAAGTG
>Ga0302234_10002959_pt1 | contig 10519 bp, 7 predicted proteins | sample II_Palsa_N3_2_FD_193576 | JGI IMG/M metagenome (GOLD analysis project Ga0302234, IMG submission 193576) | Peat permafrost microbial communities from Stordalen Mire near Abisko, Sweden - II_Palsa_N3_2 | ecosystem: Environmental > Terrestrial > Soil > Palsa > Peat permafrost | place: Sweden... | reverse complement strand
AAGCATCAGCCAGATGGAATACGCGGTCTGGCCGCGGCTCGCGCAACTCACGTTTGAGGACGGCCAAACCGTCTTCGGTGCTGATATCCAAGCCGGTCGGATTAAGCCCGGTCTTGCCGATCTCCAGGCCGCGCAGCGCTTTCTGCAGCGACTCGTGGAAGGTGCGGCCGATCGCCATCACCTCACCCACCGACTTCATCTGCGTAGTGAGGCGTGCATCAGCGGACGGAAACTTTTCGAACGCAAAGCGCGGAATCTTGGTGACGACGTAATCGATCGACGGCTCGAACGAGGCTGGCGTGAGGCCACCGGTGATGTCGTTTTTCAATTCATCCAGCGTGTAACCGACCGCAAGCTTGGCAGCGATCTTGGCGATCGGAAAACCGGTCGCCTTCGAGGCCAGCGCTGATGAACGCGAAACGCGCGGGTTCATCTCGATCACCACCACGCGGCCGTTTTCGGCATTGATGCCGAACTGCACGTTGGAGCCACCCGTATCCACACCGATCTTGCGCAGCACCGCGATCGAGGCGTCACGCAGGCGCTGGTATTCCTTGTCGGTCAGCGTCTGTGCCGGCGCCACGGTGATTGAGTCGCCGGTGTGCACGCCCATCGGATCGAGGTTCTCGATCGAGCACACGATGATGCAGTTGTCCGCGGTATCGCGCACCACTTCCATCTCGAATTCTTTCCAGCCCAGCACGGATTCCTCGACCAGCACCTCGCCCACAGGCGAGAGGTCGAGCCCGCGCTTGACGATTTCCTCGAACTCTTCGCGGTTATAGGCGATACCACCACCGGAGCCACCGAGCGTGAAACTCGGCCGGATGATGGTCGGGTAGCCAACCTTGGCTTGCGTCAGCAGCGCCTGCTCGAAGGTGCGCACGACTTCGGCTTTGGGACAATCCAGCCCGATCTCAGCCATGGCGATGCGGAACAGCTCGCGGTCTTCGGCCATGCGGATCGCTTCGCGTGACGCGCCGATCAACTCGACATTGTATTTTTCCAGCACGCCGTTATCGGCCAGATCCAGCGCGCAGTTCAGGCCGGTCTGACCGCCCATCGTCGGCAGCACCGCATCCGGACGCTCCTTGGCGATGATGCGCTCCACCGTCTGCCAGTTGATCGGCTCGATGTAGACCGCGTCGGCGGTTTCCGGGTCGGTCATGATCGTGGCGGGATTGGAGTTCACCAGGATCACCCGATAACCCTCTTCCTTCAGCGCCTTGCAGGCTTGGGCACCGGAGTAGTCGAATTCGCAGGCCTGGCCGATCACGATCGGGCCGGCGCCGATGATGAGGATGCTTTTTATATCGGTACGCTTGGCCATCTCAGCGGGCCTCCTGCATGGTCTTGTCTGACATGAGTCGGGCAAAACGGTTGAACAGATATCCGATATCGAGCGGACCGGGGCTCGCCTCCGGATGTCCCTGGAAGCAGAACGCCGGGCGATCGGTCAGCGCGAAACCCTGCAGCGAACCGTCGAACAGCGAGGTATGGGTGACCCGCACATTGGCCGGCAGCGTGGCCGGATCGACTGCAAAACCGTGGTTCTGCGAGGTGATCAGCACGCGGCCGTTATCGTGATCCTTCACTGGATGATTGGCTCCGTGATGCCCAAACTTCATCTTCAGCGTGGAAGCGCCGACCGCCAAGCCCATGATCTGATGGCCCAGGCAGATACCGAATAGCGGGATCTTTGCATCGAGAAATTCTCGCGTGGCGGCGATCGCGTAATCGCAGGCGGCCGGATCGCCCGGGCCGTTGGACAAAAACACGCCATCAGGCTTCATCGCCAACACGTCAGCGGCCGGCGTCTGCGCTGGCACCACGGTGACTTCGCAGCCCTGTTCGGCCAGCAAGCGCAGGATGTTGAGCTTGGTGCCAAAATCGTAGGCGACAACCTTGAAGCGCTTGGCCGGCTGGTTGAAAGTAGTGTCGTCGAGGTCATAAACGCCCTCGTTCCACACATACGGTTTGGTGACGCTGACCACCTTGGCGAGGTCCATGCCATTCAATCCCGGAAACGCGCGCGCCTTGGCCAACGCGGCATCAGCGTCCACGTTTTCTCCAGCCATGATGCAACCGGCCAGCGCGCCCTTGTCGCGCAGAATCCGCGTAAGCCGACGTGTGTCGATACCCGCAATCGCCACCGTGCCATGACGCTTGAGGTAATCCGGCAGACTTTCGCTGCTGCGCCAGTTGCTGGCGAGGCGCGGCACGTCGCGAACGATCAGCCCAGCCGCATGGATAGTGTTTGATTCAGCGTCTTCGGCGTTGACGCCTGTATTGCCGATGTGCGGATAAGTCAGCGTGACGATCTGGCGCGCATAGGAAGGATCGGTGAGGATCTCCTGATAGCCGGTCATCGCCGTATTGAAAACCACTTCGCCAACGGTATCGCCAGTGGCGCCCACGGCGTGACCGTGAAACACGCTGCCGTCTTCGAGGGCAAGCAGAGCGGAAATAAGCATGAGGTGTCCGCCTTTTTGATGCAGCAAGGTCCGCAAGCCGCGCCATGGCTGGCTTGTGGAACTCGTGAGAGAAAGTATCTGGGCGGGTTGAAATGATAAGCGGCGGCGGGGTTCCTGTCCACCTCACGAAGCATGAACCACGCTTTGAATCCACAAATTTTCAGCCGTGGTCGGCGTTACACTACAAAATATTTTTTGGGAGCCTGCCAAGCCATGAGCGCCGCTGTTCTGCTAGATCCCGCACGACTCGATCGCCCGGATACCACGGTCACGCAGCAACCTTTCCCCTTCATGGTGGCACACGGGCAACTGCCCGATGAAGCGCGCAGCGAGCTGGAACGGGACTTTCCCCGCTATGCCAGCGCCGGATTTTTCCCCTACGATCCCAGCGATTGCGGTCCGGCCGTCAACAAGCTGATCGAAAACATGACTTCGCCGGATTTCGCCAAAGCCGTCGGAGCACATCTGGGCATCGACGATCTGGGCCAGTATCCCACCCTCGTCACGCTTTGCCGGCTACTCAACAAGCGCCACGGCACCATTCATACCGACAGCAAGTCCAAGGTTGCCACTGCGCTGATCTATCTCAATACGCAATGGCCCGATACCAGCAATGGCTGCCTGCGATTCCTGCACAAGATCGACGATATCGACAGCATCGTGGTACCCGAGCTCACTCCGCTGTACGGCGAGTTTGCCGTGTTCAAACGCTGCGACAATTCCTTCCACGGCCACCTGCCGTTCGAAGGCGAACGGCGGGTGGTGCAGGTGGCCTGGCTGACCAGCGAAGAAGAGAAGCTGCGCAAGACCAAACGCGGTAAATTTTCGCGCGTCTTCAAAAAGCTGTTCGGCAGTCTGGATACCAAACTCGGCGCCGGCCGCGATCGCAACGCATCGCATCCTGACTGAATCATTGCATTGGACTTTAGTTTCAGCCGCTGAAGCCCCGTCACGAGACTCATCGTCCAGCAAAGTGCCAAGCCACGAATGCGGCAAACACGCCATAAAGCAGGCCCACCGGCAGTAGCCAGCGCGCATCGACGCGGCCACGGTGGAACAACCACCACAGATAGCCGATGGCGATCATGGTTATGACACCGGCAGCGATTAGCGGCGTATCGAACAGCCATGGCGTGGCGAACAGGGCCAGCGAACTAGGAATGGTTGCCTGGATCATCATCGAGCCGGAGATATTGGCCAATGCGAGGCGTTCCTTGCCCTGACGCACCCAGATCAGCGCGTTGACGGTTTCTGGTAATTCAGTGGCGACCGGGCTAAGCACCAAGGCGACCAGATGGGCCGGCAGCGCGAACAGTGTACCGATGGCCTCCAGTTGACCGACAAACAACCGCGAGGCAGCGGCGATCACCGCCAGTGCGATGAAGGTTTGCGCCGCGACCCAGCTCATGGCCGGGTCCAGCTGACGAGGACGAAACTTCAGTGGCTCAAGCTCCTCGTCCTCCGGCGTGTGGTCGCCGCTGCGCATCTCGCGCCAGACGTACATGCCGTAGGCGGCCAGAAACAGGATGCCAAGCCATGGCTTGATCGCAAAAGCGACAAGACCGAGACCAAACTTCACCACAAAAATGGCGAGAAACCAAGATTGATCCCGTGCAAGGCGCTTGTGATCGACGCGAATCAGCCGGTCGGCGCGCTTCAGTCGACGCAAGTGCAGCCAAAGTGCACCGCCGACGACGGCGTAAGCAATCGTGGCCAGCACCAGCGGACCACCGAGCGCCGCGCCGACGCCAATATCGCGCGCTTCGGGCGTTTTGCCGAAGATCACGGCGACAAAGGTTACGGCGCTCTCGGGCAACGCCGTGCCGAAAGCGGCAAGCACCGTACCGGTCGCCGTCGAACTCAGCTTGAGCTTGCGCCCGAACCACTCGACGCCGTTGACGAAATACTCGCAGGCAAGATAGATCGCCACCGCGGAGCCGATGAATAATACGAACGTAAGAAGCATGAAATGCACGAGGGCCAGGCGAGCAGAAAACCGATGGCTCACCGACACCGCTCGCCCGGCCGGGTAAGCATGTCGATGGCCAAAGGTCTCGCCGGGCACGCCGTCACGCTCAGTGACGGTTGCTGTCCACACCATGGTTCGATCGTCTCGAAACCAATTGTGTTGATGCGGACGCCTCTGGGTACGAGGCTGGCTACTCCCCAATGACAAGTCGCTGATCCTAACGACAGATGGCGCTAATCACAAGGCAGGGCTCATCCGAAAGCGACCAGCGGATCCACAGCGCGGCAGTCTCAGCGCGGCGTGGCGATAACGTCCTCGAGTCGCCACTGACCCGTGGCACGACCGCGCAACCACAACGCCGCCTGCAACGCGCCACGCGCAAAAATCGACCTGTCAGTGGCGCGATGCGTAAGCTCCAGCCGCTCGCCCTGCCCGATCACCATCGCCGTGTGCTCACCCACGATATCGCCGCCGCGCACCACCGCAAACCCGATTGAGCCATTGACGCGTTCGCCGGTTCGACCTTCGCGTGAGTAGACGGCCGCGGCATCGAGCGTGATGTCGCGTGATGCCGCAGCGGCATGACCCAAGGCGAGCGCCGTACCGGAGGGTGCGTCCTGTTTGCGGCCGTGATGTGCTTCCACGATTTCGATATCCCAGTCCGGCAAACTTGCCGCCGCTTCGCGCAGGAGATGCGTCAGCACCGCGACCCCAAGGCTGAAATTGGCGGCGCGCAGCAATGCAATATTTTCCGAGGCCTTCAGCAGCCGCGTTTCCATCGCAGAGTCGATGCCCGTGGTGCCGGTCACCAGCGGCGTGCCGTTGGCGAGGCAATAATCGAGCGCTGCGCCCAAACCGGACGGACCACTAAAATCGATGACTACATCGAGTGCGAGAGCGTTCGGCCAATCCTGCGCGTAGCGCAAGGGATTCGTTCCGCCAACGAAAACCGGCTGTCCAGCTTTTGCCGAGACGGATGACACGACGGCATGAACAAGTTCGAATCGCTTATCACCATCGAGCAAGCCCAGCAGGGCGCTGCCCATGCGGCCGGACGCACCACTGATGCCGAGGCGAAGAGATTGAGTCACCGGCACGCTCCCGTTTTATCTGTTGACCGGTCCATCCTAACGCGAGCGTCGTCGTTTGAACGCTGCGTCAGCCGGAACGATGACACGCACTGGCTCAGGCGGTAACCCGCGACCAGAATTCCTTGACGCCATCGATCCAGCCCTTGGCGCGCGGCGTATGCCGATCGCCATCGCTTTCTTCAAAAGTAGCTTCCAGTGATTCGAACAGCTCGCGCTGTGCCTTGGTCAGCCGTACCGGCGTCTCCACCACCACTCGGCAGATAAGGTCGCCATGGCGCGTGCTGCGCACCGACTTGACCCCGCGACCGCGCAATCGAAACTGCGTGCCGGTCTGGGTTTCGGCCGGAATGCTGATCGGCACTTCGCCTTCCAGCGTTGGTACCGGCAGCTCGACGCCGAGCGCGGCCTGGGTAAAGCGGATCGGCAACTCGCAATACAGGTCGTTGCCTTCGCGCTGGAAGATCGCATGCTCGCGCACGTGCACTTCGACGTAGAGATCGCCCGCCGGGGTGCCTCCGGGGCCAGCCTCGCCCTGCCCGCTCAGTCGGATGCGATCGCCGTTGTCCACCCCAGCAGGAATCTGCACCGATAGCGTGCGCGACTCTTCGATGCGGCCCTCGCCATGGCACTTCTTGCAGGGCTTTTCGATGGTCTTGCCGGTACCGCTGCAATGCGGGCAGGCCTGTTGCACGGAGAAGATGCCGTTCTGCATGCGCACCTGACCGTGACCGCGACAAGTCTTGCACTGGACGACCTTGCCGTCTTCCGAACCGCTGCCGTTGCAGTGGTGGCAGTTGACCTGGGTCGGTATCTCGATCTGTCGGCTGACGCCGAACACGGCCTCCTCCAGATCCAGCTCCATGATGTATCGCAGATCACTGCCCCGACGCTGACGACCACCACTATTGCGACCAAAGATGTCGCCGAAAATATCGCCGAAAATATCGCCGACGTCGCCGAAGCCCGCACCGCCGCGACCGCCCGCACCCTGCTCCAGTCCGGCATGGCCGTATTGGTCGTAGATCGCGCGTTTCTGCGCGTCGCACAGCACTTCGTAGGCTTCCTTGGCCTCCTTGAATTTGTCCTGTGCCGCCGGGTCATCCGGGTTGCGATCCGGATGGTATTTCATCGCCAGACGGCGGAAGGATTTCTTCAGCTCGACTTCGGTGACGCTGCGCTCGACGCTCAGCACTTCGTAGTAATCACGCTTGCTCATTCATGCATCCACACTGCTTGCCGCTTGTCTTTAGAGATCGGGCGAAAATACTCAAGATTCTTGGCTCAAGATTCTGGCTGCCCCTTCAACACGAAGCCCGTGACGGGATGATCCCGGCACGGGCTGGTGACCTCGACCGTGCCGATCGACGGCTGTCGATTATTTCTTATTTCTTCTCATCTTTCACTTCGGTGAATTCGGCATCGACCACATCATCCGGCTGCGCCGAACCACCCGGTGCCGACTGCGAACCTTCATCGGCCGAACCGCTGCTTTGTGCCGCGGCCTGCAGTGCCTGCGCCGCCTGCTCCAGCTTTTCGACCTTGGACTCGATCGCGGCCTTGTCTTCGCCGTCCTTGACCTTTTCCAGATCGGACAATGCGCCTTCGATGCTGCTCAACTGATCGGCCGGGATCTTGCCGCCGTGCTCTTTCAGTGCGCTGCGGGTCGAGTGCACCAACTGGTCAGCTTTGTTGCGGGTGGCGACCAGCTCGTGGAAGCGCTTGTCTTCCTCTTTGTTGGCCTCGGCGTCGGCAACCATGCGCTGGATCTCGTCCTCGGACAGACCGGAGCCCGCCTTGATCTCGATCTTCTGTTCCTTGCCAGTCTTCTTGTCCTTGGCCGACACGTGCAGGATGCCATTGGCGTCAATGTCGAAGGTCACTTCGATCTGCGGCTGGCCGCGCGGTGCGGCGTCGATGCCGGAGAGGTCGAACTTGCCCAGCGACTTGTTGGCGCTGGCACGCTCGCGCTCACCCTGCAGCACGTGCACGGTCACCGCAGTCTGGTTGTCGTCAGCGGTGGAGAAGGTCTGCCCGGCCTTGGTCGGCACCGTGGTGTTCTTCTCGATCAGCTTGGTCATCACGCCGCCCATCGTCTCGATACCGAGCGACAGTGGCGTCACGTCCAGCAGCAGCACGTCCTTGACCGTACCGCCCAGCACGCCGCCCTGGATCGCGGCGCCGACGGCGACGGCTTCATCCGGATTGACGTCCTTGCGTGGATCCTTGCCGAAGAACTCCTTCACCGACTCCTGCACTTTCGGCATGCGGGTCTGGCCACCGACCAGGATCACTTCGGTGATGTCGGACACGCGCAAGCCGGCGTCATTCAACGCGGTGCGGCACGGATCGATGGTGCGCTTGATCAGTTCTTCAACCAGCGACTCCAACTTGGCGCGGGTCAGCTTGATGTTGAGATGCTTCGGACCCGACGCGTCGGCCGTCACATACGGCAGGTTGACGTCGGTCTGGTGGTTGGACGACAGCTCGATCTTGGCGCGCTCGGCCGCATCCTTCAGGCGCTGCAGCGCGAGCGGGTCCTTGCGCAGGTCGATGCCCTGCTCCTTGTTGAATTCCTCAACGAGGTAATCGATGACGCGCATGTCGAAATCTTCGCCACCGAGGAAGGTGTCGCCATTGGTCGCCAGCACTTCGAACTGCTTCTCGCCGTCGACTTCAGCAATCTCGATGATCGACACGTCAAACGTACCGCCGCCCAGGTCGTACACGGCGATCTTGCGATCACCGCCTTTCTTGTCCATGCCGTAGGCCAGCGCGGCCGCGGTCGGCTCGTTGATAATGCGCTTGACGTCGAGGCCGGCGATCTTGCCGGCGTCCTTGGTCGCCTGACGCTGGCTGTCGTTGAAGTAAGCCGGCACCGTGATCACGGCCTCGGTCACGGTCTCGCCCAGATAATCCTCGGCGGTCTTCTTCATCTTCATCAGCACTTTCGCGGCGATTTCCTGCGGCGCCATCTTCTTGCCGTCAGAGGTCTGCACCCATGCGTCGCCGTTGTCGTGCGCCACGATGCCGTAAGGCACGATGTGCAGATCTTTCTGCACTTCCGCATCGGTGAATTTGCGGCCGATAAGGCGCTTCACCGCGTAGAAGGTGTTCTTGGGGTTGGTGACGCTCTGGCGCTTGGCCGACGCACCCACCAGCACTTCGCCGTCCTTGTTGAAGGCGACGATGGAGGGCGTGGTGCGATCGCCTTCCGAATTCTCGATGACCTTGGCCGTGCCGCCTTCCATGACGGAGACGCACGAATTGGTGGTGCCCAAGTCGATACCAATGATCTTGCCCATGTCTGTTACTCCGATATTTTTACTAGCGGCCCCCGCGGCCGCGACTGTTTATCAGGTGGGGGTGTGGCTCAGCGATTCAATGCCAGCAACGCCCCAAATGCTATTTCACTCGATTTGCCGGCACGCCATTCAGGCAGGCGCCAGCAAGAAAACGTCAGTCCTTGGCGACGGCAACCAGTGCCGGACGCAGCAGGCGATCGTTCAACACATAGCCTTTCTGCAGCACGCTGACCACTGTGCCCGGCGCCTTGCCCGGCGCCTCGACCATGCTCACCGCATGATGGCGTTCCGGATCAAGCGGCTGACCGAGCGGATCGATCTGCGCCATGCCGTTGTTTTCGCCAACCTTCAACAGCGCCTTCAAGGTGAGGCTGATGCCCTCGCGCATTGAGGCAATGTCACCACCTTCCACCGCCAGGCCACCTTCAAGGCCGTCGTAAACCGGCAGCAGTTCGTTGAGCAGTTTCTCATTCGCGAAGCGGCGCGCCTGTTCCAGATCGCGGTGCATGCGGCGACGCTGGTTTTCCAGTTCGGCCCGCTCGCGCAAAACGGTTTCGCGCAGCTCGGCGTGACTGGCCTCGAGCGCGGTCAACTGGCTCTGCAGCGCTTCCAACTCGGTATTCTCCGAACCAAATTCGCCGCTGTCATCCTGCGCGTCATTAGGTACGTGCGGATCGTTGTTATGCATTGAAACACTCCAAGACTATTCCATGGCCGGCACCTTGCGGGTTGCCAACCGTCAACATTCACGGGAAACCCCTCCTCCCGCAGCGGTTATAAGGTCGTCGCGGCGTGATTCAAGGCGTCGCTGAGCAATGAGGCCGTCGCCTGCACCACCGGAATCACCCGTTCGTACGCCATGCGCGTCGGCCCGATCACGCCGACGGCACCCAGCACGCGACCCTGCGCACCGTAACTGGCTGTGACCACACTGCAGCCATCCAGTGCGGTAAAGCCGGATTCTTCACCGATGAAAAGCCGCACACCAGGCGCACGCGCGCAGACTTCCATCAGCTGCAGCAATTCGTTTTTCTGCTGAAACGCATCGAACAGCTCGCGCAAACGCTGCAGATTGGACAACTCCGAATACGCCATCAGATTGGTCTGGCCGCTGACCAAAACGTCGTTGCCGCCGGCCTGCGGAGCGAACGATGCCGTGGCCAGCTCCATCGTGCTGGACAGGAGACGATTGAGCTCACTACCCGCTTCGCGCAGTTCGGCCAACAGATGCGCGCGAATATCGTCCACCCGAAAACCGATGAACTGCGCATTGAGATAATTGGCCGCCTCTTCCAGCTCGCGACTGTCCAGCGGCTTGGCCAACTGCACAATGCGGTTCTGCACCTGGTTGTCGGAAAACACCAGGATCACCAGCACGCGCGCATCCGGCAGCGGCACGAAATCAATATGCCGCAGCGGAAAATCCGCCTGGCGCGGTACGGTGACCACCCCGGCAAAGTGTGTCATCGCCGACAACAGCGTCGAGGCGTTTCCCAGCATGTCGAGCGTATTCGTCGAAGTAGGGCTCGGACCCGGCGGCAGTTCACGCTGCAGACGGGCCAATTGTTCATGCGGCAGCGGCTGCAGCTCGATCAGGCTGTCGACGAACAGCCGTAGGCCACGTGGTGTCGGTACACGACCGGCGGACGTATGCGGCGAAGACACCAGCCCGGCATCCTCGAG
>Ga0302234_10002957_pt1 | contig 10524 bp, 10 predicted proteins | sample II_Palsa_N3_2_FD_193576 | JGI IMG/M metagenome (GOLD analysis project Ga0302234, IMG submission 193576) | Peat permafrost microbial communities from Stordalen Mire near Abisko, Sweden - II_Palsa_N3_2 | ecosystem: Environmental > Terrestrial > Soil > Palsa > Peat permafrost | place: Sweden... | reverse complement strand
AAACCAGTGGCAGTGGAGCGCGGACTCGCTGCGTACAATTGCGGGGGCAGCCACAGTTCTGCTGTGTTCCCTGTTAGGCCCGTAAGGGCACCGACTAACACGGTATTATGCCCGTTTTTGCAGCGGATAAAGCGCATCGGCGTCAGGCCGGGCGTGCTTTATCCGCATTGTCTTGGCCACGTAGTAGACGCGGCGCAATCAATGAATGAGCCTGCGAATGAATCAAGCGAGGATCGGCGGATGTCACCGTGGTTGACCGTGGTAGGGATCGGAGAGGATGGCTGGCGCGGCCTGAGCCGGCACGCGCGTCAGGCGCTGCTTGCTGCCGATACGATTTTCGGCGGCGCGCGTCATCTGGCGTTCTTGCCGCCCCGGATTGGCGGCGAACGTCGGGCATGGCCTACGCCGTTCACGATTGCGCCGGTACTCGACCATCGTCACGAAGGTGGACGGGTGTGTGTGCTTGCGAGCGGCGATCCGATGATGTTCGGCGTCGGCACGACGTTCGCCCGCGAACTGGCTCCGGAAGAATTCTGCGTGGTGCCCGCGCCGTCGTCGTTGTCGCTGGCCGCGGCGCGTTTGCACTGGTCGCTCCAGGACGTCGCGGTGGCGTCACTGGTCGGGCGGCCGGTCGCGGCGCTCGAAACGCAGCTTCATCCCGGCGCGCGCCTGCTCGTTCTAAGCAGCGACGCAGCGAGTCCAGGCATGGTCGCCGCATTGCTGACGAAACGTGGTTTTGGGGCGAGCCGACTGAGCGTGTTCGAGCATCTTGGCGGGGAGCTGGAGCAGCGTATCGATTGCGTGGCCAGCGCGTGGACGGCAAGCGAAGTGGCCGCGCTGAATCTGGTGGCGATCGAGTGCATCGCGGAAAACCATGCGCGGCGATTGCCGTTGACGCCCGGTCTTCCCGACGACGCGTACCAGCACGACGGGCAACTCACCAAACGCGATGTCCGCGCGATCACGCTGTCGCGGCTTGCGCCCGAGCCGGGAGAATTACTGTGGGACGTGGGCGCGGGATGCGGCTCGATTGGTATCGAGTGGATGCGCACGCATCCGAGTTGCCGTGCCATCGCGATCGAAGCGAATGGCCAGCGTCAGCGCCTGATCGAGCACAATCGCGACGCGCTCGGCGTGCCCGCGCTACAACTGGTCGAGGGCGAAGCGCCGGGCGCATTGGCCGGGCTTCCCGCGCCCGATGCGATTTTTATCGGCGGTGGCGTGAGCACGCCGGACATGCTTGAGACGTGCTGGACTCATCTGAAGAAAGGCGGGCGGATGATCGTCAACGCAGTCACGATCCAGAGCGAGGCAACGCTGGTCGCGTGGCGCGCGCTTCATGGCGGCGAGATGACGCGCATTGGTGTCGCACACGCACAGCCTTTAGGCGCCTTCGATACCTGGCGACAGGCATTGCCCGTTACGCTGCTGCATGCTGTCAAACCATGATGCTTATCGGTTATCGCCATGCGTGACGAAACGCCCGAACAGCCCGCGCCGCTGCGCACCGGACTGACCACGGGCAGTTGCGCGACCGCGACCTCGCTTGCAGCGGCGCGTTTGCTGCTCGCGGATCAGGTCAGTGAGCACGCGGACATTACGTTGCCGAAGGGGCAACAGGTCGCGATGCCGCTCGTATTCTGCCGTCTCGCCGGAGACAATTGCGCGGAAGCGGGTACCGTGAAAGATGCCGGCGATGACCCTGACGTCACGCACGGCGCCATCATTTTTGCACGAGTACGTTTGCTGGGCGAACCGGGCGTGCGTTTTCTCGCGGGACCGGGCGTGGGCACCATCACGCGAGCCGGACTGGCGCTTCCCATAGGCGAGCCCGCCATCAATCCCGTGCCGCGCAAGATGATGACTGATCACCTTTGGGCACTCGCAAAAGAACACGATTACGGCGGAGGATTCGAAGTCAGCATCGGCGTTGAAAATGGCGCTGAACTCGCACTCAAGACGATGAATCCGCGCCTGGGGATTGTCGGTGGGTTATCGATTCTCGGTACGACCGGCGTTGTCCGGCCGTTTTCCTGCTCGGCTTATATTGCTTCGATTCATCAAGGTATCGATGTTGCCCGCGCGAATGGGTATGTTCATATTGCGGCATGCACGGGCAATCAGAGCGAGGACGCCATGCGTCTTCGATACAGCTTGCCTGACATCGCGCTGATTGAAATGGGCGATTTCGCCGGTGCTGTGCTCAAGCATTTGCGACGCGCGCCGGTCGACAAGCTGAGCCTGTGCGGCGGCTTCGGCAAGATCAGCAAGCTGGCTTCGGGACATATGGATCTGCATAGCCGTCACTCGAGCATCGACCTGCCGCAGCTTGCCGGCTGGGGGGCGAGTGCGGGCGCAAGCGCCAGTTTGCAACAGGCCATGTGCGCGGCCAACACGAGCCAGGAAGCGTTGCTGCTGGCTCACGAGCAGGGCGTGCCGCTCGGCAACATTGTCTGCGAACACGCGCGGCAATTTGCGTTGGGCGTGGTGCCTGAAGGGATCGCCGTGGAATGCTTTGCGATCGACCGGCAGGGGCGCATCGTGGGGGCGGCGCAATGAAACGGATCTTGCTGTTGGGCGGCACCGGCGATGCTTTGACTATTGCGCGACGTCTCGGCCCAGCTCATGTCTATAGCCTCGCCGGCTTGGGCCGCACGCCGGGCGATCTGGTCTGCAGTGTGCGCGTGGGCGGTTTTGGAGGCATAGAAGGGTTGAAGTCCTTCATTGAAGCAGAATCCATCGGCTTGATCGTCGATGCCACGCACCCTTACGCCGCGCAAATGAGCCGTCACGCGAGCGCGGCCAGTGCGAAGAAGTCCGTTGGATGCTGGGCGCTTCGCCGCGCACCGTGGCAACCGCAAACCGGAGACAATTGGCGGGAGGCAGCAGATTTTTCGGACATAGTCCACGCCCTCGTGCCTTTTAGATATCCGCTCTGGACGCTGGGCCGCGAGCCGCTTGCGCATCTTGATGAGATTCCCCCTTCACAACACTGGACCATTCGCTGTCTCGACCCCCACCCCGGCAATACACGCGCGACAATCATCGGTGCGCGTGGACCGTTCTCGCTCGATGGCGAACGTGCACTCTTCGACGCGCAGCAAACCGATGTGCTCATCAGCAAGAATAGCGGGGGTGCGGCCACCGAGGCGAAACTGGCCGTAGCGCGGGAACGCGGCTTGCCCGTGATCATGCTGCAGCGGCCGAGCCTGCCGCCGGTCGAGCGCGAATTTTCCGATACAAGCTCGCTTCTGGACGCACTCGAAGCATGGCTCCATCCGCATCCACTTTTCGATAAAACCCCTTAAATGACGGTCTATTTCATTGGCGCCGGACCCGGAGATCCCGAACTCATCACGGTGAAGGGGCAACGCCTCATTCGCACGTGCCCGGTCATCTTGTATGCCGGATCGCTCGTGCCGCAAGCCGTGTTGAGCGGGCATAGCGCGCAAAGCGTGGTGAATACGGCGGATCTTCACCTCGATGAAATTGTCACGCTGCTCGAAGCCGCGCACGCTAAAGGGCAAGACGTCGCGCGAGTGCATTCCGGCGATCCATCCTTGTATGGCGCAATCGGCGAACAAATCAGGCGTTTGAATACGCTTGCGATACCGTATGAAATCGTGCCCGGTGTCACGGCAGCGGCGGCATGCGCTGCGTCGCTTGGTTGCGAATTCACGTTGCCCGGCATCTCGCAGACGGTGATCCTCACGCGCTTCGCCACGAAGACATCGATGCCCGAAGGCGAGCAACTCGCCGATCTCGCGCGCCATCGCGCGACCATGGCTATTCACCTTGGCGTGCGTCATATTGAACGGATCGTCGCCGACCTGATTCCGCATTACGGCGCGCAGTGTCCTGTGGCTGTGATCTTCCGTGCAAGCTGGCCTGATGAAGAGAAGGTGCTCGGTACGCTCGCCGATATCGCGGGGAAAGTGCTGGAAAAAGGCATCGAAAGGACGGCGCTGATTGTGGTTGGATATGTACTGAATGCGGAGGGTTTTACGGATTCGTCGCTATATCGCAAGCCGGTCTGACTTGCCTTATGCGCGATCTCGACACCGTTTTCCACGCCTTGCAGCATTCGAATTTTCGAATGCGTTTCCGGCTTGGCGTACGCGAGGAAGCGTATCTGCGCGAGCACGGCATGACGGAAGTGATCGGCCACGCGCGTGAGCTGATCACGCGCCGGCTTGCACCCGGGCAACCGCCGAACGACGGCAAGCAGACGCCGTTTCGAGGCCACCCGGTATTTATCGCGCAGCACGCCACGGCGACGTGCTGCCGGAGTTGCCTCGCCAAGTGGCATGGCATAGAAGCGGGGAAGCGACTGGACGATGGCGAACGGGATCATGTCGTACAGGCGATCGAACGCTGGCTGAAGTCGCAGAAAGTGAGGGGCGCCGACAAACCGCCGCGTCAGCCCGACTTACCGTTCTGATAAAAAAACGCCGCAGTTCACACCGGCTCAGCACCGCGCGGCGTTTTCGTTTTATCGCGCCATCATTCTCAAGCGCGCTTCTTTTTCGCCCGTCGCGACAACATATTCAGCCCCTCGACCAGCGCCGAGAACGCCATCGCCGCGTAAATGTAGCCCTTGGGCACGTGAGAGCCGAACCCTTCGGCGACAAGCGTCATCCCGATCACGAGCAGGAAGCCGAGCGCGAGCATCACGACCGTCGGGTTCCTTTCGATGAAACGCGATAGCGGCCCGGCCGCGAACAACATCACCGAAACGGCCCCCACCACCGCCACGAACATGATGGGAATGTGCTCCGTCATGCCGACAGCGGTCACGATGCTGTCGATGGAAAACACGAGATCCAGCACCAGGATCTGGCCGATCGCCGACCACGGCGTGAGCGTGGGGGTTTTCACGGCGCCGCCGTCATTGCCACCTTGGCCTGAGACGTGATGATGGATCTCGGTGGTCGCCTTCCACACGAGGAACGCACCGCCGGCAATGAGGATCAGGTCGCGCCACGAGAAGTCATGTCCGAACGCTGTGAAGATCGGGGCCGTCAGGCGCACGATCAGCGCGACCGTGCCGAGCAGGCCAAGCCGCATTACCAGCGCCAGGCCAATGCCGAGCCGCTGGGTGCGCGCGCGATGCGCCTCGGGCAGTTTGTTCGTCAGAATGGAGATGAAGATCAGGTTGTCGATGCCGAGCACGACTTCCATGACAAGCAGCGTCGCCAGTGCGGCCCACGCGCCGGGGTCGCTTGCCAATGCAACTAAATAGTCCATGAGATCCGAGGGTCTTGGAGAAGTAGGAAGAAACGGTTAAGGCGCCTACGCGGCGGCCGATCGCGATGATACGTGACGCGTCATGCGAAAATGTAAGCTTAATGAAATAATTGAGAGCGCTGCAGAGCCAAAAAGTTCACGGACGGGGTGGTTGGCGTCGACATGTCCCGAAAAATGGTGCAGCGCGCAAATACGGGTAAACTCTAGCGCTGGTTTCCACATCGTTCTGTGCGCTTACTTTAGCCGGAACCGAACCGGAACCCGCGCCCTCAATCTTCGCTGCCCGTGTTCAGCAGTATTTTTCAGGTTCCACATGCAGGGAAAATCGCAACGCCTGGTCGAATTGGACTTTTTTCGCGGTCTCGTGCTGCTGGTGATCGTGGTCGATCACATTGGCGGCAGCATGTTGTCCCGCGTGACGCTTCACGCGTTCGCGCTCAACGACGCCGCAGAAGTGTTTGTCTTTCTCGGCGGCTTCGCCACTGCCACCGCCTATGTGTCGATGGCCGCCCGGCGTTCCGAATCCGCCGCCCGGGCACGGTTTTTCCGCCGTGCGTTTGAAATCTACCGCGCGTTCGTGGTGACCGCAGTCCTGATGCTGTTGACGAGTTTCGTGCTGCGGCCATTTTTCGGCAGTGCGCCGAATCTGGCTACCGCCGACCTGGACAGTTTCCTCGCCGCTCCTTTTACCGCGCTCGCCGACGTGCTGCTCCTGCGCCGTCAGCCGTATTTATCGTCCGTGCTGCCCATGTATGCGTTCTTCGCGCTGGCCGTGCCGTTTGTGTTGCCGCTCGCTCGTAGCAAGCCGTGGCTTCTGCTTGGCGCAAGTCTCGCGCTGTGGGCCGTGGCGGCGCCCGTTGCCGAGTATCTGCCGTCGGCGGAAGACTTGCTGTGGGATTTCAATCCCGCCGCGTGGCAGTTGATGTTTGTTCTCGGCGTACTCGCGTGCTGCCAGCCTCTGTATCAGCGCGTGAGTTCGCACCGGCTCGGCTGGGTAGTCAGCATCATGGCGCTCGCGGTTGTCGCGGGCATGGCGTATTACAAGTTGCTCGTGCTCCCCGATTCCTTCGATGGCGATTTAAAGCGCAACCTGGCTGGCGTGCGTATCGTCAACTTTTTGGGCATCGCCTGGCTTGCAAGCGACCTGGCACGGCGTGGCGCGGTGAAGCAGATTGCCCGCCGCTTGCCGTGGGTCGGCGCGGTCGGCCGCGATGGCCTCGTGTGTTTCGTGGCAGGTGCGGTGATTTCTCTGACGGTCGATTCAGTGTTGTTCACGGCCACCAATGGGCTGATCGACGTGCCGCTGGGTCTCGCTGCCGATGCGCTCGCACTGGGCCTGTTGCTCGCGATTCCGCATCGCCAGCGTGTCTTCGATGCAATGCGTTCAAGGTCAGCAGCGGCTGTGGCGAAGAGAGAAGGGTAGCGCCGCATGCGGCAGGCATCCGGCTCATATGGCGGATTGACACTTGCACGGCTTTGGTGATTGCATCGGGTGTGAGTTTGGTGTTGCCTGGATGGTCGCCAAGTACGACATCGACGACACAGAATTCGACGCGCCATGAAGACGGCAACGCAGCATGGCGCCAAGCAGTGTCTGGACTCGCTCTTCGAATGCCGCCGCAGCACATTCGATGGCTCTGGCAGGAACTGCAGGATAGTCGCGCGCAGCGTCGTACCGAGCATCGACTCAACGCCTGTGCGGCGGCAACAAAGAGCATGCCGCCTCCCCACGACGCGAACCTGCCTCCCGGCAGGTAGATCAGCAACTGCCGCGTGGTGGACACGAATCGGAATACATGAGGCTTGCGCGTCTCGTAGACGATGGTCTCGCCCGCACTGAGCGTGATGCATTGTGCGCTCTTCACAAGATAGCCTTGTCCTTTACAAGACGAAAGCCCAAAGGCGTCCGCATCGCGGACGCCTTTGGGCTTTTAGGCGTCCATGACCGCGCCCATCCCACCCACACGCACCATTTCGCTCTTAGGAACTCTCAATTTTGTCCTAATTCTTTAAGAGAGTTCCGAGGGTCATCCGAGGTACCCGGTCTTAATATTCATTCACTCGCAGACGAACCGGTTCATCGCCTCCCACACGAATCCAGACGATGAAAAAAACAGGTGGCTCGCACTGCGCGCTCAGCATGACAGGACGAAGTAGTCCTAAGCGCTGTAAGTGTCTACAAACCCGCATTCATTTCTCTACTGGAAACGTTCATGAAATCATTTCTCTCCACCCTCGCTGCTGCTGCAACCCTGGCCACGATGGCACTCGCTTCGAGCGGCGCAAGCGCTGCTGACGGCACGATCACCTTCACGGGCGCCGTGACCGATACGACCTGCTCGATCGATGCAAAGACGGTGGGCGCCGCTGACAAGAACGTCACGTTGCCGACGGTGACCGACAGCACGCTGAGCTCAGCGGGCGCAACGGCCGGCACGACAGCTGCCACCGACCTGACTTTCGCGCTGAGCGGCTGCTCGACCGAAACGAAGGCCGTCGCGCGTTTCGAAAACGGCCCGACGATCGACCAGAGCACCGGTTACCTGACGAACCAGGCACCTGCCGGTGCGCAGAACGTCCAGGTTCGTTTGTTGAATGCATCGCATCTGCCGATCAACGTCGTCACGGGTGCAAACAACGATATGGCTGGCAACGGCGTGGCGATTGTGTCGGGTGACGCGAACCTGAAGTACTTCGCTGAGTACTACGCCACCGGCAAGGCCACAGCGGGCCCGGTCAACACCTCGGTCCAGTACACGGTCGACTACCAGTAAGCCTGACTGACAGGTGTCTGCGAGTGCAGATGCCTGTTTTTTTACCGAAATATCGAGATACGTTTTTCACGGAGATGCACCAATCATGAAGTCCATTAGTCGTATTGCATGTGGTTTGGGTCTGGTCGCGGCGCTGTTGGCCGGCAGTGCGGGCGCCAGCGTGACCGTGGGCGGCACGCGGGTGGTGTATCCCCTTGAAAATCGTGAGGTGACGCTCAAGCTCACCAACGATCGCGCTGAGCCCTCGCTGGTGCAGGTGTGGATGGACAAGGGCAATGCGGACGCGAAGCCGGGTGAAGCGAGCGCGCCGTTCGTGCTGACGCCGCCGATCTTCCGCATGGACGCCAACAAGTCGCAGACGCTGCGCATGATGTACACGGGTGACGCGTTGCCGCAGGATCGCGAGTCGGTGTTCTGGCTGAATGTGCTCGACGTGCCGCCCAAGATCGCGAAGACCTCGGACACCAACACGCTGCAGTTTGCGTTTCGCACGCGCATCAAGGTGTTTGCGCGTCCGAAGGGCTTGCCCGGCACGGCCGACGAAGCGCCCTCGAAAGTAACCTGGAAGCTGGTGCCCTCGGCCGACAACAAAGGCTACGACGTGAAGGCGACGAACCCGACGGCGTACTACGTGTCGTTCAGCAAGATCGACGTGATGGGTGCTGGCCAGACCTATACGAACGACATCGGCGGCATGGTCGAGCCGCGTGGCACCGCGCAGTTCCCGGTGAAGAACCTCAGGGCGGTTCCTGCCAACGCGCACGTCAAGTACCAAGGTATCAGCGATTTCGGCGGCTCCCTGCCGTTCGATGCGCCTATTGCTCCGTAAAGCTCTGTAAAGCCGGTTGAAAGACTGGCCGTAAGTCTTCGCCCCTCACCGGGGCGGATTGAAGGTGTCGCGGGCCATACCGAGCCGACGCCTTCCCCCAACACGCAACGCGCGTTTTACCGAACGGACTGTCCCGAACAGCCCGGTGGGTCGAGTCGCGTCTGAATTGCCCCACTCATCGCAGGCTGGATCATGAAACTCTCTGCTCAAACCGTATTCAATGCTCAGTCCCCGGTCGCATTCCGGCTGCGCCTGAAGCCGCTTGCTGCAATTGCTTTCTCGATGATGGCGTGTGGTGCGATTCCTCAAGCCGTGGCGGATGCCGCGACAACGCCGCAAACCCAGGGCGGTGCCGTCGATGAAGTCAGTTTCGACAACATGTACCTGCGCGGGGAGGCGGGCAGCGCAGTCGATACCAGCCGTTTCGCGCGCGGCAACGCGGTGACGCCGGGCACTTATTCGGTCGACCTGATCGTCAATGGTGCGCGTCTGGCGCGTGAAGACATTCGCTTTGTTTCAACTGACGGCAAGCTGGGCGCAAAGCCTTGTTTCAGCCGTGCGCTGCTGCAGCGTGCGGGTGTTGATCTGGCAAAGGCTGATACGGCCGCGGGACGTAGCGTTGCGAAGGCCGCTGCGGCGGCTGCAAACACGGCTGCAAACACGGCTGCAAACACGGCCGCCAACGCAGAAACCTGCGATGACATTGCCACGGCCGTACCGGGCGCGACGCTCGACTTCGACTTCACGCAGCAGACGCTCGAACTGAGCGTGCCGCAGGCGTTCATGAAGAATTCGGCGCGCGGTTATGTGCCGCCCGAGCAGTGGGAGCAGGGCGTCAACGGTGGTTTCCTGAGCTACAACGCGAACACGTATCACACGGCGGGATCGGGCGTGGGTTCCAGCCAGAGCTATCTGGGCTTGAGCGCGGGCGTGAACATTGGCGCGTGGCATATCCGCCATCAATCGTCGGTGTCGGCTGCGACGGGACGAAAGACGCAATTCGACAACATCGCGACCTATGCGCAGCGCGACGTGACGAAACTGGGCTCGCAGTTGACCGTGGGCGATGCGAGCACGACCGGCGAGATCTTCGACAGCGTGTCGTTTCGCGGTGTGCAACTGGCCACCGACGACCGCATGCTGCCTGAATCGATGCGCGGTTACGCGCCGGTCGTGCGCGGCACGGCGGAAACGAACGCACGCGTGACGATCCGCCAGAACGGCCAGGTGTTGCAGGAAACGAATGTCGCGCCAGGCCCGTTTGAAATCAGCGATCTGTACTCGACCGGCTACGGTGGCGACCTGGTGGTGACCGTGACGGAAGCCGATGGCCGCAGCAAGGAGTTCACGGTGCCGTTTGCATCGGTGGCGCAATTGCTGCGCCCCGGCGTCACGCGGTTTAGCGCGACCGCCGGCCAACTGCGCAACGATTCGCTCGATACCAAACCCGTCTTCGCGCAGTTCACGATCCAGCGTGGGCTGACCAACACCGTCACCGCTTATGGCGGCGCGGTGGCGTCGAGCGGTTATGGCGCGATAAACGTGGGTGGTGCGTTGAACACGGGCATTGGTGCGTTCTCGATGGACGTGACAGGCGCGTTCACCAGCATCCCGAACGCGCAGTCGATGCACGGCACGAGCTTGCGCGTGGGCTATAGCAAGTTCATCGCGGCC
>Ga0302234_10002956_pt1 | contig 10526 bp, 9 predicted proteins | sample II_Palsa_N3_2_FD_193576 | JGI IMG/M metagenome (GOLD analysis project Ga0302234, IMG submission 193576) | Peat permafrost microbial communities from Stordalen Mire near Abisko, Sweden - II_Palsa_N3_2 | ecosystem: Environmental > Terrestrial > Soil > Palsa > Peat permafrost | place: Sweden... | reverse complement strand
CATTGATGCCCGCCGTGGACGAATTTCCCCACACCACACACTACGATGATTTCGACCAGGCCATTCGCGGTGCCGACGCCGTCATCATGCTGCGCCTGCAAAAAGAGCGGATGGCCTCGACCGATCTGCCCGACGAAGCGGCGTATTTCAGCCGGTATGGGCTCGACCAGCGTCGTCTGGCGCTCGCTGCCAAGGGTTGCCTGGTGATGCACCCGGGTCCGATCAACCGTGGTATCGAGATCGCCTCGGAAGTGGCCGACGGTGCACAGTCGCGCATCCTCGAACAGGTCGGCAACGGCGTATTCGTGCGCATGGCCGTACTGAACGAAGTACTGGCCCGATAAACAGGTCACGAACGAATGGCCCGCTGAACGGGCTGCGATGAGCGGTGGCGCGGGCGCTTTGGCGCCCCTTTTTTACGCCCGGTTTATGGCCCTCAGCCCAGCAATCCGCCCGCTTTTCACGCGCTTCCTTGCACCGCCTGGCTTTCGCAGGTTGACGCGCCGCAACAACCCGTAAAGCGGGCATAATATGGCGCGCAACATTCACAAGGCCAGGGGATCATCATGCGATCGACGACGCGCTTCATCGCGCTGAGCTTTGCCGGCGTCATGCTGGCGGCTTGCGGACACAAGGACAAGGACGCACCGCTGGCTTTCGTACCGGCGGACACGCCGTACGTCGTCGCCAACCTTGACGTGCTGGATGACGACACCCGCAAGGCCTTGCTCGCCCAGGCCGACGCACAGCTGCCGTCGCAACTGGCCCAGCTGAATGCCGCTGCCGATCAGATGACGAGCAAGGATCCTGACGGGGCGCGCCTGCTGCACGCGCTGAGCGCAGAGTTCAACGGCAAAAGCGTGGAGACCTTCGCACAAAATGCAGGCCTGGACCTCAAGGGACACTCTGCGTTTTATGGACTGGGTCTGTCACCGGTACTGCGTTTCGAACTGAGTGATCCCAAAGCATTCGAAGGGTTCATTGGTCGGCTCGAAACGGCGTATGGCAAGAAGCTCGACGTTGCGAGCATTGGCAGCCAGAGTTACCGCAAATACGTATTCGTCGCCTCGGGTACCGAAGTAATTCTGGCAACCGTCGGCAAACAGGCCGTGGTTTCGCTGTTGCCGGCCGATACTTCTCCGGCTTTGGTGCGCCAGGCACTTGGCCTGGATCGACCGCAAAAGAACCTGCAGGACGATGGCCGCCTGGCGACACTGGCTAAAGACAAGGGTTATCAGAAGTGGCTGGTCGGTGATCTCGACCTGACCCGTGCATTGCCGCTGGCGATGGGCGGCAACGACCCTCTGATGAGCGCGATCCTCAAGGCGCATGCGGAGGCAATATCGGCCAAGACCGGCGAACCGGTTGCGAACCAGTTGCAGACTTCCCCAAGCTGCGCCGTCGAGGCCGCACGCATTGCCGCCCGCACGCCTGCGGTGAGCTTTGGTTATACCCAGCTGGATGTCGGACATCAGGACGTGCGTTTTGATGTGGCGCTCGCCGAGGACATCAGCAAGGCGTTCGCTGGCCTCAAGGTAGGGATGCCCGGACTGGGCAGCGCCGGCACCGCGCCATTCGACCTTACCCTTGCGCTGCCAGTCACACCGCTGCGCACGTTCTGGTCGGCTCAAGCCGATGCCGTGGCCGCCAAGCCGTTCACCTGCCCTGCGCTGACCGACCTCAACGACAGCTTTGCCAAGCTCGGCCCGGCGATGCAGAAGGCAGCCATTCCCCCCTTTGGTGACATGCTCGGCTTGCGCATCGTGCTGGACACGCTGGCGCCAGGCCAGAACGGCGGCCTGCCGAAATTCACCGGACGCTTGGTGCTGGGGACCAACAACCCCGCCGGTCTGCTGGCAATGGGTCAGATGATGGTTTCCTCACTGGCCCAGCTGAAGGTTACTGCTGATAGCAAACCTCAGGCGCTGCCGAAAGACATGACCGCCGTGCTGGAACAGCCAGCCTGGATTGCCATGAGCGACAAGGCGCTCGCACTCGGCGTAGGCGCCGGTGAGGACGCCAAGCTCAGCGACACCCTTGGCGCGTCGACCGGAGACGCCGGCCGCACGATGCGGATGCATCTGAGCGGCGCGATGTACCTGGATTGGCTGCAGTTGATGGAACAGAAGGCTGACAGTCTGGCCGCGGCCACTGCCGCCATCAACAAGAGCGATGAACCGTCACTCGATAGCGACGGCGCCGACGATGCCACGCAAACCGCCGCGAATGTGGCTCGCTCAAAAGCGCAATTCGCTGCCATGAAATCCCAGGCAGAGCGCGTCAACACCATCGATGCCGAAATGCATATCGATGACAACGGCATGGTGATCACCAGCCAGACCGCCTTGAAATAGCGTTTAGCGACTCGGTACGAATCGACGGGACGCATGAGCGTCCCGTTTTTTTTGCATCACGGACTGGATCGAAGAACGCAATGCCAACATCGTCGTGACCCGGTCTTCGCGTCCCTTTTGTCCGGCTGAACCGTCGTCTGGCATGGCCACGCCATATTCACGTGCCAGCTGTTGTCATCCACCCACACTCTAACCGCTCAAGGAGATTGCCCCATGCGTACCCCTTCGATGATCCGCAACAGCTTGTTTGCCGCCGGCCTGATGGTCGCTTTCGCAGCGGTGCCGGTTAGCCAGGTAATGGCGCAGGATTCCACAGGTTCGACTTCATCCACCAGCGAGACAGGCGATGCGTGGATCACGACCAAAGTGAAGTCCGAATTCACGACGACCAAAGGCATCAGCTCCACCGATATTTCCGTCACCACGACGAACGGTGTGGTGACACTGACCGGTACGGCGACCAGCAAGCATGAAAAAACCAAGGCTGTGAATGTCGCCAAGAAGGTCAAGGGCGTGAAAAGTGTCGACGCAACTGGTCTGACGGTTACTCCGTCGACGTCGAACAGCAGCATGAAGTCGTCGATGCCTGCGTCGAGCTCGAGCAGCCACTAAGTCAATTGATCGCGCCGTGATCGATGGCGCGTCACGTAAAAGAAGAAGGAGCCGCATGCGGCCCCTTCTTCTTTGTGTCGATCGTGTTGTGGACTTAGCGATTCAGCAGGCTGTTGCCACCACTGAAATTCTGCGAGTCCCTGGTTTCTTCCAGCTCCACTCCATCCAGTCCCTGCGACAGCGTATGCGCATCACCGCCCTGCGCCAGCTTGATGCGCAGGCGCACTTCGTTGGAGCTGTCGGCGTGCCGCAGTGCGTCTTCGTAGGAGATCTCGCCGGCGTGATATAGCTCGACCAGGCTCTGGTCGAACGTCTTCATGCCAAGCAGGGTGGATTCCTTCATCAATTCCTTGAGCTTGTGAATTTCGCCCTGGCGGATGTAATCCTGAGCAAGCGGCGTACCCAGCAGGATCTCCACCGCTACCCGGCGCGCCTTGCCGTCGGGGGTGGGAATCAGCATTTGCGCCACGATGCCCTTAAGGTTCAGCGACAGATCCATCAGCAGCTGTTCGCGACGATCTTCCGGGAAGAAATGCAGGATGCGGTCCATCGCCTGGTTGGCGTTGTTCGCATGCAGTGTGCACAACACCAGATGGCCCGTTTCAGCAAACGCGATCGCGTGATCCATGCCTTCGCGCGTACGCACCTCGCCGATCATGATCACGTCCGGCGCCTGGCGCAAGGTGTTCTTCAGCGCGTTTTCCCAACTGTCGGTATCGATGCCGACTTCGCGCTGGGTGATGATGCAGCCTTCATGCTTGTGCACGTATTCGATTGGGTCCTCGATCGTGATGATATGGCCGGTCGAATTCAGATTGCGGTAGCCGATCATCGCCGCCAGCGAGGTCGATTTACCCGAGCCGGTAGCGCCGACGAAGACGATGATGCCGCGCTTGGTCATGGCAAGCTGCTTGATCACCGGCGGCAGATTCAACTCCTCGGTGGTCGGAATCTTCGAATCGATCCGGCGCAATACCATGCCGACGCAATTGCGCTGATAGAAGCACGATACGCGGAAGCGGCCGACACCCTGCGCCGAGATCGCAAACTGGCACTCATGGGTTTTCTCGAACTCCTCGCGCTGCCCCGGCGTCATCACGTTGAGCACCATGTCGCGTGACTGCTGCACGCTGAGCGGGCTCTGGGTGATCGGCACGATCCGACCCTGCACCTTCATCGAAGGCGCCACACCGGCTGTGATGAACAGATCCGATGCCTTCTTGTGCACCATCAATTTGAGGAACGAGGTGAAATCGAAATCGCTCATGGTTTAACTCCCGAATGATGGAACGGGGTATCGAGGTCAGCTCGCCGGGAGCTGCACGCCATTCAGCGCGTGACGTCGCGTTCGGGTAGCGTGGCTGCGAATATCTCGCGTGAAAAATATAGCGCCAAAACCGTTGCCCTACTGCGAACTCGTTCCTCGATGACGTGTCCCGCTTACTTGAAGCTGTCCTTGTTCTTGGCGTAGGCGGACGCTTGTTGCCGCGTCACCAGACCACGCTTGACCAGATCCTGCAGGCACTGATCCAGCGTCTGCATGCCGAACTGCTGACCGGTCTGGATCGACGAATACATCTGCGCCACCTTGTCCTCGCGGATCAGGTTGCGGATCGCCGGAATGCCGACCATGATCTCGTGCGCCGCGATACGGCCGCCGCCAACCTTCTTCAGCAGCGACTGCGAAACGACCGCGCGCAGCGACTCGGACAGCATCGAACGCACCATCGGCTTTTCGCCGGCGGGGAACACGTCGATGATGCGGTCGATCGTCTTGGCTGCCGAGCTGGTATGCACGGTGGCGAACACCAAATGGCCGGTTTCCGCCGCCGTCAGCGCAAGACGGATGGTTTCCAGATCGCGCAGCTCGCCGACCAGGATGAAGTCCGGATCTTCGCGGAGCGCCGAGCGCAGGGCTTCGTTGAAACCCAGTGTGTCGCGATGAATTTCGCGCTGGTTGACCAGACATTTCTGCGACGTATGCACAAACTCGATCGGATCCTCGATCGTGAGCATGTGTCCGTATTCGTTCTTGTTGATGTGATCGACCATCGCCGCCAGCGTGGTCGACTTGCCCGAACCGGTCGGACCGGTCACCAGGATCAACCCTTGCGGCTGCTCGATCAGCTCCTTGAAGATGCGCGGGCAACCCAGGTCTTCCAGCGTCAGCACTTCAGACGGAATGGTACGGAACACGGCGCCAGCGCCGCGGTTCTGGTTGAACGCATTGACGCGGAAACGCGCCAGCCCGGGAATCTCGAACGAGAAGTCGGTCTCGTAGAATTCTTCGTAATCGCGCCGCTGCTTGTCCGACATGATGTCGTAGATCAGCGAGTGCACCTGCTTGTGTTCAAGCGCGGGAATATTGATGCGGCGCACGTCGCCGTCAACACGAATCATCGGCGGCAGACCTGCGGATAGGTGCAAGTCCGAGGCCTTGTTCTTTACCGAGAAGGCAAGCAGTTCGGCAATGTCCATCTATCGTTTCCCCTCAACCGATCATCGGGATGGCATGAATTGGATGTCGCGACAGGGGATGGATGAAATTCGCAGGTGCAGTGCGCCCTAGCGCATGGCGAAGACGCCATCGAAATACCTGAACGAAAAACCCCGAATCCCCCTTGCAGCTGCGTTGATACTACTCGCGCAACAGGCCATGCGGCCAGTCTTTCCCGTTGCCGGAATGCGGATCGCCGCCACGGTTTGCGCGTCCGATGGAAAATTCACGCCATACCGTTCGGTACTGCGGCGGTGGGAAGCCTCCCAGCATTTCCAGCGACACGATGGCTACGCTCCCGCTAAGGTAGCGCTCTGGATCGCTCAAGGAACCCGCATGACACGACTTGCCTTTATCGGCGGTGGCAACATGGCACGCAGCCTGATCGGAGGTCTGCTGAAGACCGGCGTGGCCGCTGCCAGCGTCAGTGTGGCCGAGCCGTTGGCCGAAGCGCGCCATGCGCTGGGTCGCGAATTCGGTGTGGCCTGCTATGCCGAAACCCGCCTGGCCGTCGCAGAAGCCGAAGTCATCTTGCTGGCCGTCAAGCCGCAGGTCATGCCGGGGATCCACGCCGACCTGCACGACATCCTGCAGCGCAACCGACCCCTGCTGATCTCGATCGCCGCTGGCGTGCGGCTTGATCAGCTGGAACGCTGGTTCGGCGCCAGTCTGCCGATCGTGCGCTGCATGCCCAACACACCCGCCTTGATCGGCGCCGGTGCTACCGGCCTGTGCGCGAACAGTCGGGTCAGCCCGTCGCAGAAAGCCCAGGCGCAACATATCCTGGACACCGCGGGGATCACCCGCTGGATCGACGACGAAGCGTTGATGGATACCGTCACTGCCCTGTCCGGTTCCGGGCCTGCTTATTTTTTCGCGCTGGTCGAAGCACTGGAAGCCGCCGCCGTTGCGCAAGGGCTACCCCGGGAAACCGCTCGCGCATTGGCCGCACAGACCTGCCTCGGCGCCGGCCGCATGCTGGTGGAGGGCGGCGAGGATCCTGCCCTGCTGCGCCAGCGCGTCACCTCTCCCAACGGCACCACCCAGGCCGCGCTGGAGAGCTTCTCAGCCGACGGCCTGACCCGTATCGTCTCCCGCGCAGTGGCTGCCGCCACCCACCGCGGCGTGGAACTCGCCGCCAGCCTGGACAAGCTCTCGTGACCTACTTGTTGAATGCGTTGTCGTTGCTGATCGAACTGGCGTTTGATGCGGTAGTCACCCTGTTGGTGTTGCGCCTGCTGGCCGAAGCCAGCCGCGCGGATTTCAACAACCCGCTGAGCCAGTTTGTCTATCGCTACACCAATCCGGTATTGGCGCCGATCCGCCGTGTATTGCCGAACTGGCGCCGGATCAACCTGGCCGCTTTGCTGCTGGCTTGGTTGACGATGCTGCTCAAACGTCTGCTGCTATTTGCCGTGCTGGGGATCGTGCCGCACTTCGCCGGCCTGCTGGTGCTGGCACTGGCCGAGTTGCTCGACTTCATTTTGTTGTTCTACATCGTGCTGATTTTCGGTTGGTCGCTGCTGAGCATGTTCGCCGTGGACCGCAGGCATCCGCTGCTGCGCCTGGCCGGCACCATCGTCGAGCCACTGCTGCGACCGCTACGCGGCAAACTGATCGCCGGGCAGATCGATTTCGCCCCGATGGCAGTGATGATCGTCCTGCTGCTCGCCCGCTTGCTGGTGGCGGCGCCGTTGATGGATTGGGGCACGCGGCTGGCGCTCGGCGGCTGAACACCTCTAGTTCTCGCTGCCCGCGTTTGTTGGAATAAGTTTCCGGTTGGGTCGGGTGTCTGCGGATTAGTTGAATCTTTGTCATCCCTGCGAAGGCAGGGACCCAGTGATTAGTGCGGTGCGGCTTCGGCTTCGGCTTCGGCTTCGGCTTCTGCCTCTGCTTTAGTTTTGTCCCTCGCCCTGCATGCAGGGCGAGGTTGGAAGGGGGTGACGCTTTTGATCTTTGAAGCCAAGAGCGACCCCACCCCAACCCTCCCCTGCAAGCAGGGGAGGGAGCACCTCTCCCGCGCATTAGCACCTCTCCCGCGCAATAGAGTTGGCTGGCTCTGGCTTTGCTCTGCTCTGGCTTGGCCTCCGTAGGAGGACGAAACGCTCTGCACTGGAAATGGCAGATCACGGCAAAACCAAGAAGAGCACTGGGTCCCTGCCTGCGCAGGGGTGACGACGAATTAGTATTCGCGCGAAAACCGAACCCTTATCCCAGCCCTCTCCCTAAGAGGGAACAGAGCGCGACTGTTTCAAGCAACAAAGGCCTGACGGGTAGCGCCTCAGCGCTCCACCCACTCAACAATGATTCTATGAATTGCATCCAGCCCATCCAGCAGCGCCGCCGGTCCCGGCTGTAAAATAATCGGCGACTTGATCTCATAAAGGTCACCATTACGCACCGCCGGAATCGACTCCCAACCCGGCCGCGCCGCGACTTTCTCCGGCCGGAAGCGCTTGCCGCACCAGGAGCCGAGGATGATGTCCGGCGCGCGACGTATCACTTCATCGCCGTTCGGCAGGATACGTTGCTTTGCCAGTGATTCGCGGGCGAGTTCGGGGAAGCAGTCATCACCGCCCGCGATACCGATGACCTCGGCAACCCAACGGATGCCGGTGATGATCGGATCGTCCCATTCCTCGAAATACACTTTCGGACGGCGTGGCAATTTTGCGACGACGGCGCGGACGTCGGCGATATGTTGCTCGATCTGCTGCGCATAAATCTCGGCCTTGTCGTGCGCACCGACCATCGCGCCGAGCCGGCGGATATAGGCGAGGATGCCCTCCACGCTGCGATGGTTGCTGATCCAAACCTCGACGCCGGCCTTGATCAGCTCGCGTGCGATATCGGCCTGGATATCGGAGAACCCGATCGCCAGGTCGGGCTCGAGCTTGAGGATCTCGCCGATCTTCGCGTTGATGAATGCCGAGACTTTGGGCTTTTCCTTGCGCGCTCGTGGCGGACGCACGGTGAAACCGGAGATGCCGACGATGCGCCGATCTTCCCCCAACGCGTAGAGCACCTCGGTCGGCTCCTCGGTGAGACAGACGATGCGCTGCGGAAAATGGTCGGACAGGTGAAGCTCGGTCACGCGTTCAATGCCCCAGCACGGTTACCGTGACCTTGCGCTGATGCGAATCGATACGGTGTTCCCACAGATAGATGCCCTGCCAGGTGCCCAACTGCAATTTGCCGCCATGCACCGGCAGGGTGAGGCTGACGCCGGTGAGGATGGCGCGCACGTGCGCCGGCATATCGTCCGGACCTTCGGCATCGTGTTCGAATATCGCATCGCCGTCAGGCACCGCGCGCGCGAACCAGCGCTCCAGGTCGGTGCGCACGGCGGGGTCGGCATTTTCACTGATCAGCAGCGAACAACTGGTGTGCGCGGTGAACACGTGCGCGATACCCGTCTGCACGTGACTGGCAGCCACGATATCGCCGACCTTTGCCGAGATATCGCTGAAGCCGCGTCCCCGCGTGTGCACGGCAAAGCCCGCCTGTGCCACATGGTCCGCGGGCACGGGACGGGTCATGGGTAAAGCAGCCTGCTGGTCCAGGTCTGACCGTGCCGACTCCAGCGAACGCGCTCGTGCAGGCGAAACTCCGCGCCGTACCAGAACTCCAGCATGTCCGGTTCCACCACGTAGCCACCCCAATGCGGCGGTCGGGTCACCTCGCGTCCTTCGAACTCATGTTCGTAGCGCGCCACGCGCTGTTCGAACGTATCGCGATCCGGCAAGGTCTGCGACTGCAGCGAAGCCCAGGCGCCGATCTGGCTCTGGCGCGCGCGAGTGGCAAAGTAGGCGTCCGACTCTTCTTCCATCAGCTTGCGCGCAGCGCCTTCGACGCGCACCTGCACGCCCTCGCGCAACTGTTTCCAGTGGATGCACAACGCGACCTGCGGGTGCGCCTCGAGCTGGCTGCCCTTGTCACTCTGATAATTGGTATGGAAGCGCAGGCCGCGCTCGTCGACGCCCTTCAACAGTACGATGCGCGAAGCGACCCGGCCGGAGCTGTCGACGGTGGCCAGGTTCATTGCGCTCGGCTCGGGCTCGCCACTGGCTTTGGCCTCGTCCAGGAGTCGCAGCAAGGTATCCAGAATCTCGGGATTGAGCATGGTGTCTGAAACTTTCCTTTTGCATCGTGGCCGACTCGCGCCATCATGGCGCGGATGAATGCCACCGATGATAGTGCAATGCCACAAGCCGCAAGTACCGCCATGACGAATCCGCCGAAAACCGCGCCCCACGTAGCATGTTCCAGCGGCATAAGCGGTGGCTTGGCGCCTGATGTGGCTTACCAGCCGCCGTCGCGGTGGCGCTGCGCGGTACGTCGCGGATGAAATCCCAGCCCAGCATGCAGAACGAGGGTCTGGCCAGCCATCTGCTGGACCAGTACGCCGGCCGCATCGCCCGCTCGCGGCGGCCGTACATCATCGGCTTGTCCGGGCTGCAGGGCAGTGGCAAAAGCACGCTTGCGCGCGTCATGAAAGCCCAGGCCGAGGCGCGCGGCTGGGCCACCGAAGTACTGTCGCTGGACGACTTTTATTACGCCCGCGGCGACCGCGAGGCTTTGGCACAGCAAGTGCATCCGCTATTGCGCAGCCGCGGTGTGCCGGGCACCCATGAAATCGAGCTGCTGCTGTCGGTACTGTCGGCGCTGCCACGCGCCTCGGACAAGCTGCCGGTAACCTACCCACGCTTCGACAAGGGCCGCGACACGCGCATTCCACCCTCGCGCTGGCCGCGCGTTACCCGTCCACCGAAACTGGTGATCGTGGAAGGCTGGGCGCTGGGCATCCGCCCGCAATTGCAGGGTGCGCTGAGCACGCCGATCAACGAGCTGGAGCGCACGGAAGACCCTGACGTCACTTGGCGAAACTGGGTCAACAAGCAGTTGCGCGGCTACCAGCCGCTGTGGCGCAAGTTCGACGCGCTGATCGTGCTGCAGGCGCCGAGTTGGGAAATCGTGAACCGCTGGCGCAGCGAGCAGGAACAGGATCTGCTGGCGCGTCATGCGCCGCTGGCCATGGACGCCGTGGCGATGCAGCGGTTTCT